>Ga0194125_10000346_pt1 | contig 77154 bp, 82 predicted proteins | sample TA2KigC250mmetaG_FD_148626 | JGI IMG/M metagenome (GOLD analysis project Ga0194125, IMG submission 148626) | Freshwater microbial communities from Lake Tanganyika, Tanzania - TA2015034 Kigoma Deep Cast 250m | ecosystem: Environmental > Aquatic > Freshwater > Lake | place: Tanzania: Lake...
GTATCTGGCCGACTATGTGTGGCGCTTCAATCATCGCCGTCTCTCGGTCGCGCACCAGGTCACCGCATTGCTGAAATTGCTTCATGATAAACACGTATAATCAGGTGGCAGGAATGCGACTTTACCCACGTCAATTCCGCGCTTGCTTGAACCGCTCACTTTGATCGCTCGACCCAGAGGCTCTCGCCGGGTCCACTGGCGGCGGCTAGTTCGTTTTCCGCGAATGAGCTTTTAATCAACGTCCCGACACATCCGGACCCCTCGCGGCACCATCTAGCACGAATCGGCCTGTTCTTGCAACCGCCCTCCGACCCATCCGATTGAGGCGAACTACGTGGGAGACGGCAGCCCTTCAGATCCATTCAGTCAAACGATCGGTCAGCGGGGAAGGCTCTTGGAGGCTCAGGGATCGATCCACACGTTGACGTATGAAGGGAGGCTGTCCGCTCCCTTCACCGTATCCGGTCCCTTCATATCGGTCACCCGCAGCTTGAAGGTCAAGAGACGTTTGGCTGAAACCCTGGGGGCCACGAACGTCGCTTTGGGACTGTTGGCGTCGAGCAGCGAGACTTTGTTGCCCCTGATCTGCTCCCACTCATACCTGAGGGGGTCCCCATCTGGATCGGAGCTTCCGAGCGCACTCAATTGCACCGTCGCCCCGGCCTTGACAGTCAAGTCAGGACCGGCGCGGGCGATCGGGATCTGGTTGAGCTCGGCGTTCGCTTTCACAACGACGTCGAGCGTGCCTTCCTTCCCTCGGTTTGTTACGGTCAGCGTGGCCCTCCCATTGCCGACGACCCGCAGCAGACCGCCGGCAAGCAACATAATCACTTGATCGCTCGAACTCTGAAACCGGCTGCCGGCAGAGGCTCCCCCGATCCGGCGCACGACTCCATCGGCGAACTGTCCGACCACAGGGATCTCATGAATCTTGCCCAAGGTGTCCAGGCGCCAGGGTTTTTCCACCTCGAACTCGATGCCGGTCAGGTCCGCCGGCGGCTCGATCTGGACCAGGATCTCATCGAATTCTTCCTGCCCCGCCAGCCGGCCCCTGGTCACCTCACCGACGGCCAGCAGGCGCATCTGGCCGATCGCCTCCGGCGGCACCTTCAGCCTGCCGCCATAGGGAGGGATGGAAGAGGAGGTCGCGACCAGGGACGGTTGCGCCTGCTGAGAAACCAACGGTTCATCGCCCTGGCGATACCAGTAGTATTGGACGAGTCGCACCCCGACTTCAGAGCCGAGGTCGACGCTGGCTGTAATGTCCTGTCCCGCGTGCAGGACCGTGCCCTTCGCTGGGGCGGTGATGGTGAAGGCCAACACCGGCTGAGGAAGACCCCAGAAGCTAGGCAAGAACACCGCAACGATGAGTCGAAACAACGCTGACATGACCGGATCCCCGAAGCGCGTCACCCTCTGGCGGCGCGCTGATACTGATGGCCAGGGCGTTCAGTATAGCAAGGAGAGGAAGAGCCTTCTACTCCCCTCCCCTAGCCAGAAGCAGACAATCGGTATAGTATGACAACTCGATCCCATGCAAGCATCCCATCACATCCTGAAAGTGCTCGTCGGTTCGCAGGCCCACGGGCTCGCCGGGCCTGAGAGTGATGCCGACTACCGCAGCGTCTTTGTGATTCCCACCGCCGAACTGCTCCGTCTGGACGCCAAGTACCAGGGAGTCCGGATGAGCGAGGGAGACGAAGATGAGACTTCCTGGGAAGTCGGTCGGTTCCTTTCGCTGGCCGTCCAAAGCCATCCGCTGATCCTGGAGACCTTCCTGGCCCCGATCGTCTCCATCGATCAGTGGGGCACCGAGCTCCGTTCGCTCTTCTCCGCCTGCTGGGAGCCGGAGCGCGCCTACGAGGCGTTCACCGGCTATGCCGTCAACCAGCGGAAAAAATTGCTGGAGAAAAAGGATTCCCGCCCGGCAAAGTATGCCGTGGCATACGTGCGGGTGCTGCACGGTCTCTGCGAGCTGCTTGCGACCGGCACCTTTACCATTCGGATCGGTGAGACTCAGATCGGCGAGACCATCGTGAAAATCAAAGCTGGAGCCTTCAGCACCGGCCAGATCATCGACCTGGGGGAGGGTCTGACCCAAGAAGCGACTCGAAGGTTGACCCTCTGTACGCACCACCCAGACCCCGAAATAGTCAATGCCTTCCTGATCCGCCTTCGCAAAGCCTTTCTCGCGTGAGCCAAAAGAAGCGACACTCCATCACAGCACAACCGCCGGGAATCGCTCGACTTCACGGGATCGGCAGACCCCGGGACACTCAAAAATTCTACACGGTCGCTGTCAGCCGAAGAAGCACATGATATTATGGTATAATGCAATACGATATAAATTTTCCCGCGTTTCGCATATCGAGGAAAATGTCGGGCGAAAACATGTCCCAAAAATTCATGAGAGCAAGAACGTGAAGGAACTGAGGGGAATAGTCTTCATGGTGGGACTGTTGACGCTGGGGGCCCTGCCTGCCCTGGCCACTCCTCCTCAGTTTCAGATCATTATCGAGAGCATCTCTCCTTACTTTCTGCCGGCGGCGGCCACCGTCACAACCGGCGCCCCCATCCGCTGGGATAATCCGACTCCCTCCCCGCACACGGTCATTCACGACGGCTGCCTCACGGAGGGGCCCTGTGCCTTTGACTCGGGGGCAGTAGCTCCGAACGGCCACTATACGGTTCCCGGTCTGCCTCCGGGACGCTACCCCTACCATTGCGGCTTGCATCCGATCATGCGAGGCGTGCTCATCGTCGTCGAGCCAGCACCAACTCCTTCACAGACCTGAGGCCATCTCCCCGCTGATTCCGGCCCCCCGTCCGTGGCTTGCCTCATGCCAGCCCTTCGTGTACCCTTCTGCCACCAGCACGCACTCGAACAGATCCTCCACCCATGAACCAGATGCCGACACTCCAGGAACCACTCGCGTTGACGGGCGACGTACTGAACCTGCGCGTCTGGAGAATGCCCGACATGGTGATCTATCAACATGCACCCGTCGAGTGGTGGCTCACCCCACTCGACGATCGCCTGCCGCTGGTTCGCTTGAACCGGATGGGGATTGAGCTCCTGAATTCCTTGAGTGGGCATGTCACGGTCTCCTGGCTCCTGGAGAAATACGGTAAGTGGGTCTGCGGTCCGGATGGGGAGACCGGCCGTTGGCACCTGGAACGCTGGTCCCTGCCCCGCTATTCCCTCTGTTATTTCGGCGCCGAGCCTCCGTCTGGACAGCACCGCAGCAGCGCCAAGTGGGATCTCCTGCTCCAGCAAATTCGAGAGGGCTGGTCCAGCTCCCAGGGGTTCGAGGGAGCGGAGCACCTATCCGAATTTCACCGCCACGACATCGCCACGCAGGAGGGCCACTTCGACCAGATCGAGACGACCGTCTCCCACCTCTTTCGAGAGCCCAGCGAGGCGCTGCAGGGCTTGACCTACGGACGCCTGCTGGCCCAGCACCTCCGCCGCCTCGGCTGGTGGAACCCCAAGCCTCAAAACGTCGTCGAAGTCGGGGGCGGGCTTGGCTATGTGGCTCGTGAAATGGCGGCCGAACTATCGCCGACCGAGAAGGATGGAGTCCGGTACCTGTTCCTGGACCTCACCAGTCCTTTCATTCCTTCTCAGCTCAGGCTCGCCCGAGAAACAGGATGGCGGAGCAGCGGCACGCAGGGGAACGCGGAATGGCTGCCCTTCCGTAGCGCGTCCGTGGACCTGGTCATCGACAACGAAAACCTGGCCGACATGACTCCGGTGCTGTTGACCAGGCAAGAAGTGGAATCCGGCAAGGGCACCACGCCCCTGCACCAGGAAGCGCTGGACTGGATCAGACGTGTCCGGCTGCCTCTTGATCCTGACCTGCCGCAGGAGTTCATCTTCAACCTGGGGCCGATCCGGTTTGTAAGCGAGCTCTGGCGCGTCCTCAAGCCGGGCGGTCGCGCGATCCTGATTGAATTCGGGATCGAGGAAGGCTGGCCGGCGTCCGTCAAGCTGCCAGGCCATACGGAATATGAAGTCCAGTACAGGCACCTGCAGCATGTCTCACGCTGGCTGGGTTTTCAGGAACAGCATGTCGCCTTACCGCAATTTTTCATGATCAAGCCGGACACCCGCCTGCTCTGCACCGGCGCCGCGTATACGATTCAGCGGTTCTGCGCGGCGCAAGGGAAACCCTTCGCCATCCGGGCCTACACGGAAGCGGAACTGAGCAAGGCCCTCGGTCCCATGCTGCCCAAGCTCCTGGGTTGCCACTATCACGAGATCATCGACCCGGCTTGGTTCGGGCTCTGGGACTTTAAGGTCCTGCTCCTGCAAAAACCAGGGACAGCTCCGCGCGCCGCCTTTCAGGAAACGAAGGGGTTTCGCTGGTACTCACAGGGACGATGAACCCGTTAGGCGTCAGGCGTAAGGCGGACAGAAACAGAAAATGAATAGGTGTGTCGTTACGCCTTACGTTTCACGCCTCATGCTTCACGGTTGCGCAGGCGGGCCGCCAGATCCAGCACAATCCCTTCACGAAGGCCCAGATCGCTGACCAGGCACACGGCAAACCCCATGACTTCCATGACCTCGCGCAAAATGATCGTGCCGGCCACGATCACATCTTCCCGGCCTAGCTCCAGCCCCAATAATTTCGTTCGCTGAGCTTTCGTGCAGGCGAGGACCTCCGCCTCCAGCCTCCGGGTGTCCTCCAGGCTCAACCGGTAGTTGTGGATGCGGGACCCGACATAGACCGGGAGCTTCTGAGCCATGGCCGCCAACGTGGTGATCGTGCCGGCCGTGCCCACAAAGGTCACGCCCGCAAGGTCGTCGAGTGCGGTCCGCACGGTCTGGGCGCTGCGCTTGACCAGGCTCCGGGCCTCCACCAGTTCCTGGACCGTCGGCGGATCATGCGCCAGACACCGTTCCGTGAGCCGCACCACCCCGAGCTCGACGGAACGGACGACCGGCGGTCTCCCCGGCCGGTCCAGGATAAATTCGGTGCTCCCGCCGCCGATGTCCAGACCCAGGATGGCGGTCACGTCGGCCGGAAGACCGCTTCGGATACCCAACATCGTCCGACGAGCCTCTTCTTCTCCGCTGATGACCTCAACCGCCAGTCCCATCTCCTGCTTGACCTTGGCCAGGAATTCGTCGCGGTTGACGGCATTCCGCACGGCGCTCGTGGCGACCACAATTTCCCCGTCCACCTGATGGGTGTCGATCACCTCTCGCCACTCGCGTAACGTCCCAATGACACGCTGCATGGCCGGGACAAGCAGCCGTTTTCCCTGGTCCAGGCCTTCACCAAGGCGCAGGACCCGCCGATCCGACCGCAGCTCGACCAGATGCCCGTTGTCCTCAACCAGGGCGATCAACAGCCGGCAGGTCAAGGTTCCGATGTCGATCCCAGCCAAAATCATCGTGATGGTATTGAACGAGAGGCGATGAGCCGGTGGCTTAGGCTCATCCGTAGGCAATCAGGGGGAGGTTTGGGTCTCATTCAGGTCAGCCAGAAGCTTGGCCCGCTCGGCTTTCAGCATCTGGACCTGGTCGGCTCCCCGGGTGATCTCGAAGTCAGAGGAAATCTGTTCAGCCGGTTCACCACGTTCATGGAGCTCGACGGCCCGCTCCCCCATATCGCGATAGAGGTCCTTGAGCCGGTCGTCCAGCTTGCGCAGCTCCAACCGGAAGCCGAGTAATTCCGCCTCCTCCAGCGCACGGTTAGCGGCCCGCGCGGTCCCGTAGCGGAGGTGAGCCCAGCCGGTCTTTAAATCATGCTTGATGCGCTGCAGAATGCCCATGTTTCCTCCAAATGACGAGAGGCACGGGGCTCTGGGTCGGAGGCTCTTATCCCCTCACCCCTTGCCTCTCGCCCTTCTAACTCACCGCCCCCAGATCCAGCTTGGCCTTCCACCGGCGCAACATCAGAGTCTTCAACGCGTGATGGGCCGGATGGGTCAAGTGCGGATCGGACGCCAGCAGCGCAAAGGCTTCTTGCCTGGCCTGCTCCAGCAGCGCGCCGTCACGAACCAAGTTAGCCGCGCGGAACTCCGGCAGTCCCCACTGTCGCACCCCGAAAAATTCCCCCGGTCCCCGGATGCGCAGGTCCTCCTCGGCAATGACAAACCCATCCGAGCTCTTGACGAGCGCGTCCAGCCGGCGCCGTGCCGGCTGAGCGCCGGAGCCACGAGAAGAGGGTCCGGTCTCCGACATTAGCAGGGATTCTCCACCCTCGGCCCTCCTTCCGCCCGAAGCCAGGAGCAGACAGTAGGACTGTTGCGCGCCGCGGCCGACCCGTCCCCTTAACTGATGCAACTGCGCGAGGCCGAAGCGCTCGGCATGTTCCACGAGCATCACGGTCGCGTTCGGTACATCCACCCCGACCTCGATCACGGTCGTGGCGACCAGAATATGGATCTCTCCCGCCTTGAAAGCCGCCATCACCCGCTCTTTCTCATCGGTCTTGAGACGGCCGTGGAGCAAGCCCACGCGGGAGGATCGGAATTCCTCCTTCTGGAGCCGCTCCGCCCCCTGGATTGCCGCCTGCAGGTCCACCTTCTCCGATTCCTCGATCAGAGGGTAGACGACGTAGCCCTGACGACCGACCCGCAACTCATCATGAAGCACGCGGTAGGCCCGACGCCGCTGGGAGTCGTTGAAGAGCCAGGTCACGACCGGCTTGCGCCCGGGCGGCAAGGCGTCGATGACCGACAGATCCAGATCGCCGTAGACCGTCATGGCGAGAGTCCGAGGAATGGGCGTAGCCGTCATCACGAGCACGTCCGGACGGTACCCTTTCTCCAGCAGGGTCTTCCGCTGCAAGACCCCGAACTTGTGCTGCTCATCCACCACTGCCAGCCCGAGCCTGGCGAACTGGACGCCCTTTTGGATCAAGGCGTGGGTTCCAATGACGACATGTGCTTCTCCCGACCTGATCTTGTCAAGAGCCACAGTCCGCACCTTGGCTGTGCCGCCGCTCTTCAGCAAAACCGCCTCCAGCCCAAGAGTGTGAAGGAGATGGCGCAAGTTGAAATAATGTTGCTCGGCCAGGATCTCTGTCGGCACCATGAGGGCGGCCTGGTACCCGGACCCGCAGGCGGTCACCATCGCCGCCAGGGCCACGACGGTCTTCCCGCAACCCACGTCGCCCTGGATCAGCCGATTCATGGGCCGGAGCGAGGCCATATCACGCTGGATCTCGGACAAGACCCGCTCTTGCGCAGCCGTCAATTGGAACGGCAGCAGTTTCCGTAAGCGGACAAGAAGTTGTGTCCCGCCGTCGAACCGGATGCCCTTGACCTCCTCTTCCACGGACCGTTTCCGAAGAGCCAGGGCCAGCTCCAGGACGAAGAACTCTTCAAAAGCCAGTCGCCGATGCGCTCCGGTGGTTCCACGGTCCAGAGCTTCCAGATCGGCTGGGGACGAAGGAAAATGAACAGCAGTGACGGCGGTCGAGAAGGCCGGCAGACGGAGCCGCTCTCGCACGGGAGCCGGCAGCACCTCGTCCACCCCAGCCGCATAGTGATCCAGCAGGCTCCTGAGAATGACTCGAAGAAGCCGAGACGTCAGCCCCTTTGTTTCGTGATAGATGGGTACGATGCGCCCCACGTGCAACGGTGTCTCATGGTCTTCTCCCAAGGCTTCGTACTGGGGGGCGTCCATCCGCAGGTCGGGCCAGCCTCTTCGGCTCGCCGTCACAAGCCCGCTCATCATGACGCGGGCGCCCGGTTTCAGCACCGCCTCCAAATAGGGCTGGTTGAAGTACACGCACGGCAACGTGCCCGTGGCATCCTCAACGGTCACCTCCAGGATGTTCATGCGGCGGCGGGCGGTTCGTTTGAGATGGCTCCGGCGCACCACCCCGCAAATCGTCGCCTTCGTGCCTATCGTAAGTTGTCCGATGGGAGTGACTACTGAGCGGTCTTCATATCGCCACGGGAGAAACCAGAGGGCATCCTCGACCGTCCGGATCCCCAGCCGTTCCATCAAGGCGGCGCGCTTGGGCCCCACCCCCTTCGCAAAGCGAATCGGGATATTCCATAAGTCCCGTGCCGAGAGTGCGGGGTGAGTGGCATGCTGCGTCCCCGCGTCCCCGTGTCCCCGTGTCTCCGACGCGGTGACGCGGCGAATGGGCGACGCGGCGTTGTCCTGGCTCATGACTCCATGCCCCTGTCCAGCCGCCGTCTCAAGCCGGTTAAGGATAGCTCGAGCACCGACAAGGCGACGCTTCCGCTCCGCCTGATCGAGAACCGTTTCGTAATCGGCAAAAAGCTGACGCAGGGTTAACAGATCGGTTTCAATGACAGGGGGATAGATGTGCTCGGCCAGGGCTTCGACGACCTGACGGGATACGAAGGAGCCGAGATTCTTGACCGTGGACAGATGGGCGTAGGCGTCACGGCTGGCAAACTCAATGGGGCGGGCCAGGCGCTGCACGATATGCTGAAGTTGCTCCATTAGGTCCGCGGAAGCCCCTGACCTGGCACGTGGAGAGAGTTGTCAGACGGGGCGACCGTATGGTAGCATAGGCTCCGTCTGTAGACAACGAACAGTCGTTCAAAGAAGGAGCCTCATCGTGGCGTTCATATGTAATCTCTGTGGCAAGGGGCATCAATTCGGACATAATGTCAGCCATGCCAACAACAAAACCAAGCGCACCTTCAGTCCGAATCTCCAAACCGTCAGGGCGCTGGTGAACGGGTCCCATCGGCGGATCCGGGTCTGCACCCGCTGCCTCCGCACCGGCCTCGTGAAGAAAGCCGTCTAGCCTCGTCTGGCCCCCCTCGTTTCTCCCCTCCGGTCGGAACAACGCGCGGAAGGCTAAGGAACACGTGTCAGGGTCATCTGATTGCCCTGGTAGTCCCAGACGAACTGCTCGCCAGAGAGATCCACGATCTCGTAGACGCGGACTGCCTGCATGCCCGGCATCACAAAGGCCGGTCCCTCCTGCATCCCGACCGGCGAATTGACCTCGATCTTGACCCGATGAGAGCCGACGAAGCTGTAGCGTCCGGCAAGCTGGCCCGACACCAGCGTTCCATCCTTGAAGAACTCCCAAGTGATGCTGGAGGAATCCTGCCACCGGCCGAGGATGAGCTGCGCCGGGTCCTGCGACCCTTCGCCGGCCGTCCCGCCACCGCTTGGATGCCGTGGCGTCATGAACATGTCCGTTGCCTTGATCAGCTCAATGTTCTGCGCCGGGATGGTCACCGTGCCCTTGTCCGTCATCACCTGCATGTCTCCGCCGAGGATCGTCAGCGCACCGACAAGGGTATGCCCCTCGTCATCCTTCAGCAGGTTGCGTGACAGGGCATGAATGCGCCGGGCCTCGATCTCGCGCGTTTTGATCGCCGACTTGATCGTGAGCGACCCGCCGACGATCGTTCCCTCAACTTGCTTGCCGTCTTTGGTGATGATCGTCCGGATAGACTCTTCAGCCCACCCGGCCGAAGGAAGGTTAAAAAAGAGGCACCACACTATCAGCACGACCCGCTGAAGGATCATGATCTCACCAGCCGGTTAGATATAGAAGAACCGCTTAGAATAGAGTCGGTTGAAAAGAGGCCGGACTTGAATGGCCGGCGTGAGGAAATGCAGCTTCTTTGTTGCAATAACGCCACAGCAAAGACTGGCAACCCCGGCCCCAGTGATCCCGCGGCCGGAGCTGCTCGTTTTTCGAAAACAAACAGGTTTACTCTGGGGTAAACAAGCGGGCTTTATGCTGCCGGTTCCTCAGCACGAGGGACGGGTCCCCGTCAGGGCCAAGGCTCAGCAGCACTCGCGTCTTGGTGGTGACATCCCGCACAGCCAGGCCGGTTTCGGTCGCGACCCCGAGCCAGACCCGATCGACTCCCTTCCGATCGGTCAACTGCAAATATGGATCTCCAGCGCCCGAGAAGGAAATGAGGGCCCGGACGGCACCCGCCTTGTCCACCAGACGAAACTCCTCCGCGCTTACGATTTTGCGCTCCGGGCCCGCTCCTTCCTGGGCCACCACCGGCGTTCCAGCCAACAAAAAGCCCGCCAGTGTCCCACCGACCATCCCAGCCGCCATGCTCAAACCCAGCATCACCCTGTCTCTCATCATGATCGCCGTACCTCCCCTTGTCGGTTCATTCCAGTCCCCGCCGAGGCTCAAGACTGTTTGACAAACACAAGCTTGCACTCACCCTTGCCGCCACTCATTCGCAGAAACTGAAACAACAAAAGGACATGAGGGTTCACAGGCAGTCCCTCAAATCCCTGGAAGAACTTTGAAATGGAAAATCACTCTCTACTCATGCAAGCGAGGTATGGAGCGGGCGATGGGATTTGAACCCACTCCGTCGCCGGCTCGGCCCTGACGCTTGCCTCGCCGGCTCCTACAAAGGGGGCCAGCCCCCTTGTACGATCCCCACGAAGGGGGTACGCCCCCTTCGAAATCCCCCTTGTCGTGGGTCCAAATCTATCTTGCTCGTCAAGCTACTGAATGACGATGCACGTTGACCATCTTACGGCAGTTTGGAGCGGGCGATGGGATTTGAACCCACGACAACTAGCTTGGGAAGCTAGGACTCTACCACTGAGCTACGCCCGCCCGATTCCTGCTCGACGAAGGGCAATGATACTTGAATGACCGGCGCTCGCAGACCCGTATCATATGTCGTGCCCGGCTTACACCGGAAGTGGATGCGGACTTCCTTATCAGATGCCAGAAGACACATCGAATCCTACGCTGCCTCTGCCACCAAGTCAAGAAAGCGGCTATCGATTCAGGGCCTAAATTCTACAACGGCAAACTTTCGCCGACCGATCTTGAGACGACGTTGTTGCCCTAGCGTGAAAGTAATGAGCTTGTCAGGATCGGCTTCCTTCTTGCCATCGACTTCGATCCCCCCTTGAATGATCAGTCGTCTCGCTTCGCTCTTGCTGGACTCGTTGGTTTTTGCGATCAGGGCCACGAGTTGAAGACTGCTGCTGCTTCTGGCGTCTTTCTCTAGCATATCGTCTACCGTCAACGTCATATGGATATCCGGCTCGGAAGGAAACTCCCGTTCCTGAAATTTCTGCTGGAAATCGGCCTTGGCCTGCCGACTAGCCTCGCTCCCGTGATAGCGAGCTACGAGCAGTTCCGCCAGCTTTTGCTTGGCTTGCATCGGATGAGAAGCCTTGATACTTTCCAGATTCTCCGTGGTCAGCAATTCATAGTATCGCAGCATAAGCGTATCGCTGATAGACATGACCTTTCCGAACATGTCCGACGGACGGTCCTCTAGCGCGATGGAGTTCCCGAAGCTCTTGCTCATCTTCCGGACCCCGTCGGTCCCTTCCAGCAACGGCATCGTCAGCACCACCTGCGGTTCCTGCCCATAGTCTCGCTGGAGATCGCGCCCGACCAGCAGGTTGAACTTCTGGTCCGTTCCGCCCAGTTCCATATCGGCCTTGAGCGCCACCGAGTCATAGCCTTGGATAAGGGGATAGAGGAATTCGTGGATGCTGATCGGCTTCTGCTCGTGGTAGCGCGTATGGAAATCCTCTCGCTCCAGCATCCGAGCCACCCTGTAGTGGGCGCTGAGCTGGATCAAGTCTTCCGCTGTCATGGGACTCATCCATTGGCTGTTGAAGACCACGGTCGTGTGCTGGGGGTCGAGCATCTTGAAGATTTGCCGCTCATAGGTCTTGGCATTCTCCAGCACCTGTTGCTTTGTGAGGGCGACGCGGGTCTCGGAGACACCGGTCGGGTCTCCGATCATGCCGGTGAAATCGCCGATCAGAAAAATCACCTGGTGGCCGAGCTCCTGGAAGTGCTTCAACTTGTGAATCAACACCGTGTGGCCGAGGTGCAGGTCCGGCGCGGTGGGATCAAAGCCGGCCTTGACTCGCAAGGGGCGTTTCTCTTTCAGAGACCGAGCCAGCTTGGATTCCAACTCGCTCTGCTGGATGACCTCCGCCGCCCCACGGAGGATCAAGCCTAATTGGCGTTCCAGTTCCTTCACAGCCCTTGCCTTTTCCCTAAACCCGCCGCCTCACGACCGAGCGGGGACGTCTGCTGATGGGAGGAGACCGGCACCCCGGCCACCAACAGAGGCCGGAGCTGATCCATGCGCTTCGGCCCGATCCCTTTCACTTTCATCAGACCTTCGATTGTCTTGAACGGCCCATGCACGCCCCGATACTGAACCACTCGCTGGGCCAGAACCTCTCCGATACCGGGCAAAGCTTGCAACTCCTGGACCGTCGCGCGATTAATATTGAGCTTGGCCTTCTGTGACGCACGGTCGGCTTCCCTCGGCTGCAAGACGCCGTTACCTGCATCGTGCCTCGATGCAGCGTCATGATCGGGGTTAAGCGTGGCCGAGTCCTGGGCAGCGACGCGGAGCGAATCGGCGGGGGAGTCCTGCCCGGTCGGCCATCCGATCAAGAGGACCAGGGCGACGATGCTCGCCAACATGGCAAGTTTGATCAGCAACGACTGGACCATAGTCTAGAAAGTCCGTGAGTCAAAATATCGAAAGTCTCAAGACTGTACGACTTGACGACTTTCAGACTTTAGGACGTTCGTTGGCGTGCGAGATGGATCGCCATTCCTTCCACATCCTCGGCCGCTTCCATCATCCCTTCGGCCAAGGTCGGATGGGCATGGATCATGTCGGCCACCGCGGAGGCCGTCGCCCCAAGTTGCATGGCGAGCGCGGCTTCGTGCACGAGATCGGCTGCATGGGAGCCGACGATGTGGACGCCCAGGATCGCTCCGCTCTTCGCATCGGCAATGATTTTGAACAGGCCGGTGGTCTCCCCGGCCCCTTGCGCTCTTCCCAGCCCCATGTAGCGGAACCGACCGACCTTGACATCCGTGTCCGGCTTGCGTCCCAGCGTGGCGCTTCGCTCGCGTGCCTGCTGCTCCGTCAAGCCGACCCGGCCGATCTCAGGCAGGGTGAAGATGCCTGCTGGAACCACATCGTAGGCGATCGCTCGTGAGTGGCCCATGATGTTCCCGACCGCGACTTTCCCCTGGGCGGACGCCACGTGGGCCAGCATGGCCTTGCCGACCACATCGCCGATCGCATAGACGCCCGGTACGTTGGTCTCCAACCGGTCATTCACGAGAATCTCGCCCCGCTTCCCGACTTGTATACCGACCTTTTCCAGGCCGATCCCGCTGCTGTTGAACCCTCGCCCGACCGACACCAACAGCTTCTCTGCTTCAATCGTCGTCCCGTCCTTCAGGATGACCTTCACCGGTCCGCTTTGCCGCTCCAGCCTGTCCACTGTGGTGCCGGTCTGGATCGTCACGCCTTGTTTCTTTAACTCTCGGTCCATGAAAGAAGCAATTTCCTCGTCTTCCAACGGCAGGATGCGCGGCATGAGCTCGACCATCGTCACCTGCGTGCCGAGGCCGCTATAGAGGGAAGCGAACTCGCAGCCTTCAACGCCTCCACCGATGATCAGCAGGCTGGACGGGATCGCGGTCAGATCCAACGCCTCTTTGCTCGTGATGATCTGCCCACCGTCGATGGGAAACAACGGAAGGTTGGGCCAGGAGGAACCGGTCGCCAGAACGACGGCGTCCGCCTGGACTTTGGCTTCGCCCCCATCCCGCTTGACGACGTAGACCGTCCGCTCATCGAGCAAGGTGCCCGTCCCGTCCAGATGGTCGATGCGCCACGTTTTCAACAGCGTCGCGATTCCTTTGACCAACCCACCTACGACTTTATTTTTCCGGGCGACCATACGGGCCAAGTCGTAGCTGACCGCTCCGCCGAGCTGCAGACCCATCTCGGCTGCCTTCTTGGCCTTCTCCCCCAATTCCACCACCGCCAGCAGGGCCTTGCTCGGAATGCAGCCCCAGTTCAAGCAGACGCCGCCGAGCGCCTGGTTCTCGACCACGGTCACGCGGGCTCCAAGTTGGGCCGCCCGGATTGCCGCCACGTACCCGCCCGGTCCGGCGCCCAGAATCACGATGTGTGTCTGTCCCGGCATGATTATTTGTTAGAAGCCAGGAAGGTGTCATACTGGGCGGCGGTCATCAGCCCGTCCACTTGCTTCGGGTCGGACAGGTCGATCACGGCCATCCAGCCTTCGCCGTAGGGATCCGAATTGACGACTTCCGGATGATCCTTCAAGTCGGGATTAATCTTGACGATCGTGCCGCTCACGGGGGTATAGATGCTGGAGGTCGTTTTCGTGGATTCCACCTCCCCGATCTGCTGCCCGGCCGTGACCACCGTCCCCGTCTTCGGCAGCTCGATGAACACAATGTCCCCGAGCGCATCCTGCGCAAAATTGCTGATCCCCAGGGTGGCCTGTCGGCCCTCGACCCTGATCCACTCGTGCTCTTCATGGTACCGCAAATTGGTCGGCTCCATCGCTCTTTCTCCTTGACGAAAAACGCGCCGGACGATCAGGAAAATTGTCGGGCGATCCTAGTTGCAGCAGACTTGATTTGTCAAGGAACGGCGCCGGTCGGTCCGTTCACGATCGGCCGGTAGATGACCCCCGTGCCGGTGCCGATTAACGAGCGGTCTGCCTCCAACTTGAATGCGGCAAGCTCCCGCGCAATGTCCTTGCCTGACAGAGGCACCGTCACCCAAATGCGCCCGGCACCGCCGAGCAATTCTACGGCCCGCTTGACGACCCCGTTCACACGCTCTTCTTCTCCCGATCCAACTGAGAGCGGCCCGCCGATAACGTACGCGTCAAACCGCAATCGCTTGGCTTCCAGAAAGTCTTCATTCAGTCGGACAAGCGCCCTGGTCGGGTCGGTCACGGCTTCAGGATGCACTTCCAGCGCAACCTGAATGCCGGGCGACTGCTTGCGGAGTGCGTGTCGCAACCGATCTATCACCTTGAGCGTTTCTCTGGCTCTCCAGCCGACCCACTGCCACAACTCCGGAGCAGAATCCCGCTGGGACTCCACGGGGATCACGGCATTGGCCGAGGTTACAAGCGTCTCAGGATCTAGCTTGACGCCGAAATCCCGTTCAAAAGCCCTGAGCCCGTAGGGGCTGAATCCCGGGGTAGCGGTTGATTCCAGATGGACATCGGCCAGGAAAAGGACTCCATCGACTCCGCCAGCAGCCAGATCAGTGAGCAGGCCGATGAGGTACTCCTGAAAGGCCGGGTGCAGGAGGTCCAATTTCTCCGACGCAACAAGCTGCTGCTTCGTCCTGTCATAGGCCTGCTCGGTCCACCCCAGGTGAGGCTCAAGCCAGCTCATACGCCAGAGGGCAACAGCCGAGTAAACTCGAAGCCCGTGCCGATGGGCGACAGGAATCAGTTGTCCAACGACATCTCGAACCATCGGAGCCCAGTGGGTGTGAAAATAGACGCCGGCTTGGCGCGCCCCTTGGGACCGTGACGGTCCGTCCTCTCCCTGTGGCTGTTTCCACGCCTGGGTCGTGCCCGCCTCCACCACCAGGGTTGTGACGCCGGCCTCAACGAGCTCCCGCACCCACGTTTCGAGGGTCTGTGACGGCGGCATGAGCCTCGCGGGAATCAGAATCGCGATGCGCCCGGCGCCTCCGCCAAGAATGGCCGCCAAGGCCTGTTCCAGCTCGGCGATGCGTTTTTGAGCTTGCAGCGCAAGGCCCCCCTCCGGGGCTGCCCGGATCATGTGACGATACTGGGTCAAGGCTTGCTGGATCTCACCGGTCTGCTCGTAGGAGCGGGCCAGCCACCAGTGGGCTTCCGGAAGCGACGGCGACTTGGGATGGGCTGCGAGCAGGCGCTGCAGGAGCAACCTGGCTGTCTCGTGACGCCCCTGGCTAAGCGAGAGCTTAGCCTCCTGGAGGAGCCTGGACTGGATTTCGATGGCCGGATCGGCAGGACCGGTTGCACGAACAGGTCCATGGGTCGGCGCGACCTTCGGCGCACTACACCCGGCCCACAAGAGAATCGAGACGAGCAGCGTACTGGTCAAACGGGACAGCGTGGTCAGAACAGAGCGGGAGGATCCTGAGTTCATCCCTTGATGAGGCGCGTCAGGGGTCAGACTGAGCGAGCCGTACATGGCCGGCAAGACGGCTGAAGCGCGGCGGTCGGACGTCGCACCCCGTTCGATCACCGCACCGCCAGTTCCATCTCCGAAAAGAAATACCCGATCTCAAATCGGGCGGTATCCGGAGAATCGGACCCGTGGACGGCGTTGTATTCTATGGAGGTCCCGTGGAGAGCCCGGATTGTGCCCTGGTCCGCCTTCGCCGGATCGGTGGCGCCCATGAGCTCGCGATGACGCTTGATGGCGTCATCCCCGGCCAGAACCAGCACCACGACAGGCCCGGAGGACATAAAGGTGGTCAGACTGTCGAAAAACGGACGGTGCCGATGGACGGCATAGAACCCTTCCGCCGCCGCCTTCGACAACGACAGCATGCGCATGGCAATCGGCTTGAGATTGACGGCTTCGTATCGCGCGATAATGTCCCCGATCACCTTCTTCTTGACTGCATCAGGCTTGATGATGGCCAATGTCCTTTCGCTCATGTTCCGTTGCTTTCTCCGGTAGAGGTTGATAAGGCTTGCCGCCCAACAGCAACCTCATTCTAGAGGAAGCCTTCGGCTGGATTCAAGCGACGAGCGGGAGCGTACGGCTCAGGAACGAAAGCGATCCGTCAGTTCAGTCGGCTGGAAAACCCCCCGCTCGGTAATCACGGCGGTCACGTAGGACGCCGGCGTCACGTCAAAGGCTGGGTTGAAGACCTCGACGCCGATCGGCGCCACTTGGGCTCCCCCGCAGACCGACGTCACTTCCTGCGGGTTACGCTGTTCAATCGGGATCTGCTCCCCCGACGGCGTCGCCAAGTCGATCGTGGAATGGGGCGCCGCGACGTAAAAGGGAATCCCGTGGGCCTTGGCGAGCACGGCAACGGAATAGGTTCCGATCTTGTTGGCCACGTCGCCGTTGGCCGCAATGCGATCCGCCCCGACGATGCAGAGATGGACCAGCCCCTGCTGCATGAGCGCCCCGGCCATGTTGTCGGTAATCAGGGTCACCGGGATTCCGTCCTGCATCAACTCCCAGGCGGTCAGACGGGCCCCTTGCAGCACGGGGCGGGTTTCATCAGCCAGCACCCGGATCTTCTTGCCTTCCTCCCACGCGGCGCGTACGACACCGAGCGCCGTGCCGTAGCCGGCCGTGGCCAACGCCCCCGCGTTGCAATGGGTGAGGATGGTGTGCCCGTCCTTGACGAGCGCCGCTCCATGTCGCCCCAGCGCCCTGTTCATGGCAATGTCTTCGTCGAGGATGCGCTGCGACTCCTCCACGAGGCACCGCTTGATCTCAGCCACCGACCGATCCCGCAAGGCCGCCAGTGCCTGCTTCATCCTGTCGATGGCCCAGAACAGGTTGACGGCAGTCGGTCGCGTGGCTGCAAGGCAGTTAAATACCTCAAGCATCGCATACGAAAAATTATCATAACTTGTTGCATTCACTGATTGTGCGCCTAGGGCCACTCCCATAGCCGCCGTCACCCCGATCGCCGGCGCTCCCCGCACACGCAACTCAGTAATGGCCCGGGCGACGGTCTGGTAGTCCCGGCAGTCCAGGAACACGACCTTCTCTGGGAGCAAGCTCTGATCCAGGAGCCGCACCGCCCCGTTCTTCCATTCAACTGTCCGAACCATCGGTTTCCTTCCTCCGTTTAGGATACAGCATAGACCAGCGGCTCGGTTATTCCCGGCGGGCATGCTGCTCAAGGATCGTGATCAGGATCACGATCAGCGCCGCTTGGGCCAACAACAGAATGGCTTCTCTCGTGTCCACCTTGCGCAGCACAAGGGCCCCCAGTCCGAGACAAATGGTCAGGGCAAAGATCATGTCGACGCTCGCCCGTGTGCTCCCGCGGTGAGAGGAAGAAGCATGGAGACGTGAAACGTTACCCGTGAACTGTGAAGAGGACGTGAACCGCGAAGAGGGTTTCAGTTATCAGTACTCAGTTATCAGTTTTTGAACTGACAACGGAAGACTGCTCACTGATAACTCTGAGCCGTTTAATGAATGCCCCCCAGACAGGCGCGAACGACGTCGGACAGTTCGTCGGCAACCGAGCGGATCAGTTGATCCTGCTGCCCCTCCACCATAATCCGGACCAGCGGTTCCGTCCCGGAGTAGCGGACGAGCACGCGGCCGGTCCCGTTCAACCTGGCCTCCCCGTTCCGAATCGCCTGCTGCAGCTTGGGCAGGTCGTCCAGATCGGGCTTCTCTTTCACCTGGATGCTGAGAAGCACTTGCGGCACCGCCGTCATGCAGCTGGCCAGGTCGGACAGAGACCGGCCGGTGCGTTTCATCAAGGCTAAAATTTGCAGCCCTGAGATCAGCCCGTCCCCGGTGGTGCTGTGGTCCAGGAAAATCAAATGTCCTGACTGTTCCCCGCCGAAGTTGCACCCTTCCGAGATCATCCGCTCCAACAGGTACCGATCCCCGACCGACGTTCGGATCAACGTGATCCCGGCTTTCGAGAGTGCGAGCTCCAGCCCGAAATTGCTCATGACGGTCCCCACTACGGTCTGCCGCTTCAACTGGCCTCGCGCGTGGAGGTCAAGCGCCAGCATGGCCATGGCATGGTCGCCGTCCACCAGACGGCCTTCTTCACACACAAAGACGGCTCGATCGGCATCTCCGTCGTGGGCGATGCCCAGATGGGCACGGTGGTCCCGCACCGCCTGTTGCAGCCGTTCCGGATGGACCGCGCCGCACCCGGCGTTGATGTTGGTCCCGTCCGGCTCGTCGCCGACCACCCAGACGGTCGCCCCCAGCTCCCGGAACACTTTGGGAGAAACCTTGTAGGCCGCCCCATGAGCGCAGTCGACCACCACCCGGAGCCCCTGAAAATCTATGTCCTTGGGCAGGGACCGCTTCACGAACTCGATATACCGCCCCTCTGCGTCGTCGATCCGGAAGGCTTTTCCGACCGCATCAGCAGTCGGCCGCAGGTGCTCGATCTCGCCCGACGTGATCAGCGCTTCCATCCGCGCTTCCAACTCATCCGGCAGCTTGAACCCGTGGTTGGAAAAAAACTTGATGCCGTTATCCTGGTAGGGATTGTGGGAGGCGGAGATCATCACTCCCGCGTCCGCTCTGAGGCTTCGGGTCAGAAACGCGATGGCCGGGGTCGGCATGGGGCCCACCAACAGCACGTCCACCCCCATCGAGCAGATTCCGGAGGTGAGCGCCGATTCCAGCATGTAGCCGGACAGGCGCGTATCCTTGCCGATCACGATCTGGTGCCGGCCGGTCCGCCGTGTGAATAGGTGCGCCGCGGCCCGCCCCAGCTTCATGGCCGTCTCGCTGGTCATCGGCTCGAGATTGGCGACTCCCCGCACCCCATCAGTTCCGAACAGCTTTCGCATGGGTCTCCTTAGGCGCAATCAGCACTCAGCGGTCAGCTTTTGGCTGAGCGCTGAGCGCTGATAGCTTTTAATGGCTCCCGCCATCCTGATCACATCCCGCATCGGGCCCACGTCATGGACCCGCAGCACCAGCGCTCCTTGCAAGACCGCCACGGCGACCGCCGCCGCCGTCCCCATCATCCGCTCCCCGACCGGGCAGCCCAGGACCTGTTCGACAAAGGCCTTGCGGGAGACGCCCACCAGCAACGGACGCCCGATCGCGCGAAGCTGGCCGATTTCGGCCAGCAACGTCAGGTTGTGAGAGAGATTCTTGCCAAAACCGATGCCCGGGTCAAGCAGGATCTGCATCGGGTCGATGCCGACCGCGGAGGCGTCCTCCAGCCGTTCGACCAAGAACTGCTGCACCTCCCGGACGACGTTCTCGTATCGAGGAGCCTGTTGCATGGTCTTCGGCCTGCCCTGCATGTGCATGAGGACAAGACCGGCTCCCGTCTCGGCGACCACCTCTCCCATCCGAGGATCGAACCGGAGCGCGCTGATGTCGTTGATGATGCACGCGCCTGCGTCAAGCGCAAGCCGGGCGACGCGCGACTTGGTCGTGTCGATCGAAACCGGGACAGACGTCCGGCGGCAGACTTCTTCCACGATTGGGATGAGACGTCGGATCTCCTCCTCCTCTTCCACCGGCTCCGAGCCGGGTCGAGAGGATTCGGCCCCAACGTCGATCAGATCCGCCCCCTGCTCGACCATGGCACAGGCGTGCGCCACCGCCGCGGCCGGCTCCAGGTACCGGCCCCCGTCGGAAAACGAGTCGGGCGTCACGTTGAGCACCCCCATCAGCAGGGGGGCCTCCAATGGAATCAGCCGTCCTCTGGCTCTGAGCACGTTGGGACTCAAGTTGCGAGTTTTGAATTGTGAGTCGCGAGTCGAACGTTTGAGTCGTGAGCGGAGATACTGAAAACTCAAAACTGAGAACTAAACACGACAGTCTCAGGCCGGGGTTGTCTGGGGAAGCGAGCCCCGCTGAAGGATCTGATCGATTTCGGGCGAGTCGAGCACTTCCTTTTCAAGCAGGGCTTCGGCCAAGGCCTTGAGCGTGCCCATATGTTCCGTGAGCATCCGCTTGGTCCGTTCGTAGTTTTCGGTGACCAGACGCTTGACCTCATGGTCGATCTCGATCGCCACCTGCTCGCTGAAGTCACGCCGCGTGGCGATCTCCCGCCCGAGGAAAATCTCCTCATCCTTCTTGCCGAAGGTCAGCGGCCCCAGCTTCTCGCTCATCCCCCATTCACACACCATTTTCCGCGCCAGGTCGGTCGCCCGCTCCAGGTCATTCCCCGCCCCAGTGGTGATGTGGTGCAGGACGAGCTCCTCCGCGACCCGTCCGCCCAACAGGATGGCGAGCGTGTTGTAGAGGAACTCCTTGGAGTAGTTGTGGCGATCATCGGTCGGCAACTGCATCGTCATCCCGAGCGCGCGGCCGCGGGGAATGATCGTGACCTTGTGGACGGGATCGGTGCCGGGCAACAGCTTCGCCATCAATGCATGGCCGGCTTCATGGTACGCGGTGACCCGCTTCTCGTCGTCGCTCAGGATCAGGCTCTTCCGCTCAACCCCCATGAGCACTTTATCCTTCGCCATCTCAAAATCAACGCTCTCGACGGCTTTCTTATTCTGCCTGGCCGCCCAGAGAGCGGCTTCGTTGATCAGGTTTTCCAGATCGGCTCCCGAGAAGCCAGGGGTACCGCGTGCGATCTTTTCCAATTCCACGTCGGGTGCGACCAGAACCTTCTTCGTATGAACTTTGAGAATTTCCGTGCGGCCCCGGAGATCGGGCCGGCTGACCACGATCTGGCGGTCGAACCGCCCCGGGCGCAGGAGCGCCGGGTCCAGGACGTCCGGCCGATTGGTCGCCGCGATCAGGATCACCCCCTCGGTGGTATCGAACCCATCCATTTCGACCAGCAGTTGGTTGAGGGTCTGTTCCCGCTCATCGTGGCCGCCGCCCAAGCCAGCGCCGCGCAGCCGGCCGACAGCGTCGATTTCATCGATGAAAATGATGCAGGGAGCATGCTTCTTGCCCTGTTCGAACAGATCACGGACGCGGGAAGCCCCGACCCCGACGAACATTTCGACGAAATCGGAGCCGCTGATGCTGAAGAACGGCACCCCGGCCTCCCCCGCAATGGCTTTTGCCAGCAGCGTCTTGCCCGTTCCGGGTGGCCCGACGATCAGCACGCCTTTGGGGATTCGCCCGCCCAGCTTCTGGAACTTGCGCGGGTCCTTCAAGAACTCGATGATCTCCGCCACTTCCTCCTTGGCTTCATCGATCCCGGCCACATCGGAAAAGGTGATCTTCTTGCGCTCCTCGGTCAGCAGGCGAGCCCGGCTCTTCCCAAAGGAGAGCGCTTTGTTGCCGCCGATCTGCATCTGCCGCATGAGGAAGAACCAGAGCCCCAAAAACAGAATGAACGGCCCCCACGTCACGAGAAAGGTGATGTACCAGGGGCTGTCGTCGGGCGGCTTGGCTTCGATCTGCACGTTGCGCTCCCGAAGCACCTTGACCAGTTCGGGATACTCGGCCGAATAGGTCCGGATGCGGGTGCCGTCCTTGAGAATCGCGCTGATATGGTTGGCTTTGATGATGACTTTCGTGATCTCGCCCTTGTCCAGTTGGGCCATGAAGTCGCTGAAGATCACGTCTTCTTCGGGGGCATGGGTGGGGACGCTGAACAGATTGAACAGGAGGATCATAAACAGACCCACCACCACCCAGAACAACAGATTCTTAACCCGAGAATTCATCCGCCATCCTCCATACCAAGCTTGCCAGGGAGCAGTCAGTTTTCAGTCATCAGTCTTCAGTCATGCAACTGAGAACCGAACACTGAGGACTGACAACTTCTTTTTCCTGTGAGCGGATCGTTCTGCACCCGTGCTCTTTCTCCTCAGATGAAGCCGAAGAAGCCGCTTAAAATGACCACCAACCATAACACAGATTCCTCGACCCTGACAACAGCGAGTCAGAATCCCTGCCCTTCATCATCCACCGTGTCCAGCACCGCAAGGTACGGCAGGTTGCGGTACTTCTGCTGGTAATCGAGCCCGTACCCGACCACATACTTGTTGGGAATCTGAAACCCGACATAGTCGACCGCCACATCCACCTTCCGTCGCTCCGGTTTGCTCAGCAAGGAACAGACGCGGATGGATTTCGGCCTGCGCTTGGAGAGCGTCCCGATCAGGTACTTGACCGTCAGGCCGGAATCCACGATATCCTCGACGAGCAGCACGTCCCGCCCGGCGATGTCCTCTGTCAGATCCGTCACCATTTTGACTTTGCCGGATGTCTTCGACCGTGAGCCGTAACTGGTGACGATCAAAAAATCCACCCGCAACGGCAGCCGGATCGCGCGGGCCAAGTCCGCGTAAAACGCGTAGGCCCCCTTCAGAATCCCGACGAGAATGAGGTCCTTCTCGGCATAATCGGCGGTAATCTGCCGGCCAAGATCCTTGATGCGCGCACGCATCTCCTCCTGGGTGACGATCGGCCGTCCGAAGATTCGCTCCATGATCAGCCAGTTCCTCCTTCTCCTGATGGGTTGTCCTGAGAGCCGCCATCCAGCAACTCGACGGTCACGGTCCTGGTCGTCCCGACCCTGGCCAGGAAGCGATGGTCGGCTCGGTAGCCTCCGATCCACATGATGCCCTCGGGCGCGACCAGCAGGGGCACCTTGGCCCGCTCGTGACGGGCGAGCTTGATATCCGAAAAGTAATCCTGGAGTTTTTTCTTCCGTCCCCCCAGCCCGACCGGACAGAACCAATCGCCCGCGGTCCAGGAGCGAACCAACAGCGGCAAGGTCACCAGGTCCGCATCAAAGGTCGCCGCTTGCCCGGTTTTTATAGGGGCCGAGTCGGTCGCAGGGGGGCCGCCCTGGGTGGCCCGGATCACATGACCGGTGAGGGGCCAGCGGAGGAGAGACGGAAGAGAAAGAGCCAATCTGACCGATGGATCACCGCCCACCGCAAAATTCCGACGGCCGGAGCTGCGCTCGTCGGAAGGGCTGAACCTGATCCAACCATAAGCTCGTTCGACAGAGGCTCCGCGCACGGCGACCCGGGAACCGGACTGGCCCTGAGAAGCCAGGTTCAGCACCGAAGCCACGGCTTGGAAGGTGGGGCCTTTGACCAGTCCGCCTGTTTGACGGAGCAGGGCCCGGACCAGCCGCCGTTGCACCGCCAGGGGCAGGGCCAAGAGGCCGGCTCGGTCCACGAGCACGGCTGCGCCCTCACGACGGGAGACACGAGCCAATTGTTCAGATACCCATTGGTTCAGGCAGAGATCCTCCTCACGAAGGATATCCGCCTGCCTCGTGAGGACCGTGACGATCGCCGGGTTATAGCGTTTCAACAGCGGCAGGAGTTCGCGGCGGACTCGATTTCTCACATAGAGGGGCTTGGCGTTGCTCGAGTCCGTACGATAGGTCAGCCCTCGCGCTTCGAGATAGTCCATGATGTCTGCCCTGGCGACATCCAGCAACGGGCGGATGAAAAACCCTTCGCGAGTCGGTGGGATCCCCGCCAGTCCAGCCATCCCCGCACCCCGGAGCATCCACATCAACAAGGTTTCGGCTTGATCGTCGGCCGTATGGCCCAGCACCACTTTATCGACCTCCAGTTCTCTCCCGATCTTGGCCAACACCTCGTACCTGGCCTCCCGCGCCCGTTCCTGCAGGGAGGCGCCCCTGCTGCAGCCACCGGCGGTTTCCTTCAGGTCGATCCGTTCGCACCGGAACGTGATCCCCAGCTGATTGCAAAGGCCTGCGACAAACCGTTCATCTTCGTCGGACTCCTCCCCCCGCAAGCCGTGGTTGATGTGGAGGACACTGAGTCTCAAGTTCCAAGAGGGAATCAATTCACCCAGCGAAGCCAGGAGCGCCACCGAATCAGGCCCGCCTGAAACAGCGACTAAGAGATGGCTCCCCGGTGCAAACAGTTCCCCGCTCCGCGCCACCTCCGCCAAGTGCCGCACAAGCTTCGTATCGGCTGGTTGCAGGACAACACGACTCATACGATCCTTGCTCTACGCGTCGGCTGTTGAAGGAACCGCGCCCTTCAACGCCTCGCGGGCCAGCTTCACGTCGAGATCGATGCGGGCGGCCAGTTCAACGGCTGTCGCAAATGTCAGGTCGCCGCGCAGGCGTTTCACGAACTGCACGCGGATGTCATGATCGTAGAGATCCACCCGCTGATCCAACAGGTAGACCTCGATCAACCGTTCACCCGCCCCGAAGGTCGGACGGGTACCGATATAGGACACCGATTCGAACAGCTGCTTGTTCCAGATGGCGGTCGTCGCATACACCCCGTCGGCCGGAATGACCCGCCCCCGTGGAAGTCGCAAGTTGGCGGTCGGCCACCCCAGCCCTTGCCCCCGCTGCGCTCCCTGAACCACGGGTCCGCTTAATTCATAGGGTCGCCCCAGGCATCGGGCGGCTCCGCGCACGTCCCCCGCCTGCAAGAGCTGACGAATTCGGCTCGAGCTGATCACATCTCCGTCCATCCGAACCGGCTGGGCCGGACGCACGAGGAATCCGGCCTCCCGGCCGAGACGCGCAAGATCGGCGATCCGTCCAGACCGCCCCTTGCCGAACGCAAAGTGCTCCCCCACAAACACCTCGCGGACCCCAATGCCATCCCTGAGGATCAGGCTGACAAACTCTTCCGGCATGAGCGAAGCCAGGGCACGATCGAAGGACAGGAACAACACTTCCTCGATCCCGGCATGTTGAAACCGCGCCAGTTTGTCCTCGAGCGTCGTCAAGAGGCAGAGGTCGATGTCCGGCTTCAGCACCGTGACCGGATGGGGATCGAACGTGAGCACGATCGGCGTCCCACCGGAGACCGAAGCGGCCTCCACGACGGTGCTCAACAGGGCCTGATGACCCAGATGCAACCCGTCGAAATTGCCGATCGTCAGCACCGGATAAGGCGCCCGCTTATGCTCGGCAAGCCCCCGCGTCACTTTCATGCGGCGCCCCTCCTCATAGGTGCTCGCGCAGAAGCCCGGCCGCCTCCTTGGCGAAATACGTCACGATCAGATCCGCCCCGGCCCGCTTGATCGAGAGGAGCGACTCCATCACGGCGCGCGATTCGTCCAGCCAGCCGGCTCCGGCCGCGGCCTTGATCATGCTGTATTCCCCGCTGACTTGATACGCCGCGATCGGCAGGGTCGTCCGGCTCCGCGCCGCCGCAATGACGTCCAGGAAGGGCAGAGCCGGTTTGACCATCACGATGTCGGCCCCCTCTTCGATGTCCAGGTCGATCTCCCGCATGGCCTCGCGCACGTTCGCTGGGTCCATCTGATAGGACTGGCGATCGCCGAACTTCGGGCTGGAGTCCGCCGCGTCCCGGAACGGCGCGTAGAAACAGGAGGCGAACTTGGCGGCGTAGGACATGATGGGCAGCTCGGAAAACCCATGCCGGTCCAGCTCGTCGCGGATGGCGCCGACCCGCCCGTCCATCATGTCCGATGGGGCCAGCATGTCGGCGCCGGCCTGGGCATGCGATCGTGCCATGGCCCGGAGGCAGTCGAGCGTAGGGTCGTTGAGGATCTTGCCGTCCCGCACGACGCCGCAATGCCCGTGCGACGTGTATTCATCGATGCAGACATCCGTGATCACGAGCAGCTCCGGCACCTGATCCTTCAAGGCCCGGATCGCCCGCTGGACCACGCCGTCCGGATCATAGGCCGCAGAGCCCTGCTCGTCCTTGCGGTCGGGAATCCCGAAGAGGAGCACGGCCGGAATACCCAGCAGCTTGACCTCCGCCGCTTCCTTCACGAGCAGATCCACCGACCAACGGAACTGGCCCGGCATGGAGCCGATGGCCTGCCGCTGGTCCCTCCCGCCGGTGACGAAGAAGGGATAGATCAAGTCAGACCGCGAAAGCCTCGTTTCTCTGACCAGGCGTCGCAGCGGCTCGGATTGCCGCAACCGTCTCAGACGCTGACGGGGGAAAGCCATTTCTTCCTCTTCAGATTTCTCCCTGCCGTTTCATGCCGGGGACCCGTTCCATCCCTCGGAGCAACGGTTGCCCTTCCCGCCTCGCTACTTGCGCGGCAGGTTCGTCAGGAAGACGACGAGGTCGCGCACCGAGATCATCCCGACCAGCTTCCCGTTCCTGGTAACGCCCAGGTGCCGGAGGTGATGCGCGGCCATCATGTCGTTGGCATCCAGCAGCGTCTTGTTCTCCTCGATGGTCAGGATGGGCGCCGACATGATCTGCTCGACCGGCGTCTTGGCCGCATCAGCTCCCACCGCCACCACGCGCCGCACCAGATCGGTATCGGTCAGGATACCGATGATGTCCTTGTCGCGCGTGATGAAGAGGCTGCCGATGTTGCGGTCGCGCATGACCTGGGCCGCCTTCCGGACATCCGTATCCCGGTCTACCGTCACAAATTTTTCCACCGGCACCATGAAGGACTTCACAGGAACCATATTTCCCCTCCATTCAGGTATAAAATGACCGCTTCTTAATGATACAGCCTCGCCGGGCCCCTTCGCTCAGACTCACCGTACCACCGACAGGGGCCTCGCACAATGGCGAACGATCGCGTCCGCCAATGCTGGAATCGTGTTTTCGTCAGGCAAAATGGCCACCGGCAGCCCCGCCTCCTCCGCCGTCTTGGCTGTGATCGGCCCGATGCAGGCCACGGCCGCTTGGGCCATCAGATCTTTCATCTCGTGCCGGCTGGCAAACAATCGACAAAAGTTCCGCACCGTCGAGGAACTGGCAAAGGTGACGACATGAAGGGCTCCTTGTCGGAACAGATCCTTGAGCCGCTCGGCATCCACGGAGGGAAGAACCGCCCGGTACGTGATGACCACCCGGACATCCGCCCCCAAGGCACGCAGTTGCTCCGGCAGGATCTCCCGCGCCACCTCGGCACGGGGAATCAACACCCGCCGGCCGGCGATTCCGGTGGCCTTCAAGGCCTCGATGACTCCCTCGGCTTGGAATTCCGACGGCACCAGATCCGCCTTGAGCCCCTGTCTGGCCAATTCCTCGGCGGTGCGGGGGCCGATGCAGCAGAGCTTCAGACCGGAGAGCGCCCTGGCATCCAGTCCCTGCCGGCGCAGCCGCTCCATAAAGGGCCGGACCCCGTTCACGCTGGTGAAGACCAGCCAGTGATACCGGCTCAGGCCAGCAATGGCGTCATCCAGCTCGCTCCAGTTCGCAGGAGGCACGATCTGGATCGTCGGACATTCAACCGGATCTCCGCCATAGCCGCGCAAGAGCTGAGACAGCTCTCCCGCCTGCTCCTTCGCCCTCGTCACGAGGATCCGCTTGCCGAACAACGGGCGGGTCTCGAACCAGTTTAATTGCTCCCTCAGGCCGACCACGTGACCGACCACGATGGTGGTCGGAGGCTCCAACTGTGCCTCGCCCGCCTTGGCGACAATATCGCCCAGCGTCCCGACCACCGTCCGTTGATCGGCCCTCGTCCCCCATCGAATGAGGGCCACCGGTGTATCGAGCGATTTTCCTTCCGCCGTGAGCCGCTCGACAATGGTGCCAAGGTTCTTCATGCCCATCAGAAATACCAGGGTCCCGTCAGCCGAAGCCAGCCGGGGCCACTCCAGCCGCGCCTCGCCTTTCGTCGGATCTTCATGTCCGGTGACGAAGGTGACCGTCGACGCCATCGTCCGATGCGTGACCGGAATGCCTGCGTAGGCCGGGGCCGCGACGGCCGAGGTCACACCCGGCACCACTTCGAAGAGCAGTCCCGCTGCGGCCACCGCCTCGGCCTCCTCCCCGCCCCGCCCGAAGACAAACGGGTCGCCCCCTTTGAGCCGGACGACCACCTGGCCGGCTTTGGCCTTCTCGATGATCAGCCGGTTCACCTCGCGCTGATCCTGGTAGGCTCCGCGCCCACGCCGCCCCACGTAGATGCGCTCAGCCTTGGCCGGCGCATAGTCCAGGAGCAGGGGGTTCGCCAGATAGTCATAGAGCACGACGTCCGCCTGTTCCAGACATTCCTTGCCGCGCAACGTCAGCAAGCTTGGATCACCGGGGCCGGCTCCGACGAGATAGACTTTGCCCTTCTTGGTTTCCCCGCGGCTCATGCCCGACCGTAAATCTCGTTCAAAATCAGATCCCCACCTCTGGCCAGAAGTCGTTCGGCCAATCGGACGCCCAAGGCCCTGGCCTCCGAGGAAGGCCCCACAACTCTCTCGCGGAGCAGCTTCCGGCCGTCCACCGACGCGATCAAGCCATCCAGGCTCAGCGTCTCACCGGCGATGGTTGCATGGGCGGCAATCGGCACCTGACAGCCTCCCTCCAACCGTTCCAACAGAGCCCGTTCAGCCGTGACGGCGATCCTTGTGTCGGCATGCTCCAATCCCCTGACCAGGTCCTTCACAAAAACATCCTCTCGCCGTCCTTCCAATCCCAGGGCCCCCTGTCCGATAGCGGGCAGGCTGACTTCGTACGGCAAATATTCCGTGACCTCGTCGAGCCAGCCCATCCGTCTGAGGCCGGCCGCAGCCAAGACAATGGCGTCGAACTCGCCGTCCCGGACCTTCCTGAGCCTGGTGTCCAGGTTGCCCCGCAACATCCGGACGACGAGGTCCGGGCGGCGATGCAGGAGCTGCGCTTGCCGCCTCAGGCTGCTGGTCCCCACGCTGGCTCCTTTCGGCAGCCGGTCCAGACTACGGGCATCCCGGCTGATCAGGGCATCGCGAGGATCTTCTCGCACCGGGATGCAGATAATCTCCAGTCCGTCGGGCAGCACGGTCGGGACATCCTTCATGCTGTGGACCGCCAAGTCGATCTCCTCCCGCAGGAGAGCCTCTTCAATTTCCTTGACGAAAAGCCCCTTGCCGCCGATGGAAGCCAGGGGCACGTCCAGAATCTTGTCGCCGGACGTCTTGATCTTGCGGAGCGTGACCTTCAGGTCCGGTGCGATCGCGTTCAGGCGGGCCTGAATCCACTCAGCCTGCCAGAGGGCCAGCTTGCTGCCTCTGGTGCCGATCACCAGCGAGGACCGTCCTGTCGTCGTCCCGACCGTCATGCCATGCCACCCTCACCGCCCCGGCTCATGATAGGGGCTTTGAAACGGCATGGCCTTGGACGTCCCCGAGCCGGGCAACTTTTCTGACTCGTCGCTCCGGGGCGTCGCCGCTGCTCTCGGCGCCACGCCGATGTTGCCTCGATAATAGGAGGTCACCAGCAGGAAGCTGACCAGCCCAATGATGGCCAGCAAGTACACGAGCACATCCCACCGGAACCCTTCCTTCTCCCGGTAATCGTAGCCGCATTGGGGGCAATCGGGGAGCGGCTCGTGGCCCAGATACCTGTGTCGGCATTTGGGACAGGTGAAAAATTTGGGGCCCATCATCGGTCCTTGCCTGAGTGCTCACGCTCCGACTCCGGCGTATCCGTACTGTCCTGATGCTCAGGCGTCGGCGCCTGGTCCAGGCTGTAGAATCGTTTGGCCGCTTCCACGAACATGGCGCTGCCGGCGCTGTCGGCCTCCGCTTTCAGGGTCACCAGCGACCCGTGCAGCAGCTTGTTGACGATGCCCGTGGCCAGGCCTTCGATGGCACCTCGCTCCTGCGGCGACAGGTGCCCGAAACGTCCCATGACTTTCTCGAGCTCGGCCTGTTTAATCTCTTCCGCCCGCTTGCGCAGGGCCACGATGGTCGGCGTCACGTCCAGCGACTTCAGCCAGTGGAGAATGACTCGGACCTCTTCCTCGATTATCCGCTCGGCCCTGCTGGCCTCGCGCCGCCGCTCCTCCCGGTTCTGCTCGACGCGCATCTCCAGGTCATCGATGTCGAACAGAAAGGCATTGTCGATGTCTTTGACAGCCGGCTCGATGTTGCGCGGCACGGAAATATCGATCAGGAAGATCGGGCGGTTCAGGCGCCGCCGCACCGCCTGCTGCACGTCCTCGGCCCGGATGAGGTACTGGGACGCTCCGGTGGAGCACAGCACGATATCGGCTTCCGCCATTTCTCGCCGGAACTCGTCGAAGGGGATGGACAGGCCATTGAACCGCTTGGCCAGCTCCAACGCTCCTTGCGGATTGCGGGTGGTGACCATCACGCGCCGCACCCCGCTGTTGATCAGATGTTTGGCCGCCAGCTTGGCCATCTCTCCCGCACCCACCAGGAGGACGGTCTTTTCGCCCAGATTGGAAAAAATTTTCCTGGCCAGTTCGACCGCCGCGTAGCTGACCGAGACGGCGGTCTCGGCGATTTTGGTCTCGGTCCGGACCCGCTTGGCCACCGAGATGGCCTTCTTGACCAGTTTATTGAGGATGACCCCGCTGGCTTTGTGAGTCAGCGCGGCTTCAAAGGCATCCTTCAACTGCCCGAGGATCTGCGGTTCCCCCACGATCATCGAATCGAGGCTGGCCGCGACCCTGAACAGGTGGCCGATGGCGCGGTCATCCATGTGCCAGTACAGGTATGGCGTGAGCTGCTCGGAGGACAGCGAAAGGTGCGTGTCCGCCAGAAATTCCTGCACGCGTGCGTAGCCCACCTCCACATCCTCCACCACGGCATAGACCTCCACCCGATTGCAGGTGGATAACAAGACTCCCTCCTTGATACCGGGATAGGAGCAGAGGCGATGGAGGGCTTCGCCCAGCCGGCTGTCCGGCACAGCGAGCCTTTCGCGTACCTCCACGGGAGCCGTCTTGTGACTGATCCCAACCGCGATGATGTTCATAACGTACGAGCGGGCCGGCTTATGCGATCGCCCCGTGCCCTTTGAGCACCACACCGATAAAGGTCAAGATCACACAGGCAAACCCGATAATGGTCAGGTAGGCGGCCCGCTTGGCCCGCCACCCGACCGTCAACCGCCCCATCAACACCACGAAATAGAAGACCCAGGTCACCAGAGCCCAGAGCTGCTCGGGATTCCAGTTAAGGAAAGAGCCTCGCGCAAACTCGGCGGACAGGGCGCCGGCAATGATGCCCAGCGTCAAGAGCGGAAAGCCCAGGATGATGGATTGCTGGTTCAGGTGATCCAGAAAATCGAGCGGGGGCAATTTGGCATACAAGACGTTGAACCGCTTCGATTTCAACAGCCCGTCCTGGATCAGATACATGAGACCGGCTACAAACGCTACCGCGAACCCGACCGTCCCCAACATGCTCAGAGTGACATGGACCCAGACTGTGTTCAGCACCGGCTCCAGTGTTGGAACTTCCTTGGGCAGCGCCGCCGCCGAGAGCAGCGAGATCAACGCGAGGGGGAGCATGAAGGAGCCGAGGACGTGGATCCGGTGCCGGACTTCCACAATTAAGAACACTAGCACCAATGTCCAGGAAAAGAACGACATGGCTTCGTGGAAGCTGGCCAACGGGACGTGCCCCGCCTCCATCATCCGGGTCAGCAGAGCGACCGTGTGGGCCAGAAAGCCGATTCCTGTGATGGCCAGGGACACCTTCGAGAGCGCCTCTGATCGTCGCAGGAGATAGGCAAGGAAAAATCCGGTGCCGATCAGATAGAGCACCAGTGTGGCCATAAAAAACGGGACCGGCATCTTCCCCTATCCTCGCAAATTTACAGAAGAATTTTACCTTCTCTAAAGAGTGAGATTATAGCCGCAACGCGGCTGAAGCGTCAAGGAATATCGGGGAGTTGGATTGGAAATCGTATCACAGGCTCCAAGGAGAGTCATGACGACCCTTTCAATCCGAGTCAGACAAGTGCCGCGCAGTTGTCGATTGGACTTTCTGCGCTTCTCTCGATAGGATTGCCGACCGCTCGTTCGTACAGCGCACACAGGAGAACAAGGTTGATGGTTGGGACCCTCTATATCGTCAGCACACCGATCGGCAACCTCGAGGACTTCACCTTTCGCGCCGTTCGAACCCTCCGTGATGTAGCCATCGTGGCAGCAGAAGACCCCCAGCAGACTCGCAAGCTGTTCGAACACTATGCTATCGACACGCCGCTGACGAGCTATCACAACCTCAACAAAGAGGAGAAAGCACCGGTGCTGGTGCGCCGCCTTCAGGAAGGCCAGAGTGTGGCGTTGGTGTCGGACGCCGGAACGCCGGTCCTCTCGGACCCAGGGGCCTGCCTCGTTGCACAAGCTCTGCGATCAGGCATCCGGGTCATTCCGGTGCCCGGTCCGTCCGCCATTCTGGCCGCGCTGGCTGTGTCCGGCTGGCCCTGCGAGGCCTTCATCTTTGCAGGATCTGTCCCGAGCAAAGCAGGATTGCGCAGTAGGCTTCTGAAGGCGCTCGAGCGGGAACCTCGCACCGTTGTGCTGTTCGTGTCTTCGGACCGGCTTCAAATTACACTGGAGGCCGTCAGCGCTGCACTGGGCAACCGCCGAATCGTGTTGGCGACAGATCTGACAAAGCCTTCCGAGGAGCTCATCCGTGGAACCGTTGCCCAGGTGCTGCGGGCAGTGGCGGCGCGGCCTCTTGATGGCGAAATCACGCTGGTCATCGAGGGCTCACGGGGAAAGGACCGCACAGGGTCGGCGGGAAAGGACAGGCAGGCTATACGTCCCCGCGCTTCCGGATCATGACGCGATAGGCCTGCGCGAGTGAGTCTTGCCTGAGTACCGTATGCCCATCATCGCTCACACTGCGGGGAACGTTGCGGATGGGGTCACCGTCGTCCAAAATCACAGCCAGGATCTGCCCAGGCTTCATCGTTTCCAATTTCAGCTTGGTCTTAACAAAATTATAGGGACAGATGACCCCCCGCAGATCCAACTCCGCATCAGCCTGCAGGCTCTCAGAGTTTTCTGCCGGGCATGCGCCCGCGGTTTTTATGGTTTCGTCGCAGCCCATCGACAATGGAATCCAGCCCTAAAACAACAGTGGCGGCCCGAAGGCCGCCACCATTTCTACAACTCCGTTCTTGAAAACGAGAGTTATTGGGCTTGCGCGTCCAGCCCCTTCTTCATCTGCGGCTTATCGGATCCACCGTAGTCGGTCTTCGCACTCCCCGCGTAACCCCAACCTGGCTGCGGATCGCAGTTCCAGCAAGGAGCCGCGCCGGTCACTTCTCCGATCTCGCTGGTGAAGCCGCTCGCCTTGGTTACTTCGCCTGGCAGAATCATCCCCACGGGACCGCCGGTCCCTGAGCCTGAATTGGTCTCGATGCCACGCTCCGTGTTGGGATTCGGCCGCTGGCCGAGGCCCCCGAAGCCCGCCAGTTTCTCGTTTCCACGCAACACCGTAATATCCCGAACCATCTTCCGGCCCGTGCCAAAGGGCTGGGATGCCGAGGTTTCCTCGCGAGCCATCACGATCACGTCATCACCCGCGTTCAGCACCCTGAGCAACTCCATGTTGGTTTCCGCATCCAGGTACACAGTGAGGGAAGACATGGCCCCAGTCCCCGCCCGACCTTCATCATGCGAGCTGCCACCGGTTTCCAGGTGCATCTTGCGGCCAGGAAGGTCGATGGCGAGCACACGACCATAGACGGTCTCGTTTTGCGAAAGCCGCTCCAACAATGCGTTCTTGTCCCAAATCTGCGAACGGGTCCCCGTGCCGGCCGATTCCCCCACGCCCGTGCCGAAACCGGAGGCCTGCGGCAACCGCTCCTGGGCGACCGCTACCCCCACGGCACCCCCAAGCAGGATCACTGCCCCCATTAAGAATACCTTACGCATGTGCTGCCTCCTTGTAAGTTAGACGATGAATGATGAACAACAAAAACCGGCGCTCATGTGCCTCGCTCGCGGTATTCTCAACAACAAGACGGACAAAATATAGGCCAATTGCCCGTGCCTGTCAAGAGGAATTCTGAGGGGTCTTTTCCTCCCGCCTGCGGCGAAGTTACAGTAATAATCAGGGCCTTACATCAACCCTGGTGCCCGGAGGGAGGATCGAACTCCCACTCTCTTGCGAGAACCAGATTTTGAGTCTGGCGCGTCTGCCAGTTCCGCCACCCGGGCTCGTCACATCGAACGGTCCTCTTCTAGCACGATCCCCCTATACCGTCAACCGCACTCCCTCCCCTTTTCTTTCCCGCTCCACGAGTGCTACAATCTCGCGTCATAGCTCAGAACATTCCGGCCGAGCGTCACCGCTCGGCCTTCCATACAGGAGGTCGAACTGATGGGAGTGTCGTGCGTCAAATGTGGGAAGGAAGGAGAACCGATCACCGATACGCTCTTTATGGGCAAGCTTGAAGCAGAGATCAAAGCGAAAGTCTGCAAGGGTTGCTGGAAGCAATGGGAAGGGATGCGGGTGATGGTGATCAACGAATATCAGGTCAACCTGGGCGAGGAAAGCGGCCGCGATCTCGTCAAGAAACAGATGAAAGCCTTTCTGAACCTTGGCGAAGCAGCCGACACGGCAAAATTGCAGGAAAACTATAAACCACCCCAATAGCCTGACTGCCGGCCTTCCATCCATTTTTCGACAGATCGCTCGGGTCCCACCTTCTATTCTATTACGCCATGCCAGCTTCGAACCGACGGACCTCCCGGCAACCACGCGCCTTCCGCCGGATCAGGGTCAACGACCACCGGCGTCTTTCAGACATTGTGGCGATCATCACCGGCGCCGGACGCGGCATCGGCCGGGCCGCGGCGGAACTCTTCGCACGAGAAGGGGCCCGCCTCGTGCTCTGCTCGAGAACTGCCGGAGAGCTTCACGAAGTCCTCCGGGCTATCAGGGCTGCCGGCGGCACCGCTGTCGGACGTGTGATGGATATTGGATCCGCTCGGCAGGCGCAGGCCCTGGTCCGGCTGGCCGTGCGGCAATACGGGCGTCTGGACTTGCTGATCAACAATGCGGGCATTCTGGGTCCCCGGGTACTCATTACCGACTATCCGGTTCGTGACTGGGCGGAGGTGCTTCGGATCAATCTCAGCGGCACCTTTTATCTATCCCGCGAGGCAGCCACCATCATGACCGAGCAAGGGCATGGTTGTATCATCATGGTGTCCTCCTCGGTCGGTCGGGCCGGGCGTGCCGGCTGGGGAGCCTATGCCGTCTCCAAATTCGGCGTCGAGGGACTCAGCCAGGTCATGGCCGACGAGTTGAAGACCGCCGGCATCACGGTCGTGACGTTTAACCCCGGTGGAACCAGGACTGCGATGCGGGCCGCGGCCTACCCCCGGGAAGACCGACGCAGGCTTCACGATCCTTCAGTTCCGGCAGAGAGCTTGCTGCGCCTGGCCCTCTACGCCTCCTCCGCGATATCCGGCAAAACCTTTGATCGTCACAATGTGCCGTGCACGCTGCCGTGACCGGCGCATCGTACCCTCGCTGGCTCGTTGACAAATTGCGAAAACAAGTGGTAGATTGGCTTGTCTTTTGAACTCTTTACCGAGATGATGGGGTAGGCCCGCATGATTGCACAGATGAAGGTCCGGGGTCTGATGTTCGACCCTTACAATAACGCCTACATCGTCATATTACGGGATGAAGAACATTCGGAGACCATGTTGCCCATCTGGGTGGGAAAATCAGAGGCCAGCGCGATCAGCTTCGCTCTCGAAGGGGTCGCCGCTCCTCGCCCGATGACCCATGACCTCATGAAGTCGGTCCTGGATATCGTCGACGCGAGGGTCCTCAGCGTCGTGGTCACCGACCTGAAGGACAATACCTACTATGCCAAGATCCACTTGATGGGAGAAGACTCGGAATACTCGATCGACTCAAGGCCCAGCGATGCCATCGCCTTGGCCCTGCGCGCGAACGCGCCGATTTTTGCGCAGGAAGAAGTCCTCCGCAAGCAGGCGTCGGAGGAATTGGACCAGTGGCTTGAGAATCTCAAGCCGGAAGACTTCGGCAAGCTCGACTCCTAGGGTGAACGCTGGCCTGCCGGAGAAAGGCTGGTGGTGGGGCTTCCCGAATAACGGTGACGGAACACACGCAAGCTGGAATCGCGACCTCCCGTGACCCCTGTCTTGTCGGCCCTGCCTGAACATCGCGCGTCCTGCCTCCGCACCGAGTGCAGCCGGAACAGGAGGGACGGCTCCGCAGGACGAGGAGAGCGTCGGAACCTCGTTGAGCGCGAGGCGGTCGCTTGTAAGACAAGATACATCTCTATGATGGACGAGCAGAAAGATTCCCACGATCTGGTCCGGCTGAAAGTCCACGGCGTGCATCCCGATTCGAACACGGACACGCAGATCGTGATTCTCCGGGACGAGGCCAACGCCGAAATCCTGCCCATCTGGGTCGGCTCGGCCGAAGGCAACGCGATTAAATATGCACTGGAGGGCCATGTGCCGCCACGGCCTATGAGTCACGATTTGATCCGGAGTTGTGCCGATCATCTCAACATCAAAATGACGTCGGCGGTCATTACGGACGTAAAGCAGAACACCTACTACGCCGCGATCCACTTGACCTCTCACGGCGTCGAGCGGACCATCGACTCCAGGCCCAGCGATGCCATCGCCCTGGCTCTGCGAACCAACAGCCCCATCTATGTGAGCCAGGAGGTGCTGAGGCAACGGGGGGGCGGGAATCTCGATGCCTGGCTGGAACGGCTGGAAGCAAAGAATCTCGGCAAACACGAAGTGTAAGAACAGCCATCGCGTGGAAGGCCTCTGAAGACACGGAAAGGACTCACGGAATCATGGCGACGTATCTCGCAAAACCAGCGGACGTGAATCGAAAGTGGTATCTCGTCGATGCCAACGGGAAGACCTTGGGACGGCTCGCAGCACGCGTGGCGATCCTGCTGCGGGGCAAGCACAAGCCGACGTTCACCCCCCACGTGGACACCGGCGATCACGTCGTGGTTATCAATGCGGGCAAGATCACGCTCACCGGCGACAAGTTCCGGACCAAGACGTATATCCACCATACCGGCCATCCCGGCGGGCTCAAATCGGTTACAGCCGAGCACCTGCACGCCAAGAAACCGACCGCGCTCCTCGAGCGAGCCATCAAGGGCATGCTTCCGAAGAACCCCCTGGGCAAGCAAATGGCCAGAAAGTTGAAGGTCTACGCCGGCGCGGAGCATCCCCACAAGGCCCAGAGCCCTGAACCGCTGGCCCTGTAACCATCATAATAGATCGGCTGAAGACTGGTTCATATTTCACTGGAGGCAAACTAACTATCCGCCCGCAGCGAAGGAGAAGTTGTCAGTGCTCAGTTCTCAGTTTCAAGACTGAAGACCGATAACTGAAAACTGATTACTTCAAAGCAAAGCTTGGTATGGAGGCACGTGACAATGGCATCTGCAACGCAATATGCAACCGGCAAACGAAAAAACGCGATCGCGAGGGCGTGGGTCTCGGCAGGGACGGGCGAGATCGTGGTCAATGCACGTTCCCTGGAACATTACTTTCCCCGGCCCTCGCTCAGAAGCCTGATCCAGTATCCGCTTGAAGTGACCGGGCTGATGGGCAAGTGCAACGTGAAGGCGACCCTCTACGGCGGGGGCACCACCGGCCAGGCCGGGGCGCTCCGGCATGCCATTGCCAGGGCCCTGGTGACGATGACGCCCTCCCTGCGGGAGCCGCTGAAGAAGGAGGGCCTCCTGACCCGCGATTCGCGCGTGAAGGAGCGGAAGAAGTACGGACAGAAGGGGGCCAGGAAACGCTTCCAGTACTCGAAGCGCTAACGGCTTGGGGCGACTGACGCTGAAAGGGAAGGCCTCAAAGCCTTCCCTTTTTTATGCCCTTTGAGCATACTGAAGAAGGCGGTGGACAGTGGAGATTCCGTGATGAAACGGACAGGCACGATCAACGTTGCGGTCGTAGGCGCGAGCGGGTACACAGGGGGAGAATTGCTCCGCCTACTCCTCGCCCACCCGCAACTCCAGATCACCGCGGTGACGTCGGAGAAGTCTGCCGGACATCCTGTGGCCTCCGTCTTCCCACACCTGGCTTCCGTCCTGCCTCTGTCGTTTGAGGCGCTGGAGACGGAGGCGATTGCCAAGCGGGCTGACGTGGTCTTCTTGGCCCTCCCCCACACCAAATCCCTGGCGCCGGCCTCCGCTTGCCTGAAGGCCGGCAAGTTCGTGATCGACCTCAGCGCCGATTATCGGCTGAAGGACCCCGGCCTCTATGAAACCTGGTACCAGACTCCTCATCCCTATCCGGATCTTTTACAACAGGCCGTGTATGGGCTGCCGGAGCTGCACCGGCAGGAGATACGGACAGCCAAACTGGTCGCATCGCCGGGTTGTTACCCGACCGCCGCGATTCTTCAATTGGCCCCCCTGGCGTCACACGGGCTGATCCAGCCGGACTCGATCGTGATTGACGCCAAATCCGGCATTTCCGGCGCAGGCCGCAGCCCCGCTCTCCCCTATCATTTCCCGGAAGCCCATGAGTCCATGGAAGCCTACAAGATCGGGCAGCATCGCCACATCCCCGAGATCGAGCAGGAATTGGGCGCCTTGGCAGAACGCCACGGGACCGCGATCCTGCGAGTCGCGTTCACCCCCCATCTTGCTCCGATGAATCGCGGCATCCTCAGCACCGCCTATTGCCGGCTGACGAAGCCGATGGAGCGGGAGGACCTTCGAGCCCTCTATCGGAACTTCTACAAAGAAGAACGGTTCATCCGGCTCCAGGAAGGAGAAACCTCTGCCAACCCGCGTCACGTACGAGGCTCCAACTTCTGCGACCTGGCTGTCTTCACCGATGCCAGAGCCGGCTGGGTAGTCACGGTCGCCGCGCTCGACAATCTGGTGAAAGGCGCGGCCGGCCAGGCCATCCAGGCCATGAACCTCATGCTGGGAGTGCCCGAAGAGACAGGCCTCCTGACGCCGGGAGTCTTCCCGTGATGCCTCATTGTCCTCCCTTGCCCCTCTCCCCTCCTGGTCACAACGCCTGCGCATGAGACGGATCGCGATCAAACAGGTCCGAGGCGGCATCACCGCCCCGCGCGGCTTCCTGGCGGCCGGCATTCATGTCGGCATCAAGAAGCCCTCCGTTCCAGACCTGGCGCTGATCGCCTCCGTGCAAGAAGGACCGGTGGCCGGGGTCTTTACGACGAACCGGGTTGTCGCCGCGCCGGTTCTTGTGGACCGCCTGCATCTGCGGCGCGGGCGCGGGCGCGCCATCATCGTGAACAGCGGCTGCGCCAACGCGTTCACCGGAGCGCAGGGTCTGGCCGACGCGAAGGAGATGGCCGACCTGGTGGCCCGCCGGCTTGGGGTTCCCTCGCACACCGTCTTTGTGGCCTCCACCGGGGTGATCGGCGGGCCGCTGCCCATGGCCAAAATCCGCCGCGGAGTCCCGCTGGCGCTCACGCAAGTCCGGCGAGAAGGCGGCGCCGAAGCTGCTCGGGCCATCATGACCACCGATACCTGTCCCAAGCAGATCGCGCTCCAGGCCAGGATCGCCGGCCACACGGTGACGGTCGGCGGCATAGCCAAGGGTTCCGGCATGATCCACCCGGACATGGCGACCATGCTCGCTTTCCTCACCACCGACGCGGCGGTCCCGCAACCGGTGCTCCAGCGGGCGCTCCGGACCGCGGTCGACCAGTCGTTTAACTGCATCTCGGTGGATGGCGACACAAGCACCAACGACACGGTCTTGTGTCTCGCCAACGGGCTGGCGGGCCTCCCCCTGCTCAGAGAGCGGTCCGAGGACTTCGCCGCGTTCCAGCGCCTGCTGAACGAGGCGTGCCTCTCGCTGGCCCTGCAAGTGTGCCGCGACGGCGAAGGCGCGACCAAGCTCGTCCGGATTCATGTGACAGGAGCCAGACGAGCAGCGGAGGCCAGGCAGGTGGCCCGCACGGTCGCGACGTCCTGCCTGGTCAAGACTGCCCTGTTCGGAGAGGATGCGAACTGGGGCCGGATCATGGCGGCCGTCGGGCGCGCCGGCGCCCCCATCGACCAGCGTCGGATCACCCTGAGCTTCGATGATATCCCGATTGCCATGAAAGGAGGAACGCTCGGGCGGACGTCCGAGCGGCGGATTGCCCGGATCGTGCGCCGCAAGGAGTTTACGGTCAGGATCGATCTCGGACAGGGTTCCGCCGCGGCTCAGGTCTGGACCACCGACCTGTCGTACGAGTATGTCAAAATCAACGCCTCCTATCGAACCTAGTGCTAGACACCGGCTCGGCTTGTCAAGCATGATCAATTTGTGTTAAAAATTGATCCCTTGGGATGGTTTTGATTCCGTCCAGAACCAGGGAGAAGGGGCCGGCGGGGCATCCGATCCGGCCGATTATTCAAATCCGCATTGGCGTGTGCGCACGCCACTCAGCTTGGGAATAAGGGGAGACAGACCTCTCGCCCGTCGTCGCTCGCATGATCAACCATGTGAGCTAAGGCGGGTGCTCCGCAAGCAGAGGAAGGAGGTGAAGGCATGAGCACGATCACGATTAAGGAACTGCTGGAAGCCGGCGTCCATTTCGGACACCAGACCAATCGCTGGAATCCCAAGATGAAACGTTACATCTTCGGGGAGCGCAACGGGGTATATATCATCGATCTCCAGCAGACGGTCCAACGCTTCGAGACCGCCTATGCATTCGTCCGGGACACCGTTGCCAACGGTGAGTCCGTCCTGTTCGTCGGCACGAAACGGCAAGCTGTGGACATTCTGGAAGAAGAAGCCAAGCGATGCCGGATGTTCGTGGTGAACAAGCGGTGGCTGGGCGGGATGTTGACCAACTTTCAGACCATCCGCCGGAGCATTGAGAAACTCAAGAAGTTTGAGTCGGCCTTGACCGACGGCACCCACGAGCGGCTGACCAAGAAGGAAGTCGGCCAGATGGAAAAAGAGCGCGTCAAGCTGGAGAAGGGCTTGAGCGGGATCAAGAACATGAACGGCCTGCCCGGATGCGTGTTCGTGCTGGACACGCGCGTCGAACGCATCGCGGTCCAGGAAGCCAACCGGCTGGACATTCCGGTGGTCGCCATCGTGGACACCAACTGCGATCCGGACGGCATCAACTACCCGATCCCCGGCAACGACGACGCGATCAGGTCGATCAAGTTGATCACCTCGCGCCTGGCCGACGCCTGCATCGAAGGCGCCCATTTGCGCCAGCAGCGCGAAGAGGCCGAGAAGCCCGAGACCATCGCCCAAGCGGATCTGCGCCATGCTCAAGCGCCGCTCGCCGTGGAAAGCGTGCCGGCCCCGTAGCGTCCCACTGGGTCCACTCCAGTTCCGTCATCCTGTCAAGACAGAGAGAGGAGCACACACGTCGCAATGGCATCCAACAGCACCTTGGTCAAGGAACTCCGTGAAAAAACCGGCGCCGGGATTCTGGACTGCCAGAAGGCGCTGGTGGAATCCGGCAACGACGTCGAAAAAGCCATCGAGCACCTGCGTCAGAAAGGCTTGGCGGCCGCCCAGAAGAAGGCCGGCCGCGAAACCAACGAAGGGATCATCAGCGCGTACATCCACCCAGGCAGCCGCATCGGAGTCTTGGTCGAGGTGAATTGCGAGACGGACTTCGTGGCCCGGAACGAGGAATTCCAGGCCTTGGTGAAGGACGTGGCCCTCCAGATCGCGGCTTCCAGCCCCTCCTTCGTCAAGCGCGAGGACATTCCGCCTTCGCTCATCGAGAAGGAAAAACAGATCTATCTGGCGCAGGCCAAGGAAATGGGGAAGCCGGAGCCGGCTTGGCCCAAGATCGTGGAAGGCAAGCTGGAAAAGTTCTGCCAGGAAAGTTGCCTGCTGGAGCAGGTCTTCATCAAGGATCCCACCGTCACGATCAAGGACCTCCTGGCCCAAAAAGTCGCGAAGATCGGCGAGAATATCTCGGTGAGACGTTTCATACGCTACCAGTTGGGTCACGAATGAACTCCGCCAAGTACAGGCGGATTCTCCTCAAGATCAGCGGCGAGATCCTGGCCGGTGAACAGGGCTACGGGATTCAGCCGGCGGTCTTGGACGCCATCGCGGACGAGATCGGGATCGTCGCCTCGCTCGGCGTAGAGGTGGCCATCGTGATCGGCGGCGGCAACATCTTTCGCGGGATCGCCGCCAGCGCCACGGGGATGGAGCGGGCTTCGGCCGACTATATGGGGATGCTCGCCACCGTGCTCAACGCACTGGCCCTCCAAAACGCGCTGGAGCGCAAAGGCGTCACCACCCGCGTGCAGTCTGCAATCGAGATGCACCAGTTGGCGGAAGGGTACATCCGCCGGCGGGCGATCCGCCACCTGGAAAAAAAACGGGTCGTGATCTTCGCCGGCGGAACAGGCAATCCCTACTTTTCCACCGACACCGCCGCCGTGCTCCGGGCGATGGAGATCGGCGCAGAGGTGATCATCAAAGGCACGAAGGTGGATGGCATCTATGAGGCGGACCCGGTCACGCACCCGACGGCGAAGATGTTCGCCGAGCTGCCGTTCCTCTCCATCATCAACAAGAACTTAAAGGTCATGGATTCGACCGCCATCTCGCTTTGCATGGACAACAACCTTCCTCTGATCGTCTTCAACCTCAAGTCGCCGGGGAACCTCACCCGCGTGGTCCAGGGCGACAAGATCGGCACCCTGGTGACCGCAGCCAGCCGATGAGGCAGAAGGGGGCACTCCCATGGCCAGCGCGACCAAACAGAAAGTGCTTGAACGCATGGAAGCCGCGGTGGAACATCTGAAGAGGGAATTGGGGAGCTTGCGGACCGGCCGTGCCTCCCTCGCCTTGCTGGACAGCGTCAAAGTCGATTACTACGGAACTCTCACCCCCCTCAAGCAGGTCGCCAACCTCGGAGTGCCGGACAGCCGCCTCATCACGGTACAACCGTGGGAGCCGTCCCTCATCAAGGACATCGAGAAGGCGCTGCTCGCCTCGGGGCTCGGTCTCACGCCGTCCAACGACGGGAAGCTGATCCGTCTCCCCATCCCGCCCCTGACCGAGGAGCGGCGCAAGGACCTCATCAAGGTCTGCAAGAAGCACGGGGAAGACAGCAAAGTCGTGCTGCGGAATATCCGGCGGGAGGGAAACGAGGAACTCAAGCATCTCCACAAGGAGAGCAAGCTCACCGAGGACGACCTGCGCAAGGCGGAAGCGGAGGTTCAGAAAATGACGGATCAGTATGTGCAGAAGGTGGACCAGGTTCTCAAGAAGAAGGAGGAAGAAATCTTAGAAATCTAAGGTAGCCGCGTGCCCAACCGATTTTCATCCCTCTCCCACGATTCCCCGACTCTCGCCACGATCGACCTGGCTGCCCTCGCCCACAACCTGACCGTCGCTCGGCAGTCCATCCCCGCCTCCTGCGAGATCCTCGCGGTGGTGAAGGCCGACGCCTATGGACACGGCGCGGTGGCGGTGTCGAAGCGGCTGGCTCAACTCGGCGTCTCTCGATTCGGAGTCGCCACCATTCAGGAGGGCATCACGCTGCGGGAGGCCGGCATCCAGGGGCCGATCCTGGTGATGGGCGCCTTGTTTCCCGATCAACTGCCGGACCTCCTCGCCGCCGGACTGACGCCCGTGGTGCACGATCCCGCGATCGCCGACCGGCTCGCCTCGCTGGCCCGCTCACGGCCGGAGCCCTATCCCGTGCACATCAAGGTGGACACCGGGATGGGCCGCTTGGGCCTCGCGCCCGATCAAGTCCTGTCCCTTCTCCAGTCACCGTCGTTCAAGGGTCCGCTGAAGGCTGACGCGCTCATGACGCACCTGGCCGATGCGGATGGTCCCGATCCGGACTACACCAGGATCCAGATCGCGCGATTTCAGTCGGTGGTCGGCCAGGTTGAGGCAGCCGGCCTTTCGGTTCCCTTTTTCCACGCGGCGAACAGCGCGGCGATCCTCCGCCATCCCTCGGCCCATTTCAACATGGTCCGGCCCGGCCTCATGCTCTATGGCTATCAGTCGTTGCCGGCCGACACTGCCGCTTCATCCAATCTCGCCGATCACAAGCCGGCTTTGCTCACGCCGATCTTGACCCTGAGCACGAGAGTGGTGCAGATCCGGAATCTGGGCCAGGGAGAAAGTATCAGCTACAACCGGACGTATAGGACATCCCGTCCTTCGCGGATTGCCATCCTGCCGATCGGCTATGCCGACGGCTATAGCCGGTTGCTCTCCAACCGTGGGCAGGTCCTGATCAAGGGCTCTCGCGTCGGCATCGTCGGCCGGGTCTGTATGGACATGACGATGGTGGATGTGACGTGTCTGCCGACGGCTGCCGTGGGGGATGAAGTCGTCTTGATCGGACGGCAGGGCGAGGCGCAGATTTCGGCGGCGGAGGTCGCGGCCTGGACCGATACGATCCCGTACGAAGTCCTCTGCGCGATCGGACCTCGCGTGCCCCGCGTCTATCGGTGAGAACTTGGCCATGAGGGTCTTGCCTCCCCACCAGGTGGGGCGCGATCGCCGCTCCCGTTGTTCTTGCCGGTCCCATCACCTATAATGAGGCGGCATCGTCGGCTCATCACCCTGTAAAGACCACAAAGCGTGATATCCGCGTCATTCAACATCAAGTCCAAATTGATCGGCTATGTGCTGGTCGTGCAGGAATTCACCTTCCTCTGCGCCCAGACCGTGGCGGGTCTCGTCCGTCCTCCCTGGTACGTCCGCGAGACGGTGATCCAGCTCGACCGCATCGGGGTCGGCTCCCTCTTCATCGTCGTGCTGACCGGCCTGTTCACCGGCATGGTGCTGGCCCTCCAGGGGGCGGTCCAGCTCGAGCCTTACGGGGCCACGATCTACGTGTCGAGCCTGATCAGCACCTCCGTCGTGCGGGAACTGGGACCGGTTCTGGCGGCCTTGATGATCGCGGGCCGCGTCGGCACCGGCATTGCTTCCGAGATCGCCTCGATGCAGGTCACCGAACAGATCGACGCGCTGCGGGCGGAGGGCACCGATCCGATCCAGAAGCTGGCCGCAACCAGGCTGGCCGCCTGTCTCCTCATGATCCCGATCCTGACGATCATCACCAACACCATCGCGATCCTGGGAGGATGGCTGGTGGCCCGGCTCTACCTGGCCATCGACTCGTATTTCTATTGGACCTGGGCGTTTGAGGCGCTGCATGCGCACGACCTGATCTTGGGCCTGGTGAAACCAATCGTGTTCGCGTTCATCATCGCAATGGTCGGCTGTTACGCGGGATTCTACACGAGCGGCGGCACGGTCGGCGTCGGCCTCTCGACGACCCGGTCGATGGTCTCCTCATCGATCCTGATCCTGATGAGCGATTTTTTCATCACCAAGTTGTTCATGGCCTACTCCTGGTGAACGAAACCAAGCCGTCCATGATCACGCTCGATCACGTCTGGCTGACCCTTGGAGATCGCCTGATCCTGAAGGACGTGTCGCTCGACGTGCAGCCGGGCAAGACGCGAGTCATTCTCGGCGGGAGCGGCTCCGGCAAAACGACCATTCTGCGATTGATCTTGGGGCTCTACCGGGCCGACCGGGGGTCGATTCGGATCGAAGGACAGGAAATCTCCCACCTCGCCGAACGAGAGATGTTCCGGATCAGACAGGAGATGGCGATGGTGTTCCAGAACGCCGCCTTGTTCGACTCGCTGACCGTCCGTGAGAACGTCGGCTATCGCCTGTGGGAGCACGGGCGCCTGTTGTCAGATGAGCAAATCGAACAGACCGTGCAGGAGAGCCTCAAGTTCGTCGGGCTCGAGGATACGCCGGAGAAGATGCCGGCCGAGCTGAGCGGCGGGATGCGCAAACGGGTGGGCATCGCGCGAGCCTTGGCGAGCGGAGCCAAGGTCTTGCTCTACGACGAGCCGACCGCGGGGTTGGACCCGATCAACACCTGCATGGTCAGCCGCCTGATCCAGAAACTCAAGACCAAGGGCGTCACGCAAGTGGTGGTCACCCATGATCTCGAGACCGCCTATCAGGTGGCGGATCATATCGTGATGATCATCAAGGGGCGGGTCCTCTTCGACGGGACGCCGGACGAGATCAGGCACTCCGGCAACCCGGCGATCAGGGAATTTCTTGATCCCGGCAGCATGCCGTCGGAATGGCGTCCGCAGCCCAAAGGCGACGAGGGTGTGGCTCGCCAGCAGGCGGACCTGTTATGATGACGTCGATGACCGTCCATATCTCACTGGTGGCAAAGTAACTATCCGCCGCGAGTTGATCGAACGCGGCGGCTCAACCGAAGGTTGGTATGGAGGGCACGCATGAGCCGACAGAGACAGCTTGCCTGGTCACAGGTCAAGGTCGGGCTCCTCGTCCTGGGAACCTTGGCCATCCTGATCGTGATGATCATGAACCTGGAACAGGGCATGGGGTTGCTCAGCAGCCAGACGCGGTTCCGCGCCGTCGTGACCCATACCCAGGGGCTCAAGGTCGGCGGACCGGTCCGGATGAACGGGGTGGACATCGGCAACGTGCATCAGATCGCCATCGCCCGGGACTCCCCAGACGTGGAAATCACGTTCAGGGTCAAGAAGAGCGTGGCCCAGCACATCCGCGAGGATGCCACGGTCTACATCCGGCCTATGGGGTTGCTGGGAGACAAGTTCCTGGAGATTCTGCCGGGGACCCCCACCAAGCCCCCGCTGCCCCCCGACAGCCTGTTGGCCGGACGGGCCGAAGCCGATCTGACCAGCGTCGCGACCAGCGCCACCGCGACCATCGCGAACGTGAACGAAGCGATCAAAGAAATGCAGCAGATCCTCCTCAGCATCAGCCAGGGACAGGGCACGGCCAGCAAGCTGATCTCCGACCCGGCCCTCTACGACCGCTCCAAGCAGGTGATCGACAACCTGGAAGCCGTCTCCCAAAAGAGCCTGAAGCTCCTGGACAAGGTCGACCACGGGGACGGGACGATCGGCCGGCTGATGACGGACAAGGAACTCTATGCCCGCGCCAACCAGGCGGTGAAGGAACTGACGGCGCTGGCCACCAAGTTGAACGACCAGAACGGCACGTTAGTCAAGCTGGCCGACCCCACCCTCTACAGACGGCTGGAGAGCTTCACCACGCGGGGGGAGCAGTTGCTGGCGAAGGTGGAGAGCGGCCAAGGAACGATGGGAAAGCTGGTGACGCAGGATGAGCTCTACGTCCGGGCCGACAAGTTGCTGACGGAAGTGGAAGAACTGGTCGCGGAAGTGAAGAAGAACCCCACCAAATTCTTCAAGTTCTCGGTGTTCTAAGCCACTCCCCCGCAGCCCGCGCCGGCTGGCCTGCGCCCTTCCGCTTACGAGCCTCCGCGGCACCCCTTCCACGGCAGTCTGGAGCGGAAGCCTTCCGGTATTCTCGTCGCCCTGGTCTTCGACCAGGGTGCGGTGGTCAGTACCGGCTTTCCTTCTCCAGATGCCGGGTGGGGTCCCCGCCCGACATCTCGAAAGCCCAATTAATAAAACGGCGACGGGCCTACAAGCGGCCCGTCGCCGCCCCATTTTTAACTTTTGTTTCGGCTTGAAGGGATGGGGTGGCATGGTCAAGAGCGAAATTCGCCGGAGGAGCGGGGCGCCCACCGAGACTTTGCCAGGGAGGAAAGCGGAAACTGACTGAGTCTGCGAAGGAATTTCCGAAGGCTTCCACCTGGCAAAGTCCGGAAGGGCCGCTCCGAGAGGCGCTGGAGCGAACGGCCATGCCACCCCATTTCCGTCCTTCGCAACTGTCCGACTCCCTGACATATCATGTCTTCAATCTTCGCTTCAGATGCTTCTCCACACTGGCAACCTTGCCGGACAGGCGCCCCTTGTATCCTTTGCGGTAATCCACCTTGATCGTGCAGGAGATACGGTTGCAGTCTTTTTTCATCCGCTCGTAGCATTTCCGCACCACGCCGAAGACGTCGTCCCACTCCCCTTCGAGAACCGTCCCCATCGGGTTGAGCCGGTAGTCCACCCCGCTTTTGTCGATGAGATCCAGCGACCGCGACACATATTTCCCCACGCTCTCCCCCTTGCCCAGGGGGCTCATGCTGAATTCCAATAGAACCATCGTTCCCCCTTAAAATAATTGATTCATTGAGTTATTGAGTGATTGATTCATCGATTCAGTCAATGATCCAATGATTCAATCCTCAATGAGTCAATTCCCTTTCACGTCTGTTGCTTGGCCCGTTCTTCCTTCCAGGCCTTCGGATAGTCGAGCTTGCCGGTCAGTTTGAAGCCGTTCACTGTCTCTCGCAATGTGGCCCGGCGCGCCTCCGCATCCGGCTCCGCCCCTTTGGTTTCATCGCGGATGGCGGCTAGCCAGTCCAGGAACAGCCGGAACTCTTCGCCAAAGACCTGTTCAAAATCCTGCCGCAGGCGGCTGGCCAGCGCCGGCGACACCCCGCTCGTGCTGACTGCAACGCGCAGGTGGCCGCTGTTCACCACGGCCGGCAGAAAGGCGTTGGAGGCTTCCGGCTGATCCACCGAACAGAGAAGAAAGCGCTCCTTACGCGCCAATTCCAGAAGCGAGCGGGAGAAGTCCGGATCATCCCGCAAGGTGTTGATCATCAGGACCACGCCCTGGGCGTCGGTTTCCCGGAACCGACGCACGCGATGCAGAATTTTCGCCGAGGCAGTCAGCTTCCGCAGGGTGTCGTTCAATGTCGGGCTGACGACCGTCACCTTGGCCCCCGCATCCAGCAGCCGCTGCACCTTTTCGGCCGCCTCATCATCCCCGCCCAAGACCAGGCAGGATAGGCCCTTCACGTCCAGGGAGAGTTGAAAACCAGGATTCGCCATGTCTTCCTCTCAGATAAAACCGTCACAAGTCATCAAGTCTATCAAGTCATCAAGTCCGAAGACGTTCGACGTGAAGACTTTGCGACTTTCGGACCAGGCATTCTGTCGCGCGCCGTATGATACATCAGGCGCCTCTGCCGGTAAACGTTCCCCTCCCATTTTCCATCTCCCGCTTGTATAATGGCCGCCGCGATGGCCTTGCACGACGCAGCCTCCGCTTCAAGGTTAAAGGCATGACCGGAAAGGAAAACCTGTGGCGAACGACCAGATGAAAGTGATCGGAATGGCCGGGGGGGTGATCGCGCTGGCCGGCATTGCCGCCTGGCTGGGCCTGGCGCATGGCTGCGAAAAGCCGGGTGAGCACGGCATCATCGCCGGCCGGGTGACTATTGCTTCTGAGCTGGCTTCGAAGGTACGCCCAACCGACGTGTTGTTTGTGATCGTCCGCCGCCCGCAGGGCATGCCCCGCCCGATCGCGGTCAAGCGGATCGACCGGCCTCAATTCCCCGTTTCGTTCGAGCTCACCAATGAAGATGTGATGGTGGAAGGATCGGAACTGCGTGGAATGGTCAATGTCCTGGCCAGGCTGGATAAGGACGGACAGGCGGGCCCTCCTCAGCCGGGCGATCTTGAAGGGCAGTTTGAAAAGAACCCGACGCTGGTCGGCTCAAAAGAAGTGGAGATTACGATCGACAAGGCCTACTGAAGAAGTACGTTGAGGGTTCGACGGGTACCCATTGCCTGCCCTCGTGCAATGGGTGATGAGAACAAAGTTGGGGGCCATTTTCAACATCCTGCTCTAGCGCTCCGGCAGATCGTCATCCAACTCCACATTCCAGTAGAGATAATCCCGCCAACTCTCCGGCGCGTTCCTGATCCCGATCGTGATGGTGATGACGGGATTCCACCGAGGCTTCACCGGCTTCCTGACCAGCTTCATGCCGGCTTCTTCCGGCGTCCGGCCGCTCTTCCGGTTGTTGCAGCGCCAGCAGGCGGTGACGATATTTTCCCAGGTCTTCCGCCCTGCTTTCGCAATGGGCAGGACATGGTCGAAGGTCAAATCTTCAGTTTTGAATTTCTGGTTGCAGTATTGGCAGACATAGCCGTCCCGCGTAAAAATGTTGATCCGCGAGAACTTGACCGCCCTGTGGCTGTCCTTCAGCCGGACCAACCGGAGCAAGCGCATGACGGCCGGGAGCTTGATGGAGATCGAGACGCCCTGGATCTCCCGATCATAAACTTCCAGGACCTCCACCTTCTCCTGCCAGAGCAGCGTGATGGCCTTTTTCCAGTGGACCACCCTCAGCGGCTCATAGGTCGAGTTCAGTAGTAGCGTCAGCTCCATCCGTCCCTCTAGGCTCCTGCCAGTTCCAACAACACCGCAGCCGGCCCGCTTATGTGCATACTCTATGCCATAAGCCCTCTATGGAATTCAAGCCTTCCGGGCAAATCAAGCAGGTGAATCGGCTTGCAGCCCAAGCATCAGCCCTGTAGACTAGCCCGCTCCGAGCCCGTTTTCGGAGTCGAACAAAGCCATGCCAAAGCCCGTCCCCGTTGCCAAAGCAACAGATCTGGATCCGGGAAATTGCTTGTCGGTCGAGGTCGATGGGTATGGCCTCGCGCTCTTTAACGTTGAGGGGACGATTTACGTGCTGGACAACACCTGTCCCCATGCAGGCGGCCCTTTGGGAGAAGGGACCCTCCAGGGCGAGATCGTCGAATGTCCCTGGCACGGGTGGCGGTTCAACGTACGGACTGGAGAAAGGCCGGAGAACCCGGACTTCAAGGTGACCTGCTATCCGGTGGAGGTGCGGGACAATGAGATTCGCGTCATGCTTCCGCTCGCTTCAGATAAGAAACAGACTTGACTCAGAGACCAGCAGGATCGTCTCCCCGCTTCAATGGGCCCGCTTCGCCGAACGGCATCAAATCTTCCGCCGGCATTGACAGAGGAACCACGGACCGCTTGGTGAGATCCACCCGCCACACATATTCCCGCTCAAACCACTGTCTGGCCCCCTCTTCCCGCACGAACACCTTCACGAGGTAGGTGTCCTCTCTGCCTTTCTGGGGCTCAACCGTCCATTCCCCCAGCTTGACCCCTTGGCCTCTGGCCGCGATTCTCTGCACCCGATCCGAAAGCGCCTGTAAGAGCGTCGGGGCGCGTTGGGCCCGATGGGTCTGCACCAGCGCCATCGCCTCCGCCGCCCTGGGATCGGCCATCGGGTTCAAGGTGGGCGGCTTCAGGGCCCAGTAGGCCAGCCCTCCCGCCACCAACAGGGCAACGACGAGGTAATGGATGAAGGTGACCAGGGAAGAGGAAGGCCGATCCTGACTCTTGAAATCCGGCTCAGTCTTGGAGGAGGGATTATCGCCGGCCACTCGCGCGTCCGTTTCCTGTGACCGTGTGACCGGCAACGGGCACCGACTGACCGTGAGACACTCTCGGTTGGCTCAGAGCTTGCTGCAGGCGCAAGACCCGCTCCTGGAACGGGTTCCCGTTCCGTAAGAGGCGCCCCCACCCTGCCTGGGCATTGGAGGGCAGGGGTCCGAGCGGATCGTAACGCCACGGCCGGCCTCCGATCACCACCTGTCCCAGGTGCCGACCGAGATAGTCTTTCAAGGCGGCGCCCGGATCCGTGACAGTACGAAGGCACCAGAAGCCTGGAACGGGACTTGCCCCAAGATAGATGGGGCTCAGCAAAGGCACCCACACGTACTCGGCTTTCACTGTCTCGTCCGGATTCTCAAGCAGGACATTCGGAAGATCGAGCAGGGTCGGATCAACCGCGGGCACCTTGGCCTGATCAGCAACAATCTTTTGACTCGGATCGGCCGGCGGACTTGCTTCATTATCCTGGCTTGGCTCAGGCTGTCTCTGCGAGAGGGCTGGCAGAGGCGGGCGGTCCAGAAATCGATGGACCGACACAGGGCTCCGCTGCGTCGCTGGCGGAACCAGACTCAAATTGTCCGTCATAACCATCGTGCCGGCGGGATCAATCCAACTGTAGAATTCTGCAGCAAACGAGGGGGTTGGGTGACAGGCCAGAACGGCTCCCAGCAGAGCCACCGCGAGGCCCCGTGCTTCTATTCCACGACGGACCCTCATATAAAAATCATAATGCCGGCAACGCCGACTTGTCAATGAACCGAAGCGGCTCTGATTGAGCCATGAACGTCGGATCGGCCCGCCTGCGCGTACTTGACAAGACCTGAAGCCCCTGTGGTACAAGTAGCAGCCCCACCGACTTCCTTGATCCTTGGATCGCATAACGCTATGAAAATATTTGCCTATGCCGACAATTTAAATCCCACCCAGTTGAAGCGGCGCGCCCCCGAGCATCAGTTCGTGTGCAAGGCCTATCTCCCGGACCACGCCATCCTCTTTTGCCGCTGGTCATCCCAGTGGCGCTGCGGCTTGGCCAGCGTCGCCCCTTCCCCCGGCGAACAGGTTTGGGGAATCGTGCTGGAGATCACGGAAGAGGACCTCAAGCTTTTCGACGAATTCGAAGGCGACGTACCCCCTGGCGCCTTCCGCCACCTCACCGTCACGGTTGTAACTGAGGAGGGAGAAAAGCTCTTGGTCACGACTCATGCAGCGGCGCCCATCGGAAAATTCAAGCCCAAGGAACATTACCTTGAATGGGTGATCAAGGGACTCAAACATTGGAAACTGCCGGACGACTGTATCGAGCAGTGGCGATTGTTCACGCCGAAATGAGGAAGTTGTCAGTCATCAGTAAACAGTTATCAGTCCTTGCTGACAGAAACTGACCACTGAAAACTGATAACTGAAAACTTGCGGTCCAACCAAGGAGAGACAATGCCGAAACCCAAATATCACATCATCGTCTGTACGAATACCAGGCCACCCGGACATCCCAAACCATCCTGCGGAGCTGCCGGCTCGCCAGCCATTCTGATGGCCTTCAACATGGGGCTGATGGAGCGGGGCATCATGCCCGGAGAGGTGCTGGTCACTGGGTCGGCCTGCGTGGGTCCTTGTGAACAGGGTCCGACCGTCGTGGTCTACCCAGATGCCACCTGGTACTCGCAAGTCAAGGAAGCGGATGTCGCCGCGATCCTCGACGAGCACATCGGGAAGGGAAAGCCGGTCGAAAAGCTCAAACCAAATTCGATCTGGAGCGGATAGAAGTAATCAGTTATCAGTGTTCAGTTAGCAGTATTCGGTCAAACCGAAAACTGAGAACTGTTTACTGACAACTTGGGAGCCTTTTCACATTGTGAGCGTCCCCGCCCATCATGAGCACAAGGCCCATGCGCCCCGTCACATCGGCTGTATGGTGATCACCTGCAGCGACACCCGCACTCCCGACGACGATGCCAGCGGCAAGCTGATCACGCACCTGCTGAAAGAACGGGGGCACGAGGTGATTGCCTATCACCTCGTCAAGGATGAACCGGCTCAGATCAGGGCCAGGATCGAAGAGGCCGTCAAGAACGAGGCCGTTCAGGCGGTCATCATTAACGGGGGAACCGGCATTTCACGGCGCGATTCGACCTTCGAAGCAGTGGATGCCTTGTTGGAAAAGCGGCTGGAGGGATTCGGTGAGGTCTTTCGCTACCTGACCTATCAGGACATCGGCTCGCCCGCGATCATGAGTCGGGCGACAGCCGGCCTCTACCGGGGACGGATCATTTTCTCTACCCCAGGCTCCGAAAGCGCCGTCCGCCTGGCCATGGAAAAGCTCATCCTGCCGGAGTTAGGCCACATCCTGCAGCAACTCAGCAAATAACGCATAGCGAGTGAGGTTTGGTTATCGCATGCGGCGACGCCGGGGGGGAGTTGATTGGAGACCGAATCGTTCTCGCACCTGCTTGATGTCCAGACCGCCTTCCTTTTCATGACGCACGCGCGCTCGCTCGATCAGCGCAAGAAAACGCGGGTTCGTGCTGAGCGTTGCTATCTCCACATCGGCATTGTCTATGGGCATTAGAGCCGCAACGGGCTTTCCCTTCCTGGTCACGACAACCGGCTCGCGACGAAGGGATCGCGTGTAGCGTGCGAGGGACTCGGTCGCCTTGGAAATGTCCAGTGTTTTCATAATCTGATCTCCTCATCCCCGATCTTGAGGCGATTCCGTTCCTTCACTCCCACAGCGCGGATCAACACGACAGGCTCCAGATCGTCTTGGACATCATAGTAGATGCGGAACGAGCCGACGCGCAGCTCCCACGGAGCAACAGGATTGGGACGTATCGGTTTTTTGTGCCTGGTCTCCTTCGTCGGTTCGTGTGCGAGTTGTCTCTCCACCGCATCCAAAATCGTCTTTCGGTTGCGTGCGGTGAATCATGCCAGGAGTCATTTCGCATTTTCCACATAAGGATGCTCAAAACGGTCAGCCAACGCGGCCGCAGGGAGCGAGGACCCTGAGGCGTACTGGAGAAGTACGTTGAGGGGTTCGAGCGACTGAGAACAAAGTTGGGGGCCGTTTTCAGCATCCTTCTAGTCTTGCGTGATCTTTGGCTCGGATACCCTCTTAAAATAAACTAAAAGGTCTCGCACTGATACAAGACCGACCAATTTCCCTTGTTCGGTTACGCCCAGGTGGCGGACTCCGAGGTCCCCCATCATGTCATGGGCATCCTGGACCGTCCGCATCACCTCGATCGAGGCGATCGGGCTGGTCATGATGGACTCGACCGTTATCTTGCCGAGGTTCTTATCGCCCGCGACGGCGCGCCGGACCACGTCCGTCTCCGTGACGATCCCAACCAGTTGCCCTCCCTTTTCGACCATGAGCGAGCCAATCCGCTCGTCCCTCATCCGCTTGGCCGCCTCCCGGACCGAGTTGTCATGGGCGATCTTTTTGAGTTCCCGCCGCATTACCTGCGCTAACGATGGCATGAATGATTCCCTCCTGTGACCGACTGTTGAGAAAGCTGACAAGTTGACAAGCTAACAAGTTGCAAGTCAATAAGGACGATGGACTCGAAACAGGTGGCAGCGAAAACCTGTCCTCCTGCCACTTGTCACTTGCTACTTGTCAGCACCTGGCATTGAGGCCTTTTTCAATATTTCCGTCAAAACATCAGTGCCCCTTCCAGAACCATGACCGCCTGTCCTCCGACCTTGACCTCCTGGATTGCGTCGTCATCCGATTCCACCTGGATCAAAATGCGCGAGGGACGCTCCACCTCATAGCCCTGCTCGGCAATGATTTCGGTTGTGGGCCCCACCGACACCACTCCGTTTTGAACCAGGTACGCTCCCAGGGCGCCGCTCGCGCTGCCGGTGGCCGGGTCTTCCATTACGCCGATCGGCGGAGCAAACATGCGGGTGTGGACGGTCGACAGTTCTTCCACCGTCATCGTGGTGAAGACCATGATGCCGTTGGCGCCATACCGGGCGCAGAGCTCGTTGATGGCCGTGACGTTGGGTACGATTGAGCGGACTGCGGTCAGCGTCCGCACCGGCACGATCATCACCGGCAAGCCGGTGGAGACTACCTCAACCGGGAACTTGGTCCCGGTGATCAGGCTCTTGGACAGGCCCAGCGCGTTCGCCACCTCGAACAGATCCTTGACCGGCTCGACGGTTCCCAGGAACTGCGGCTTCGGCTGCGACATAACCACCCGGTGAATCTCGCGCTTGCGAACGTGCAACTCGACCGTAAACAGACCGATATTGCATTCGTGCAGCAGGCGGGTGACCGGTTCTCTGAGCGTGAACCGCCCCAACTTTGCCAACACGAAGAACGCGCCGAGGATCGGGTGCCCGGCAAATGGGATCTCCTGCGTCGGCGTGAAAATCCGAATCTTGATCGACGCGGCTGGGTCACTTGGAGGAAACACGAAGACGGTCTCGGAAAGGTTCATCTCCCGCGCGATCTGCTGAAGCTCCTGGTCGTTCAGGCCGGCCGCGTCCGGCACCACGGCGACCGGATTGCCGCCGAAGGGCACGTCGGTAAACACGTCGGCCTGGTAAAACTTGAGGGTGCGTCGCTCTGGACTCATGACCAGTGCACCGTACTGTAGGTGAGCCGGAAACCTTTGTCAACGCAGAGCCGTGAGGCGTGAAACGTGATGGGAAGTGACGCAGGGACGGGGTGACGCGGCGATCCCCGCGTCGCCGCGTCTCCGTGTCGCCTCACGCTCCTTACGCCTCACCCCTCACGAGGGTTTTTAAAAGGAAGCAGCCAGCGGGGCGTTTCAGGCGGGGACCGGCAATGATTCGTAGGTTTGCACCAGCGGGTGCCGCAGGTAGTCTTCGACGTAGTTTTTGAGGAATCCGTGTCGGTAGAGTTGCCGGTTGGCAAATCCCGTGTCGATCTTGTGCAGGACTTTGACCTTGACCTTGGTCTTCCGCATGAACTCCTCCAGGGTCACTCCCGCGATGTCCCGATAAGCGCCTCGGCCGGACTGCATGACGCACTTGGGAATGTGCACCACCTTCTCGCCTGCCAGGCGGCGGGCGATGTCGTCGAAGGTCAGCAGGACCGTGCAGTCCGAATCCCCGCCGAGCGTGGCGTTCGGCACGTACAAGAACTTCGCCCGGCTCTTGCGATACATGGCAAGGATCCTGTGCACGCTGCGCGCCACCACGACCGTGTCCTTCTTGCCCAGCTCCAGCGAATCAAACAGGCTGACGATACGCTTGCGATTGAGAAAGGCCGTGATGTAGGCCTCCGTGTGGATCGTGGTCATATTCGGCAGCGCTGCGTCATAGATGCGCTGGGCTTCCCTCGACAGGAACTGACGGCCTCGCAGCATCAGGTCGGCCGTCTCCTGCTTCAAGCCCTTCACGGGCGTGAGACATCCCATCCAGAGCACGCATTTCTGGTTGATCTGCGAAATCGTGACGGCATCCTGCGACATGGTGTGGTCGTCGAAGGTATAAAAGTTGGCTGAAGAGACCGCCGGACCGTCCAGCACCTTGAGAAGCTGCTTGACCGACGGGGCGTGCGGCATGAGCCGTTGCCGGTATTCCCCAAGCGTGATCACCGAGAGCTCGAAGTTGATCCGCCCCGGATACTGCGCCGCCAACTGGTGGACCTTGGGCACGTGCACGAACCCCACCGTAAAGAACGTGAGATTCTTGTCCGTGTACTTGAGAAAATCCTCCACCCATTCCATCGCCTTAGGGTGCAGGAACAGGTCGGTCCATTCCATATATTCGTTGCCGCCGAGGCACCAGAACTGTGTAGGATCGGTCGGTTTCTTGTTGAGGTAATCCAGAATGAACTCCCAATCCTCCTGGGTCGTCTTGGGCGGCTCGAGGGTTTCGCGGTAGGAGTGGTCCGTTTCGTAGCAGAACTCGCACTGGACCGGACAGCTCTTGCCCAGGCTGATGGGGATCTTCCCCGCATCGAGCTCACGGCGGAGGACCTCGCGGTAGTCTTTGCCCGTAAAAATCTTGGTGGGCTGGAGGATGGGCAGCGGTGTACTCATGGAACGCCTACGCGGCTTGCGCGCTCACCGTGGTCACAGACGCACCGAACGTGAATTGACAGGGAGCATGCTGTTTGTCAGACTTGACGAGCGACGCTACGACTTCATGGCGACTGATGAGCAGCAGCCCCGCATGACACAAGCAGACCTCGACCGAGCGATGATTTTGTTCGGCTTGACCGAACCCCTCACCAGGGAGCAACTGGACGACAAGCGTCGTGAGTTGCTTGCCGCCTGGCACCCGCACCGCTACGCCAACCTGACGAACAACCCGCGGAAGTACATGCAGATGTACAAGAAAGGCGAGGCCATGACCAAGGAGATTCAGACTGCGTACGATCTGCTGGTCGCCCAGTTGGCCACGGAGCGGCAAGACAAGAGCTAATGGCATATGGCCTATGGTCAATGCGAAGAATCGAACACCTCCTGCTATAAGCCATTCGCCATACGCTATAAGCTCTTCGATGTCTACGAGACCGCATGGCTGACTACGCGGGTCATGGTCGGCTCCCCTTCTTTCCCTGCCTCGGCCTCCCCGCGCGCCACGGGCCAGGTCACCAGCCCGGCCACCCCCGTCGACGCGGCCGCCTCCCCCGCCTTTCGTTTCGCATAGATTTGCGGCAGCCGGTTCGTCCCGTACTTGGAAATATAGAGGAAGACGTGCTCGCGCGCGTTGACGCGCACAGCCCAAGGCTCAAAGTCGTTCTGGTAGAACTCCTCGCAGAGCTGCATGGCGTCCAGGCAGGTCAGGCCGACCGGCTCGTTGAGCGTATAGTAATAGTCCAGGGGAAGATCGTAGTCCTCCTGCTTGTGGATCGTGATCCCGAACTTCTCCGGAGTTCGCACCATCGGCGTGTGCCGGTACGCCACGAAGTAAAAAAGCTCGACCGAATGGATCGAGGGCTGATGGTCGAGGATGAACCGCCTGGTCTCTTCCGCCTCCTCCCTGGTCTCGCCGGGGAAGCCGTAAAAGGCCATGACGTGGTTCCAGATGCCGGCCGCCGCCGCTTGCTTCAAATTGTTTTCGATCACGGACTTTTTGACGTGCTTGTCCATCAAGCCGAGCACCCGCTCGTTGGCCGATTCCATGCCGTAGTAAAGGGTGCAGCAGCCGGACTTGGCCGCCAGCTTCCAGAGCTCGGGGTCCTGCAGGCTTTCCTCAAAGCGAATGAGCGTCGTCCACTTGATGCCGACGTTCTGCTCGACCAGTAACTGGCAGACTTTCTTCAAGAGCGCCGGCGGATAGGATTCGTCCGCAAACAGAAAGTGGGTCGCCTGGTACTTCTCTTTGAGCGCCTTGACCTGCCGGACCACCTCATGGGCCGGCATCCCCCGGTATTGATCGAAGTACCCCTGTCCGTGATCGCAGAAGGTACAGCGGCCCCAGTAACAGCCCCGCGTGGCCAGGTACGGCAGAATGCGCACCGGCGAGAAGTAAGAGTCCAAGGGTAGTCCGTCAAAATCCGGCAGGGGCAGCGCCGTCGTCTTCTCGGTGTAGATTTCCTTGTTGACGTGGACCCCCGCTTCATCGCGATAGATCAGGTTGGGGACCGCCGCCAGGGACCGCTCCCCGTTCAAGGCCTCCAAAAGCCACAAGAGCGCATGCTCCCCTTCGTACAGGATGGCGGAATCAAACACCGACGCGAAGAAGCGCTCATGGTTCGGCAGCTCTTCCTGCAGCCTCGTGATCACGTTCCCGCCGACCGTTACGTGGATATGCGGGAACGCCTCCTTGACCATCTTGCAGAAGGTTAACCCCGCCAGAAGCTGCATCTGGGTGCCGATCGAAACCCCAACCACATCGGGCGCCTCTTTGCTCACGGCGGGCAGCACCAGTTGCCGGCAGACATCCCGGTAGACGTTCACCTGGTCGTCGTCCAGACAAGCAAAGACTTCGCGCGACACGCCGGGACGATAGCCCAGGTTGCTTTCCATCGGATAGAACACGATCGACGCGGGGTAATAGGCGGCCGAAATGTATTGCATCACCTCGCGGAAGGTATTGAGCGCCCCTTCCAGCTTCTCCGCGTCGTAAAACTCCTCGCCCCGGACGATCCGCTTGGCGGACTCGGCCCGCTCGATCAGGCTGAAGAGGTCCAGGTCGAGCTTCGCCGCCAGGCAGGCTTTCTGGTCCGCCTCCTGCTCGGTCAGCCAGCCGGTCCGTTCTTTTTCCTGCAAGGCCCGGAACTGCATGGCCATCCGCGCCTTGACCCAGATCAGGAATGAGTCGCTGAAGAAGAGATCGTACATCTCGATGTTCACGTCCCTCTGCACGACCACATGCCCCTGCTCACGCAGGACGGCGGTCAAACTGGGGAGCGCCAGGTAGGGAGCCGTCGGAACCCACTCAGGAGGGAACAGGAGCATGGTCTTCAGTTTCCGACCCGAACCAATCGCTGCCTCAGCAACGGTTAATTCCTTCTTGCCGATGTGAATTAGGGTGCTCATAGCCAGAAATCAGGCGAGCGGCGAGGGGCTAGAGGCACGTGGTTGGATAAGATCATCTTCGATCTCACGCCGTCGCAACTCCCTCGCCTCTCGCCACTTGCCCCTTGCCTCTTGCCCATCAACAGACCTTCGCTTCCAGCGAGGACGGCGCACCGGCGCGCGCGGTTGCAAACTGCAGCGCCGGCAGTTTGTCCATGCCGAAGCGGGCGACATAGAGAAAAACGTACTCGCGGATGAAGATGCGCAAATCCCAATTCGCCGGATGGTGCTGCTCGAACTCTTCGAAGACGCGCTCCGCTTCCTCAACGCTGAGCCCCTGCTTGACCGTATAGTAATAATCCAGCGCCAGGTCCCACTCGGGATTGACATAGGGCGTCACGCCGAACTTCTCGGGGTTCTTGGCGACCGGCGTGTGGCGGCTCAGATCGAAGGTGCCGAACCCGACCGAATGCACAATGTCTCTGTTCTTCTCCAAAAACCGGATGGAATCCAACGCATCCTCGCGCGTCTCGCCGGGAAATCCGAAAAAGCCCATCGCATGGTTCCAGATGCCGGCCTTGGCCGAGAGTTGCAGGCTCCGCGTGATCACGTCCGTCGTCGTCGCCTTGTCCATCAGCTTGAGCACGCGCTCGTTGCCGGATTCGTACCCCACGTGCAGGTACTTGCAGCCGGAGTTCCTGGCGTCCTCCCACACAGGCTCGTCGAGCAGGCTCCTCTCGTAGCGCATGTGGGTCGTCCAGGCGATGTCCATGTGCCGGTCCACCAAGCCGCGGCAGAGCTTGCGGAACAGCGCCGGTGGATAGGACTCGTCCGTAAAGTGGAAGCGGCGGACCCGGTACTTGTCGCGGAGCTGCTGAATCTCATCCAGAATCTGCTGAATTTTCTTCGTGCGGTAGCCGGCCGTGTAGCCCTCGCCGTGGTCGCAGAACTCGCAGCGGCCCCAGTAACAGCCGCGTGTAGCCAGGTACGGCAGAATCTTGTCCGGCAGGAAGTACCGATCCAGCGGGAGGCCGTCGAAATCCGGCGGCGGCAACTCCTCCATGTCCTCCGCATAGGTCAGCGACGAGGTGTGCACGCCGGACGCATCGCGGTAGAGCGTATTGGGCACGCCCTCCAGGCTGCGCCCGGCCCCGACCGCTTCGACGAGCTGGAGGAACGCCGTCTCGCCTTCGTAGAAAACCGCGCTGTCGAAATAGGCAAAGAGCGGCGACCGGGGCAGCACATCGCGCAGGCGCGTCACCGTATTGCCGCCGATCGTGACGTGGATGTTCGGGAAGCGCTGCTTGATCAGCGCGCAGAAGGTCATGCTGGAGAAAAGCTGCTGCTGGAGCACGATCGAGATGCCGATCACGTCCGGCTTCTCGGCCTCGATGGCCGGCTTGACGAGATGCTCGAACACGTCGCGATACACGTTGACCTGCTCGTCCTGGACCGCGTCCATTACTTCGGCCGACACGAAAACCTTGTAGGAGAGATCGGTTTCCATCGGCGGCATGCAGATGCGCGCCGGCGCGTAGACCAGCGAGATGGCGGCGGTCACTTCGCGGAACGTGTTGATCGCCCATTCGAGCTTGTCGATGTCGTAAAAGTCCGGGCCCCGGACGATCCGTTTGGCGTCCTCGGCTTTCTTGGCCAGCTCCGCGATGCGCTCCCGCGTCAAATCGCACAGGGCCAGTTGAACGTCCCGTTCCCAGTCCGCCAGCTCTCGTTTCTTCGAGAGCTTCCGCAGCCGATCGAGCTGCTGCGGAACCCGCTTGAGCACCCGGCGAAGGAAGTCCCCGCTGAAGAACCAGTCATACATTTCCAGGTTGACGTCCTTCTGGATCACCTGATGGCCGGCGGCTCGAAGGACGGAGGTCAGGGTCGGAAGGCTCAGGTAGGGTTCGGAGGGATACCAGTCCGGCGGAAAGATCAGCATGACTTTCGACTTCCGCCCGCCGGCGGCTTCCGAGGTCCGCCGATGGAGCTGTATCAGTTCGGGGGTCGCTTGCGCCCCCTTGGAATAGGCGATTTTCATCGGTCACAGGCCTCTTTCCACAGATAATGGGCCATTGTATGGTCCCTGATCAAAGCTGGTCAAGCCTTAACGGCCAGCCAGGCGGACACCGGAGGCCGGCGTCTTTTTCATTCTCCAGCCTCAGGGGCCCGCAGCCGGCGCGACAAGCTCGCGATAATAGTCTTCCAACAGGCCAGCCTGCTCCCGATTCATGACCACCAGTTGCCGCTGATCAAAATTCGTGGCCTGGTACAGATAGGTCAGCCCTTGAACCGTTCCTAACTCCACATGAAACTGCCGACCGTCCGGCTCGTCCCTGGTTGTTTCCTGAAGCACCTGCCGTCCCTGGAACCGAGCCCAGACCCGCTGCGCCGACGCGGCGTGGCTCTCGTAAAGGGGCTGATCGCCAACGGCCGGCTTGTTCTTCAGCTCGGCCGGATCCGGTTGGTCCCGGTCATCCGGTTCCGGCGACTCGTCCCACGCGAGATCGGTCCGCGAAGCGCCGCGGTCGAGCACATAGAGCGGCCCGTCATCCGAGACCTCCTCCACGATGTGATAACGGATCGGGACCGGCGGCTCGAAGAGCCTTAGCCCACGTGCTGCCAGAGCCCGCTGAAAGGCCACGCGACGGGCCAGCAACCTGGTTTTCTCAAACACCACCAGCCGACCCTCGGAGGCCAGCGCGGCACAGAGCTGGTCCAGCCTGGCGCCCAAGCCTGTTCGAGCCTCGAAGGCTGCCTGGGCGGCTGGATCGTGATCCCGGTCAAAGGTCCGCCAATCCCGGCTCGGCAGACCCGGCTCCTGTTCCGCTTGCAAGAGCGCGTGGGTAGACAGGATCAGATCGCAGGAGCCGGTGATCATCTCCCGAGGCACATCACGGCACTCGAAACGGACATTGGTCAGGTGCAGGGTCTCCGCCCGTTGACGCGCCACCACCAGGGAAGCTTCAGACCGATCGATCCCCACAAAAGAAAGATCGGGAAATTGCTTGGCATAGAAGGTGGTCAGAATGCCGATCCCGCAGCCAAAATCAAGGACCGATGGTGGGGGCCCTTTCGGATCAACCACTGGGCTGGCCACCCGGAGAGCGACATGATGGCTCGCGATCCGCTCCGCCACAGCCGCCCCGACGGCCAGATAGAAGTCGTAGCGCTGGCTGTACAGGACCGGTAAGATGTGCTGATCGGCAGTCCGATCGTAAAAAGCCGTGTCAGCCGAGGCGCTTTCTCGCTTCTGCTCGGCCAGGCGGTTGAGTTCGGCGAGCTCCCCGGGGCTCAGGGTTTGGCGCTGCCATCGGAAGTAGGCCTCATCAGACTCAAACCGCCGGAGCCTCCACCACTCCAGGTGACTGGCGAGCGCTGATTGTAAGTTGAAGATAGACAATCGGGAAGACTCGCGCTTCTTAGCGAGGAACAGCGAGCCACACTATCAGGATGCTCAAAAAGGCCATCCAACGCGGCCGCAAGGAGCGAGGACCCTGAGGCGTACTGGAAAAGTACGTTGAGGGGTTCGACGGGCACCTATTGCGTGGCCTCGTGCAATGGGTGATGAGAACAAAGTTGGGGGCCTTTTTCAGCATCCTGTTAAGAGGGTCTTTTCAGCATGATGGCATCCTCATACGCCACCGGAACCGGATGCGGTTGACGAAGCTGCCCGCCGCCCAGCACGACATATTTCTGGCAGGTCAAGGCTTCTAATGAAACGGGGCCCCGCGCATGGACTCGCAGGGTATTGGTGCCGACTTCCCCGCCCAGTCCGAACTCGTTCCCGTCGTGCATGCGGGTCGAGGCGTTCACCAGGACCGCGCCGGCATCCACCTCGCGCGTGAACCGCATTGTGCTCTGGTAATCATTCGTCACAATCGCAGCCGTGTGCACCGGCCCGTAGCGACCTATGTGGGCCAGGGCTTCATCCAGATCCTTGACGACCTTGACGGCCAGGGTCCGCGATAGGAACTGTTTCTCCCAATCCCCTTCCGTCGCCTCTTTGGCATTCTTATAGCCGGTAAACGCGAGAGAGCCGGTCAGCGCCAGGGTTTTGGGACAGCCCAGGATATCCACCTTGAACTCGTCGAGCAGCCGGCGCACCAACGCCCCCAGCAGGGGCCGCGAGATCGCTTGGTGGACCAGCAGCGTGTCGGCGGCATTCGCGGCGGAGGGCTGCTGCGCCTTGGAATTCACAACGATGTTCTGGGCGAGCGGCAGGTCCGCTCCCGCATCCACGTAAACATAGGAAAGACCGGCGTCATGGCACAGGATAGGCAGCTTCGTCTGTTCCATGACCGTTTTCCGCAGCCCCGCCCCGCCGCGCGGGATGATCGCATCCAGATATTTAGTCTGGCGCAGCAGTTCGAGCGCCATTTCCTTCTCAGTCCGTTCGATGAAATTGACGGCATCAGGCGGCACGCCCGACGATTCGGCCGCCTCGCGCAAGATCGTTCCGATGAGGGGGTTTGACTTCACCCAGTCGGGGTTTCCGCGGACCACGGAGACATTGCCTGACTTGAGGCAAAGCGCCACCGCTTCGGTCGTAGGCTTGGGCCCCAGGTCGGAAATGATCCCGATCACCCCCAGCGGCACCCGCACCCGTCTTACTTCCATGCCGTTGGGACGGTGCCACTGCTGCGTGATCTCTCCGACCGGATCAGGCAGCTCGGCGATCTCCCGGAGCCGACCGGCCATCTCGCGGAGGTCATCGGCGGTGAGGCGGACTCGCTCCACCGCCTCCTTGACCGTGTCCTTGTTCGTCTCCCCTTCAAGCTTCTTCCCGACCGACTCCACATCGTCCAGGTTCGCCGCCAGGATCGATTCTTCCTCGGCCAACAGGCGATCGGCCATCGCATGCAGGGCCAAGGTCTTGGTGGTGCTGGCGAGCAAGGACAGGGGCCGGGCCGCTTCCCGCGCCTTCTTCGCCAGGTTCGTCATGTAGATCTTGACCGGAACTTCAACCATCTCTTACCTCGCGGGAAGTGATTGGTTTTCAGTGATCAGTTCTCAGCCAGAAACTGAATACTGACAACTGAAAACTGTCAACGTTCTTCGCGGCGTGACTATAGCACTCGCATTCAAAGGGAGTCAAAAGCGGTGCGCCAGGATCAGGAACCGGCCCGCAGAACTATGGTTTCCGCTCGGTCGCCTCGCGCCAGTATGATGATAGCCGAATCGTCTTTCGAATCAGTGCGTGATGGCAAGCCCTGACCCTATCCATCATATTCAGATTACAAAGTATCTTCAAAGACACGCTTTCCTAGTGGGGAACTCGTTCAATCCGAACCGACTGCCAAGTCGGATTGGATTGTTTCAAACTGCTCGAGTGCGGCGCGGAGGTCGTCGGCAATCTCGGCTGCGATGATGTCAGGATCGGGGAGATTCTCGGAGGTTTCGAGGCTTTCGTCTTTGAGCCAAAAGATGTCGAGGCTGGCTTTGTCGCGGGCGGTCAGCTCGTCGTAGCTGTAAGCACGCCAGCGGCCCTCGGGTTTCTTCTCGGACCAGGTGGGCTTGCGTTCATGTCGGTTTTTCGGGTTGTAGCACGTTACGAATTCGTCGAGATCCTCGCGCTTGAGCGGGTTGGTCTTGAGCGTGAAGTGTTTGTTGGTGCGGAGATCGTAAATCCAGAGCTTCTTTGTCCACGGGGTTTCACTGGCAGGCTTCTTGTCGAAGAAGAGGACGTTGGCCTTCACGCCCTGCGCATAGAACAGGCCGGTCGGCAGACGAAGCAGTGTGTGCACATCGCATTCGTGCAAGAGCTTCCGGCGGATGGTTTCCCCTGCTCCACCTTCGAAGAGGACGTTGTCAGGCACGACAATCGCGGCGCGGCCATTGATCGTGAGGACGGATTTCACGTGCTGAAGAAAATTGAGTTGCTTGTTTGAAGTTGTCGCCCAGAAATCGTCGCGCTCGTAGGTTTCTCGCTCCTTCGTGGCCTCCCCTTCCGCCCCCACCACCGTGATGCTGCTCTTTTTTCCAAAGGGGGGATTGGTGAGAACGATGTTGAAGTTTTCTCCGGGATGGCCAAGCAGCGCGTCACTGACGATGATGGGCATGGATTCGTCGCTGCCGATCCCGTGCAGGAGCAGATTCATCGCGCAGACTCGCGCGGTCCCGTGCACGATCTCCCAGCCTTTGAAGGTCTCTTCTTTCAGCTTCTTCTTTTCGGCCTTCGTGAGGTTGGGATTGTGCTCCACGAGGTAGTTGTGGGCGAGGAACAGGAACCCGCCCGTCCCGCAGGCTGGATCGCAGATCGTCTCTCCGGGCTTGGGCGCGATGGCATCCACCATCGCTCTGATCAGGGCACGAGGCGTGAAGTATTGGCCCGCGCCTGACTTGATGTCCTGCGCGTTCTTTTCGAGCAACCCCTCGTAGGCATCTCCCTTCACGTCGGCGCTCATGGCCGACCAATGTTCTTTGTCGATCAGGTCTTTGATCAGCCGTTCGAGTCTCGCCGGAGTCTGGAACTTGTTTTGGGACTTGCCGAAGATCAGCCCCAGCAACCCCTTTTCCTTGCCGAGCTGTTCAAGCGTATGACGGTAATGGTCAAAGAGGGCGTCTCCGTCCTTCTTGAGCAGGCTGGGCCAACTGTACTTGTCGGGAACCGGGCTCGGGTGGCTATAGGGCGGTTTGCTACGTTCGTCCGCCATCTTGAGAAACAGCAAATACGTCAACTGTTCGACATAGTCGCCGTAGCTCATGCCGTCGTCGCGAAGGACGTTGCAGTAGTTCCAGAGTTTTTGAACGATGGCGGCAGGGCTCATGGAGTAATGGCTCGGAACGCGCTCATCGGTTATAGTGAAGAGCCAGGCGGCCAGAGATGAAGAAGCAGAAACCCCTCATTGAAACCAATCCCTATCTAAGCAATCCCAAGAAGTACCGGAAAGCCTTGATCCTCAGCGTCGCGAGTTCAGCCGCGATCGAGACGGGCGCGTCCGTAGAATCCATCGTCAGAATACTCACTGGCAAAGGAAAGAAGAAGCAGGCCAAGAAATCACGAGAGGCCACGACCCGATCCAGCAGGACATGATACACACGAGGAGCGTTCAAGGAGGGCACGGCTACGATGCCGAGCCGGCCAGTTCTCGCGCATGGGCAATCTCACGCTTGTGAGCCGGACGAACCTGAGCAGCCAACAGCGTTACAACGGCCACGGTTTCGCCATCCAATGTTGTAAATTCGACCTCGTAGCCTTCGCCGCCCCGATGAATGAGCACGACGGTGCCGATGTCGCCGCGCCTGAGGCCGTGCTTGGGGAGGTCGCATTCAAGAATCACGTCTTCTAGCTCCTGAATCATGGCATCCTCCGTTTCAGGGGATAGGCGGTCACAAATCGCGGCGCCTGGCCACCTTCATCTATAAACCAGACCGTCCGAACTTGCAATTGTCGGCCATTCGGTGCAACGAGCGGGCCTTCGATCACATACCGGGTGCCAAACGGTGAGTATTCGGAGAGGGTCACAGGGTTGTTCTTCGCGTGTTGCCGCAGGGCATCTGCCAGCGCCTCCCATAAGGACGACTGAAAACCGACCGCAGAAAAGAACCCCGCTTTCCCTCTGCCGGCCCGATGGGTCGCTGAAAGCAGATAATCGACAACTTTCGTTTGAGAAATCTCCAAACGGTCTGCATGGGGGAGCTTCATACCGACTGTCCCCGCAAAGAATCGACAACCAGCCTTCCTGAAAACGCCTGGCTCAAAATCGACTGCCGGAGGCGGTCGGCGCGGGTGAGGTTGGCTTCGACGGCGTTATCGAGATCGTCGATGGTTTTAAATTGGTCTTCGGAAAAGCCGTGGCCCTGTGCGAGGGGGAAATTTCTGAGCGCGACGCCTCGCCGTTCGCTTAGATTTGCCGCTTTGGCGTCCTGGACGGCCCAGCCGGAGTCATCGAGCGTCGCGTCAATCTTTTCACGCGCCTCATCCTCTGGGGTGGGCATAGGATGCCTTGCTCCTCCATCGGGAAGAACCGGTCTTTCTATGGCGAGTGAGTCTAGCCGAAATCGTACGTCAAAGCCACTACTCCTCCCCGACTTTGGCCTGGCCATCAGGCAGAACGGCATCGAACGTATAGGCCTGCTTGTCCTGCCACTGGGATTCCCTTAGAATGCCGGCATGACGCAGGATGAAGCTCGTGCCCACTACAACTACCTGATCACCCTCTGCATCAGGAAAGAGGAGGCCTTCGGCCCCCTGGCCATGACTTTCATCAAGGACCATGACCTGGACCAACTCGGCTTGTCGCCCGAAGAGCAGTTCAACCTCTATATGGCGACGTCCGACGCTTTTGCCGCCGAACCCAAGCGGTACACCCACAAGCTGGAATGTTTGCAAAAAGCGGTGAGTCTCCTCAGTCGCACGCGGTTTTCCGATCCGGACCTCTCCCGCCACCTGACACAGGAAATTCACAAGACGCAGGCTGAGACAGACCTGTACAACGAGGCGATGCGGGCGACCCGATCTCAGGCGCCTCCCTCGCCGGACAAGCAACGCCTGATCGTCGAGACCGACCTGCCCGACTATTTTCTCAACACGGCGCAGAAGCGGGCTGCTTCCTACTATCAGAACAAGTACAAGCTCACCAAGGAGGCGAAGGTCGCCCAGCACTTCACCGGCCCCGCGCGCAAGTTCGAGCCGGAGAATCTCGCCGTGCACAAGGAATTTGCCGGCGCCTGCGCGCCGTTCATGAGCGTGCGGACGAGCGCGCTGCATTTAATGCTGCCATTTGATCTGAAGATCAGCCGTAAGCCGGACAACCCGCTGGAGGCCGGGCTGCGGATCTGGTACGCCACGATGGGTTATTCCTTTCCCTTGCGGTACGAGCTGGGCAAGCTCTGCAGCTATTACGACGATACGGTGCTGGACCTCTCCATGGATGACCCGAACTTGCTCTTCGTTTCGGCCTCGCCGGTGAAGGAGCTTGAACTGGGAACCGTCGAGCGGCCTGTGCCGAACGATGTGCCGCTTGAGATCGGCCTCCCGCGCGCGTTTCTCGACGGGACCAACTCGCTCGGCCCGTTCATCCAGGTGGGTTGCAACTTTCGGGTCTGGTTCGACGCATCGGCTGTGTCGCTTTTGATCCAGGGGGCGCCGGACCTGCACGAGTACGGCTTGCAAGGCGGCGCAGGGCTCCTGACCCGCACCTACGCGACGGAGAAGGTCCATGCCTATGCCCAGGCGCTCAGCCAGCCTTGGACGGAGGGGTTGAGCTTTAACTTCGTGAACATGCACCTGCAATTGTCGCCCGGCGTGGAGACGGCCTTGGTGCCTTTTAATACTCCGATCTTCTCCATCTATCCGGTCCTGAGCCGACAGCGGTACACGTTCGAAGACCGGCGGTCACTTGAGAATACACGTGATCAGTGACGATGCACGGAGTGACGGGGAGACAGGGAGACGCGGGGACGGGGGGAAAGAGCACTCGCCGTATCACCCCTTCACCGCGTCGCCGCGTCGCACCTATCTGTTACACATCACTCATCACCCATCACGGTATTGTTATGATTGACCTCCGCAGCGACACAGTCACCAAGCCCAGCCAGGCCATGCGTGAGGCGATGGCCGCCGCGCCCGTCGGAGACGACGTTTATGGGGAAGACCCCACTGTCAACCGGCTCCAGGAGATGGCGGCGACCCTCCTGGGTAAAGAAGCCGCGCTTTTCGTGCCGACTGGGATCATGGCCAACCAGCTTTCTCTGCGAGCCCAGACCCAGCCGGGCGATGAGGTGATCGTCGAAAGCCGTTCCCACATCGTCCGTTACGAACAGGGCGCCGCCGCCGCGCTCGCCGGGGTGCAACTCCATTGGGTGACCGGGCAGCGGGGTCTGCTGACTCCGGAGCAGGTCGAAGCAGCCATCCGGCCGAAAGATTCCTACAGCATCCAGACCAAGTTGATCTGCCTGGAGAACACGCACAACAGCGGCGGCGGGTCCTGCTATGCCCTCTCCACCATCGAACAGATCGGCAAGGTCGCACAGACCCATGCCATCCCCATGCATCTGGATGGAGCTAGACTGTTCAACGCGGTCGCGGCCACGGGAGTGCCAGCTGCCGACTATGCCCGCCCCTTCAAGACCGTCTCCTTCTGCCTATCCAAAGGGCTCGGCGCGCCGGTCGGGTCGATGATTGTGTCAGACCAGCCGACCATCGAGCAAGCCCGCCGGTTCCGCCGCATGTATGGCGGAGGCATGCGCCAGGCCGGCATCCTGGCCGCAGCGGGCATCTACGCGCTCGAACACAATATCACCCGCTTAAAGGAAGACCACGAACATGCCCGACGCCTCGCCCTGGTCTTGCAGAAGATCCCAACCGTCTCCCTCGATGTGCACAGCGTCGAAACCAATATCCTCGTCTTCGACGTCCGGCTGCAATCCCTTGGCCGATCGGCCGCCGACATCATAGCCGCGCTGAAACAAGCAGGGGTGTTGATCAATGCGCTGGGCGAGACGACCTTCCGGGCCGTCACGCATCTGGACGTGAGCGCACAGGACATCGACGAGGCCGGACAGGTCTTCGCGCAGGTCCTCTCCCGCTAGGAGAGTAACACTGTTGAGTAAACAGTCCTCAGTTTACAGTGTTCAGTTTCTGAATGTTCTGGAACTGAAAACTGACCACTGATGACTGATCACCTTTGGTATTCATCGTTCATCGTTACGTTGATTGACAGGCTCTCTCGCACGTCATTACAATGAGGCGCGGCGCGGGAGAGAAAAGGCGTGTCCATGCTCCAGATGGTCTCGTTCAAACAGATCAACCAAATCCTGGAGCTCACCGACCGGTTGGGCCTATCCAGAGAATGGGTGGAAATCCCGCTCTCCCCCGCGAGCCCCGGCCTGGTGCGGAAGCTGACGAACGGGAAGCTGGAGATTGTGGTCGACGCCGACCTCCCGTTCGACCAATGGCTGGCTTCCCTCGAAGGGCAGATCAAACAAGCCTCCGGCCGATAACAGGATGTTGGAAAAGACCTCTTGAACCAATGCTGAATGGTGGGCGGCTTTGAGTGAAGCTCCCCGCGCTTCCGCGCAAGGCATCTTGAAATGGAAAGCGAAACTCTCCGTAGCCTTTTGCCCTCCTACGCTAAAGCTTCGGGGGGCTCTCCTCGCCATTCATCCCCGCCCTTCCGGGCAGGGCATTCTGGCGAAGGAGAGTAACCAGTTCTTATCCTACAGTGATCAGTTTCTGAATGTTCCGGAACTGAAAACTGACCACTGATGACTGACGACATATCTATGGACGAGCAGCAGCCGACCCCCATAGCCGAGCCCAGCGAGCCCATTTCAGCCCTCCCGAGCCGGGAGGAGTTGCAAGCCGAGCTGCTCGATGTCCCGGATGAGCTTGAGCCGCCGAAGGAGGATGCGCCATCGAACCAGATCCACCTGGAGCAGGTTCTCGGTTCGGTCCTCCGACACGTCCGCGGGAAACGCGGGGGGGATCTCCTGGCCGCCATCCTGGTGGGATCAGGAGCCAGACGGGCCTTGACCCCTCACAGCGATCTGGACGTGATTGTCTTGATTAAGGGGCAGGATGAAAGCCAAGAGATGATCCGGGTCGCGGACCGGCTGGTGGAGATTCGCTATCGCGGACACAAGGCCGTGGAGCAGGAACTCGAGCGGGTCCTTCGCCTGCCGCCCTTGCTGAGGAAGGGCCGCGTGCTGTTCGAACACGAGGCGACCGGCTCCAAGCTGCTGGAAAAGGCCCAGCAGCGCTTCCGGTCAGGTCCGCCGCCCCTGAGCATGCACGAAAAAATCCGCTTCAAGGCCGAGTGCCTCCATTGGCTCGGCAAGGCCGAAGACCTCAGCCACCAGCCGGCGACGGCTCAGTACCTCTTAGGAATCTTTCTGGAGAGTCTGTTGCAGGCGTTCTTCCGCTTGCGGGGGTTCTGGCCGACTTCCCCCGCTGACACCATACGCTTCATCACGTCCCGGGATGCAGCAATCGGCGAGCTGCTAGACCGTTTTCTGACCGCGCCGACTCTTCCAGATCGGCTTGCCCTGGCGCGGGAGCTGACGAACCGGATCTTTCAGGATATACCCCATCCGCCCCGGGTGGATTAAACAGCGTTGAACGATGAACGCAGAACGCCAAAGGTAGTCAGTCATCAGTGGTCAGTTTTCAGTTCCGGAACATTCAGAAACTGAGCACTGTAAACCGAGAACTGTTTAATCAAAGTCGTTCATCACTCAGCATTCAGCACTGGTCTCCGCCGTTTAGCCGTCATCCCTTCTCGGTCACGACGACCCTCATCATTAAACTCGCAGAACCGGAAATCCTAGCCCCTCACCCCTTTGGGGATAAGTTTCACCCTGCCTTGAAAAGAACTTGCCGAGAAAAACCCTCAATTGTCCGCGTCAATCCTCCGATCACACTTATGCTAGAATCGCCCCGTCTCCTCTTGCTCGTTGCTGGTGGTTGGTGTCTAAATAGAGCATTCACTCCCCTCCTGATGGTCAGGAGGGGGTTCACGCCTTTACGTTAAGGAGTGGAGAAAGGATCGTCATGGAGCTGGGATTCGTCGGGTTAGGCAAGATGGGCATGAATATGGTCACGCGCTTGCGCCGTGATCAGCACCACGTGGTGGTCTTTGACCGGGCCACCGATTTGATCAAACAGGCCGAGGGGCAGGGCTGCATCGGGGCCGCCTCGCTGGCGGACTTGGCTGCAAAACTGACGCCCCCGCGTGCGGTCTGGATCATGGTCCCCTCCGGCGCCCCGACGGAAGACACGGTCCAGGCCGTGGCCGCCTTGCTCCAGGCCGGCGACACCGTCATCGACGGCGGCAATACGAAGTTTCATGACGATGTGCGAAGGGCCGCCGCGCTGAAGCCCAAGGGGATCCATTACGTGGACGCGGGGACCAGCGGCGGCATCTGGGGGCTGAAGGTCGGGTACTGCCTGATGGTGGGCGGCGAGGCTCCCGTAGTCAAGCGCCTCGAACCGATCTTCAAGACCCTCGCGCCGGAGAACGGCTGGGCCCACATGGGGGGCTGCGGCGCCGGCCACTATGTCAAGATGGTCCACAACGGGATCGAGTACAGCATGATGCAGGGCTATGCCGAAGGGTTCGAGTTGATGTCCAAGAGCGAGTACAACCTGGACCTGGCCAAGATCGCCGACCTGTGGATGCACGGCAGTGTGGTGCGTTCCTGGCTGCTGGAGCTGGGGGCCGGCGCATTGAGCCAGGACCCCAAGCTGGACAAGCTGAAAGGCTACGTCCAGGATTCCGGGGAGGGCCGCTGGATGATCCTGGACGCGATCGAGAAGGATGTCCCGGTGCCGACCCTCACCGCTGCGCTGTTCACCCGGTTTCGCTCGCGCCAACAGGAAACGTTTGCGGAAAAGATGTTGGCGGCCTTGCGCAACGCCTTCGGAGGACATGCGGTCAGGCGGTAGGCTTCGTGAATGGGGAGGACCAGGATGGGAGAGAGCAAGGAGAACCGTCCCGCGACCATTGAGACAGGGCGCGGAGCGCCGGTGGAACCCTGCACGGTGATCATCTTCGGCGGATCGGGCGACCTCGCCCGCCGCAGACTGCTGCCCGCCCTCTACAACCTGCTCTTGGACGGCCTGCTCCCCGCCAATTTTGCCGTGCTGGGCCTGGGCCGCAAGTCCCTCACCGATCAGGAATTCCGCGCTATCGCCCGTGAAGGAGTCACAACCTTTTCCCGCCAGGCGCTGGACGAACCTCAATGGAAAGACTTCGAACGCCATCTGTTCTACCGGTCCGCCGACATCGACGACCCGGCTTCCTATCACGACATCAAGCGCGCCACGGAGAAAATCGAAGCGGAGATGAAGCTCCCGGGGCACCGCATCTTTTACCTGGCCATCCCCCCGACATCGATGGCGCCGGTCTGCAAAGGACTGCAACAGGCCGGGCTGGTCACTCCGTCCGACGGCTCCTCTCCTTACAGCCGAGTCATCGTCGAAAAGCCGATCGGCCGCGATCTGGAATCGGCGAGGCAGATCAACGGGACCATCGGCGGCGTCTTTGATGAATCCCAGACGTTCCGCATCGACCACTACCTCGGCAAGGAAACGGTGCAGAACCTGCTGGTCATCCGCTTTGCCAACAGCATCTTCGAGCCCATCTGGAACCACAAATACATCGACCACGTCCAGATCACGGTCAGCGAGGCCGAAGGGGTGGGCACCCGCGCCACCTATTACGAAGAATCCGGTGCGCTGCGCGACATGATCCAGAACCACCTCCTGCAGCTCCTCTGCCTGGTTGCAATGGAGCCTCCTCATTCCCTGGACCCCGACGTTGTCCGCAATGCGAAGATTGCGGTCCTCCGCTGCCTGCGGCCCATTACGGGAGCAGACGTTGAGCGCTTTGTCGTACGCGCTCAATACAGCCACGGCAAGATTCACGGAGCGGAGGTGCCTGGGTACCGCCGCGAACAGGGCGTCCACCCGGACTCCACCACCGAGACGTATGTCGCGGTGAAGTGTTTTGTGGAGAACTGGCGCTGGGCCGGCGTGCCGTTCTACCTAAGGACGGGCAAGGCCATGCCCAAGCGCGCCAGCGAGATCGCCGTCCAGTTCAAGGACATTCCGCAGATTCTGTTCAACGCCGACCCGGTCAAGCCGCAGGCTCCCAACCTCCTAACCTTGCGCATCCAGCCTGAGGAGGGGCTCTCCCTGCGGGTCATGTCGCGCGTGCCGGGCACCCGCGCCCAGACGCACCCGGTTGAGATGAGCTTCAAGTACAGCGAGGTCTTCGGAACCCCATCTCCCGAAGCCTACGAACGGCTGCTGCTGGACGTCATGGCCGGCGACGCGTCACGCTTCATGCGGCGAGATGCGGTGGAGGCCTCCTGGGCCTGGATCACGGAAATCCTGGCAGGGTGGACGCAGGAGAGTTCAAGATGGCTGCCCGAATACCAGGCCGGCACGTGGGGGCCGGTCGAGGCGGACCGTCTGATTCAGAGCGACGGTCGGGCCTGGCGGACGCTGTAACACACGGCTGAATGATGAACGCGGAACGATGAATAGTTAACAGTTCTCAGTTTACAGTTATCAGTTTCGGAATTGTCCGGAACTGAAAACTGACAACTGATGACTGACAACTCAAATTCATCATTCTGCATTCATCACTTCTCGTATCGCGGATCATGCGCTGGGGACCGCGGCCCTACCCAACCGGCCGGTTCGACCGGCCGAACAAGCCTGCAAAGACCTCCTGATAGAGGAGGTCCGCCAGCCTCCGATACCCTCCAGTGGTCAAGTGGAGCCCGTCGTTCGAATAGGCGGCGGCCAAGCACTGCGTCTCCGGCTCCGCGGTCGCCGCAAAGAGGTCCACGCAAGCAACGTGCCGCCGCCCGCAATAGTCGGATATCAACCGATTGAGGTCCTGCCGACGCCGGATGTGTGCATCCAATTCGGGCCTCCCTCCCATTCTGATGGACGGCACCGTGACCGCCACGGGCTTGATGCCGGTCGCCAAGGCCCACTCATACATCTTCATCAAGTTGCGCATAATCTCGGCGGGGGCTGCGTTCCACCCCAGATCGTTCGTGCCGCCCAGGATCACCACAGACGAGGGCGTCCGGTCCAAGACATCGCGCCGGAACCGCATCGCCATCTCGGCGGTCAACTCGCCGCAGACCCCGCTGACCACGACGCGGACCCGGGGGCCGAGGCGCTTTTGCAGAAAGTCGCCATAGGGAGTCTCCCGCAGAAACGGACTGTCCGGCGTCGACGACTGGTAGCCGGCGGTCAGACTGTCCCCGAAGCAGATAATCACAGGAACCGTCTGACCGTTCTGCGTGGTTTGTTGCCCTTCCACGATGTTCCTTCTTATCCGGCCTGACGCAACAGCCGTGCTGGCTTGTCCAGCCCCATACGGAAGACATTGTAAGTCGGCCCGACTCCATTGACAAACTCTCCTCCGGTAGGCACAATGCTCCCTCATGGAAGACTCGAACAAGCCGGCGGCCGACTACCTGGAAAAATTCATCCGACCGATCCCGATCATGCAGTGGCTCGTGGTGATCATCCTGTCCGCTCAGATGATCACGAACCGCTCCGCTCTCGACAACGAAAGCGTCGCCATTTTCGTGCTGAGCCTGCTGTTGGGAAACGTCGCCCTCCTGTACGGCCTGCCGAAAATCATGAGTCCCACCGGGGTCGCGACCACGCTCGTCGTCGTGGATACCATCCTGGTCCCTTTTGCCCTGTTCTTCAGCGGCAGGACCGGAATGGATCTGTTTGTCGTGTATTTCGGGATCATCATGATCGCAGGCACGACGGGCAACCTCAAGCGGGCGCTGGTCCTGGCCGGCATCACTTGCACCGCCTACCTGGGCTACGGGGCTTTCATGCTGATGACTGAGCAGGAGTCCATCCCGCTGAACACACTCCTGCTGCGCCTGCCGTTTTTACTGATCATGACGCTCTTTTACGGTGCGTTGGCCGAGTTCGCCCAGCGCGAACACAGGCACAAGGAGGTGCTTGCGCACGATGCCATGCACGACGAGCTGACGGGCCTGCCGAACCGCCGTCACCTCCTGGAATCTCTTGACCGGATGTTGGAGGAAGCCAAGCGGTTCGACTCGCCGCTTTCGTGCGCAGTCGTCGACGTGGACCGCTTCAAGGACATCAACGACACCTACGGCCACGACATTGGCGACCTGGTGTTGAAGGAGTATTCCGCCATCCTGGCAGCCCAACGCCGAGGCTATGACTTGGCCGGGCGGCTCGGAGGCGACGAGTATGTCTGGATCCTTCCCCGCGTGGAAAGGGACGGGGCCATCACTGCGGGAGAACGGCTCCGGGAAGCCGTCGAGCAACATGAGTTTGGAGACTCGAGCGCGACCTTTCACCTCACCACCAGCATCGGCCTGACCACCTATATGCCCGGCCAAGGAAGCTACCCCACTCCTGCGCAGATGTTGAAGGCAGCCGACCTAGCTCTTTACACGGCGAAGCGGGAAGGCAGAAACAAAGTCCGCCACCCCCCGCTGGTCGGACCCGTTTCCGGCGACGTTGAGCGAGAGTTGGCCAGAGACAGCCACGCCCACCGATGAGCCCCCCCTCTCATCCCGTTCACCGCCTGGATTCAGAAGGCGGCCAATCCATCTCGGCTTGGCGGCCACAATAAAAACAGGAAAGCCGATAGCGGGCGCGGCGCCGCGGGTTGGGCAAGGACGTAAAGACCACCGGTGTTTCGTCGAAGGGACAGCTCGGCTGCTGATGCATGAGATGCTCATCGGCCATGATCAGGAGAGCGGCGTCATCCCAGGGCGGGACCGGTTCTTCGCGGCCGGTCAAGCGGTCTTCCCACCCGCAACGTTGGCAGCGCAAGGCGAACGTCTTCACCCGATCCCGCACCTGCGAGAGATCGGTGACCTCCACCGGACCGGGACAGCCCGTTCGACGGCAGGCAGTCGGCTCGTGCTGAAGGGCACGGATGAACTCCTGATGCGCCACCTGCCGCCGCGCCTGATCCTCCGGAACATCCTTT
>Ga0194125_10000354_pt1 | contig 76609 bp, 56 predicted proteins | sample TA2KigC250mmetaG_FD_148626 | JGI IMG/M metagenome (GOLD analysis project Ga0194125, IMG submission 148626) | Freshwater microbial communities from Lake Tanganyika, Tanzania - TA2015034 Kigoma Deep Cast 250m | ecosystem: Environmental > Aquatic > Freshwater > Lake | place: Tanzania: Lake...
GAGACGATTTTTGAGAAGAGGGTAACGCGGTTTGGGAACGGTGCGAAAATCGACTGTCCGCTCCAGTTCCTGGACAAAAAAGTCTATGTGATAGTCAGGAAATCACGCTGAGTTATGCAACACAGCAATTTAAAAATGGTCTTTCGGAACCTGAGAATCATATATATCGTTGAACATCGATGGCCTTCACGTCATGGCATGCTTCACGAGGGTATATACGGTGGTGTTCTGCGCCCTTCTCCTCCTGGCCCCGCCCCTGATGCCGGCCGGCGCGGGGGCCGGTGACGCCCCGGCTGCGGAGGTCCCGCCGGGCTGCTACCTCTCGGAGAAGGCCGGCTTCACCCTCATCCACCTCGAGGGGGACCCCGCCACGATCGGACGCAACCACGGGACGCTGCTCGCCGAGAAGGTCGAGCGCGGCATCGCCGCCTACGCCCACTGCTCGGCCGACTGGTTCGGGCTGACCTGGGCCCAGTGCCGCAAGAACGCCGTGTTCTACTGGCCCAACGTCCCGGCTGAGTACCAGCAGGAGATACAGGGCATCGCCGAGGGCGCCGCCTCGCAGGGCGTCAGGAACCCCGACGGCGCCACCGTCGACTGGATAGACATCCTGGCCTACAACGCGGCATGGGACATCTGGTGGAGGGTGAGCCTGCCGGGCAACAAGTTCTGGTGGTTCCCCATCAGGGGCGACGGGGAGGAGAGGCCCCACCACTGCTCCGGGTTCGTCGCCACCGGCGAGGGCTGGACCCGAGACGGCGGCTTCGTGCTCGCCCAGAGCCTCTGGATGCCCTACTTCCTGCCCCCGGCCCACGCCGTCTGGTGCGACCTGGTCCCCGACCGGGGCAACCGCATCTTCATGCAGCTGACCGCCGGCATGGTCTGGTCCGGGACGGAGTACTACGTCAATTCGGCGGGGCTGACGGTGGCCGAGACCACCCTGGGCGTCGGGGCGCACGTGTGGGGCGGCACCCCGGCGTTCGTGCGCATCCGGCGGGCGGTGCAGTACGCCACGACGATCGACGAGTTCAAGGACCAGATGCTCCGCGATACAAACGGCGCCTACTGCTCCGACTACCTCCTGGGCGACGTAAAGAGCAACGAGGTTGCGGTGCTCGAACTCGGGGGCCGCACCTGGGCGCTGGCCCGGACCTCCGACGGCTACCTGCCCTCCTGCAACTACCCGTGGGACCCGGCCGTGGCCGACGAGATGGGCGAGCCCCAGGGCGCCGCCCACGGCTGCTGGCCCAGGTGGACCCGGATACAGGAACTGTGCGAGCGGGAGAAGGGCAACATCACGGTCGAGTTCGGAAAGAGGCTCCTGGGGGACCATTACGACTCCGCCTCCGCCGGCGAAAACCGCAGCGGCCGGAGCCTGTGCGGCCACGGCGAGAACACCACGCGCGGCTACCCCCACGGCTCCCAGGACGCCAAGGTCACCAACCGGAGCATGGCGGCCCGCATGCAGGTCTGGGCGCGCTTCGGCCACTCCTGCGGGGAGCCCTACATCGTCGCCGACCATCTGGCCGCCCATCCGGACATGGCGATGCCCGACCTCGAGGACATGATAGCGGGGCCGTGGGCGACCTTCGGGGCGTTCAACCCGCTCCAGCTCACCGTGGTGGACCGAAACGGCGCCCGGGCCGCGACGGCCCGGGTCTGGGCGCAGGACGCCTGCGACGGCACCCGCGCGGAGATAAACATCACCGACGGGCGGGGCTTCGTCCCGTACTTCCCGAACGGTCGCTACCTCTTCACGGCCCGCAGCGGAGGCTCGGGGGCGGCCGCCCTGGTCGAAATCGACGGCCCCAGCTCCGTGGACCTGGTGCTCTCCGGTCCGGGAGGGGCACCGCCACTCTCGGGCGCGCAGGCGGCCGCGCTGGTCGCCGCCCTCTCGGCTGTCACCGTGGCCTGGGCCGTCTGGCGAAGAAGGGCGGGCCGAACGTCCCGCGGTTGAGCCTCAGTACTCCCTCCACCGGGTGTGGCACTTGGTGCACTCGTAGATCCGGGTCTCGGGCTCGTCGGCGGCCCGCGTCTGGCGGATTATCCAGTAGGCCTCCCGGTTCTGGCACTTGGGGCACTCGCACTCCCTCGTGGTGGGAAGGACGTTCACGTCGCCGTCCAGTACCACCACCTCCTTGCGGGTGGCCCTGGTAGTGACGGTCTTCTTGTCCTGCTTTCCAATCTCCGACTCGCAGCCGCAGCGCGTGCAGCAGAGCCGGCCGTCCTTCGGGCGCTGGAGCGCCCCGCACCTCGGGCAGAACATTGCCGTGCCAACGGATTGCCCCTATTTAGGATTTCGCCACGCGATTGGTTCGGGGGGCGTAAGAAAACGGGCTCCCGCTTCCCACCGTCGTTCCCCCTACCCAATTGGACAAACACGTCCCCCGAACCAATTGCGAAGATACGTCCCCCTATCCAATAGCAGAGCGTCACAGCGCCGGCGGCAGGTCCGCCCCGCAGATGGGGCACTTGACGAAGCGCATCTTCACCTCGTTTCCGCAGGAGGGGCAATTGCGCATCGGGACCTCCCGGCCGGTGTAGACCTTGGGCTTCTCCGGCGGGGAGTAGCGCGGCTCCTGCTCGGCTCCGGGGGTGGTGTAGCCCTCCAGGGGCCCGGGGCGGGGCCTTGCGCCGGGAGGCAGCTTTCCTCCATCGGCCACCGGCGGCGCGACGGGCGGGGCCGACGACGACGGAGGCGTCGGAGGGGGCGGCGGCGGGAGCTCTCCCGGCTGGACGGGTCTCCTGGCGTCCTCCGCCATGCCGGGTCTTCCGCCCGCGGTGGGTTGCATGGGCGGCGGGGACGGCAGGTCCGGGAGCTCCGGCATCCGGTCCGGGGGCGGGACGGGTTTTGCGACCACTATGTCCATGGGCTCCTTCTGTGGTTCAGCACCGTCTGCTCCGGGCTCAGCCCGCAGGGCCCGGGCGCGGCCCCCGGGGGGCCACACGAGCACCGCGAGCAGCATCACCAGGAGCGCCACGAACCCGAGCGTGAGCAGGACGATCGTCCAGTCGGGCCCCGTGTCCCCGGAGGAGGCCTGCGCGGCCTTGAGCTTGATGGCGACCGGCACCGTGACATACTGGGTGGTTCCTGCCGGGCCGTCGAATCCCAAGACGACCGGCTCGCTGTAGAGCCGGCGCCCCGCGGCGGCCGGGTCCGAGAGGACATTGAACGCCACGGGCACCTCGACCCCGGGCCCCAGCTCGCCGATGTACTTGACCGCCACCTCCGCCGAGAACGGCGAGCCCGGAAGGTCCGGGGGCGAGCCGCCCGGCAGCCGGGCTGACGGGGCGCCCAGGGCCACCCAGACGCCACGTGCGGTGTCCCCGCCGACGTTCTGGACGCGCACGGTGAGCGTGAAGCTCTGGCCAGGGCGGGGCGGGTCGGGCGAGATGTTCTGGCCCTGCACCGCCAGCCGGGCGGGGGCCGGGAGCAGCCTGAGGGCGAACGTCCCCCCCTGGATGAATCTCTCGCCGGTGGCCTGGTATGCCCCGTCCAGGGAGATCTCGACATCGTAGCTTCGGGCCGTCGCGTTGGGGTTGAGATCGGCCGGGAACACCACCCTGACGGTCTCCAGGGCGCCGACGATCCCGACCGGCCGGGCGTCCAGCCAGGCCGCCGACGCGTCCGATGGATTGACCAGGGGCGTCGGGGAGCCGCACTTCAGCCTGGCGGACAAGCCGGAAAGCGTCGCCCCCCCGGAGTTTATTATTTCGACCGGGACGGCCAGGTTCCGGACCTGTCCCCCGAGAGCGATCGACGGGTCCGAGGAGAACGCCAGCGCCGGACCGAACGGGCCGACAAGCACCGGGAACCGGGTCTCGTACGACACCGGCGCGTTGCTGTCGGCACCCGTGGCGTTGAACCGGAGCGTGAGCTGGTGGACGCCGGGCGCGGCCGCCCGGTCGAGGTTGGCGAAGAACGCGAGCTCGAGGGTCTCGCCCGGGTCCAGCCGGCCGGCGCGGTAGGGCTGGAGCGCGGCCGCCCCCGCCGAGAACCGGTCCCGGAGGATGGTACCGCTGCCCGCAAGCAGGGTGAAGGAGGCGTCCCGGAACGCCACGCTCTCGCTGTTGGAGACTTCCAGCCGGATGCAAACCCCTTCGGATTCCCCGTCCGGGTTCAGCACGGCCCGGGAGGGGGCGACCGGGGTGACCGCAAGATTCGTCGCCGTGTCCGTCACGGAGATCTCGATTGCGGGCAGCTCCCCGCGCAGCTGCACGAAAAGGGCGTCCGACATCGGGTACAGCCCGGAGGAGGTGGAGCCGTCGCCGGCCCTCTCGAAGTAGCCGGAGTACCTCACCGGAAGGCGGTGGGTCCCGGCGGGGAGCGAGGCGAACACGGCCATCGGGTAGACGGCATTGTAGGAGCCGCCGCGCCTAAGCGAGCTCACCTCCACCTCGAGCGGCACCGGCACCCGGTTCCCGTCGCCGTCGTAGTAGTACGCCCCTCCGGTGAAGTAGTTGGACACGTCCAACGAGACCTTCAGGCGCATCAGGTCGGCGTTGCCCTCGTTGCCGAGGGTGACGGTGAGGTCCCTGACCGCCGTGCCCCGCCGGAATGTGGAGGGCGAGACATCGGTGGCGTTGACCAGGGGGGTGTAGTCCACGGTGAAGACGAGGGGCAGCCCCGACTCTCCCGAGGCAATCGACATGGCGCTGCCGTTCCAGTTGCGCTCCCGGATGTACTGCAGGGTCAGGGTGATGTTGGCGTTGGTCTCGTTGTAGATGCCCTGGTCGGCCCGGGGGACATCCACCCGGAAATGGAGTGTGGCGGTCCCCGTCAGGCGGGGCAGGGAGGTGCTGAGGGTGGTGCCGGCGGGGGCCGCAAGCTGCAGGGCGCCCGAGGGCGGCACGGTGAGCGTGGCGACCACCTGGCCCAGCGGGCCCGAGACGGTCCTCAACGATATTCCTATCAGCTGGAAACTGGCGCCGGAGAGCAGTGGCACGGTCCTCAGCTGGTTGTCCAGGGGCACCGGCGTGCCGACGACCACGTTCGAGAGGATCTCGAACTGGATGCTGTCCTCCTGCTCGTTGAACGAGGTGAGGTCGAGGGGGTCTTGGGAGTTCATCATGCTGTAGCCGAAGTTCACCGACACGTTGTACCTTCCCGGGAGGGCGGTGCCCTTCACATCGAGCCTGAGCCCCGAGACCGCAAGGACGCTGCTGGGCTCGTACAGGCGGCCGAGCGTGAATCCGTTGCCGCTGTTGTCGAGCCGGGAAACGGTCCAGGCGACCGGCGAGGCGGAGGGCGGGAGTAGCCGCCCGCCGGCATCGAGGACACCGTGGACCTCCACCGTCACGCAGTACATGCGCTCGTCGCCGTTGGCTGCGTCCAGGTCTCCCGGTCGGAGGTTTTGCAGTGTCATTCCCAGGGTGACGCTCTGGTCCCCGACGTGAAGCGGGGAAACGGAGAATACCGGGTTGCTGACACGCGCCCAATCGTCCCCGAGCTCGTTGGCGGCCCGCTGCGGGGCGCCCGCGGCCGGGAGAAAGGCGCAGGACAGGAGGGCGGCTAGAACCAGGGCGGTCGTCACGGCGTTGCGCATCCTTTTACCACCGCCCGTCTAATAAATTATCCTAGTAAATATATCTTTATTCTCAAATCCTAGGAATCACCCCTCCCCGGGAGGCCCCCCTGAGCCCTCGCGCACCCGCACCGCCATCCCCCTGGTGAAGGCGAGCATCTCGGAGCGGACCATCAGGGCCCGGCCGCAGGCCACCGGCCGGTCCGAGCCGTCCACCACGACCACCTCCTCCATGGGCCTTATCTCCGGGTCGCACTCTTTGACGAACCGGGAAAAGACGTTCTTGCCGGCCGCGGCGAAACCGGCCGCGTCGTCGTCCACCACCACGCGCAGCCGCGGCGGTCCGACCGCGGCGACCAATCGCCGGGCGCCCGGCATCCTGAGGGTGAACAACCCGTCCCGGGCCCGCAGCGAGAGCACGTGCTCGCCACCGGCCAGCACGTTGCGGACCCGGCCCGTGTTGGGCGAGAGCACGAGCTCGAGCTTTCCTTCGAGGAGCGCGGCGGCGGCGTCCCGGCCGAACTGCAGCTCGGCGGTGGCGCGGACACGGAGCATCTCCCAGTCCGAGACAACGCCCCGGCCCTCCGGCACCACCGCCCCCAGCGCCTCGAAGGACCGCTCCCCCTCCCACACCAGCGAGAATTGCGACCGGAGGTCGTGGGAGAAGCGCTTCATCGCCCTGGAGACCCTCGCCGCCGACTCGGGGTCCAGCCTGGAGGGAACGAGCGACTGCGCCACGGGATACATGCCGTCCAGCTCCAGCGGGACCGGGCCGAAGAACGAGGTCACGACGAATCGGGCGTCCCAGCGCTCCTGTATCCGCCGCACGAGGGAGGCATAGTGCCGGGAGTAGGGCTTGGGGGCCTCCTCCAGGCAGACCATGACCTCCGAATCGGGCATCGTGTACCGCTCCCGGACCAGCCGCTCCCAGCGCAGCACCTCCGGCCGAAACGACGACTCCGGCCCCTTGTAGAAGAACGCGCCCGTCCGGGAGGCGGGGGCGAAGCGCTCCAGCTGCGCGGCGTGGCCGCCCAGGGCGTGGAGGGCGTCGAGGAGGGCGGGATGGCCCCGGCACCGCTCCTCGACGAGCTCCCACAGCCGGCTCTCCGCTATGGCCTGGCGCACCGCCCGGAGCTCCGAGAACGAGGCGTGGAGGTTGTGCTCCGCGAGCTTCCGGACGCGCTCTGGGTCCGGCAGGGAGCGCAGCCCCTCCGGGTCATGCGACGCGCAGACGGGGCATCCGCACGGAAGGTGGGAGAGCTCGTCGAGGTGGCGCGTGCCCCAGCTGAACATCATCCGGCCGTCCTTGGCGTACTTGGCGTAGGAGGAGGAGTCGAGAAGGTCGCAGCCCATGAGCGCGGCGAGCGAGAACATCATGGGGTGGCCGGCGCCGAAGAGGTGGACCGGCCGGGCCGGGTGGAGCGCCCTCTTTGCGGCCATCACGACGTCCACGAGCTCCGCGAAGCGGTAGCTCTCCATCAGGGGCACGACACCGCCGATGGCCTGGACGGCGCACCCCAGTCCCGCGATGTCGGCGGCGGAGCGCTCCCGCAGGTTGGGGAAGATACCTCCCTGCACGGCGAGCACCAATCCCTGTTCTTCGCCCCCCGCCATTTGTCCCTTGCCCCTTGCCCCCTGCGATGTGCCCCCTCCCCCATGGAACAGCTCCGAGGCCTGCCCGGCGCGCCGGGAGTTCTCGGAAAGCCGCGAGGCCGCCTCGGGTTCGGGCGTCTCGGGCGGGGAGAATATGTCCAGCATGGTGCAAAGGTCGGAGCCGATGCGCCTTTGGAAGTCCAGTATCTCCGGCTGGGAGACCTCCACCTCCCCGTACATGTAGCTCTGGAAGGTGCCCGAGTCCGTCATGACCGGGCCGTCCCAGCCGATGAGGCCTCCGAGGCCTTCGCGGAGGGCCCTCTCGCGGAACTCCACGCGGCCGCGGATGATGTAGGAGTTGGTTATCACGATCTCGGCCCCGAACAGCCGCCTCATCTCGGAGGGCGGGATGGTCTGGATTCCCGGGTGGACCACCGGGAGCAGCGCCGGCGTGGTCGCGCTCCCGTGGGGGGTGTACAGGCGGCCCAGCCTCGCCAGGCCGTCGCGGCCGGTCATCTCGAAGCTGACCATGTCAGGACGGCTCCTTGCGATAATGCCCGCTCCCCGCTCCCTCGATTTTCAACGCCCCCTTCTGAGCTTCTCGTGGCAGAGGTCCCAAAGCAGGGCCGGGTCGCCGCGCACCTCGGAGCGGATCCAGGCCCGGAGAGGCTCGGAGAGGGACTCCTTGAGCCGGTGGACCCCGAACCGGGCGGCCGGCTCGTTGTAGATGAGGTAGCTCGAGCGGGCGGTCACCGCCTCGGAGCTTCCGAAGGTCCGGCCCTCCTCGAGCACGAAGCTCACGCGGACGAAGGGCCGGCCGGCGAGCGTGGAGAGCTCCCCCTTCAGGGTGTGCCGGAAGGGGGGCGCCGACTCCTCCAGCGTCACCTCGTTGAGCCGGGCGAAGTTGAACCCCTCGCGGAAGCGGTAGCTCTTCCCGCCGCCGTATATCACGAAGTCCCACTGCCAGGGGCTCATGCGGAGCTCCCGGCCCAGGTCGACGGCGAACCGTATCCATATGTTGAAGAACACGTCCAGGAGCTCACGGGCGATGTGGGCGTGGGTCCTCTCGTCCAGCCGCTCGCGGGCGCCCCGGACCTCCTCGGTCGCGAGCGTCGCCAGGCGCTCGTCCAGCGTCCGCACGGCCGCCTCGCCGGTCCGTCGGTCCGCCCGGCGGGCGCGCCCGGCCCTTCCCCTGGCGGCGGTCGCGGTCCTTTTCCCCTTCATCGCCTCACGGACGGAAAAGGGGCGTCGGTGTTAATAAAGATATGAGGCGGGGCGGGCAACGGTTATCTACCAGTCGGGCGTTGCGCGGGCGATGGCGATATCGGCCGTGGTCCTCGCAGGGGGCCTGAGCCGGCGCATGCGCGCCTGCAAGGCCCTCCAGCCCTTCCGGGGCCGGCCGCTGGTGGCCTGGACCGCCGGTGCGATGGGGGCGGCCTCCGGCGACGTGTTGGTGGCGGCCGCGACGGGCTGGGCCCGCAGGATAGGCGCCGCGCTGCCCCGCGCGGTCCGGGTGGTCGAGGACTCCCGCCCGGGGCTCGGCCCGGTGGGCGGGCTCGAGGCCGGTCTCAGGGCGGCGCGCAATCCCTGGGTGGCGGTGGCGCCCTGCGATTCCCCGCTCGTGGAGCCGGGGCTCTACGGCCTCCTCCTGGCCGAGGCGGCGGGCCATGACGCGGCGGTGCCCTTCCTCGACGGCTACCCGGAACCGCTCCACTCCGTTTTCAGGAAACGGCCGACGCTGGCGGCGCTGGAGCGCGTCATATCCGGTGGAGGGGGGAGCGTGCGCGACGCCCTCCGTCTTTTGGATGTCCGGAGGGTGGGCACCCGCAAGCTGCTCGGGGCGGACCCGCTCCGGAGGTCTTTTTGGAACCTGGGCACGAGAGAGGCCCTCCGCCGGGCCGAGGCCGCCCTGACGGACCTATGAGAGCAACTTGACGATGCGCTTCCTCAGCTCGTCGATGGCCTCGACCGAACGGGCGGCCCCCGGGTGGTCGAGCGGGGAGAGGCCCCCAAGGTCGGCCTCCACCAGCCCCTCGTCGCGTGGTATGGTGCCCAGCACCGCGATCCCCTCGAGCTCCCGCTCGACGAGCTCCGCCTGGGCCGGGTCCCCCACCTTGTTGATGACCACGCCCACGCGCGTTATGCCCAGGTCCCGGGACATCCTCGATATCTGGCGGGCGACCCCCGTGGAGCGCAGCCCGGGCTCGACGACCATGATGAGGAGGTCCATGCCCTGGGCGGTGCCGCGGCCCAGGTGCTCCAGGCCGGCCTCCATGTCGAGTATGACCACCTGCTCCTTCCTGAGAACGAGGTGCTTGACGAGGGCCTTGAGCAGGGCGGACTCCGGGCAGAAGCACCCCTGCCCCGCCGACTTGATGGTGCCCAGCACCAGGAGGTGGACGCCGTCTTGCCCCTTCACCCCGAACTTCTCGGCGATGTCCTCGACGCGCGGGTTGAGGCGGAACATCTGGCCGTAGCTCGTTCCCGGCCGGACGCCGGTCCTCTCCTCGATGAGGTCGGCCATCTCGCACAGCGGGGTTATCTTCTCCGCCCGCTCCCGCGGCAGCCCCAGCGCCGAGGCCGTGTTGGGCGCCGGGTCGGCGTCGACGAGCAGGACGTCGCGGCCCTCCCTTCCGAAGAGGCGGGCCAGGACCGCGGCGACGGTGGTCTTTCCCACGCCGCCCTTTCCGGATATCGCTATCTTCAATCTATCCGACCGCCTCGAAAACAATCTCGTGGCCCATCAGGTTGATCTCCTTCAGGACGGCCTTCTTCAGCTCCTTTGTATCGCCCAGGATGTCGCGCAACAGGAAGGAGCCCTTCCGGACCTCGATGCGGGCGACGTCCTTCATGAACTCCTCCTTCCTCTTGCCCTTGACCAGGTAGGCGGTGGATTCGCACATGGTATCACCGGTCTGCCCATGCCCCGCCGGCTCTGCTCCGCAGGGGGCCTTCGGGAATCCGGCTCCGGTATTATAAACCAGCGCACCCCTGCGGGGGGGAATCTTTTAATCCCACCGTCCGCATCGGAGCGTTGCGGGGCAGAGCACCGCCCCGGGAGCTGGGGATGGAAGAGAGGGCCCAAAACGCGGCAGGGGAGGGACCGGCGAAGGAGGGACCCCTCCCCGGCCGGATGCTCCGGGCAGCGCTCGTGGGCGCTGGCACGGTGTTCCTGGCCCTCGGCGTCGTCGGGATCGTGCTCCCCATCCTGCCCACCACGCCGTTCCTTCTGCTTGCGGCGGCCTGCTACGCCCGCAGCTCGCGGAGGTTCCACGACTGGCTGCTGGGCAGCCGCTACCTGGGCGGATACATCCGCAACTACCGCGATGGCCTGGGAATCCCTCTTCGCGACAAGGCGCTGTCCATCGCCCTGCTCTGGCTCACCATCATCGCCACAGCGTGGCTGTTCCATACCAACCTCTACATCAGAATCGTCCTGGTGACGGTGGCGGCCGGCGTCACGGTGTTTCTCCTGACCAGGAAGACCCGCAAGGGGCGGGGGGCGCAAGGTTCGCGCGGGCGCGGCCTCAGTTGAGCCCCGTGATGTAGCCCTTGTCGTCGATGTCGATCTTCAGCGCCGCCGGGCTGGTCGGGAGCCCCGGGATGGTCATCATCTCGCCGGTGAGCGGGACGATGAACCCGGCCCCGGCCGAAAGCCGCACCTCGCGCACGGTGAGCGTCCAGCCCTTGGGGGCGCCCTTGAGGTCCGGCACGTCGGTTATCGACAGCTGGGTCTTGGCCATGCAGATGGGCAGCTTGTCGTTCCCGGCGGCCTCGATGGCCTTGATATCGGCCTCGGCGGTGCCCACGTACGCGACGTCCTTGGCCCCGTAGATCTCGGTGGCGATGGTCCTTATCTTCTCCTTGATGGGCAGCTTCTCGTCGTATAGCACCTTGAACTTTTGGGGCTTCTTCTTGATGGTCTCTATGACCGCCTCGGCCAGTTCCACGCCGCCCTTGCCGCCGTCCATGAACACCGACGAGAAGGCGGCCATGGCGCCCACCTTGTCGCAGTGGGCCTTGACCTGCTTCATCTCCTCGTCCGTGTCGGACGGGAAGCGGTTGATGGCCACGACCACCGGCACCCCGAACTTGAGCATGTTCTCGATGTGCTTGTCCAGGTTCACGAAGCCCTTCTCGAGCGCCTCCCTGTTGGGCTTCTCGATGAGGTCCTTCGAGAGCCCGCCGTGCATCTTGAGGGCGCGGATGGTGGCGACCAGCACCACGCAGTCGGGCTTGAGCCCGGACTGCCGGCAGACGATGTCGAACGCCTTCTCCATGCCCAAATCCGCGGCGAACCCGGCCTCGGTGACGACGTAGTCGGCCATCTTCAATGCCATGCGGGTGGCGATTATGCTGTTGTTCCCGTGGGCGATGTTGGCGAACGGGAAGCCGTGGATGAGGGTCGGCTGGCCCTCGAAGGTCTGGACCAGGTTGGGCTTGATGGCGTCCTTGAGCAGGAGCGACATGGCGCCCACGCACCCGAGCTGGCCCGCGGTGACCGGCTTTCCGTCGTAGGTGTAGCCGACCACCATCCTGGAGAGCCTCTGCTTGAGGTCCTTGAGGTTCTCCGAGAGCGCCAGTATGGCCGATATCTCCGAGGCGACGGTGATGTCGAAGCCGCTCTCGTGGGGCACCCCGCCGCTGGCACGGCCGCCCAGGCCGACGATTATCTTGCGAAGCTCCCGGGCGTTCATGTCCATGACCTTGCGCCACACGATGCGCGTGGGGTCTATCTGGAGCTCGTTCTTCTTGGTGATGTGGTTCTCCACCATCGCGCTCAGCAGGTTGTGCGCCGCCCCCACCGCGTGGATGTCACCCGTGAAGTGGAGGTCGATGTCCCACATCGGGTAGAGCTGGGAGTAGCCGCCTCCCGTGGCGCCGCCCTTGATGCCGAAGACGGGCCCGAGCGAGGGCTCGCGGAGGGCGCCCATGACCTTCTTGCCTATCTTGCCGAAGGCCTGGATGAGGCCCACCGAGGTCACGGTCTTTCCCTCGCCGGCGGCCGTGGCGGTTATGGCGGTGGTCCAGATCAGCTTCCCGTTGGGCCTGTCCTTGAGCCTCTCCCAGTACGCCAGGTTGATCTTGGCGATGTGCTTGCCGTAGGGCTCCAGGTACTCGTCCGGTATACCCGCGGCCTTGGCGATCTCGGTTATCGGCTTGACCTTCGCTTCCTGGGCTATCTCGATGTCCTTCTTCATCCCCCACACCACTCCTCTTCTGGCCCGCCGGAAGAACCCCCCGACAGGTATACTACCGAATAAAGTTGGTATATTTAAGCATTTCTTGGTCGGCGTCCTCGAGGGCGGCCCCCAGGCGACCCGGGACGTCGAAAACCGTTCGGCGAACCTCCCCCCCGGCCCTCACCTTGCGGACTTTTTGGTCCGCCTGCCTGCCCCGGCGCCCTTCCCGTCGTCCCCCTCCGCCGCTCCACCCTTCCCTGCCTCCTTTTGTCCGCCGCCCCTCGGCCCGGCGGGTGGGACCCCAGGCCCCCCGCTCCCGCCGGCCTGCCCGGCCTTCCCGCTTCTGAGCCTCTTCACCAGCTCGGGCCCGACGCATTTCTCGGCGTAGTTGCACCAGTCGATGCAGGACTGCAGGTCGTTGTACACGGTGAAGCCGCACTTGAGGCACCTGACCTTTATGTCCGTGGAGAAGACCTCCACCTCCGAGCCGCACTCGGGGCATCTCCTTATCTTGAGCTCGGGGGTCTTCAGGGCTGACGAGCCGGGGCAGCCGACGCCGAACATGCAGGCCCGTTTTCCGTGAAAATGGTATAAATAGGTTGGCACTATTCTCCTGCAGGATGGACATGGAACCGACGCTTTTTTCGGAGAGGACCGGGTCCAGCGACGGCATGGCGCTGGAGCTCGCCTGGAAGAGGCTGCTCGAGAAGGACCCGGTCGGGGTGTGCGAGGGCTCGCTGGCTTCCCATGACGGGAGCGCCCGGCAGTACACGCTTGAGGTGCTGGGAAAGGGGCACCTTGTCGACCTCGAAGGGCGGAAGGTTCTCGGCCCGGACGGCAAGGAGGCGGCCCCTCCGCTCCCCATCCTCGCCTTGCATTATCTTGCGGCGACCTCCCCGCTGCCCCTTGCCGGCGAGCTCATCTCGTTTCGTGAACTGGAAGGGGGGGAACTCTATTACGCCGCATACGAGGGAAGGGCCATCCGCCCGTTGCGCGAGAGATTCGGCGCCGACCCGCCCCTGCTTCTCAAGGCGGGCGAATCCGTCCACGCGAAGCCCTTCCGGCTGGGCCACGCCTCGCTGGAGATTCCATTCTTCCCGCGCATACCGGTGTTTGTCGTTGTCTGGGCCGGAGACGACGAGGTCCCCTCGTCCGCGAACATCCTCTACGATTCGACCATCCGCCAGCAGATGCACACCGAAGACGTAGCGGTGGCGGCGAGCCTGGTGGCGTCGAGGCTTCGAAAAGCTGTCTGAACGGGCGCGCAGAAAGCGGAAGGCAGCAAGGCAGCAAGGCAGCAAGGCAGAAAGGGACGCGGTATCGTACCCTTGCTGCCTTGCTGCCTTGCTGCCTTGCTGCCCCCGTTCTTCCATCCTCCGTCCGCTGCCCGCTCGTCCGTCAGGCTTTCTCGACTTTGACGGCGCACACCTTCGCCTCGGGTATCTTGGCCACCGGGTCCAGGTGCGGGCTCGTGAGCAGGTTCGTCCGCGACTCGGCGAAGTGGAACGTCATGAACACCACGCCCGGCGGCGAGGCCGCGGTCACCTTCGCCGTGGCCTCCACCTTCCCGCGCCGGGAGCTCACGACAATGCGCTCGCCGTCGGAGATGCCGAGCCTTCCGGCGTCCTCGGGGCCGATTTCCAAAAATTCCCTCGGGTGCAGGACGTTGAGGCCGTCCGACTTGCGCGTCATCGTCCCCGTGTGGAAGTGGTAGAGGCTCCTCCCGGTCGTCAGGAGGAACGGATATTCATCGTCCGGAAGCTCCTTCGGCGGGATGTATCCGAGCGGGACGAACTTCCCCTTGCCGGAAGGCGTGTTGAACTTCGCCGTGTGCAATATCGGCGTCCCCGGGTGGTCCTTCGACGGGCAGGGCCACTGGAGGCCCGCCGGGCCTTCCAGCCGGTCGTAGGTCACGCCGCCGTACTGCGGCGCGAGCGAGGCCACCTCGGCCATTATGCCGGCGGGGTCTTGGAAATCGAACCCCTTCGCGCCCATGGCCTTTGCGATCTGGCATGTGACGAGCCAGTCCGGCCGACCGAGGGGCTCGATGGCCCGCCGGACCCTCTGGACGCGGCGCTCGGTGTTCGTGAACGTCCCGTCCTTCTCGGCAAACGAGGTCGCCGGGAGCACGACGTCGGCCATTTCGGCCGTCTCAGTCAGGAAAAGGTCCTGCACCACGAGGAACTCGAGGCTCTTTATGCCCTTCTCCACGTGGTGGGCGTCCGGGTCGCTTAAGACCGGGTTCTCGCCGACAAGGTAGACCGCCTTTATGGCCTTGTTGATGGCCCCGTCGAATATCTCCGTCAGTGTCAGGCCCGGCTTCGAGGGCAAGGCGACGCCCCAGGCCTTCTCGAACTTCAATCGGGCCTCGGCGCTGTCCACGCGCTGGTAGCCGGGGAAGACGTTGGGCAGCCCGCCCATGTCGCAGGAGCCCTGCACGTTGTTCTGGCCCCGGAGCGGGTTCACGCCGGCGCCCGGCTTCCCGAGGTTCCCGGTGAGCATCGCGAGATTCCCGCAGGCGAGCACGTTGTCCGTTCCGTGGGAGTGCTGGGTGATGCCCATCGAGTAGAGCAGGGCGGCGGGCTTGACGGTGGCGTACATCCGGGCGGCGTGTCTCAGTTCTTCGGCGGGCACGCCGGTAATTCGCTCCACGGTGGCGGTGTCGAAAGCCTCCAGCGATTTTCTGAACTCGTCGAAGTTCTCGGTCCTCTGGGCGATGAACTCCCTGTCCTCCAATCCCTCGTCCAGGATGATGCGCGCGAGCCCCGAGAGCAATGCGACGTCGGTCCCGGGGCGCTGGCGCAGGAACATGTCGGATATCCTGCAAAGCTCTATCTCCCGCGGGTTGGCGACGATGAGCTTCGCCCCGTTGCGCACGGCCTTGCGGATGCGGAGCCCTATCACCGGGTGCGCCGAGGTGGTGTTGGTCCCGATGGCCAGGAAGCACTTCGTTTCGAGAAGGTCCTCGATGGAGTTCGTCATCGCGCCCGAGCCGAAGCTCTGGGCGAGCCCCGCGACGCTCGGGGCGTGGCAGAGCCGGGCGCAGTGGTCGATGTTGTTCGTGCCCATCACGGCGCGGGCGAGCTTCTGGATGACGTAGTTGTCCTCGTTGGTGCACTTGGCGGAGCACAAGGCGGCGAAGGCGTCGCCCTTGTAACCGGCGAGCCTGGTCGCGACGTGCGTCAGCGCCTCCTCCCAGGAGGTCTTAACCAGCTTCCCGTCCTTCCTTATCAAGGGCTTTGTGATCCTGGATTTGTGGTTGACGAACGAGTGGCCGAAACGGCCCTTGGCGCAGAGCTCCCCGTGGTTGACCGGGCTCCCGCGGTAGCCGCGCGAGGAAACCACCTCGTTGCCGCGCATGCCCAGGAAGAACTGGCACCCGACGCCGCAGTACGGGCATGTGGTCCGCACTTCCCTCGACGGCTCCTTCGCGCCCTTGGGCACCAGCGCCCCGACGGGACAGCGAACGAGGCATTCTCCGCAGGATTCGCAGTTCGACTCCGCAAGAGGCCGGTCCCAGAGCGTCGCGATGGTGGTCTTTGACCCGCGGAAACCGAAGTCTATCGCGCCGGCCCCCTGTATCTCGTCGCAGGTACGGACGCATATCCCGCACAGGATGCACTTGGCGAGGTCGCGGTCGAAGAACGGGTTGGAGGTGTCGACGGGATTCTCCCGCCGGGCCGGCCTCAGTATCGCAAGGTCCGCCTTCGTTATTCCCAGGTGGGCCGAGACCTTCTGGAGGTCGCATTTCGAGTCCTTGGAGCAGACGGTGCAGTCCGAGGGGTGGTCGTTGAGAAGGAGCATCATCGTCATCTTCCGGATGGAGGCCAGCGCCCCCGTCTCGGTCGAGACCTTCATCCCCTCGGCGACGGGCGTGTAGCAGGCCAGGAGCATCCGCCCGTTGACGTCGACGAGGCAGAGGCGGCACGCGCCGAACGGCCCGAGGTCCGGGTGGTGGCAGAGGTGCGGGATGTAGATGCCGCGGGCGAGCGCCGCCTCGAGTATGGAGGCCCCCTTTTGGGTTCTGACCTCCATCCCATCGATGGTCAATGTCACGGTCTCCATCAGGCCACCCCCTGCGCGCCGGTCTCGCCGGATGAAACGACCACCGCCCCGAACTTCTTTGGACAGGCGTCGAAGCACGAGCCGCACTTGATGCATTTTGCAGGGTCGATGACGTGGGGCTTCTTCTTCTGGCCCGCGATGGCCTCGGACGGGCAGGCCCGCTTGCACAGGCCGCAGGCGGCGCACTTCTCCGGGTCTATCCGGTAGCTCAGGAGCGGCCTGCAGGCCAGCGCCGGGCAGCGCTTCTCGTTTATGTGCGCTTCGTACTCGTCGCGGAAATAGCGTATCGTGGACAGCACCGGGTTGGGCGCCGTCTGGCCCAGGCCGCACAGCGAGCCCGCCTTGACGCTCTCGCCGATCTCCTGGAGGAGCTCGATGTCGCCCGGCCGGCCGCGGCCCTGCGTGAGGTCCACCAGGATGTCCAGCATCTGTCGGGTCCCCTGCCTGCAGGGCACGCATTTCCCGCAAGACTCCTGCGCCGTGAAGTTGATGAAGTACCGCGCGATGTCGACCATGCAGGTCCGGTCGTCCATGACGACCATCCCGCCCGAGCCCATGATGGTGCCGGCGGCGTTGAGCGAGTCGTAGTCCACGGGGAGGTCCAGGAGGCTTGCCGGGATGCATCCGCCCGACGGCCCGCCGGTCTGGACGGCCTTGAACTTCCGGCCCCCCAGGAGGCCCCCGCCTATGGTGAATATGGTCTCGCGCAGCGTCATGCCCAGCGGGACCTCCACCAGCCCGCAGTTGGCCATGAGGCCGGTCAGCGCGAACACGACCGTGCCCTTGCTCTTCTCGGTGCCTGTCGAGGCGAACCAGTCCGCTCCCCGGTCGATTATGACCGGGACGGTGGCGAGCGACTTCACGTTGTTGATTATGGTGGGCTTGCCCCAGAGGCCCGACTGGGCCGGGAAGGGCGGCCTCGGGCGGGGCATCCCCCGGCGCCCCTCGATGGACATCATGAGCGCGGTCTCCTCGCCGCAGACGAAGGCGCCGGCGCCCTCCTTGACATGAAGCTCCAGGCCGTGGCCGGAGCCCAGTATGTTCTTTCCCACAAATCCGCGCTCGGTGGCCTGCCGGAGGGCGATGCCCACCCTCTGGACCGCCAGCGGGTACTCGGCCCTCACGTAGACGTAGCCCTCGGTGGCGCCGATGGCGTACGAGGCGATGACCATGCCCTCGATGACGGAGTGCGGGTCGGCCTCGAGCACGGAGCGGTCCATGAACGCCCCCGGGTCGCCCTCGTCGGCGTTGCAGATGAGGTACTTCTGCCTCCCGGGCGCCTGGCGGCAGAACTCCCACTTCTGTCCGGTCGGGAAGCCGGCGCCCCCCCGGCCGCGCAGGCCGGACCTCTTGACCTCGGCGATGACCTGCTCCGGTTCCATCTCGAGCAGCGCCTTGCGTTCGGCCCGGTATCCGCCGGCGGCGATGTAGTCGTCGATGATTTCGGGGTTGATGTGGCCGCAGTTGCGCAGAACGACGCGCTGCTGCTTCGCGTAGAAGGTGATGTCCCGGTAGAAGGGCACGGCGTTGCCGCTCGCCGGGTCCTTGTAGAAGAGCCTCTCCACCGGCTTCCCCTCGACGATGTGGGAGCGGACTATCTCGGGCGCGTCCTCGGGCTTGACCTCGGAGTAGAAAATGCCCTCGGGCTCGACTATGACGATGGGCCCGCGCTGGCAGAACCCGTGGCAGCCCGTGAGCTTGACGCCGGCGCGGCCTGAAATGCCCCGGGCCGCAATCTCGCGCTCCAGCGCCGCCTGTATCTCGGGCGACTTCGACGAGACGCAGCCCGTCCCCTGGCAGACGTGGAGCGCAAGCTTCCCCGGGCCGGTCATCTCATTCGCCCCCCTTCTCAGGGGTACCGCCGAAGATATCGCCCACCTTCTTCTGCGTGAGCCGGCCGAATGTGTCCTTGTTGATCATTATGGTGGGGGCGAGGGCGCAGGCCCCGATGCAGGCGACCGTGTCCAGCGAGTACTCGAGGTCGGGCGTCGTGCCCCCGGGCCTTATCTTCAGCCTCTTCTCTATCTCGTCGAGTATCTTGGCCCCGCCGCGGACGTGGCAGGCGGTCCCCTGGCACACCATGACCCGCCGGCGGCCCACCGGCTTGAACCGGAACTGGGCGTAGAACGACGAGACGCCGAACACCTGGCTCTCGGGGACCTTCGTGAACCGGGCGATGCGCAGCATGGCCCGCTCCGGGAGATAGCCCAGCCTCTCCTGCACCGCCTGGAGAATCCCGATGAGCTCTCCCCTGCTCCCCTTGAAGCGTCCGAGGACCTCTTCCACGCCCCGGTCGATGGCCTGCGCCTCCTCCAGAAATATTCCCCCATCCGCCCTATACCATCGCGCCCCTTTCCACCGATGGACACGAGGGTTGTTCAACCGAATGGTTCTTATATCTTAAGTCTTTTGGGCAGGACCGATGACGACGACGCTGGCCGTGGCCGGCAAGGGCGGAGTGGGCAAGAGCACGCTTGCGGCGCTCCTCGTGCATCTGCTCTCCTCCAAAAAGAAGCTCCTCCTCGCGGTGGACGCCGACCCGAACACGAACCTGGACGAGAAGCTCGGGGTGAAGGCGGACACCAGCGTCGGCGCGATACGCGAGGACCTGTCAAAGACCATGGACAGCCTCCCGGCCGGCATATCGAAGCCGGAGTTCATCACGCTCAGAATCCAGCAGGCCATCACCGAGGGCGACGGGTTCGACCTCCTGGTGATGGGCCGCCAGGAGGGCCCCGGCTGCTACTGCTACGTGAACAACCTGCTGCGCACGATACTGGACAACATCGCCCGGAAGTACGCCTTCGTCGTCATCGACAACGAGGCCGGTATGGAGCACCTCTCGCGCAGAACGACGCGCAACGTGGATGTCATGTTCATCCTCTCGGACCCGACGCGCACCGGGATCATGACAGCGGTCCGGATAAAGAAGCTGGCCGAGGAGATGAAGCTGGGCGTGGGCAAGTTCGTCCTGGTGGTCAACCGCTCCGGCGGGCTGCCCGGGAGCCTGGGGGAGCTTGCATCCGGGGGCGGCTTCGCCTCCCTGGAGCCGATACCCGAGGACGAGGCCCTATGCCAGATATCGGAGAAGGGCCTTTCCGTGGCCGACCTCCCGCCGTCGTCTCCGTTCAGGAAGGCCGTCGAGCGGATGGTCTCCTCCTACACCTGATCCCCGCCCCCCTCCTCGTCCCCATCCCCCCAACCGATAGCAACAACCCGTCCCCTTAACCAATTGCGACAGCACGTCCCCTTGACCGACTGCACGACGTTCAGCAAGCGCGCAGATAGCTGTCGCAGTAGAGCTTCTGGTTGAGCAGTATCTCCGAGGTGCGCAGGGCGTTCATGAGGTCCGTGTCGGACGGGTTCAGTATGGCCGAGTCCAGACCGTAGGCCATGAGCATGGTCAGGAAGGTCCGGTTGATGAGCGGCCTCTCCTTGGTCCCGTTGGACACGTTGCTCAGGCCTACGGTGGTCTTCGGCGCCGGGTCGCAGAGCGTCTTGAACTGCTTGAGCGATTCGAGCACCTTCATGCCCTGGTCCTGTGCCGCCCCGACCGGAAGCGCCAGCGGGTCCAGGAAGATGCGGTCGGGCGTTATCTCGTACTCCATCGCGTTGGTTATCATGGTCAGGGCCAGCTCGCACCGGCTGTTGGCGTCGTTGGGGATGCCCTTCTCGTCCAGGGTGAGGCAGATTATCTCGGCGTTGTACATCTTGGCGAGCGGGAAGAGGGATGCCATCTTCTTCTGCTCGGCCGTGGTCGAGTTGATGAGCGCCCGCCCCTTGCAGACCTCGAGCCCGGCCTCTATCACGGACGGCACCGGCGCGTCTATCGAGAGCTGGACGTCAGTGACCTCCTGTATGGTCTGCACCATCCACTTCATTATCTGCTCGGGCCTGTCCACTCCGGGCCCGGTGTTCACGTCCAGCATGTTGGCCCCGGCCTTGACCTGGTCCAGCGCAAGGTCCTGGAGGAATTTCTTGTCGCGGTCGTCTATGGCCTTGCCCACGGACTTGAACAGGCCGTTCACCCTCTCGCTTATCACTATCATGTTCCTTCCTCCCTTCCCCTCACTTCCAGGTCTTCATGAACGACGGTATCCCCGACGAGTCCCGCGGGCCCACGACCACTTCCCAGCTCGTGAGCTCGCAAAGCTTCCCGCTCATGCGCGCCACGATGCCGGGGATGATGAGCTTCCTGTGCCCGAGCCTGGCCTTGATCCCGCTCTCGTTGAGCATCTTCTCCACCATCTCGGGCGTGAGCTTGCCGGCGGCGAACGCCGTCATCACCGAGAGCCCCTCGGTGTCCAGCACCATGAGGTACGCCGGGCTCTTGCTCTTCTCGATGTCGCCCTGCACGGTGAAGAAGGTCAGCGAGAAGTTGGTCGTGAACATCAGCGGCGAGCCGTCGGTCGGCTTGCCGATCTCGTAGATGCCGGCCTTGACTTGTATCGGCTTCTGCGGGTCGGTGTAGATGTTCTGGCGCAGCGTCATGAGGGGGTACAGCGTCGCCGGGTCCACCCTCTCCAGGATGACCGCGGAGGCGTACTTCATCACGCCCAGCGCGGCCCGCATGGGCGCGAGCTCGTCGTCCTTGACCAGCATGAGCACCGGGTAGCCCACCGCGCGGTTGCTCTTCTTGATGGTGAGCCGCCGCAGGGCCGTGAGCGTCTCGAGCGCCTTGCCCATGGGCATCTCGCCGATGTCGAGCACGATGTCCTCGACGCCGGCGCCCTTCACCTTGGCCGCCAGGTCCGAGAGGGCGTCCAGGCCGGGGGCCGTTATCGCCAGCGGGCACTTGTTGTCCTTGGCGAGCTTCGTCATCGCCTCCCAGTTGGCCGCGGTCGCCGCGTGTATCAGCGGCCGGTCCTTGCCGGCCACCTTCAGTCCCGCCTCCATGGCGGCGGCGCTGTCGGAAACGAGCACGAGCGGCAGGTCCGACTTCGACCTGACCACTGACACGGCGTGGGCGAACCGCGCCGGGTCGCCGGCCGCCGCCCTCACGGCTATCATGTCCAGCTTCATCATGAGCCCCACGCGCTCCGTCCGGAGCGAGTTGAGCCCTGCGGCCCCGGCGGCGATGTCCGCCTCGGGAGAGGTGTCCAGCACCATCCCGGCGAGCGCCGTCGGGTGGAAGAAGGTCTTGTCGTGGCGGAAGAGCACCACCTCGTCCCCGATGCCCACCTCGTTGGGCCCCGTGCCGATCTTCACCAGCCGGATGGGCGGGGCCGAGGAGGCGGCCAGCGCCGCCTTGGCCTGCTCCGTCACGTACGGGCACGCCTCGAGCTTGACCTTCAGCGAGGCGAGCTGCATGGCGAACGCCAGGCAGGTGGGCACCCCGCACTCGGTGCAGTTCTTCTTGGGCAGGTGCTTGTATATCTCGAGGGCCGTCAGTCCCATCTCAGGCACCTCCCTTGAGCTCGGCTATCGCGCCCTTCACCATCTTGACCGCCTCCGGGTGGCGCATGACGAGGAGGTCGGCGCCGGCGACCATCGATGCAATGCCGGTGGTGGCCTCCCAGGCCGGGCCGCGCCGGGCGGCGTCGCCGCCCGCGGCGAGCTCGCCTATCGTGGCCTCGCGGGCGTTCCAGGCGATCGATGTGTCCACGAGTATCGGGTTCTGGAGCATCGTGTCCCCGGCGAGCGCCGCAAGCCGGATGCGCTCGATGACCGAGTAGGAGTAGTCGAGGCCGTAGCCCAGGCCGCCGAGCAGCGGGTCCATGAGGATGCGCTCCCGCTTCACGCCGAAGTCGGTGAGCAGGATGTTGAGCTGCTTGGCCAGGTTGATGTCCAGGTTGGAGAACGCCACCAGGCTCTGGCCGAAGCCCATGGACGCCACCGAGATCGACTTGTATTTCTCGTTCTCGGCCTGGCCTATGGCGCAGTTCTCCTTCTTGAGGAGTTCGCCCACGACCTGCATCACCCGGGTGTCCTTCTCCTCGGCCCCCGAGCCGTAGACGACGAGCGGCACCCCGACCGCCTTGAGAACCTCCTCCACCGTCCTGGCCGCGTCCTCGGGGCTCCGGTTCTCCGCCTCGGGGTTGGTGCCCTTGAGCTTCAGGCAGACGAGGTCGGCGTGCCAGTCCTCGACGCACTTTCTGGCCCAGGCGGCCGGCCTGTCCAGGACGGGCCCGAGGGCCCGGACGACCTCCTCGGGGAGCTCCGGAGCGACGTCGTAGATCTCCATGGCCACCGCGGGAGGGTTCGGGTAGGCCCCGTCCGCGCCGTGGAAGTTCAGGGCCGCCTGGCCCCCCACGGTCACCTTGCGCGCGCGGGTGCCGCCCTCCTCCTTGGTCGCGCCCAGGGTTATTTCGGCAATCCTTCCAGTGTACTTCTCCGCCGGAAACTGGATCGGCATCCCTGCTTCCCCCTTGTATCGCCTACATCATCGGGTTCATTCCCAGCGCCGGGTGGTTCACCTTCTGCAGGAACTCCATGAGCTGGTCTGTGGTGGTGGCGACCGTCTCGTCGGCGATCTTTTGGACGAAGTCGGGATCGCCCACCTCCTTGCCGCGCTCGACCAGCCGGTCGCGCAGGGCGTCCTTGAGCATCTTGGGCATCCACACCACCCGCTGGAACCCGCCGTCCGCCGAGATGAACTTCTTGCTGGTGATGTACTGCCTTCCGACGCCCAGGAACCCGGGCACCTGGTTGCCCCCGCCCACCTGGCCGGCGAGCGTGGAGAACTTCATCCCGATGGGCGTCTCGCCCGGGTACTCGCGGTTTATGATGAGTATCCCGTTGGCCTCGGGCACCATCGCCAGGATGCACTCGAAACAGCCGCACGAGGTCATCGGGTCCTCCATGATGCTGTAGGAGTTGAAGCGCTCTATCTTGCCCCGCGAGAGCTCCTTCACGCCGGCGTTGACGCCCTCCCACTGGCCCTTGACCTCGTCGACGGTGGCGCCCTTCTTCCAGGGCCGGTTGGGCCCGGAGGGCGCTATCTCGAACGAGGCCTTGGCGTCCAGCCAGTTGATGGCGCCGCAGAGCCCCAGCCTCTCGGGCGAGATGACGCACAGGTGGTTGGGCGCAAAAGACTGGCACAGCGTGCAGGAGTAGAAGGTGTCCACCGCCTCGTCGGTCAGGCCGCGTATGCGGGCGTCGCGCTCGTCGTAGGCCTTCATGGCAGCCGGGGCCCGCTTCTTGAGCTCCGATTCGTCGGTGACCACGGTCACCTGCACGCGGTCGACGATGCCGCTGAAGTCGGCGTGGAACTTGGCGTGCAGGACCGTGCCCAGGTGCTTGAGCTTGAGGCCCTGCTTGACCGAGTTCTTGCTCAGCCGGATCCAGATGAGGTTGCGCTGGCCGGTGTGCCACCCGCCCTCTATGAAGTTCGTGAACTGGTGTATCCGCCGTTCGAGCACGCTCTCGAAGTCCTTCTGCATCTTGCGGCCGTAGACGTCCACGAATATGCCCAGAGGTATCGCCTTGCCCTCGGGGAGCTCGTCCACGTCCTTGCCGATGAAGGTTGTCTTCCCGTCCTCGACCTCCTCGGCCGGGGCCATGCGGACGTACTCGAGGGCCGGCGTGCGCGTCCCCCCGGCCTCGAGGTACATGTCCTGCTTGCGGATGGACTCGCCCTCGAACGAGGGCCCGTAGAGCACCGGTATGGGCACCTTGGTCAGCTTGTACTTGATGTCCCTAAGCTCGGTCGCGCGCTGCAGTATCTTCGTGTAGTCCTTCTCCATCACGTACCTGTCGGGGATCTCCTCGATGTCCTGGTCCGTGATGGTCGGGCTGCCCATGAAGAGCACGCCGAACTCCGCGGCCACCTTGATGTCGTCGAGGGGCCCGAGCTGGACCACGAAGACGCGGGGGCGCTTGTGCAGGTACTCGTAGAGCGCCTTGCGGTCGCCGCGCTTTATTCCGGCGAAGGCCAGGGCCGCCCGGGTGGCGAACGAGGCGCCGTGGATGGCCTGCGTGAACTCGCCGACGGGGTAGAGCATGACGTCCAGGCCGTAGTGGTTGCCCTCGTCGAACCGGTAGCCGTTGTCCTGGAGCTGCTGGATGATGTCGAAGGTGGCGATTATCAGCATGCCCTTCTCCTGGCACTCGCGGACGAGCCTGACCAGCGCCTTGGGGTCCTTGGCCTTGCCGACGAAGACTGCCGCGGCCGGTATCGTGTCGTCCACGAATGCGATGCCCAGCTTGCGCAGGATGGGGTCGCCCACGAATCCGGTGTACGGGCGTTTGTCCTCGTAGGGGTCCGTCCCGTCGAGGTACTTGAGCGCCTCGACTATCTCCGCCGAGTAGAGGACGGCCTCGCCGGCGGCGAAGGCGTTCTCGTAGGTGTACTCCTCCTTGATGCGTCCGCGGACGGCGCCCAGGAGGGGCGGCAGGTCCGCAAGCTTCTTGACCTCGACCCCGGTCCAGGCGTCGATGCAGGGCAGGCCGTAGGCGGTGCCAGGGTAGGAGACCTCGTGACCAGCGCCGTGCTTGTGGATGGCCCGGTTGAGCAGTATCTCGGCGTAGCCCGTGGCGATTATGGCGCCATCGATGGCCATCTTGTAGAGTTGGCGCTGGGTGGTCCTCTTCTCGGTGCCGGCGACCTGGCCGTAGCCGTCGATGCCGACGGGCTCCGGGCCGATGCCCATCCTCCAGCGGCGGTGCTTGACGATGTTGACGAGCTTCCTCGAGGCGACGGCGGCGTCGGGCTCGAAGATGAAGAACCCGCCGTACACGTCGCGGGCGGTCTTCTCGGCTACCTCGTTCACGAGCTTCGAGCCCTTGATGTACGGGTACACGCCGACGTGGGTGGGCCAGCCCATCGTGATGGCCCAGGTGCCGATGGCGACGGCCTTCTCGCTCATCGCCTCGGGGGCGCTCGCCACGATGGGGAGCTGGCTGATGTCCACGTTGAACTTCGAGGCAAGCGTGGCGACCAGCTCCTGGGCCCGGGAATTGTCCACGCAGGAGCCCATGTGCAGCACGAGCGGCAGCGACTTGAGCCCGGCGGCCTGCCCCATCTCCCCGAGGACCTTCTTGAGGGTGTCGCCGGCGTACTTCTCGGCGAACTCCTGCGACAGCAGGCCGTGCTTGGCGTACGCCTGGGCGGCGCAGCCGGTGGCGAGCACGAGGACGTTGTTCTTGGCAAGCTCCATGGCCACGGTGTTGTGGCACTCGTCGTGCAGGTTCTTTTGGTTGTTGCATCCGGCGATGAGGGCCACGCCCTGGATGCGGCCGTCCCGGATGCGCTCGACGAGCCAGCCCCACGGGTCGGCGGGGCTGAGCTTGGCCAGCAGGTCCTCGAGCGCCTCGCAGCTGAAGCCCGCAACGACGGATGCTTTCATCTCCGGTATCTGGATCTTGGTCGGGTCGCGGTGCTTGAAGGCCTCGATGGCCAGCCGGACTATCTGGCGGGCGCCCTCCTTGGCCGTCCTCTCGTTGAACTCGATGTGTATGTCGCCCGGGACGCGGGTTATCGGCATCGTGGAGATGAGCTTGGTGTGGAAGCACTGGGCGGTGGGTGCCAGCGCGGGCATGATGCACTGGTAGTCCACGACCATGGCGTCCACCACTCCGGTCACGATGGCCAGGTCCTGGCCCAAAAAGTTCGTGGCGATGGGGATGCCGTGCCTCATCAGGAGCTCGTTGGCCGTGCAGCAGATGCCAGATATGGCCACGCCGTGCCTCGCCCCGGCGGCCTTGGCCTCGCCCTCGAGCTCGCCCGCCACGTCCACCATCACCTCGCTCATTATCGGGTTGTGGCCGTGGACGACGATGTTGACGGCGTCGACGTCGAAGACGTTCATGTTCGCCTCGGCCTTGATTATCCTGGGCGTGCCGAAGAGTATGTCCGAGATGTTGGTGCTGATGAACTCGCCGGTGAGGTCGCCCAGCGCCGCCTTGATGCCGCCGAATATCAGCGGGACAGGGTCGGCGTCGCAGCCCATCGTGCTGCGGTGCATGACCTCGCATATGCCCCGGTCGATGTTGGTCGGGAGGACGTCGTGCGAGTCCCAGAGCTTGAGCCGCTTCTCCGGCACATAGGCCTTGACGAAGGCGGTGACCTCCTCCCCCTGGCTGGAATAGTCGTTGAGGGCGATCTCGGCCACCCTGAGCGCCAGCTCGTCATCCTTCTTTCCCTCCACCTGCAGTCCCAGCCTGGCGGCCACCTTGCGGAGCTTCCTTTTGTCCTTTATCTGGTAGGCGGGGGCCTTCGCCTCCGCCACCGAGTGCAGGGTGTGGACGATGTGCCGCCCGTGGTCGGAGTGCGCGGCCGCGCCGGCCGCGGCCATGCGGATGATGTTGCGGGCGACCATCGTGTAGTCCCTGGCGCCGCATATGCCCACGCTGGGCTCGGCGCCGTACGGGTTGATGCGGCAGGGCCCCTGCATGCAGATGCGGCAGCACAGGCCCAGCTCGCCGTAGCCGCACTGGGGCTTCATCGCTTCCGTCCTGTCGAACGTGGTGTCGCAGCCGCAGGCCGCCGCCACGGTCGCCATCTTGTTTATCGCCGGGTCAACCGAACATTTGGAATTCACACCCATCTCCTCATCCCTCCTCTTCCATCTCCACTTCCTCGACCTTGAGCGCCTTCACGTTGCACGACTCCACGCAGGCCGGCACCGGCCGGTCCAGGCAGGAGTCGCACTTCTGTGCCACCTTCTCGTCATCCGACTTGACGATCGCCTGGAACGGGCAGGCCTCGATGCACTTCCAGCACCCGTTGCATAGCCTCTCGTCGATGAGCACGTAGTCCTGGGCGTTCTTCTTTATGGCCTTCTCGGGGCAGGCCGCAATGCACTTGGCCTTCCGGCAGTTGCGGCAGCGGACGAGCTTGAGCTTGCCCCCCTTCTCCGCGATGTGCACCCGCGCCCGCGGAACGGGCACCTCCAGCGCCGCGCCGGTGGGGTCCCCCGACATCGAGTGGACGACCGCGCAGGCGATCGAGCAGGTCCCGCAGGTGACGCATATCTCAGGAGCGAAGCTGACCTTCCTCACATTATCCCCCCATTACCCACCAAGCACGGCGGCACAAGCCGCCGCCCCTTCCCCATTGTGGGGACGTAATCTTTCAAAGATATTAATACCTATTGGTTACATCGGATACGTGGTGGTATGAAGCGTCTTCAGATACGACGTTATGAACGCGGCCGGGAGACCCTTCTGCGGGACCATCTGGCCGAAGAGCTCGTGCTGCACGTCGACCTGGGCGAGGGGGTCGGGTTCGACACCGTAATATCGCCTGGGATGCTGCGCGAGTTCGTGTACGGCAACCTGCGCTCCGAGGGGCTGATAGCGTCCGCGGCCGACATCACGTTCTACCGGCAGGAGCGGCGGGGGGGGATGGCCGGTGTCCGGGTGCGCATCAAGGGGCTCGAAGGCCGCCTCCCGTTCCTCAAGCGGAACTTTGGCGTCATATGGGCCGACTGCGGGCGCAGGACGCCCGAGTACAGGCGCGTCGGGGAGCGGCTCGAGAGAAGGGCGAAGGGCTTCCGCCTCGAGCCAGAAACCGTGCTTGACATCCAGAAATCGACCGCCCCGCTGTTTACCGAGTTCGAGCGCACCGGCGGCTACCACTACGCCTTCCTCCTGGACCGCGACGCCGATGTCATTTGCCGGGCGCCCGACATCTCCCGTCACAACGCCGTCGACAAGGTCATCGGGCGGGAGCTCCTCGCCGGCCGCCCCCTCGACGACCGCGTCCTGTTCGTCACCGGCCGGATAGGCATGGACATCGCGATGAAGTGCGTCCGGTGCCGCATCCCCCTCGTGGTGTCGCGAAGCGCCCCGCTCTACCAGGCCGTCAGGCTGGCGCGAAGGTACGACCTGGGCATGGTGGGCTTCCTCAGGGGCAGGCGGTTCAATGTCTATTCCGGCAACGACATTTTCGCGGTCTGATGCATGGGGCAAGGACCCGGCCGGAACGGCCTTGGCGGCGCGCCCCCGCCCGCGCCCCCCACGCCGGCGGCCCGGCTGCAAAAACTAGATAAGCACCGCCGGGGTTCCGGGTGGGGGGAGAAAACATGGAAGCCGAGCCGAAGTTCTTCATGGAGATTCATGTCGAGAATTGCGGGAACTGCGTCTACTGCCTCTCCGCCTGCCCGTTCGAGGCGATCAGCCAGGACCCGGAGACGAAGAAGGTGAAGGTGGACCCGAAGAAGTGCGTGGCCTGCGGCATCTGCTACTCGGCCTGCCCGTCGGGCCAGATCACCACTGCCCACTACAACATCGATGTCCTCAACTCGATGCTGGACGCCGCAGTGGCCGGCAACCCGTCGACGCTGGTGCTGAGCTGCCGCGGCAGCGCTCCCGAGAGGAGGGACGTCGAGGGGCTCTGGGAGGAGAAGGAGCTCGCCTTCCTGTCCCTCCCGTGCATCGGCCGGGTCCCCCTCCAGTTCTACATCCGGTGCGCGGAGGTGGGCCTCCAGAAGGTCCACATCCTGGTCTGCGAGGACGAGTACTGCCGCATGAAGAAGGGCAGCCCGGTGGCCCAGCAGAAGCTCGAGGCGGCCCGGCTGATGCTCGAGGACCTGGGCTACGATTCCTCGATGCTGGACCTGAAGAAGGGGGTCGTCAGGGCGGAGCTGGACTCCAACCGGTGCATCGCCTGCGGCAACTGCGTCTGGGTCTGCCCCTATCATGCCCCCAGGCTCGTCACGGGGACCGCCGCCGTCGACGCCAACCTGTGCAAGGGCTGCGGCATCTGCGTGGCGGAGTGCCCGGCCCTGGCCATCCGGATGAAGGGCTCGGAGCACGAGGAGCTCATGAAGGCAGTGAAGGAGCTCGCGGCCGCCCCCGGGAAGCCGAAGGTGCTCGCGATGGTGTGCCGCTGGGCCGAGTACCTCCACTTCGACAGGCCGGTGGAGGGCGGGGCGCTCCGGGTGCTGCCGATGCCCTGCTCCGGGAGGGGCGATGTGTTGCACATCCTGGAGGCCTTCAGGAACGGCGTCGACGGGGTGCTCCTGGCCACCTGCGTGGACGAGATGTGCAAGCAGGAGAACCGGGGCGACAAGAGGGCCCAGGCCCACGCCGCCCGCGCCCGTGGCCTCCTGCGGCAGCTGGGCATTGACGGGCGGATGCGGGTCTCCGCGGTCACGCCCAAGTACCTGGGCCAGTTCGAATCCGAGGTGGAGGCGTTCATCAGGGAGCTGGGCGCGGCCCCGCCCGGGGGTGGTGGGAAATGATAGTGACGAAGGAGAAACCGCTCGAGGAGATGATGAGGATGCTCCAGGGCCGGCGCAGGATACTGGTACTGGGCTGCGACGGCTGCACCCAGCCGCCCAGGGGCCTCCGGGAGGCCCAGACCTACCGGACACTCCTCGAGATGGCGCTCGGGAGAAAGGGGGGCGAGGTCGACTGCGTCGCCGGGACGGTGAGCAAGCAGTGCGACACCGCCCTGCTCGCCCAGAACTATCCCGAGCTCGTGAAGGGCCGGGACGCGGTGCTCTCGCTGAGCTGCGCGCTGGGCGTGCAGCTTCTCTCCCTGCAGTACCCGGAGGTGCCGGTCTTCCCCGGGCAGAACACCGTGTTCCTGGGATACGAGCACCGCGACGAGGGCTGGCTCCGTGAGGCCTGCCAGGCCTGCGGCGACTGCGTGCTCGGGGAGACCGGCGGGATCTGCCCCGTCGCCCGGTGCAGCAAGAGCCTCCTGAACGGGCCCTGCGGCGGCTCCCACGACGGGAAGTGCGAGGTGCGCGACGACATCCCCTGCGCCTGGCAGCTCATCCACGACCGCCTCAGGCAGCTCGACCGGAACGAGTGGATCGACGGGATAGTGCCCCCCAGGGACTGGAGGTCATCGCGGGACGGCGGGGTGAGGTACCAGAAGAAGGATGAGGACTGGAACGAGCCGGCCAGGAAGGAGGTGAAGAGATGAAAGCGGGCAGCAACCTCGAGAAGGTCCTCTCCTCCGGCGGTTTCGCCGTCACGGCCGAGATCGGCCCGCCCAAGGGCGCGGACGGGGAGCACATGCGCCACTGGGCCCGGGAGCTCAAGGGCAAGGCCGACGCTTTCAATGTCACGGACAACCAGACGGCCGTGGTCCGCCTTTCCAGCATGGCCGGGAGCATCATCCTTCTCCAGGAGGGCGTCGAGCCCGTCATGCAGATGGTGTGCCGGGACCGCAACCGCATCGCCATGCAGAGCGACGTCCTCGGGGCCTCCGCCCTGGGCATCAAGAACCTGCTTTGCCTCACCGGCGACCACCAGACGCTGGGCAACCTCCCCGGGGCGAAGAACGTCTTCGACGTCGATTCGATACAGGAGCTCCTCCTCTTCAAGACCATGCGCGACGAGGGCAAGATACTGGGCGCCGACGCGCTGACCAAGGCGCCCCAGCTCTTTCTGGGCGCGGCCGAAAATCCCTTCGGCACGCCGCACGAGTTCCGCGTCCACCGGCTGGCCAAGAAGATCAAGGCCGGGGCCGACTTCATCCAGTCGCAGGTCATCTACGACATCGACCGGTTCGAGAGGTTCATGGAGGACGTCCGGTCCCGCCACCTGGACGGGAAGGTGCACATCCTGGGGGGGGTCACCCCGCTCAAGTCCGCAAAGGTCGCCAAGTACATGAAGAACAAGGTGGCCGGCATCATAATGCCCGATTCCGTCATCTCCCGAATGGAGAAGGCCTCCGACCCCAAGGCCGAGGGCATCAGGATCTGCATCGAGACCGTGAAGCAGCTCCGGGAGATGAAGGGCGTCCACGGCGTCCACGTGATGGCCATCGCCTGGGAGGAGAAGGTCCCCGAGATCGTCGAGGGCGCCGGGCTGCTGCCGCGACCGGTCGTCTGATGCACCATGTCCTTGCACCTTGCACCCCGGACTGAAGTCCGGGGCATCGACGCCTCCTATGGTGAAACGACCTCGGACTGAAGTCCGAGGTTTCTAGCTTCCTACCCTACGCCATGCGCCTTGGTTCCCCGTTCCCCCTCACTCCGACCGGTCGTGCTTGGTCTCATCGTACCCCGGGGGGTGGCGGCCCACCGACGGGAAAAGCCGCTCGTCCGTGTGGGGCAGGAAGAGCGCCGAGGTGAACTCGCCCATGAAAGAGGCGTTCACCGAGAGCTCCATGTAGGTCATCTTGGCCGCCACCTTGGCCGCCTCGGCCGCCGAGCGCCTGGAGAGCACGCAGAGCGCCGCCCCGGCCAGAGCCCCGTTGCCCATGAACCTGAACCTCTTGCGCGGGAGGTCGGGCAGAAGGCCGATGGAGACCGCCTTGTCTATGTTGAGGTAGTTCCCGAACCCGCCGCAGATGTAGACCTTCTGGACGTCCTCCATCCTCTGGCCCAGCGAGTTGACCAGGACCGAGGCGGCGGCGTAGAGCGAGGATTTGGTCCGGATTATGTTCTTTATGTCCGCCTCGGTGAGCACGATTGGCGAGCCCGAGGCCGTCTCGCTCCCGGAGGCCACCACGAACTCCCTGCCCTCGGTCCCGGGCCGGATGCGCCCCGGCAGTGCGTCGCGGAACCGGCCGGCCTTGTCCAGCGCCCCCCTCGTGAAGAGGCCGGAGATGAGGTCGATCAGCCCGGAGCCGCAGATGCCCCGCGCCTTCGTCCCGCCTATCGTGCAGAAGTTGAGCCAGAATCTCTTGCCGACGTTGACCCGCTCTATCGCGCCCTCCGCGGCCCTCATGCCGAAGCGCACCTCGCCCCCCTCGAAGGCGGGCCCGGCCGAGCACGAGCAGCCCACGAGCCACTGGTCGTTGCCGAGGACGACCTCGCCGTTCGTTCCGACGTCTATGAGCAGGGCGAGCTCCCTGCGCCGGTGCATCCCCGAGGCTATCACGTCGGCGGTGATGTCGCCGCCCACGTAGCCGCTCCGGCCCGGCACGATGATGACCGGTGATTCGGGGTGGAGGCCGAGCCCCGTCGCCCGGGCGGTCAGCGGCGGTGGCGAGTTCGTGACGGGGATGTACGGGTCGAGCTTGATGTTGGTCGGGTCCAGCCCCAGGAAGAGGTGGACCATAGTCGTGTTGCCGGCGACGCAGGCGCTCGTCACCTCGCGGGGCGGGACCTCGACGCAGACGTCCGCTATCAGCATGTTGATGGTCTCGAGAACCAGTCTCCTGAGGGTCCCCGGCCCGTTCTCGGCGGCATAGTCGATGCGGGATATGACGTCCTCCCCGCAGGAGATCTGGCGGTTGTAGGCCGCCGCGGTGCGGATAGTCCGGCCGTCCAGGAGATTGAGGAGCTGGACCACCACCGTGGTGGTGCCGATGTCCACCGCCAGCCCGTGGTTCATCTCCGTGGTGTCCCCCGGCTCGACCCTCACCATGCGCGAGCACCCGCCGCACCTGATGAAGGAGGCGGTGACCCGCCAGTCCTTCTTGCGGACGGTCACCGGGAGCTCCTGCAGCACCGCCATGTCCAGGTGGGGCTCGCCCAGCCGCTTCACCCGGAGGCCCCGGAGCATCCTCTCCAGGTCGGCCAGATTGTCGTTGAGCGTGGGGCGGGGCAGCTCCAGGACCGCCTTCTGCACCGGCGGGTCGGGGCGGCGGCAGGTGGCCGCGCAGGAGGTCAGTATCTGTCCCTTGCCGGCCGTGCTCGTGTCCGGAATGAACACCCGGACGTCGCCCCTGACGCGCGTGCTGCAGGCCAGGAAGCTACCCGATTCCAGCTCCTCCCGGGAAAGGGGATGGAGGTGGTCGAGCTCGTATTTGCCGTGGACCTGCGCGCGGCACTTGCCGCACTTGCCCTTGCCGCCGCAGATCGAGTTGAGCTCCACCCCCGCCTCCACGGCGGCCTTGTAGAGCGTCGTCCCGGGGGCGACCTCGATGGTCCGGCCGGAGGGGAGGAACGTGACCTTCGCCTTGGCGACCATCGAAGACCCCGCGTTCGCCCTACTTCAACCCGTGGGCGGCCTTGGCCGCCCGGACGGTGTTCACCATCAGCATGGTGATGGTCATGGGGCCGACGCCCCCCGGCACGGGGGTTATGGCCGAGGCCTTCTCCTTGATGGCCTCGAAGTCCGTGTCGCCCACGAGCCGGGTGCCCTTGGGCGCCGACGGGTCCGGTATCCGGTTCACCCCGACGTCGATGACCACCGCCCCTTCGCGGACCATGTCGGCCGTTATCGCCTTGGGAACTCCCATCGCGGCGATCAATATGTCGGCCTGGCGGGTGATGGAGGCCATGTCCTTGGTCCCGGTGTGGCACAATGTGACCGTGGCGTTGGCCCCCTTGGCCTTCTGGATGAGTATGTTGGCCATGGGCTTTCCAACGATGTTGGACCGGCCGCAGATGACCACGTGCTTCCCGGCCGGGTCGTTGCCGGAGCGCACCAGCATCTGCTGGACGCCGGCGGGGGTGCAGGGCAAAAAGATCGGCTCGCCCACCATCAGCCGCCCGACGTTCATCGGGTGGAAGCCGTCGACGTCCTTGTCCGGGTTCATCCGGAGAAGCACCTTGTTGGAGTCGATGTGCTTGGGCAGAGGGAGCTGGACCAGGATGCCGTGGAACTTCGGGTCGGCGTTGAGCCTGTCGACCAGGGCCAGCAGCTCGGCCTCGCTCGTAGAGGCCGGGAGCCCGAACGTCTCCTCGTGTATCCCGAGGTCGCGGCAGGCCTGCCCCTTGTTGGTGACATAGACCGTGGAGGCCGGGTCCTCTCCGACGAGCACCACCGCCAATCCGGGGTGGACGCCCTTCTTCTTGAGCCCCTCCACCTCGGTTTTGAGCTCTTCCCGGATCTGGTTCCCGATGTCCTTCCCCAATATCAGTTTCGCCGTCAAATCCATCCCCCTCCGGAGCCCTTTAACTCCTCTGCGATATATAACTATTTTTATATATCGAGCGATTGGCAGGAGGGCAGCAAGGCAGCAAGGCAGCAAGGGAAGGCAGGAAGGCAGCAAGGCAGCAAGGCAGCAAGGGAAGGCAGGAAGGCAGCAAGGGACGACGGTCCTCCCATTTCTCCCTTCCTCCCTTCCCTTGCTGCCTTGCTGCCTTCCTGCCTTCCCTTGCTGCCTTGCTGCCTTCCTGCCTTCCCTTGCTGCCTTCCTCCCTTCCCGCCCGCTCCCCGCCCCCTTCGTCCGGCTAGCGTGTCGACATAAACCCTTATATCATTCTAATAACATTAAGGTCACAGCCAGAATGGTGGTCGCGATGAAGTCAATGGTCGACAACGCCCTCGCAAGAACAGGCCTCCCAGAACAGGCGCAGCCGGCGACGCCGGAGACACCCGACGACAAGGAGCTCATGGAGCTCATCGAGGGATTGAAGCTCTCGATAAAGGTATTCGGATGCGGCGGCGGCGGCTCCAACACGGTCACCCGCCTGATGAACGAGGGCGTCGTCGGCGCCGAGCTCATCGCCTGCAACACCGACGCGCGCCACCTGCTCAACACCCACGCCCACAAGAAGATCCTCGTCGGTAAGAGGCTCACCCGCGGCCTCGGGGCCGGCGGCGAGCCCAATGTCGGCGAGCAGTCGGCGCGCGAGAGCGAGGAGGACTTCAAGAAGGCCCTCCAGGGAGCGCATATAGTGTTCGTCGCCGCCGGCATGGGCGGCGGGACCGGGACCGGAACGGCGCCCGTCGTGGCCCAGCTCGCCAAGCAGGCCGGCGCGATGGTCATCGCCTTCGTCACCAAGCCGTTCAGGGGCGAGGGCAAGCGGCGGATGGAGGAGGCCGACATGGGCCTGGCCAGGCTCAGCGCCGTGGCCGACACGGTCGTCACGATCTCCAACGACCGCCTGCTCGAGATGGCCCCCAAGCTCCCGCTCAACCAGGCCTTCCTCGTGCTCGACGAGCTGCTCATGGACTCGATGAAGTCGATAATCGAGCTCATAACCAAGCCGGGGCTGGTCAACCTCGACTACAACGACCTCAAGACGATAATCGAGGGAGGCGGAGTCTCCGTGATGGGCCTGGGCGAGTCCGACGCGCCCGGCGGCGAGAGGGTCGACGACGCCGTCTCGGCCGTCCTCAACTGCCCGCTCCTCGAGTACGACGTGCGCAACGCCACCGGCGCCCTGGTCAAGATAACCGGCGGCCCGGACATGACGCTGGCCGAGGCCGAGAAGGTCGCCGAGATAATCCAGTCCAAGGTCAACCCCAACACCCGCATGATCTGGGGCGCGGCGGTGGAGCCGGAGATGAAGGGCACGGTCAAGGTGATGCTCGTCGTCACCGGGGTCACCTCCAAGCAGATGGCCGGCCGCAGCGACCGGACCGCCCTGCAGTACGGCGCCGGGAAGCCCCAGCCGGGCGGCCTCGACATGGTGCGGTGAGCCGGGGCGGCAGGGGGACCCGGCCTCACCGGCGCGATGAGCGCTCCTTCCAAAGGATTCGTAGGTAGATCACCACGGGCCCTGCCGCCATCGCCGCCAGCGCGGCCAGCAGGAAGGGCAGGGCCGGGGGACCGACCGTCAGGGGGTAATCCAGGAGGATGTAGCGCGGGTTGTCGTAGGTGAGGTTGATCTGGGCGGTCTCCGAGTAGCCCCGGGCGTCAGCGGCCCGGACGTACGCCCGGTGGGGGCCGTTCTTCGACCTGGAGGTGTCCAGAAGGTAGCTCCACCCGTCGCCCGAGAGCTCCGCGTTGAGCCAGGGCCCAGAGTCGATTCTGACCTCCACCCTCTCCACGGCCGGGGCGCCCGGGGCGGACCTGACCATGCCCATGAGGTGGAGGCTGCGGTTGGCCGGGGCGCCGTCCGCCGGGTAGACGAACCGCACGACCGGGGGCGGGGGCGTGCCGTTCGTGACCGTCACCGAGAATGACTGGGACACCCGGAAGGTCCCGTCCGATACGGAGACCGCCACCGGGAATTCGCCCGCCTGTCCCGGCTCCGGGGTCCACCTCAGCAACCCTGACCGGAAATCCACTACCATGCCCGGCGGATACTGCTCAAGCGAATAGGACAGGGTATCGCCGTCGTCGTCCACGGCCTCGACGCCGTAGCTGTATTCGTGGCCGACCTGGGCCGAGACGGGCGGGGCGGAGACGATGCGGGGCGGGAGCGGCCCTCCGGCGCAGGCGGGGCCGGCCGCCAGGATGATGAGGGTTGAAAGGACGCCGAAGGCCGCCACGGCGAACCGGACCCGCCCGGGCCCGGAAATATGGCAATGACCCCGCATCTTTCCGGACTAGGCCGTGTCGATATATATAAATTGGGAGAGCCGGCCGTCGCAACTTATTTAAGCACCCACCCTTTTGGCCCCGCCTGACGCTCCGAGGGGGACCAGATGACGCGAAAGCCCGGAAGGATGTACCGCGAGATAAAGAGCCAGGCCTACTGCCAGCGCAAGTACATGGGCGGCGTGCCTGCGCCCCGGATCACCCAGTTCAACATGGGAAAGACCTCCAAGCCGTTCGACCTCACGCTCACCCTGCTCGCCGAGGAGAGGTGCCAGATACGCCACATCGCCCTGGAGGCTTTGCGCGTTGCGGTCAACCGGGAGCTCCAGAACCGCACCGGCAACGAGGGCTACCACATGAAGGTGCGCCTATACCCGCACGTGGTCATCCGGGAGAACAAGCAGGCCACGGGCGCCGGCGCCGACCGCGTCTCGCAGGGAATGCGCGCCGCTTTCGGGAAGGCCATCGGGACCGTGGCGCGCGTGGACCGCGGCCAGAGGATAATAACCGTCCGGGTGAACAAGGAGCACCTCGACGCCGCAAAGATCGCGCTCAAGCGCGGCTCGGTGAAGCTTCCCACACCCACCCGCATGGTCATCGAGAAGGGCGCGGAACTGGTCGCGTAAGAAACCGGGTGCCGGCACCCGGGTTCACTCCGCCTTCTCCTCCTCCCAGTCGGATTCGTCGAGGCGGCGGAGCTCGGAGCGGGCCTTTTCGACGTACTTCTTGGCGCCTATGGCCTCGAAGGTGCGCAGCGCGCGGGTGAGGAGGCGCCGCGCCTCCTTGCGGTCGCCCTGCATGCTAGCGGTTATCCCGAACTCCAGGAGGTGCTCGCCCAGGACGTAGGGCATCTCCAGCTCCTCGACGATGCGGGTGCTCTCGGTGAAGCATTTTCGGGCCATCTCCCACTCCTCGTTGTTGCGGTAGATGATGCCCCTAAGCATCATTATGGAGCCTATCATCACCCTCTCGTCGAGCTTCTCGAAGATGGTTATCGACCGGTCCAGGTACTCCATCGCCTTCTCGAGGTCGCCCATGCGGGCGAGGCACTCCCCGGCGCTGGCCAGGGCGTAGCCGACCTGGCGCGCGTTCCCCGACGACTTCGCGGCCGAAATGCTCCTCTCGAAGAGCCCCAGCGCGGCGTCCAGCCGGCCGTCGCGCATCTCGAGGTTGCCCAGGCTCCCCAGCGCGCGGGCGGTCTCCAGCGGGTCGCCGATCTCGCGGGCCAGGGCCAGCCCCTCCTCGTAGTACTGCCGGGACTTGCCGAAGTCGCCCGTGTCGTAGTACACCGCTCCCAGGGTTATGAGGGTCATGCCGGTGATGTACTTGTCCCCCGTCTTGTCGAGGAGGAGCAGGCCCTTGGTCCCCTCCTCCAGCGCCTTCTCGTACTCGCCCTGGCGCCAGAACATCGTCATCCGGGCGCGGTGGACGTTCGCCTGGCCGCTCACGTCCTTCAACCGGTCGTAGAGCTCCAGGGCCCTGCCGAGGCTCTCGGCGGCCTGGGCCCACTCGCTGCGCTTCTCCTGGATCTCGCCCAGCCTGAGGTGGCTGAGCGCCCGCAATCCCTCGTCGCCGGTCTCCTCGCCTAGCGTGATGACCTCGGAGAAGCAGTCCAGCGCCTCGTCCCACTCGCCGGTGGTGTAGAGCACGTTGCCCAGCGAGACCAGCACCTCCACCTCGAGCTTGAGGTTCCTCGGGCTGGCCTCGAGCTTCTCGAGGGCCTCCAGGGATTTTCGGAAGTAGCGGGCGGCCTCGTCGGGCGCGAAGGACTGCAGCGCCTTCCGGCCGGCGATGGCGAAGTACTCGGCGCTCTTGGGGAGGTCCCCCGCCATCGAGAAGTGGTAGGCCAGGGAGAAGATGACCTCGTCGCGCCGGTCCCGGTGGAGCCGCTCCACGGCCTCGGCCGCCTTGCGGTGGAGCAGCCGCCGCTTGGTGCGGCTGAGGTTCTCGTAGGCGACCTCCCGTATCATCGTGTAGGAGAACCGGTACCTCTCCTGCTCTCCGGCGGTGTCCTCGAGCAGCAGTCCGGCGTGGATGAGCCTCTCCAGCGCCTCCACGAGGTCGTCCTCGGACAGGTCCGATATGGCGGCGAGCACCCAGAAATCGAACTCCTGACCCAGGACGGAGGAGTTCTGGAGCGTCCGGGCGGCCGCCGGCCCGAGCCGGCCGATCCGCTGGGTGATGGCGGCGCGAACCGACGAGGGGATGGCGAGCGAGGTCATGTCCACCTTCTGGTGCCAAAGCGAGTCCCGGGGGTTGATGATGCCCCGGTCCACCAGGCTCTTCACCACCTCCTCCAGGAAATAGGGATTCCCCTCGGTCTGGCGGAAGACCTTCTCGACGAACCCCTCGGGGAAGTCGCTCCGGTTGAGGATTATGGAAAGGAGGTGCCGGGTCTCGCGCGGGTCAAGCCGGCGCAGCGAGATCGTGGCGGAGATGCCCTCGCGGTTTATACGCACCATGGCCTCCGTGAGCGGGTGGGGCTGGCCCCGGTAGGGCGAGACCTCCTCCGGCCGGTAGGCGGCGACGAGGAGCACCCGGGCGCCGCGTATGCTTCGCACGACGTAGCCCAGAAGCTGCAATGTGGCGTTGTCGGCCCAGTGCAGGTCGTCGAAGAAGAGCAGGAGCGGCCGCCGGCGGGCTATCTCCAGCATCATCGAGGAGACGGTCTCGTACATCCGGTCGCGCTCGCGGCCGATGTCTATGCGCCTGAGCTCCCCGGCAAGGTCGAGCACGGTCGTGTCGGGCGCCCCCCGCTCGCCGGAGCCCTCCGCCAGCGCGGCCACCCCCATGGGCCCCAGGTCCTTGGCGGCGCCCATGCCGGTGGAGAAGGTGAGCGGCATCGCCTCCCCGTCGGACTCGGGGGCCGCGAGCTTCGCCGAGGCCTCGCGCAGGGCGTCCGTGAACGGGAGGTAGGGGTCGGTGCCCTCCCGATAGAGGCATTTCCCCTGCACGGTGAGCACCCCCATCTCCCGAGCGTACGAGACCAGCTCGTCGACCAGGCGGGTCTTCCCTATCCCCGCCTCCCCGCTGATGAACACGATGTGGCCCCGGCCCGCGAGGGCGTCGTCGAGGAGGTTCTTGAGCCGGCCCACCTCCGCCTCGCGGCCGACGAGCTTCCTTTGGGGCATCTCGCCCAAGCGATTGCCCGGCGATGATAAATAACTATTCCAGGAAGGGGACCGCGCCGCCGCGCGGCCGGGGTGGCCGGCCGGTCATGGTCAGCGGGCGGCCCGGCGGGAGCGGCTGGAACGGCGGGACCGGCGGGGCCGGCCGGGGCGATCGCTGCCCGCGCCCCGCGCGCTCTCCCTCACCTGGAGACGCAGCCCGATCCGCTTGGCCCTCTCCAGGCAGGCTCGCGCCCGGCCCGCGCTGCCCTTCTGACGCCACATCTCCGAGAACTCCCGCAGGGCGTAGGACAGGTCGCCGGGCGTGCTCACCTTCTCGAAGAGCGAGAGGGCCCCCTCGAACTCCTCCCGGGAGCGGTCCCACTGGCGGCGGGTGCGGTGGACTATCGCGAGCCCCAGGTGGCCGTAGGCCATCCCGTGCTCGTCCGCCTGACCGGTGAAAAGGTCCAGCGACCTGCGGAAGTACTCCTCCGCCTTCTCCGTGAGCCCCTTGCGCGCCCAGACCTCCCCCAGGCTGTGGTAGATGGGCCCGAGCTCCCGGAGGTTGCCCTGCGAGAGGGCCAGCTCCTCGCCCCGGTGGATGGCCTCCAGGGCCTCGTCGAGCCGGCCCTGGGGCTTGAGGGCCTCCCAGCCCAGGGTGTTCCAGGCGCGCGCCGACTCGGAGCGGTCGCCGATGCTGTCGAGGAGCTCCAGGCTCCTGCGGATGCTCCGCTCGGCCCTCGCGAAGTCGCCCATGGCGGCCTGGACCCGGCCAAGCTCGATGCCCGCGGACGCCTCCTGCGCCAGGCCGCCGGCCGCCCGGGCGGAGGCGATGCTGCGCTGGCAGAACCGGGCCGCCTCGGCGAGCCGTCCCTGGCGCCAGAGCACGCGGCCCAGCCCGTGGTAGGCGCGGGCGACGCCCCGGCCGTCGCCGGCGGCCCGGGCCACCTCCAGGCAGTCGCGGAAGCTTCCAGCCGCGCCCTCCCACTCGTTGCGTTTCTGCAAGATCCAGCCTATGTGGTAGTGCACCTCGGCGCGCCGTCCCTCCGGGAGCGCCGGGAGGGCCTCGCGGTATTCCTCCAGCGCCCGGTCCCAGTCCCCCAGGATGTCGTCGGAGCGCCCCTTGAGGCAGAGCGCCTCGGCGCGCCCGGTGGCCGGCAGCGCGCCCAGGTCCAGGGCCCCCAGGTCCGCCCGGAGCTCCCCGGCGAAGCCGGCGGCAAGGAGCGCCTCCCCGCGCCCAAGCATCGCCTCCGCGGCCCCGGCGTGGTCGCCGGCGCCGAGAAGGTGGTGGACGAGCTCCAGCACGTCCCGGGGCTGGGAGGCCTTCGAGTAGAACGCGGCGGCCTGCCGGTGGAGCGCGGCGCGCTCGTGGGGCGTAAGCCGCGTGTAGAAGAACTCCCGGACGAAGTCGTGGATGTCGTACACCCCGGCGTACACCTCCCGCAGCAGCGAGCGGGCGAGCAGCGCCTGGAGCGTGTCGTGGTCCGGCTCCGGGTCGAAGAAGAGGGCGTCCGCCGGGACCGGGTAGCGGAAAACCGAGGCCATTCGCAAAAGCTTCCGCTCGGGAACGGTGAGGCGGGCGGAGATCTCCTCTTCGATGTAGCGGCTGATGTTGCCCCTCTGCTCGGCCTCCCCGGAGCCCGGCGTGAAGAGCTCGAGCGCCAGCGGGTGCCCCCCGGTGAGCTCGAAGGCCCGGCGGTGCTGCGAGTCCTCTATCCGGCGGGCGCGCAGGAGCGCCCGGCTGCTCTCCTCGTCAAGCCCGCCGAGGTCCATCTCGGCGACGAGCCCCTTCACCAGCACGTCAGCGCGGTCGTAGAACCGGCGCAGGCTGCGGGCCGTGATGATCGCCCGGACGCCGTCGTCGCGCTCGAGCACCTCGAGCAGCAGGGAGAGAAGGTGCAGGAACTCGTCGGAGGCCTTGTGGAAGTCGTCGAGCACCAAGACGGCCGAAAGGTTGCGGCAGCTCTCCTGCAGAACGTACCGGACCTCGTTCAGGTCGAGGTTGGGCTTGGAGGAGAGGTAGGTCCGGAGCTTGCGCCTGCCCAGGTGGGCCAGGAAGTCCCCCAGGGGCCCCAGGAGGTTGCGCGGCGTGTCCCACTCGTGGAACCGGTACCAGAACACTGGTCGGCCGCCCCGAGCCCGGGACACCAGCCGGGCCGCCAGGGCGGTCTTGCCGATGCCGGCGATGCCAGAGATGACCATGAGCCGGCGGTCGAGCAGCCACTTGCCGAGGGTGTCTAGCTCCCGGGCGCGGCCGACGAAGCCGGCGGGCACGGGGACCGCCTGCTGGGGCTCGGGCCCGCCGGCGCGCCTGGAGGCGCCCAGGGCCTCCCGGTCCAGCTCCCCTCCCGGCCGGACCGCCCGGGCGACCTCCACGAGGGGGTGCTGGGGACCCAGAAGCCGCATCGCCTCCCTCAGGGTGACCGCACCCCCGTCGCCCGCCCCGGGGAGGCGCACCCGTGACTCCTCCACCCTCCGCGCCAGCTCCTCGGCGGCGGCGCGGCCCTCCCCGGTGAGGAAGTAGACCTTGCGCCTCTCCGAGACGCCCTCGACCCGGTTTTTGGATTCGGTGAGGAGCCCCTTGTTCACCAGCCGCCGCACCGCCCGGGAGACGTGGTCCTGGCCGGTGCCCACGGCCTCCGCGATCCCGTACTGCGTCATCCCCCAGGGGACCTCGAACTCCCCGGCGAAGCGGGCGAAGCGCAGAAGGTGCACCAGTATCCACTCCCCGAACGTGAGCCCGGGCACGCCCGCCTCCGCGGTCACGGGGGTCTCACCCCCCTGTGGCAATATAGCGTTTTCGCCGCGCTGCCCTGCGCCTTGCGCCTTTTTTCAACGCTCCAGCCTTATCTCCACGCGCCGGATGCGCCGCGACGCCCGGGCGCGGCCGCCGGCGGCGCGGGGCAGCTTGAGCGGCGACACGAGCCCCAGCAGGGCGCTCGCCACCACCTCCCTCGGGAAGCGTCCCAGCCGGAGCTCCTCGCCGTCCACCCGGACGGAGAGGCGGATGTCGGACAGGTTGACGCACTGCTCGGGCCTGCGGCGGCGGTCGGCCACCGCGGCCGCGAAGCGGGCGCAGTCCAGCCCGCATCGGCCGCAGTCGATTCCGGGCAGGCGGTCCGCCACCCGCTGCACCAGAAGCCTCCGGTCGATGAACCGCTCCATCGCCGCGACGCTCCGGCGGCTCGCCGGGTCCACGCGCAGCACCGTGCCCGGGAGGCTCCCGATGTCGCCCACCGCCACCTTCTCGAGAGCGGCGTGCTTGAACCCCTCGAGGAAGAGGATGTCGGGCGAGACGGCCTCCCCCACCAGCCTGACGAGCGATGCGGCGTCGTCCGGGACGGCCCCGGTGGCGCCCGGCCGGGGGCGCCTCTGCCGCGGGAGCCGGTGCAGAAGCAGCGCCGCCCGGCCCTCCGCGAGAAGCCCGACCGCCGCGGCGCCCGCCTTCCCGTGGCGCCAGGAGTCCGTGCCCTCCGAGTCCAGCTCGAACCCGCGGTGGGCGGTGTGCTTGAGCACCGCCACGGAGAGCCCGCGCCTCCTGTACCTTCCCACCAGCCTGTCGATGAGGGTCGTCTTGCCCGAGTTCGAGTGCCCGAAGAAGCCCAGAAGCATCATGTCATCTCACTTCCACGCGAAGGGGCAAGGCACGAGGCGCAAGGCGCAAGGCTTGAGGCGCAAGGGTCAAGGCGCGAGGAACAAGGGGGGATCTCACGCAAATCCCTTCCGCCTCGCGCCCTGTACCTTGCGCTTTCGTCCCTTGCGCCTTGCGCCCTGCGCCTTGCGCCTTTCAAATGATTATTCAGAACAGCACCACCTCGACCTCTTCCCCCCTCTCGAGCAGCTCCACATTGTCGGGGACGACGATGTAGCCGTCGGCGGCGGCCAGGCTTGTGATGGCCCCCGACCCCTTGAACACGGGCTCGGCCTCGCCTCCGGCCAGCCTGACCGTCAGGAACTGGACCCGGCCCAGGCGGGAGGCCAGGCGCCGGGCGAGCCTCGCCCGGACGGTCCTCCTCTCGGGCGGGAGGCCGGCCATCCTCCTCACCGCGGGCGCCAGGAAGACCTGCCCGACCATCAGGGCCGCCGCCGGATACCCGGGGATGCCGAACACGAGCAGCCGGCCGGTCCGGCCCAGGAGGAACGGCTTGCCCGGCTTTATCTGGACGCCGTGGAAGAGGATCTCGCCCTCGTCGGCCAGCACGCCGGCGAGCAGGTCCCTCTCGCCGACGGAGCTCCCGCCGGATATCGCCACCGCCTCCAGGCCCCCGGAGAGGGCCCCCCGCAGGGCGTCCCTTATCGCATCACGCGTGTCCTCTATGTGGGGGAACAGCCGGGCCTGCCCGCCGTTTTGGTCGATCACGGACGCGAGGGCGTAGCTGTTGGAGTTGTACACCTGGGCCGGGCCAAGCGATCCGCCCGGCTCGGCTATCTCGTTGCCGCTGGAGATGACGGCGATGCCCGGGCGGACGAGAACCTCGACCGGGGCGAGGCCCAGGGAGGCCAGCACGCCGACCTTGGCCGGGTCCAGAACGGCGCCCGCCCCTAGCACCGCCGTCCCCTTCCGGATGTCCGAGCCCCGCCGGGAGACGTTGCCCCACCTGGGCTCGGCGCGCCTGAGCGTGACCGACCCGCCCTCCTCGGAGGCGAACTCGGCCATGACGACCGCGTCGGCGCCCTCCGGCAGCACCGCGCCGGTGGCGACGCGGCAGGCGGTCCCGTTGCGGACCGCCACGGTCGGCACGTCGCCGGCGAAGAGCTCCCCCGAGACACCAAGGCTCACCGGGCTGAGCTCCCCGGCCCCGACCACGTCCTCCGAGCGGACCGCGTAGCCGTCCATCGCAGACCGGTCGAACTGGGGGACATCGATGCGGGATACCACCTCACCGGCCAGGACGCGGCCGGCCGCCCTTCCGAGGGGCACCTCCTCGGTCCGCCCGGTCGCCGCCGAGTGGCGGAGCACGAGCTCCATCGCCTCGGGAAATGAAACGAGCTTCCTGAAGGGCCTGATGTTCACGCGGGCCGCCTCCCACGGGAAGGCCGGACGGGCCCGGCCGGCAGGTCGCCAGAGCTCCAATCGCCCCGCTCCCTCTTCCAGATGGGCGCCCTCTTCTTGAGCTCCTCGAGGATGTACCGGCACGCCCCGAAGGCCGCGTCGCGGTGGGCCGCCGTGACGATGATGAGGACGATGCGCCCGCCGGCCCGTATCCGGCCGGTGCGGTGGACGACCGACACTCCCTTCACGTCGAACCTGTCCAGCGCCTCGGCCTTTATGCGCCCGAGCTCCTTTCGTGCCATCTCCCCGAACGTCTCGAACTCGAGGTGCGGGACCCGGCCGGAAGGTGAGCTTCCCCGCACCGACCCGACGAAGATCACGGTCCCCCCGACGTCCCCGCCGAGCAGCGCGTCGAGCTCGGAGTCGACGGAGAAGTCCCCCTTCTGGATCCCGATGCGGCCTTTCCTCACGGGCAGGCCCCCAGCCCCCGGCCCCTGCCGGGGACCCTCGCCGGCGCGCCGGTCCAGTAGGGCTCCCGGCGCGAGACCGCGCAGGCGAAGAGCCCGGCGAGCTCGCCGTCGGTCGCGCCCCGGCGCAGGGGCCCGGCGATGTCGACGCCCCGGTCGCCCCGGAAGAGGCAGGGGACCAGCCGCCCGTCCGAGCTCAGCCGCAGCCGGTTGCAGTTTTGGCAGAACTCCGAGTTGTGCACGGGCCGCACGATCTCGATTTCGACCGTTCCGGCCCCCTCCTTCCCCCCGCGGCCGGGACCGGGAGGGCTCCCGGGCCGAAGGGGCACCACATACTTCCGCCGGTGGTGCATCCTCCGGGTGGTCGTCCGGACCGCCCGCCTTGCCAGCTCCCGCTCGACATCCGAAAGGTCGGTGTGGTGCTCCGAGTACCACTCTCCCGACAGTCGGCCCTTGGGCGCCTCGAGCTCGATGAGCTGGAGCACCGCGCCCTCCGAGGCGGAAAAGCGCATCATCTGCGGTATCTGGGAGCCGTTTTCGCCGCGGATAACGACCATGTTGAGCTTGACCGGTGAAAGCCCCGCCCTCCGGGCCGCCCGGACGCCCTCGACGGCCTCGGCGAGCCGGTCCGAACCGGTCATTCGGGCGTAGGTCGCCGGGTCCACCGAGTCGAGGCTGATATTGACCCTCCCGAGGCCGGCCTCCTTCAGCCGGGCCGCCAGGGGGGGAAGCAGGATGCCGTTCGTCGTGAGGGACACGTCCCCGAACAGGGGCGCAAGATCGCCGATGATCCCGGGCAAATCCCGGCGCAGGAGGGGCTCCCCGCCGGTGAGCTTGAGCTTCCCGATGCCAAGAGAGGCGGCCACGCGGGCGACGCGGCCGAGCTCCTCCCGGGAGAGCCTCTCCCGCTCCGTCCTGGCCGGCTCGCCCTCGCGGTGGCAGTAGAGGCAGCGCTGGTTGCACTCCCGGATGACGGAGACTCGCAGGTTGGTGACCGGCCGTCCGCACGGGTCCCGCAGCATGGGCTCGATATGCCTAAACGGACATATCGATATAAGCGTTTTGATTGGGGCCGGCCGCGGGTCACCAAAAACTGTATATTGGCTCAATTGATAACCATGTCCGACCGCAGGGCCGTTCCGAACGCCCGGAGGGAGTTCATGGAAAGGAAGAAGCTTTTTGCGATCCTGGTGGTCCTCGCCGTCATCCTGGCCGGGGCCGGATACCTGCTGCTCGGCAGGCAGGAGCCCCCGCCTCCCGGGACAACGGCCGCCTCCATCGCGATGCCCCCCGGCATCGGGTGGGACCCGATATACGAGTTCGGCAAGTCGGGCTACGAGCCCAGCCTAATGGTGGATTCCAAGGGCTACATGTACTACACCGCCCACAAGAACCTCGACGACAAGGGCACCTGGGACTACCTCGCCTCCTGGTTCTTCGTCGGCTCCCCGGACGGGAAGACCTGGGTCGCCCCCTCGGAGCCCTTCCCGCGGGGCAATCTCTGGAAGACCTACCTGGGCGTCGAGGGCGATCTGGCGGTCGACGGCAACGACAGGGTCTATTATGTGGACACCTACCTCATCGACAACCACCTGCACGTCTTCGACAGCCCGGGCGTGTGGCGGTACTCCGTGCGCGTCCAGAAGACCACCGGCCTGGACGACCGGCCGTGGATCTCGGCCCAGGGCGATGGCATCTGCCACTATCTGGGCAACAACGGCGCCGAGGCCAACGGCGGCCGCTACTGGTACTACCGCTCCACGACCGGCGGGCGCGTGTGGACGCTCGCCACCCCGGTCCCGGGCAACGGCTGGGGCCACATCGACGCGGAGCGGAAAGGCACCCACGCCTACATAATCTCCGAAAGCGACGTCGGCGCGCCGGCCGACATCCTCATCTACCCCAGCGACGACAGCGGGGCCACCTGGGACTTCTCCAACCCCGTGGTGGTCGGCGCGCGCGAGGGCCCCGGCCTCGGCGACGGCTTCCCGGTGTGGGTGATGGCCGGCCCGCAGGGCATGGTGTGGTGCATGTGGACCGACGCCACGGACGCCATAAACGACGGCAGCCGCATCTTCCTGGGCTGGAGCCGGGACTTCGGGCGCACCTGGAACTCCTCCGAGATCACGCCCTGGAAGAGCCTCTTCGAGTACACCACGATAGGCGTCGGCGACGACGGCTCCATCGGCGTCTCGTTCTACGCCGTGGATTCGCTCCCGGTGACCGCCGAGACCAAGTGGTACATCTACGCCGCGATGCTCCGGCCCGAAAGCCCCTTCCACCCGTGGAACAGGGACTTCGAAAACACCTCGATGGCGATGCAGGCCCAGAGGAAGGCCGAATCGGCCCGCGCCTCCGACAAGGCCGACCTCACGGCCCTCGACGGCACGCTCTTTTTCAACTTCACCAAGGCCGAGGAGGGGCCCGTCTACACCGGAAACGACCTGCACGCCCTCCACGACTTCTTCGAGATAGCCGTCGGCCCCGACGGCTACCTCAACGTGGCCTACCAGCACTACGTCGGCCCGACCAACGGCGCGTCCATGCTGTACTTCGTGCGGGGGACGCTGCCCTCAGCCGGCAACACGAACTCTACACGAGCCGGCTGACGAAGGGACGAGGGCAGCAAGGGAGCAAGGGAAGGCAGGAAGGGAACGGTACCTATTCTCGCCCTCCCCTTCTCCCTCTCCGCCTTCTGCCCTCCTCCCTTCGTTCCCCCCTCGCTGCCTTCCCTTGCTGCCTTGCTGCCTTTCTGCCTTCCTGCCTTCCCTTGCTGCCTTGCTCCCTTGCTCCCTTTCAACAATCTACTTGAGCAGCGCTTCCAGCCGCTTGTTCACGACGTCCCAGTTCACGATGCTCCAGAAGCCCTCGACGTACTTGGCGCGGTCGTTTTTGTAGTCCAGGTAGTAGGCGTGCTCCCAGACGTCGAGCACCATGAGCAGGCGGTAGTGCGGAAAGACGTTGACGTTGTGCTTCTCTATCTGCATGAGCAGGAGCCGGCCGGTGCCGCGGCAGCGGGTCAGCGCCGCCCAGCCCGAGCCCTCGACGGAGTTCGCGGCCTTGGAGAACTCGGCCTTGAAGCGCTCGAACGAGCCGAACTCCCGGTTGATCTCTTCCAGGAGGACGCCCGAGGGCTTCCCGCCGGCCTTTCCGTGGGGCCCCAGGTTCTCCCAAAAGAGGTTGTGCAGGACGAACCCGCCCTCGTGGAAGGAGAGCTCCTTTAAGACGGCCTTCTGGTCGACCTCGGCGCTCTCCTTGCGGGCCTTGTCGAGCTTCTCGAGTATCGCGTTGGCGCCGTTGATATACGCCTGGTGGTGCTTGGTGTGGTGCAGCCGGAGCTGCTCCTCGCTCATCGCCGGCGCGAGGTCCTTGTAGTCGTACTCCAACTCGGGCAACTGGTAGAACCTGGGCTGTTCCATTTTCTCCGCTCCTGTTGGTGCGCCTCAACGGGCTTGCCGTTTTTATAGCTATTGCAGAATCTGGCACGAATCTCTCATAATGGAGGGGCAAGAAACAAGGGCGAGGGGCACGGGGCACGGGGCACGGGTCAAGGGACGGGCAGGCTCCGTCCGCCCCTTGCCCCTTGCCCCTTGCCCCTTGCCCCTTGCCCCTTGCCCATTGCCCATTGCCCATTGCCCCTTGCCCCTTGTCTCAAGATGGATATATATACAGCCGGCCCTATGCACGGACTGTCCCGAGAATCGGGGGGTTCCGGGCTCGGGGAGAGGACGGTATCGGGATGGCAAGCGAGGTGACGTTCCGGGTCCAGCGCTTCGACCCGAAGACGGACAGAGAGCCGCGCTTCAAGGAGTACAGGGTCCGCAACGAGCCGGGAATGACAGTGCTCGACGGGCTGCTCCAGATAAAGGCCGAGACCGACCCCACCCTCAGCTTCCGCCGCTCCTGCCGGTCGGGCATCTGCGGCTCCTGCGCGGTGCGCATCAACGGGAGCTCCCGGCCCTGCTGCAACGCCCAGATAAACGACAACATCGTCGGGGGCAGGTTGCTCGTCGAGCCCCTGGCCAACTTCGACATCATAAAGGACCTCGTGGTCAACCTCGACGCCTTCTGGGGCAAGATCAGGCAGGTCCACCCCTGGAACGAGAGCGGCGAGTTCCGCCACACCGGGAAGGCTCTCATGGAGGTCACCGCCGACGACCTTTCCGAGATCCGCAAGACGGAGGGCTGCATATTCTGCGCCTCGTGCCACTCCGATTGCGAGGCGCTCCGCTCGAACAGGGACTTCGTGGGGCCGGCGGCCATCGTGCGGGCCTACCGGTTCATGCACGACCCGCGCGACAGGCTCGGGAATAAGCGTCTGGACGAGCTCAAGGCCAGAACGGGGATAGGCGTCTGGCTGTGCGCGATATGCGGCAACTGCGGCGAATCGTGCCCCAAGCTCATCCCGACCAACGAGTGCATCGCCTCCTTCAAGAACAGCTGGTTTTCGGAGAACAAGGCCCCCGACGGGCTGAAGACCACCGCCGAGAACCTCGAGAAGATGGGGCGCGTCTACGAGCTTGACGAGTTCGCCCTGCGCATGCGGGAGAAGCTGGGGCTTCCGCCGCTCACCCCCAACAATGCTCCCAAGCTGGAGCCAATCCTGAAGAAGAAGGGGGTGGCCAAGTGAAGAGATACGCGCTATTCACCGGCTGCACGGTGCCGGCCCAGATGCAGAACTACGAGGTGTCCGCCCTGAAGGTGGCCGGGAAGCTGGGCATCGAGCTCGTCTACCCCGAGGGCTTCACCTGCTGCGGGTTCCCCTACGAGGCCAAGGACACCTTCAAGCAGAAGACGATCAGCATACGGAACCTGGCCGTCGCCGAGGAGGCGGGACTGGAGGTCGTGACGCTGTGCTCCACTTGCGGCTCGACGCTCTCCAAGGCGAACCACCTCTTCAGGACGGACCGGAAGTACCGCGGGAAGCTCGGGGACGCCCTCGGGGAGATCGGGATGGAGTACAGGGGCACGACGAGGATAAGGCACTTCACCCGGATGCTCTACGAGGACGTCGGCGTCGAGAGGATACGGTCGCTGGTCGTCAGGCCGTTCAAAGGCGTGAAGCTCGCCGCCGACTACGGCTGCCACTACGTGAAGCCGGCGGCCGTCTTCGACGGCTTCGACGACTACCGGCGGCCCCACACCCTGGACGACCTCATCGAGGCGACCGGCGCCTCCTCGGTCGACTTCAAAGACAAGATGGCCTGCTGCGGCGCGGCGTTGCTCGCGGTCGACGAGAAGACCTCGGTGAACATGACGAAGTACAAGCTCGACAACATCAGGGCCTCCGGCGCCGAGGGCATGGTCACCCAGTGCCCGTTCTGCGGGATAATGTACGATGTCTACCAAAACACGATAGGCGAGTACAACCTCCCGGTGCTGTACCTGCCGCAGCTCCTGGGGGTGGCGTTCGGAATAGACCCGAAGGAGCTCGGGTTCAAGATCAACCAGGTGAAGGCCACGAACCTCTTAAAGAAGGTGGGAGCTTGAACCGATTGCTTGGTTCAAGCCGGGCTAGCGCGTCGATGCCCCGGATTTCAATCCGGGGTCTGTCTCACGCAGCGAAGCGTGGGGCCTCGCATTTCAATGCTGGGGGGTCGCGATGACCGTTTTCACCCACGACGTGGTCATAGTCGGGGCCGGGCTCGCCGGGATGAGGGCGGCCATCGAGGCCTCGCGCCAGGGCGCCGATGTCGCGATAGTCTCCAAGCTCCACCCGGTGCGCTCCCACTCGGTGGCGGCGCAGGGCGGCATCAACGCCGTCATCAACCCCGAAGACACCATCAAGGACCACGAGTTCGACACCGTCAAGGGCTCCGACTACCTCGGGGACCAGGACAGAATCGAGGTGCTCATCGCCGAGGCGCCGATGAACATCTACGAGCTGGAGCACATGGGCGCGGCCTTCTCGATGGTCGGGGAGGGCGAGGCGCTGGCCCAGAGGCACTTCGAGGGCCGCCTGGGCACAATCGACCAGAGGCCCTTCGGCGGCCAGAACTTCCCGCGCACCTGCTTCATACAGGACCGGACCGGGCAGGCGCTCCTCCACACGATGTACGAGAACCTGCTCAGGCAGGGCGTCATGGTCTACGAGGAATACTACACGACGAGGCTCGTCGTGAAGGACGGGGTCGTGGGCGGCGTCGTGGCCCTGGACCAGAGGACCGGGGAGCTCCACCTCTTCCGGGCCAAGGCGGTCCTCCTGGCGACCGGTGGCTACGGGCGCGTGTTCTCCGTCACCTCCAACGCGATGGACGTCACCGGAGACGGGATGGCGATGGCGTTCCGGGAGGGCGTCCCCCTCGAGGACATGGAGTTCGTCCAGTTCCACCCCACTGGCCTGTACCCGACCGGCATCCTGGTCACGGAGGGCGCCCGGGGCGAGGGCGCGTACATCGTCAACGGCAAGGGCGAGCGCTTCATGTCGAGGTACGCCGCCGGGAAGATGGAGCTTGCTCCCCGCGACGTCGTCGCCCGGGCCATACAGACCGAGATAGAGGAGGGCCGCGGCGTCAAGGGCAGGCCGTACGTCGATTTGGACCTGCGGCACCTCGGGTGCGCCAAGATACAGGAGAGGCTCCCGCAGATACGCGAGCTGGGCATCAACTTCGCCGCGGTGGACTGCTTCACCCAGCCCCTGCCCATCCGGCCGACGGCCCACTACTCGATGGGAGGCGTGCCCACGGACGTGAACGGGGCGTCGACGCTGAAGGGCCTGTTCGCCGCCGGCGAGTGCTCCTGCATCTCCGTGCACGGCGCCAACCGCCTGGGCGGGAACTCGTTGCTCGAGACGGTCGTCTTCGGCCGGCGCGCCGGGATGGCCGCCGCGGCGTTCGTGAAGGGCACGGCGCTGCCGGAGGTCCCGGCCGGCGTGCTGGAGACCGAGAAGAAGCGCATCGGGGCGCTGCTCGATGCGCGCGGGCCGGAGTCCGTACCGAGGATACGCGAAGAGCTCCAGACCGTCATGTTCGACAAGGTCGGCATCTACAGGACGGAGGGGCCTATGAAGGAGGCGCTGGCCAAGGCGCGCGAGCTCAAGAAGCGGTACAAGGACATCCACCTGTCCGGCGGGTCCTTGGTCTTCAACACCGAGCTCATCGAGGCGCTGGAGCTCCAGAGCCTGCTCGAGGTCGCCGAGGTCATCGCCCTGTGCGCCATCAACCGGACGGAGAGCCGCGGCTCGCACTTCCGCCGCGACTTCCCAAAGCGCGACGACCAAAACTGGCTCAAGCACACCCTGGCCCGCAGGAAGGGGGACGACATAGTCCTCGACTACAAGCCCGTCGCCATAACGAAGTATCCGCCGCAGGAGAGGAAATACTAGGCTGTCGGGGAAAGGCAGGAAGGCGGGAAGGCAGAAAGGCAGCAAGGGAGAAGGGGAGCGGACGAGAAGGGGTCTCGTCCCTTTTCTGCCTTTCTGCCGTGTTGCCTTGCTGCCTTCCTGCCTCAACCGTTTTTCTCTATGTACCCCCAGTCCACCTCGTAGACCTCGGCCCATTTCGAACCGTCGGCGCTCCGGGCGCGGAAGAGGAGCCGGAACGGCTCCTGCGAGAATTTGGCGTAATGGAGGTCGGTTATCGGCCGGGGGGTCTCGTTGAGGTTGGACTGCACGCCCTTCTCTCGCATCACGTCGTCGATGACGACGAAGCCCACCCTCCCGTAGGTCCTTTGGGTGCCGTTGAGCTCGTCTAGGGCATCGGTCCAGTTCTCGGCGAAGAATATCCAGTAGGCCTCGTCGGAGGTGACCTTGAACCCCCTTGTCCAGATTATCTGGCTCACGCGGTGGTCGCTCGCCACGGTCAGGTTGGTGTGCACGTTCTCCTGCATCCAGTCGGCCGCCTCGAACACCTCGGCCGAGATGGACTCCTCGAACCGCGAGGTGGTGCTCTGCACCGAGTAGGCGGTGGCGGCGCTCGCCACCACCAGCGCCGCGACGCCGAGTGCGAACCACTTCCTCCCCGGCGTCCGGTCGCCCGCCTCCCCCTTTGCGCCCAAAGTGCCTTGGTCCTTCCCTGCTGCCTTGCTGCCTCGTTGCCTTCCTGCCTTCCCCATATACCCCCAAATCTCCCACACCGCGACCCCCGCCATTATCGAGAGCGGGTAGGCGAAGTACTCGAGGTGACGGAAGGAATATATGGCCTGGTTGCGCGTCATTACGGCGAACAGGAAGGAGGCGGTGGTGGACAGGAGCCACGCCTTGACGTAGGCCCGGTCCGGGAAACGGTCGAGGTACCGGTAGCCGGCCACGGATAGCCCCAGGATGAAGAAAAGGGGCAGGAGGAAGGCGGTCGCCGCGGGCAGGAAGGTGAAGTTCGAGCCGTATATGGGGACGACCGTGAACAGCGCCGACAATCCCGCGCAGGCCGCCACGGTCGCCCCGACCTTCACCGCGTCCTCGCGCGGCGTGGGCCACCAGAGCTTCCACGCCACGAACCGCCGGAAGCGCTCCGACCGGCGCAGGAAGATGATGGCGGCGAACACCCCGGCGACCAGCACGTAGAACAGCCCGACCGTGGACCACGAGCCGATGGGCAGGGCCGAGGCGAAGTCCGCCCGGAAGACCGGGGTCGCCACCAGTATCCAGTAGGAGAAGGTGAGAGTGACGGTCGCCAGGAAGTAGAAGAGCTCCTCCTTGAGGTTCTCGGTCCACTCGCGCGACTGGAGGTTGCGCCAGACGATCGCCGCGAACACGAAGAGGATGTAGAAGTAGGTCCCGAGGTGGTGCGAGCCGACCAGCATGGCGGTCGAGATGTAGAGCGGCCCGGTCCAGAACCTGTCCCTCCGGTGCAGCACGAAGAGCAGGACGGAGAGGCACAGGAAGAAGTGCCCCATGGTCATGGGCGCGGCGTGGCTGGTCTGGTATACCTGGAACGGATTGGCCGCCAGGAATGCCGCCGCGAGCAGGGCGACCTCGCGCCGCCCGAAGAGCCCCTTCACCGAGAGATAGAGCAGCAGCACGGTCAGCCCGCCGAACACCGGTGCCACCTTGGGCATCAGGAAGGCCAGGTCCAATCCGGTGAGGCCGTGCACCGCGGCCGTCGTGGCGTAGAGCACGGGGAAGTAGCTGTAGCTCGTGCCCCAGCCGCTGTACGGTCGGAAGAACTGCGGGTTCTCGACGAAGTCCTGGGTTATGCCGAAATAGATGCCAAAGTCGCTTCCCCAGGCCGGGTATATCCAGCCCGGCACCGAGCGGATGGCGATGGCGCCGATGACAACCGCCCAGAGCACCGCGGAGAGCCGGTCGGACTCCCTCCATTGCCGGCGGGCCCACTCCAGAAACTCCATCGCGCGGTCAATTCACCTTCGGGTAGAAAAAGGTTGGCGGGGGGTCATATCTTGAACTTGAAAACGACCGACTCCTTTCCCTGCACTATCAGCTTGAGGCTGTGGTCGCCGGTTGCCAGGGTTATGTTGGTCAGGGTGATCTCCAAGACGACCTCCTTCCCCCACTCGGTCGCCCCGTCGAGGAGCCGGAAGGTCATGTTGTCCCTGGTGAAGTAGGTCCCGTTGATGAGAATGGTGACCGTGTTGCTGCCCAGGATGTTGGAACCGATGTTCTTGACATAGAGTACGAGGGTCGAGCAGGTGTCGTTGTAGGGCATCGCGGAGGGGTCGTTGATTATCGTGACCTGGGTGTTGAACTGTTTCGCCTCGTCGTCCGCCGCTTCCCTGATGTCACCGGCCAGGTTGATGACCGTGGTCACGAAGATGCCCGCCACGGCCGTGGCCACGATCATGGATGCGATGAAGAAGATCATGTGGGAGGCGGAGGTCCCGGGCATTACGGCGCCTCCCCACCGGGACGGGGGTGCAGGGTGCAGGGTGCAGGGTGCAGGGGGACGACGACGGGCGGGACGGGCAGGCGCGGCTCCCGCCCTGAACCCTGGACCCCGAACCCTGACCCCTCGTTCAGGCGATCACCCCGTACTTCGCCACGCCGTTGCCGGTGACCACGACCACCCGCTCGTCGAGCGCGGAGGTCACGTTCAGCTCCAGCCGGAGCTTCTCGTTGGGGGACCAGATGTCGGTGGCCTTGCCCTCGACCGTGGCGTTGGTGGCGTTGTGCGGCACGTACGTCCCGTTCAGGAGCACGGAGACCCCGTCCACGGTGAGCACCGTGCTCCCGATGTTCGTGAGGTTCAGAAGCGTCAGGGTGCCGTTGTAGGTGGCGTTGTCGACCTGGATGTTGGTCCGGGCCCAGGCCATCTTCCAGTCGGCGACATCGTTGGCGCCCTCCATGAGCCTGTTGGAGGCGTAGAACACCGACTCGATGAGGGGGGCGACCCCGATGAAGAACGCGACGGCGAGGATGGCGAAGCTTGCGGAGACGCTGAGCCCCAAAGCTCCACCCTCCGCGGCCTCAGAGCCCGAAGAACCCGTCCAGGCCCTTGCGCAGGTTCAGGACGTCCCTTTCGAGCTCCTCGAGCTTGTTCTTGTCCACTTCGGTGCCCCGGATCTTCTCGATGAAGATGAGAGTCTTCAGGTGGTCCTCCGGCGCGAGCTTCCAGTCGTCGCCGGGCGGGACCGCCGCCTTCTTCGGCTCGGGCGCCCCGACCTCCGTCACGGCCTCCTTGGAGTAGGCCATGACGACGTCGCCCTCCTTGTCCTTGGGCGCCTCGTACGAGCCGTAGGTCCGGCCGGTCGCGCCGCCGACGGGCGCGCCCGGCCCGAAGCGGATGCCCCGGATGACGTCCATCACGTGCTGCTTGATGCCGTCGCTTATCCAGCCGATGCGGACGTAGAACCCCAGGAGCGAGGGCACCTGCTCCCGCTTGACGCGGCCGAGCATGAACTCTATCCACCGCATGAGCGCGATGAGGCACATCGAGTCGGAGCCTATCTGCGTCAGCCGGGCCATGCGCTGGGGCTTGGGCGGGACCGGCACGACGCCCGCCACGGGCATGCCGGGCAGGGCCTGTACGGGGAGCTGCTCGGGCGCCATGAGGCCTTCGGGCACCTGGGCGAGGGGCGCCGGCGGCAGCGCGCCGGGCTCCACGGGCATGAACTCGCCCTCGCCGCCCATCTCGGGCGTGGGCTCGAAGAGCGCGTCGAACTCGGGGACCTCCTCCTTGGCCGCCTCCTCCCCCGCTCCGGCCGCCTTGGCGGCGGCGGTCTCCATGTCGATGAAGGGATTGACCTGGCTCGAGATAAGGTCGTAGAGGGAGGTGAGCTCGCGCATGTTCGCCTCCATGTGCGAGATGCTCTCCTTGACCTGGTTGATGTCGTTGCGGACGGCCTCGGTGAACTTGTCGATGGTGTCTATGCGGCGGATGGCCTCCTCGAGGGTACGCTCGACGCCGTCGAGCCGCTCCATCGTGCTCTGGCTGGCGATCTCGGGCGTGGAGGTCACGACCTGGAAGGCCTCCCCCGGCCTCGGACCGACCGTCTGGGCCGCGGGGACCGGGGCTGGAACCGGAGGCGCCTCCGCCATCGGCCTGGGGGCGGCCGGGACCTCCTGGAAGTCGTTGACCTCCTGGAAGTCGCCGCCCGCCGCCGGTTGCGGGGCGGCTGGCGGTGGGGCTCCGGCATTGCTTCCGACCGGTATCGCCATTGCGCTCACCTTGTCCACGGTGCAGTGTCCCTGAGGGCGCCTACTGCATCGTGAGGTCTATGAACTGCATCGTCCCGTAGGTCGTCGGCGTGGTGAAGCTCTCCTCCACCACCAGCCCGGCCGCGGGCTCGAAGTAGACGGAGGCGTGCGAGCCCGGCACCAGGCCCCACGAGGCCGGGCTTCCGGTCTGCTCGCCGATGTTGCCGTTGCCCAGCTCGAGCTCGACGTAGGCCATGTTCTCCCAGTGGAGCCACATCGTGCCGGGCGGGTTCCAGTCCGTGGTGACGGCGGCCGGGACATTGTCGCAGCCGAAGTCCGTCTGGCTGCCGACCGTGTACGAGGCCGGGTTGATGGTGAGGTAGGCCGACTGCGTCGGGCCCATCCAGTGCACCCTCATCGTCCGCATGTTCACGCCCTGGCTTCCCGCCCAGACCGTGACCAGGAAGGTTACCCTCTGGATGCCGGTCTGGATGTTCACGGGGAGGCCGCCCTTGTTGAGGTTGCGGTCCCCGACTATGTCGAGCACCTTGATGCCGCCGCTGACCTCCTGGACCGTGGCCTTCCCGGTCGCCTCCGCCGCGTCCTTCAGCGAGTAGGCCGTCTTGAGTATCACCGCCGAGGCGATGGCGGCCGTCAGGACGAGAGCGATGAACACTATCAGCGTGCCGATGCCGATGGTGGCGTTCCTTTTGGACTTCCAGGCGTATTTCCGGGGAGTTGCTGCCATCACTCTACCTCCAACTTCCGTCAACAACGTATATCTACGCCCAGTATATCCTAATATAAGTATATAAAAATTCTTCTTTGACCCATAATCGCTCACCGTCATAACTTCACGAATTCTCGAACGTTTATCTCCATCCCCCGCGAGGTGATGGTGAAAGGGTGGACGCCGGTGTCGTGCGTTCCGAACCGCATCTTCTGCACCGTCACCGTGCGCATCGATTCCCCCCGTATGTTGCGAAGGCTCAGGCAGATGTGGGTGTCCGCAAGGAAGTTCTCCACGCCGAAGCGGACCGACCCGGCGGGGCCAAAGGATTCGGTCACGAGTAGGGAGGTGAGCTTGCGGTCCCGGAGGAACCGCCCGAACGAGAAGAGCTCCTTGCGGAAGAGCTCCTCCTGGCCGCTCAGGAGCCCGATGGACGCCACGGAGTCGACCGCGAGCCGGCGGATCTTCCTTTTCTTCAAAAGGCTCTCCACCACGGCCTGGAGCGTACGGAACCCGACGAACCCGCCCTCGAGCTCCTCGTGCGCGTCCGGCTCGCCGCTCAGCCACTCCACGTCGAGGTTGTCCTTGCGGGCGCGCTCGCGCAGAAGGTCCATCCCGGCCAGCCCCGCCGGCGCCTCGGCCTCCGGGCCTAGCACCTTCGAGAACCAGCCCAGGTCCGCCACCGTGAGGTCTCCCTCCTCCTCGTACATCTCCGGGCGCATGCCGAAGGACTTCATCGCCCTCAGGATGCTTTGGCGCTCCTCGTCGAGGGTTATATAGAGGCCGGGCTCGTCGAACCTCTCGACCCCGTAGTAGACGAACTGCATGCAGGTGAGGCTGCGCCCGCTGCCGGGAGGGCCGGAGACCAGGTTGACCGTCTGGGCGGGAAAGCCCCCCTTGAGCAGGAGGTCGAGGCTGTCGATCCCGGTGGGCACCCTCTCGACGGTCTTCAGCGGACCACCTTCTTGACCTTCCTAATCTTCCGGGTTCCCTCCCCGGGGGCCGGTGCGTCCGGGGCGGCCGTCTCCTCGGCGGGACCGTCGGCCGGTCGCTCCCCGGGCGGCCCGTCCGGCCCCTCCCCGGGTTCGGGCCTCTCGCCGGTGGAGGGGGCCTCACGCTCCCCGGCGGCCGGACCCTCGTGGCGGGTGGCCCGCTCCTCCGCGGCCCGCTTCCTCTTCTCGTTGATGGCCTCCAGCCTCCTCCTCATCCCCTCCTTCGTGACCACGCCGGAATCCAGGTATTCCTCGAGGTCCCCGACATCGTCGCCGTCGGACTTCCACTGGTCGATCATCTTGCGCAGCGAGGCCAGCTTCTCGGGGTCGAGCTGCGTCTCCCTCCGGGAGGTCTCCCGGTGGCCCGCCGACTGATCCCGGATGCCCATCTCCTTCTCCGGGCGGGCCGGAATCCTGTCTATGAGGGGCTGGCGCTGGGGCTCCGGCCGGGGCACCGCGGTCCCGGTCGGCCCCACCGGCCTCAGGCAGGAGGGGCACTTCTTCCAAGTCGGGTCCAGCGGCTCTCCGCAGCCCTCGCAGGTTCGGCCCATGGGAGCGCGCTCGGGCGGCGCAGGCGCGGCCGGCGGGTGGGCCGGCGCCTCCGTCCCCGGATGCGCGCCTGTCACGGCCGCCGCAAGCGAAGGCGCGGTCCACCGGGCCGGTGCCGGCGTCACCGGCTTGCCGGGCGGCTTGAGCTCCGGCAGCTCCACCGCGGCCGCCCTCGCCGGCGCCTCTTCGGCCCGTTTCCCGTGCCCGTACCGGATTATCGGGATCCTGTCGGGCGCCGGGCGCTGCTCCCAGGGGGCCTTCCCGGTGGCCAGGTACTCCTCGAGCTCCGCAAGCGCGTGAAGGTCGAACAGCCTCTTTTTCGCACCGGCGTTGCCGGCGAGCAGCCCCCGGCGCTCGAGCTCCGCCCCGATCTCCTTGAGGCGGTTGACCACGCCCTCGAGGCGCCCGCACTCGGCGTGCAGCGCCTCGTAGGGAAGCTCCAGCGCCCCCTCCAGCGTGTCCACATTGTAGCCCTGGGAGAGCAGCGAGAGGAACCGGTCGGTGCACTCGTCCCGCCGCCGGTGGAGGCTCTCCCTGCCCGCTCGCTCCTCTTCCTTTCGGCCGCGGATTTCCTCCTTCAGGGCGGCGATGGCCCCCTCCACCTGCTCGACGCGGTCGAGGTCCTTGAGCTGGGCCCGTATGGCCGCCGCTTCGGTCCCGAACTCCCGGGTCTCCATCGCGTCGAGGATTCCCTCCAGGCCCTGCATCCTCTCTATCCTCATCCGGTGGGTGATGACGGCGCGGCGCAGGTCCTCGAGCCTGCCGCCGCTGAGCTTCTGCAGCTCCCCGACGTCGTAGCCCTCCGCCTCCCAGGCCTCTATCTGCCTGACGATCCCGAAGCGCAGGTCGTCGTCCTCCCTGCGGCGGCTCTCGCTCTCCTTCTTCCTCCGCTCCACCCTCTCCCAAAGCTCGTGGACGTCCTTCTTCGCCTCCTCTATGCGACCGACCTCCCGGAGCTTCTCCCGGATGCGTGCGATGAGCTCGTCGTAGCCCAATCCGGAGAACTCCTCGAGCCGCTCGCGTATCTGCCGTATCTCCTCGACGGACCTCTCGAAGCGCGCGAAATCGGACGCCATCTCGGAGGGCTTCTTGCCCAGCGCGCCCTCCAGCGTGTCGACGTGGAAGCCCTCCTCCAGCCAGGCCGACATCTTGGCGATGTACTCGCCCTGAAGCCTGCGCCGCTCCTCCCTGAGCCGCACCTCCTCGGCCATCCGCTTGCCTATCTTGAGCTCGAGCCCGGAGAGGAGGTCCCGGGTCTCGCCCAGCGCCTCGACGTTCTTCAGGTTGCGCTCGATCGCGGCCCGCTCGGATTCGAACCCCTCGGTGTCCAGGGCCTCGAGCTCCTCCTCGAGCTCCCGGAGCTTCTGGATCCGGATTTTGAACATCAGGAACTCCTTGGTCAGCACCTCTATGTCGCCGTCGTCGAGGCGCTCCAGGCGGGAGACGTCGTGGCCCTGCTCCTTCCACTCCCGGATCTTTTCGCGCAGGTCCTCGAGCTTCTTCCGCTGGAGGCCCCTCTCCTGGGCCGAAAGCCGGAGCCTCTCTATCTGCTCGGCGCAATCGTCGAGCCGCTCCAGGGTGTAGATCTTCTGGCGCACCTCGGCGTGCTCGGGCCCGGCCTCCTCGGCCGGTATCGCCGCAAGCTCGCCCAGGAGCGACTGGGCCCTCTGGATGGACATGCGCGCCAGCGAGTACTCCCTGCGGAGGAACTCCAGGTCCCCGTCGAGCAGGGCCTCCAGCGCCCACACCTCGAAGCCCAGCTTCTTCCAGCCCGCTATCTTGGAGCGCAGCTCCTCTCGCCGCCGGCGCTCCTCCTCCGCCCGGCGCCGCTCCTCCTCGCGCTTGGCGAGAATCCTCGTCCGGAGCTCCTCCGCCCTCGGTCCGGAGACATCGAGCCGGGAGATGTCGTAGAGCTCGTCGAGCAGCGTGGCGCTCTCGGTCTCGAAGCCGGTGATGTCCAAAGACATCACTTCGCGGCGCATCTGCTCGACGAGGCGGACCCTCCTTTCGACCTCCCCGAGCTCGCCTCGCATCTCGGGCATCGGCAGGGAGCCGAGGGCCTCCAGCCCGCCCGGCCGGCCGTCGCGGTAGCCCTCGCCTATCCAGCCCCCGAGCCTCTTTGTGAGCTCCAGCCTCTCGCGCTCCTCGGCCTCCCGCGCCCTAAGCTCCGCCTCCCGGCGCGCCGCCATCTTCTCCTCGAGGGCGCGCTTTCCGGCGAGCACCCGCTCGGTGGTGTCCAGGCCGACCCTCCTGAGGTCGGCGACGAGCGCCCCGACCTCCCTCTCGAACCCCTCGGAGTGAAGGGTCCGCAGCTCCTCCTCGAGCTCCTGCACCCGCTTGAGCTGGATGCGGTACCTCACCCACTCGGTCCGGAGGTGCTCGTCGTCGCCGTCGAATGCCGAATCGACCCGGGAGGTGTCGTAGCCGGCGCCCTTGAGCTCCTTGACCCGGGAGAGCAGCTCGGTTCTCCACCTGCGGCTCTCCTCGGCCTTCCGCTCCCGCTCGCGGGCTGCGCGCTGCGAGGCGAACTGGAGCCGCAGGAGGCTCTCCTCGGCGGCCTGCACCTGCGTCGGGTCCTGCAGGAGCGCCGACAGCGCCTCCCGGCCGGCCGGGTCCTCGTCCCGCGAAAGGCGCCCGGCCTCCTCGCGCAGCTCCGCAAGCCGCGCCACCGCCTCCTCGAGCTCCTCCATGTGCTCGTTGAGGAGGTCCATGCCGGCGTTCTCGATGAAGTCGTCGGCGAGGGGCACCTTGAGGCCGGCCCCCTTCCAGGCGGCGACCCTCTCCCGCACGGCGGCCCGGGCGAGCTTCTCCTGTCCGGCGCGCAGCCGCTCCTCGCTCCTCCGCTTCTCGAATAGGACGCGCAGCTTTATGAGCGCCTCCTCGGCCTCCTGCGCCCTCGCCGGGTCCCGGAGCATCCCGCGCACGCCCTTCCGCTCCTCGGCGAACTCCTGGCCCCCCAGCTCTCCGAGCTCCTCCTCGCACGCGAGGAGGCGGCCCACGGCCTCCCCGAAGCGCTCCACTTCGTGCTCGGCGGCCGCGATGTCGCCCTCGAGCGCCCGCTCGACGGGTCCGGTGGAGAAGCCCTGCCCCTTCCAGGCCGCCACCCTCTCCCTCAGGCGGCCGACGCGCCGCTCGGACTCGCGCTTTCTGCGCTGCTCCTCCTTGCGGACCCGCTCGGCCCGGACCTGGAGCTCCAGGAGGAGGTTTTCGGCCTCGCGGCTCATCCAAGGGTCCCGCAGGAGCGTCTGCATCCGGGACACCTGCTCCTCGGGCCCGGCGGGCCGGAGGGACCGGAACTCGCCCAAAAGCTCCCGGTTCCGGTGGATGCCCTTCTCGGCCGACTCGAACGCGCCCGGGGCGTCCTGCGGGCTGTCCCTGAGGATGAGCGCCAGCCGCCCGACATCGAACCCCTCCGACCGCCAGTCCTCGAGCTTTCTCTCGTACCCCTTCCTCTCGCTCTCCCCGAGCAACGCCTTCTCATTCATATCGCTCGCCTACTTCCTGATGCGCTTGACCTTCCTTCTGGCCACCCGGCCGGGCGCCGCCTCCTCCTCCTCCCGGGCGCCGGCCGGGGCATGTAGTGCCCCGGCGGCCGCGCCGCCGGCTCCGGCCCGACCGCCCTCAGGGCCCGCCGCCGTCGGCTGTTCTGGCCCCTCCGCCCCCGGCCGCGGGCCGGGCGGGGGGCCGCTCAGAACCTTGCTCTTGACCGCCATCCAGGTGTCCTCGAGCGCGCGGCGCTTGCGGCCCCTCTCGAACTCGGCGAACGCCTGGCGGACCTCCGAAAGCCCCTTCCCCGCCGCGCTCTCGAGCGGCCCGACGTCCTCGCCGGCCGCTCCGAGCTCCCTGATGCGCGCCCTGAACCGCTCCAGCTCGGCGTCGCGGGCCGCCATCGCGGCCTGCGCCCTCTTCCTGTATTCGGCGAGGGCCCTCTCCGCCTGGGAGAGCTTGAGCGGGTCCTGGAGCATCCGCTCCACGGTCTCGGCCCCCGGGACGCCCTCGGGCACGCGGCCGAAGAGCGCGTGGAGCTCCCCCCGGAGCTCCTCGCAGCGGAGCAGCGCCCCCTCGAACTCCGCGAAGCGCTTCTCGGCGAGCGCCAGGTCCCCGGCCAGCGCGGCGCTGAGGCCCTCGACGTTGAGGCCGAGCCCGCCCCACTCCCGGAGCCTTTCCTCGAGGGAGCGCCGGAGCGCGAGCCGCCGCTCCTCCTCGGCCCGCCGGGCCCTCTCGGCCTCCTTCCGGGCCTCATCCTCGAGGCGGGCGCTCTCGGCCCTGGCGGCCAGCTCCTCGAGCCTCCTGTCGACGTCGGGAATCCGGTCGACGTCGTTAAGGATCCGGCGCAGCGCCTCGAGCTCCGGCTCGAAGCCCGGGGCATCGAACGTCGCCACTCGGTCCGCCAGCGCCTGGAGCCTCCGGAGGTCCTCCTCGAAGCGGGCGATCTCCCTGTCGGCCTCGTCGGGGGGGAGCTCCAGCGCCCGCTCCAGCCTCCTCACGGAGAAACCCCTCTCCAGCCACCCGAGGATCCTCTCGCGGAGAATCCGCTTGCGCTCCCGCGCTGCCTTTCTCCGCAGGCCCCGCTCGCGGCCCCTCTCCTCGGATGCCTTCCAGAGGGCCTCCACCTCCGGGACCAGGGCCGCCGGGTCGTCGGTCTCGTTGAGCCTGCGGCGGAGCCGCTCCACCTCCCCGTCGGCGCCGGAAAGCTCCAGGGCGTCCAGCCGGCGGCGCAGGTGCTCGGCGGCGGCCATGCGGGTCCTGAACAGCACGAACTCGGAGGAGGCCCGGTCCAGGTCGCTCTCGAGAAAGGCGCGCAGCTCCTTTATGCGGTGCCCGCGCCTCTCCCAGTCCGCCGCGACCGCCGCCAGGGAGGCCTTCCTCTCGCCCTCCTTCTTCCGCCGGGCGATCTTGGCCCGAAGCGAATCCCGGTACGCCCGCACCAGCGGGAGGTTGTCGGGGTCGCCCAGGAGAGAGCGGATGTGCTCCTTGTCGGCCTCGTGCCCCTTCGTGTCGAGGACCTCCAGCGCCGAGCCCTCCCGGGAGAGCTCCTCGATGTCCTTCTCCAGCCGGTCCATCTCGGCACGCCAGCCGTCGCGCTCGTGCCTCAGGGCGCCCTCGAGCCTCCTCACGGCCAGCCCGCCCTCCACCCATCCCTGGACCTTCCTCAGGAGCCCCAGGTCGGTCGAAAGGTCCCGGGCCGCCTCCTGGCCGGCCGCCAGCGCCTCCGACTCCGCCCGGGCGCGCAGCGCCGCCACCTCATCCTCGAGGGCGGGCATCCTGGAGAAGTCGCGCAGCTCGCGCTGGAGCCGCCCCGCCTCGTCGGCGTATCTGGTCCCGGCGAGGGGCTCGAGCAGGCCGACGAGGTCGTCGTGGAGGTCGACGTCGAACTGGAACGCCGTCACCGCCTTCCGCAGCGCGGCCATGTCCTTGTTGAGGAGCGCCTCGAGCTGCGCGGTCTGGAGCCCGCCCTTCCTCCATTCGCCTATCCTGCGGCGGTACTCCTCCCTCTCCAGCTCCTCGGCGCGGGCGCGCTCCACCCCGGCGACGAGGGAGCCGAGCTCCTGGCGGGATTCCCGGTTGCGGGACGGGTCCAGGAGCGCCCGGCGCAGCCTCTCCGCCTCCTTCTCGAACCCGCGCAAGTCGAGCGAGCCCAGCTGGGACAGCATCGTCTCGGCCGCCCGCGCCTCCTCCTCGAAGCCGGTCAGCGCGGCCTGGGCCCCGCCGAGGTCCCCTTCCAGGGCCTTCTCCACCGCCCCGACGGCAAAGCCCCTGGCGCGAAGCGCTTCCAGACGGTCCCGGAGCGCCCTCCTCTCCTGCGCCTCGCGGGAGTGCCGGGCGGCCAGCCCGGAGAGCTCCGCGAAGGCGGCCTCGGCGCCCTCGAGGTTCCCGACGTCGCCCAGGAGCGCCTCCAAGGCGGCCGCCTCCCGGGGGAACCCGGACACGTCCAGGGAGGAGAGGGACATCGCTATCGCGACGAGGCGCTGGGCCGCCGGCTCGAACCGCCCGAACTCCCGCTCCGCCGCCGAAATGTCGCCGGCGAGGGCGCTCTCGAGGCGGTCGACCGCCAGTCCGTGGGAGGACCACCAGAAGAGCTTCTCCGACAGGGCGGCCCTCCGGGTGCGCTCCTCCTCCCGGCGGGTCCGCTCCTGCTCCCGCATCTGGGCCGAATCCGCCCGCAGGGCCTCCAGCCCCCGCTCCAGGTCGGGAATCCTCGAAACGTCCTTGAGCATCGCCGAGAGGGCCGCCTTGCGCCCCTCCAGGGAAGGCTCGTCGATGGCCGCAAGCTCCTCGCCCAGCTCGCGCAGCCTCTGCAGCTGGACCCTGAACAGGAGGAAGTCCCGGCGCGCCCGCTCGAGGTCGAGCTTGAGCGACTCCTCGAGCGCGCCGACCGCGAAGCCCTCCAGCTTCCACCTCTCCACCGCCTCGCGGAACTCGCGGCGCTTCTCCTCCTCGGCCGGGGCCTCCCGGGACCTCCGCTCGGCCTCCTCGCGAAGGCGCGCCTGGTCCTGCGCCCTGCGCACGGCCTCCTGCTCCGTTCCGAGCCTCTCCCGCTCCCTGGCCTCGGCGGCGGCGCGCAGCTCCGCCCCGTCACCGGCGGCCGGGGTCGGGAAGGCGGCCGCGCCCTCGCCGGGGGCGCCGCGGGCGGCCGCCGCGCCCTCCCGGGCGGCGGCGCGCCTTCTTTCGAGCTTCTGGAGGAGCAGGCGGTGGGCCCGCTCCGCCTGCTCCACGCGCCCGACGTCGTGAAGCATGTCCTGGATGGCGGCGGCGTCCGCCTCGACCCCCGCAAGGTCCATTATGCGAAGGTCGTTGCGGATGGTCCGGAGCCTCGCCACCCGGCCGGCGAACTCGTCGAGCTCCGAGGCAGCGCGCGCCGGGTCGGCGGCCCGGGCCGCCTCGAGCGCCGAGACGTCGAAGCCCTGGGAGCGCCACTCGGAGAGACGGGCCAGAAGCTCCCCGGGGACCGACGGCCCGGCCGCCGGCTCCCTCTCGGGGGCCAGCGCCTGCTCCTCCTCCACCGTCCATCCGCCGTCGGAGTATGCCAAGGTCTTGAGCTTGGGCCGGAGGATGGGGCCGCCCAGCCTGACGGAATATTTCCCGCCGGGCGCCTCGGAGACCTCCAGCCAGGAGTTGAACGACAGCCGGATGGCCGCCTTCTCGGGGTCCTTCTCCTCCTCCATCGTGAAGAGGGCCGTCATGCTGCGCCGCTTGAACTTGAAGATGTTGACCTGGACGAAGTTGAAGACGGTCTCTATGGCCACGGTCGCGAGCGCGCGCGGCAGGATGTCGACGAACGCCCGGGGGGAGCCGGACTCGGGGAGATCGGCCAATGCCAGGTTGATCGCCGAGTTCACGTGCGGGAGCTCCATCGGGAGCCTCATCACCGGACCGTCGTCCTCGATGTCTCCGATGTGCCTTTCCCGGAAGGTGGCCCAGTCGAGGATCCTCAGCCTCCCCGCCTGCTCCGCCGGCGCGGTGTCGAAGCCCAGCGCCCCCATCCTGCGCTTGAACTCCTCGGGCGTGGAGGCGACGAGCACCAGGACGGATTCGCCGTCGCGGAGGCCCTCGCCTATGAAACGGAGCGCGAGGTCCTCCTTGGCCTCTCCGGGGCCCTCGACCAGGAGCGAGCAGCCGCGGGGGATGCTCTCGCCCAGCCAGGGCACCGTGCCCTTGAACTGGGCCGCCACCGCCTCTCCCGGGAGCTCGGCGATAGCGGAGCCGCCGCCGGGCGCTCCCGCCACGGCCGCCTCGCCCTCCGTCCGCTCGCCGGTCGACCTCTCCCAGAGCTCGAGGCGCGCCCCGGTCGCCGCGGGCGCGACCCGCGCGCCCTCCGTGCGCTCCGGCGGGGGCTCCCCCGCCTCTCCGGCCGGCTCCGGCGCGGCCGACCGCGCGGGCGCCTCCGGCGATCCATCGGAGGACCCGGTCTCCTCGAGGTGCAGCGTCGGGAGGTAGCGGTTCAGTCCCATGACCGAGCCGGGGGGCAGGTTCCGCGAGATGTACTCGCGGACGGGCCTGCGGATGCGCTCCGCGGCGGAGGTCGCCCCGGTGAAGTTTTCGAGGATCCAGTAGAGCACGCCGATGACCGTCGCCACCGTGAGCAGCCCGCCCTCGTCCTCGGGGAAGCCCTCCCGGAGCCCGACGGTGTCCCCGCTGACCACCACCCCCCTCAGGGACGGGTTCTTCTCCGCGAACGTGTCCAGGTGACCCTTCAGCCTCTTGCTCGAGACTATGTCTCGGTTGGCCTCCACGACGGTCTGCAGGAGACCCTGCCAGGTCTTCGCGTTCTCGCCCATCACCCAGGCTCCGGGTCGGCGTACTATATGGTATGGATATAGTTTAAATGTTATCAGCGAAGGGGCAAGGGGCACGGGGCAAGGGACGACTGGGGAGCGGAGGACAGGGGACGGAGGACAGAGGACAGAAGGAACGGTGCTCTCCGCCTCCTGCCCTCTGTTCTCTGCCCTCTGTCCTCTGCCCTCCGTTCTCTGCCCTCTGTCCTCTGCCCTCTGTTCTCTGCCCTCTGTCCTCTGCCCTCCGTTCTCTCCCTTGTCGTCCCTTGCCCCTTGCCCCTTGACCCGTGGCCCTTTTAAAGCGCGCAAATAACTTATATCCTGAAAGCCCGTTCGTGCGTCCATGGACTTCGGCATCGTGGCCAGGCCGGACCTCGCCCAGGCGCGCCGGACGGCCCGGCAGGCATGGGACTTCCTCAGGACCTGCCGGAAGGTCCGCCGCGTGGTGGTCGAGGAGAGGCTGGCCCGCCACCTGAGGACCGAGGGCGTCCCGCTGGACCGCATGAATGTCGACGTCATAGTCTCCATCGGCGGCGACGGCACCGTCCTCAAGGCGCTCCAGGAGGCCCACGGGCGCGTCTTCGCCATCAACGCCGGGGTCCTCGGCTTCCTCACGGAGGTCCCGCTCGAGGACGCCATTCCCGGACTCCGGCGGGTCGTCGACGGCCGCTGCATCATCGAAAAGAGGCTGCGGCTCAAGACCGTGATACGCGGCCGGAGGCTCTTCGACTCCACGAACGAGGCGGTGATACACACGGCCACGACCTCCAAGATGCGTCACTACCGGATACTGCTCTCGGGCCAGCAGGTCGACGACGTGCGCGCCGACGGCATAATCGTCGCGACCCCGACGGGCTCGACCTGCTACGCGATGAGCGCCGGCGGGCCGATAGTGGACCCGGGCACGAGGGCGTTCGTCATCGTCCCCCTGGCGCCTTTCAAGATGTCCTCCCGGGCGGTGGTGGTCCCCTCCAACCGGCGGCTCACCGTCTGCCTCGTCGACGACAAGCCCTCCAAGCTCGTGCTCGACGGGCAGGTGGAGGAGGCGCTCCCGCCGGGAACGGCGGTGGAGTTCTCCGCCTCCGAGCGGCCCGCGGAGTTCATCCGTTTCCGCTCCGACTTCTACGAGAACCTGCGGCTCAAGCTTCTGGTCGACCCGTGCGTGATGCGCTGAGGGCCCCCGGGAGCGGCTGGGATGGTGCTGTGAGGCGTCCGGGATGAGGGTTGCGGGCTTCAAGGGGCTCAAGACGGAGAGGCAGAGGCGGCGGGAGAGGTCCAGGAAGGGCGACCTCCCGGTCACGGCGATAAGGCGCTCGGTGCTCGAGCTGATAATGGCCGCCGCCAGGGAGAACTACCCCAACGAGTGGTCGGGCCAGCTGCGCGCCCGCGAGGGCGTCATCCACGAGATAACGATGCTCCCCGGTACGCTCCAGGGCCGCGACAGCGCGCTCGTCAACCTGTGGATGCTCCCGATAGACTTCAGCGTCGTCGGCTCCGTGCACAGCCACCCGTCTGGCAACTTCTCCCCGTCGGGCGCAGACCTCGTGTTCTTCGAGAAGTTCGGCAGCGTCCACATCATCGTCGGGCGGCCCTACAACCTGCGGACCTGGCAGGCCTACGACCACAACGGCGAGCCGATGGTGTTGGAGATAGTGGACTGAGGACGGGGCGGCGGGCAGCGGGCAGGGGACAGCGGACAGCGGACAGCGTACAGCGGGCAGCGGACAGCGGGCAGGGGACAGCGGGCAGCAGGGACGATTCGGAGCCCGTCGTTCAACGATGCGTACTGCCCGCTGTCCGCTCTTCCAATGGACCGGCTTCAACCGCTGTCCTTTTCCGCGAGCAACTCCTGGGCCTTGGCCAGGTACTTCTGGGCCTTGTCGGTCTTTCCGGTGCGCTGGAACGAGGCCGCCAGGTCCAGGGTGCTCTGAAGGGCGGAGACGTCCTTGTCCATCGCGGTGAGGACCTCTATCCTCTTGCGGATCGCCGCGACGGCGTCGGAGAACTCGGCCGCCGCGGCCGCCGCGGCCGCATCCATCTCGGGCGCTGCGGGGGCCGCCGGAGCGGGCTGCGCGGGGGCCTCCATCTTCGTCCCGCAGGCCGGGCACAGGCCCCACCCGGGCTCGAGCGGCTCGGAGCAGGAGGGGCAGACCGGCGCGGCCGGGGCCGCCGGTTCTGACGGTGCCGCTTCTGTTGGAGCCGCGAGGGGGGCCGTCCCGGACGTGGCCTCAGCGGGTGCGACGGCCGCGGTTTCCTTCAGGGCCGCATATGCCTCCGCCGGAGCCTCGGACGGCGCGGCCGGCGGGGCGGGGGGCTCTCCCGGTGCGGCGGCCTCGGTCGCCGGCTGTCCCGCATCGGCGACCGGCCCGGCGGCCGTTGCCGCCGCTTCCAGGGGCACCATCGGCCCGGCCGGCCTTGTCAGGGCCGACAGGGCCGCCTCGGGAGAGAGCCTCCCGTCGGCGGTCCGCGAGGGACGGGGCCGCGCCTTCCGGCGGCGGGAGACCGTGACCCAGGCGATCGCACCCAGCACCACGGCCACCACGGCCGCCCCGGCCGCGCCCAGGAGCCAGAGCGGCGGCCCCCTGGCCGCCGGTGCGGGCCTCGCCTTGACGGTGATGGTCCTCTGCGAGGAGCTCCCGTCCGGCAGGATGAATGACGGCGAGCTCTCGATGGACGCCCCGAGGGTGTGCTCCCCCCTGACCGCCACCCAGGTGTGGGCGACCTGGTCCTTTTCCCCGGACGCCAGCTCCGCCAGGCTGAGCGTGGCGACGTGCCTGCCGTCCACCTGGAACCTGATCTGGATTCCCCGGGCGTCGGCGTCGCCGGTGTTGGAGACGCGCACCGTGACGTTCACCTGGCGGTCCTCCCGGATGTTCGATGTGGGCGACACCAGTATGTCGGTGACCCAGAGGACCGGGGCCCGGATGTTGATGTTGACGAAGGTCGAAGAGGCGGAGAAGCGGTCCCGAACGGTCAGCCTGATGGTGTAGGGGCCGGGCTTCTCGTAGCGGTGGTTCCCGGAAGGCCCGGTGCCTGTCTTGCCGTCCCCGAAGTCCCAAAGGTACTGGAGCGACCCGTTGTCGGCGGTGTCCGGGTCCCAGCTCTGGTCGCCCCTGACCCGGACGGTTCCGCCCAGGAGGAAGGACTCCTCGTTCGTCGGATCGTCGATCACGGCCACCGGCGGGCGGTTGGACTCCTCGACCGACAGGATCCAGGAATGGTCGGCGGCGAGACCGAACGAATCCCTGGCGACCACCTTGATGTTGTAGGGGGACCCTTCCGAGGATTGCGGCCCTTCGTAGGTGGCGTTGAACGTGAAAGCGGTCTTCGTGGCGCCCGGCACCGCCACGGCGTCGATGTACCACTGGATGGACAGCTCCTCCAGGTCCGGGTCGACGGCGACTATCGTGAACCTGATGTCGGACCCCTCCTTGACACCCACCTCCTCCTGCGAGGGCGCCGCGGAGATTATCTCGGGCGCCCGGTCGACGTTCGAGACCAGCACGGTCCAGGCCCTCTCGGTCAGGCCGCCGCTCCGGTCGGTCAGGGCGATCTTCACCTCGTGGGTGCCGCTCGAGTTGTAGTCGGCCTTCCAGGTTATGGAGCTCTTGTTGCGGGTGCCGGGAAGCGCCTCGCTGTCGGCGTACCACTGGGCAGTGACGTTCTCCCCGTCCGGGTCGATGTACTCGACGGAAAGCTGGACCTCCGTGTTCTCGGCCAGCGAGAGCTGGTCCACGTCGGGGTCGGCCAGGGTGATGAGGGGCGGGCGGTTCAGGTTGACCACCGTGACCCTCCACGAAAGGAGGGTCGGCTCCGGGGAGCCGCCGTCGTAGGTGTCCTGGACGGAGACGTTGACGTGGTACTGGCCGGCCGAGTACTGTCCGTCGTGGTTCGTCCTGAATGTGTACGAGCTGGCCGGGTAGTCCCGGCCTGTCTTGACAATCTTCCCGTCCAGTGTCCAGTTCACCCAGACGGTCTCGCCAACGTCCTGGTCGAAGTTCACGTCCTTGAGCCTCACCTCGAACACGAGGCTCTCGGTCTCGTTGACCACCGGGTCGGGCGCGGGAATGAGGGAGGTTACGACCGGTGAGAGGTTCTTCTCCTTGATGTTGATGTAGACGGTGGAAGAGCCCTTGAGCCCGTCGGAGTCGGTCGCCTCCAGTGTCGCCCAGTGGCGGCCGGTGGTGGTGAAGTTGCGCGAGACTATCCTGCCCGAGGCGCCGCCCCCGTCGTCGAAGGTCCACTCGTACGACACTCCGGCGAGCTCGTCGTCGGTTGTCCCGGAGCCGTCGAACTCGATGCTGTCGCCCTTGAAGTAGTACCCGTTGGCGGCGGGCGCGCGTATCCCGGCCACGGGCGCCTGGGCTATCATGAACTGCGCGAACGGGCCGGCCACGCCGGAGTAGTTGCCCGGGACGAAGTAGACCCCGCCGGGGTCCGTGACCCGAAGATTAATCCCGAATGTCGAGCCGGCGTTGAGCCCGAGGTTGCGGGCGTAGTCCGTGGAGTACTCGTAGAAGCGGTGGCCGGCGAACCCGACGCCCATCCCGTCGTTGCTTTCGCCGACGGGCGTCGTGCGCCAGAGCTGCACCGTCCCGCACCAGAGGTTCATCCAGCCGGCCTCGTTGGGGCCGCCGTCGCGCAGCTGGGCCCAGCGGTCCACGCACGGTCCGTTCATGGTCCTGGGCCAGATGACGCCCGTGTCGGTGCCGTCCGGGTCGGTGTTCTCGTACGAGACCTTCCCGTCGTTGTCGCCGTCGATGGCGATCTCGAGCATCCCGTTTGCGGAGGGGTCGGCGTCGGCCACGACGTCGATGCCGATGAAGATCCGGGTCGACACCCCCGGGCTCTCGGTGAACATGATGTACATCAGGCACTTGCCCTGTCCGTTCGAGAGGTCGTACACCCGGCCCCTCTGCCAGGCGGCGGAGTCCCAGACGGTGTCGATGCTCGGGGCGCTGGAGGTCTTGTTCATGTAGTAGACGCTTTCGGCGCGCGGCAATGTGGCGAGCGGGGAGGCGCCGGTCCCCCCGTCGGTCGGGGCGTCCGTCGGGGCCGCCGCGACCGGGGCGATGTTACTTCCGAGGGCCAGCCAAACCAGCATAGCAACAAGGGGGGTAAGCCTTCTCATCAATTTACAAAATGATTGTAACGTATATAGGCATTATGGTATCAGTGAACGATATATGTTTATAAGACCGGGCCGGGGCGCGCTCCCCCGGGACGGGCTCAATCGATCGAGAGAAGGGTCTCGGCCACGTTCTTCGCCTTGCGGACGTACCGCTCCCCCTTGTCGTAGTTCCCGCTCCGGGTGAAGTTGACCGCGAGCTCCAGAAGGTTCCTCGCCTTGCGGACGTCGAGGTCTCGCCGGCCGGCCTCGTCGAGCAGCCGGTCCACCTCCTCTATCTGGGCCATTACACCCTTCTGCCGTATCTCGGGCGGGACCTCCGGGGCGGGCCTCTCGGGCCGGCTGAAGCCCTTGCGGACCCTCATCGCCTCTCCGTCGCTCCTGAGCCTCGCGTCGCAGAACGGGCAGACGGTCCATGTGGGAAGCACCTCCCTGCTGCAGGACGGGCAGGAGCCGTCCGGATGGTCCAGCTCCCCGGCGACCGGGGTGTTGCAGGCCGGGCAGACCTTCCAGCCGGGCTCCAATGACTCACCGCAGCCGAGGCAGGACCGCCCGTTCGCCCACTCCTCCTGCTCCCTGGGCGAGACCGGCCTTCCGCAGGCCGGGCAGGTCACCGTCCCTTCCGCCACCCGCTCCCCGCAGGCGGGGCATCGCACCATCGAGGGCGCGGCATCGCCGCTGCCGATTGCCCTTCCGGCCGCCCCGCCGGCCGTCCCGCCCGCGCTCCCATCGGGAATTCCGGGACCGGCCCTCACCTCATCGGCCGGAATGACTATCCTGGGGTGCGGCCGGTCCAGTATGAGGGTCGGCACGAGCACCGCCTCCTCCATGGAGTTCGTGTACCTCCCTTCCTTGAAGAGCAGGGTGGCCCTGCGCAGCGCCTTCTCGGCGGCCAGGGTGTTCCGGCCGGCCTGCCTTGCTACCGTCAGGGCCTCCTCGCACCGGGCCAGGATGCCCGCGCACTCCTCGAAGTCCGACTCCTGGCCCCGCGCCAAAGTCTCGGCCCGGTCCACCAGGTTCTTCACGTCCTCCCAGGCGCTGACCGCCAGCGCCGAGCGCGCCTGGAAGAGGTACCTCTCTGCCGGGATGACGTTGACCTCCCTCGTCTTGAGCGAGCCGATGAGGTCCGCCACCTCGGCCACGCGCCGTTCGCACCCGCACCCGGAGCTCTCGCCCCCCTCCCGGTCGGAGGGCTTGCCGCAGCCCGGGCAGGAGGAGCCCGCCGCGCCGCCCGGTCCGGCCTGCGGCCCGGTGGCGGCGGGCGGCCCGGGCGCGCCGGTCGTCTGGCGGCCCGGCACGAAGATCTGGACCCTCTTGCCCTTGTAGTCGGAGCGCCTGGGCTTTTGCCTCGGTGGCTCGGTGCCCTTCTTTTTTCCGCCGGGCTTCTCGTCCCCGGGCGGGCGGTCCGCCCCCGGGCCGGCGGGCGGGGGAGCTCCACCGTTCTTTTGGACCGCGCCCTGCTCCGCCTTGCCGCCCCCGGGCGGCGCCTCCTCGGTCTTCTTGGCGCGGGAGATGAAATCCAGCAATCCGGCGAACGCGAGCATCAGGCCGGCCGCGAGCAGGGCATCGGGCGGTGACCCGCCCGGGAGCCCCGCAATGAGGGCCGCCGCCCCGCCGGAACTCCACGTCGCCATGGGGACCTCTTCCGGAACGGACAGCGGACGTGCGTTCTCCTGCGCTCGCATTTTCCCTGAAGCATTGGTTGCGGCGAAGAAATATCTTTTGGTCCGATCGGGGAGGGCGCAAGGCGCTGTGGTAAAAGGCAGGAAGGCAGGAAGGCAGGAAGGCAGCAAGGGAAGGGAGGAAGGCAGGAAGGCAGCAAGGGAAGGGAGGAAGGCAGGAAGGCAGCAAGGGAAGGGAGGAAGGCAGGAAGGCAGCAAGGGAGAAAGGGACGATGGAAGTTCTATCCCCTGGAAGGAATTCCGGGGGTATCCTGCTTTCAGACCTCCAATACCCCTTCCTGCCTTGCTGCCTTGCTGCCTTCCTGCCCCCTTTCTCCCTTCCTGCCTTTCTGCCTTGCTGCCTTCCTTCCTTTCGCCCTTGCGCCTTCTTCACGGCACCTTTATTTTATAAAATCAACCCGTTAGTGTTAAATAAGTTGCATGTAGTTGCACGACCTGCCGCGGATGCGGGGAGCGCCGCGGAAGGGACGGAGGGGAGGACGTGGACGGGGACCGGATAAAGACGTTCATCAAGGGCTTCGACGACCATCTCGAGGGGGGAATCCCCAGGGGGCATGTGGTGCTCCTGTCCGGCACGCCGGGCACCATGAAATCGACCGTGGCCTGGAACATCCTCTGGAACAACGCCCGCCAACGCGACCAGAAGGGGATGTACCTATCCCTGGAGCAGAGCGAGCGCTCGCTCCTGGACCAGATGGAGAGGTTCGGCCTGGGCCTGAAAGGGATGGAGGACCGGCTCTCCATCGTGGACCTGGGCACGATCCGCGGGGAGATGGCCCGCGCCCAGATAGAGTCCGACAAGGAGAACTGGGCGAGCGTCATCAAGGGCATAGTCGGCGACGCGAAGGAGCAGAAAGGCCTGGACATCCTGGCGCTCGACTCGCTTGAGGCCTACGAGCTCCTCTTCGAAAGGACCATGACGCGCAACGAGATGTTCCACTTCTTCGAGTGGCTCCGGCAGCTGGGCGTGACGGTGCTGCTGATAGCCGAGATGTCCCCCGACTCCAACCGGTACAGCAAGTACGACGAGGGCTTCCTGGCCGACGGGATACTGCACCTGAAGCTCTCGGAGGTGAGCGACGTCGACGTGCAGCGCCGGATCCGCTGCGTCAAGATGAGGGGCACGCGGCACTCCCCGGGCTTCTTCAACCTGCTCGTCGACGGCCAGGCGCTCGCGATAACGAAGACCATACTGGACTGAGGCGGGCGGGGCGATGGTCTTCGAGATAAGGCTCATGGGCGGGCCGGCGGTCACCGACCAGGGGGCGCTGCACGAGACGATGCTCCCCTTCCTCAACTCCATCGGCTACATGCCGGCCGGCTACGACCCGCGCACCGGCGTTTCGACCCTCACCGACAGCGTGCCCTACCGGCTCTTCGCCGACTGCTTCCTGGGGCACCTGGACAGGGTGTGGAGCGTGGGCGAGCTCGCCCGGGAGCTCGGGACCTCCATACCGACGGTGTACCGCCACCTCGACAAGCTCTCGGCGCTCGACATCCTGGGCCAGGGGAGCCTCCAGAAGGACGAATCCCGCAAGGGCTACTTCATCCGTTACCACGACCTGTCACAGGCCTGGCGGTTCACCGAGGTCAACATCGAGCTCTCGCTGGCCGCGTACCGCCGGGCGGTCGACGCCATCCAGAGGGGCGTCTCTTCTCCCCGCAAACCCTCCGGCCAGGACCAGCCGAGGACCGCCGGCGCCGAGGGGGAATTCTCCCTGCGGGTGGTCAACCGCCCGTTCGACATCGGCCAGAAGTGGGAGTCGCTTGCGGTCGACTTCCTGGGGGTCATCGAGTACCTGCCCGAGAGCGGCCCCGCCGGGCGGAAGCGGTCCCGGACGGGCGTCCCGTTCAGGCTGCTCGTGGACTGCCTGCTCCGCCGCCCGGAACAGGGGTGGACGATCGACGAGCTTTCGACAGAGCTTGCGACCACCAAGCCCACGGTGTACCGGAACCTCCACAAGCTGGGCCGCCTCGGCATCCTCGAAAAGAGCGTGCCGGACCTCCCCGGGGACGGCGAGGGCGCACCCGGTGAGGGTGCCGCCGGGGAGCGCCCGACGCGCTCTCCCGCCCGGAGGCGCTACCGGATACGCCGGGGCAACCTCTCCAAGGCCTGGAACGCCACCGAGTGGTACGCCGGCGCGGTGGTCAAGAACTACCGCCGGACCGTGGACGAGATAGCGTCCTTCGGCCGGCGCTCGGAGGGCAAGCCATGACCAGGAAACCGGAGGCCGTCAGCCTCACCAACGGCTCGAAATACATCATCACCTCGCTGGGGAACAAGGACTCGGCCATAGTCACGCGCGGTACCTTCCGCGGCTACACCGTGATAGGCAACGTGGACGGGGTCTGCATCGAGCTCGACGGCTCCCACAAGGGCCTGCGGGGCAAGGTACGCGTCATCCCTTCCCACATGATCCTGGCCATAGACATCATCGACGCCGCCCGTCCGACGCCCCAGGTCACGGAGGAGAGCATCGAGCGGTACTATAGGTGAACGGCAGCAAGGCAGCAAGGCAGCAAGGCAGCAAGGCAGCAAGGCAGCAAGGGGGGCAGCCAGGCAGCAAGGCAGGAAGGGTGGAAGGTCGCGGCCGCCATCCCTTGCTGCCTTTCTGCCTTGCTGCCTTGCTGCCCCCCTTGCTGCCTTGCTGCCTTGCTGCCTTGCTGCCCCCCTTGCTGCCTTGCTGCCCCTTCCACCGGAGCGACCATGCCCACGATACTGCGCAGCAGCCTCGAGCGTCGCATCCTTGAGCACGCCCTTGACCACTATCCGGTCACGGC
>Ga0194125_10000355_pt1 | contig 76593 bp, 69 predicted proteins | sample TA2KigC250mmetaG_FD_148626 | JGI IMG/M metagenome (GOLD analysis project Ga0194125, IMG submission 148626) | Freshwater microbial communities from Lake Tanganyika, Tanzania - TA2015034 Kigoma Deep Cast 250m | ecosystem: Environmental > Aquatic > Freshwater > Lake | place: Tanzania: Lake...
GCCGATAAGGCTTAGGAGCCAGATCTATGAACCGGATTATATAATCATGGTAGATTCTACGCTTATGCGCGGATTTGATTGTTTTACCGGATTTAAGCCGGAAGGCGTCGCAGTAGTAAACGAAAGGGAAGGAATAGAGGCTCCCAAGCCCAAGGGAAAGCAGAAAATATTTATGGTTCCCGCAAATAAAATCGCTATGGAAGTAATCGGCAGGCCTTTAGGTAATACCGCGTTGATTGGCGCATTTGCCGCGGCAACCGGAGAGATGGATTTAGACTCGCTTACCAAAGCCATAAAAGAGCGCTTTGAAGGGAAGGTTGCCGAACTAAATATTGAAGCGGCAAAAAGAGGATTTGAGTTTATCAATTCGCACTTATAATTTACGTCACACTTCGCGTTCCGTAAATTATGTGCTCATTGAAGGAGAAGAAATGTTTGGACCATTAGTCTCAAAACCAAAATCAAGCAGAAAAAATAAGACAGGTTCTTGGCGTATAGATGTTAAGCCAAGGTTCTTGCAGAAGAATTGCATTGCCTGCAATATGTGCGTGCAGATTTGTCCCGAGAATTGTATTTCGGGCAAAGAAAAGAATTCGTACAAGAGTGATCCTGATTTTTGCAAAGGTTGTGGACTTTGCGCGTTTATCTGCCCTAAAAAAGATATTGAAATGGTCAATGAGTCCACGACTTAAGGAGTGAAACGAACTTAAGTCGTCCGGCCGAATTGCCCAGCACTTATTTGCTCGAAGCTTATTTAAAACAAATAAGTGCTGGGTTAATTCGCGCATACAACTTATGTTCACTACGCCTGCCTGCCGGCAGGCAGGTTCCATAAGTTGTGTGCTCATTAAAAGGAGAGAAGTAAAATGAAAAAATTTGTTGAAGGTTCATACGCCGTTGCGGAAGCGGTTAAATTATGCAGGCCCGGCGTTATTTCGGCATACCCCATTACTCCGCAGACGCATATCGTCGAGGGATTGGCGCAGTTTGTCGCCGACGGAGAATTAAAGGCGGAATTTGTCAATGTGGAAAGCGAACATTCCGCAGCGTCGGCAGTTCTTGGCGCCGTAGCTACAGGCGTGCGCGCTTTCACATCCAGCAGCTCCCAAGGGCTGCTTCTTATGGCAGAAGTTATTTTTAATATTGCCGGAATGAGGCTGCCTTTGGTTTTGGCTTGTGCCAACCGGGCGGTTTCAGCTCCTATAAATATCTGGAATGACCAGCAGGATGTTATGACGATTAGGGATAGCGGCTGGATTTTATTGTTTGCCGAGAACATCCAAGAGGTTATAGATTTGCATATCCAAGCTTATCGCATTAGCGAAGACCACAGCATAATGCTTCCCGTTATGGTTAATCTAGACGGATACATATTAACTCACGGCTTGGAAGTAGCCGATATGCCGACTCAGGAACAGGTAGATAAATTCTTGCCTGCCTATAAGCCATTATACAAATTAGATGTAAATGATCCTATGACGCTGGGATCATTAGCTATGCCTGAGCATTATATGGAGACACGCATTGCTATCCAGAAGACGCATGAAACAGCATTGGAATTAATCCCCAAGGTCTCAAGCGACTTCAAAAAGGCATTTGGTAGGGAATGCGGCGGGTTGGTTGAGGCTTACAAAATAGAAGATGCCAAGCAAGTTATCGTGGCTATGGGCTCGGTGGTAGGAACGATAAAAGAAACCGTAGATGATTTGCGCAGCCAAGGTAAAAAGGTCGGAGTTTTAAAACTCATCACTTACCGTCCGTTTCCGAAACAGGCAATTTTAGATGCTTTGAAGAACATCCCTGAGATTGCCGTAGTTGATAAGTCAATATCTCTAGGGTCTAATGGCCCGCTTTATACCGATTTGACCTCTGCTTTTATAGGCCAGACAAAAGTTCCCAAAATCAGCGGTTTTGTTTTAGGCTTAGGCGGAAGGGATATAACCAAAGATTCTATAAAACAGGTTTTTGATAAGCTTTCAGGAAAACAAGTCGATTGCGAATTTATTGATGTAAAGAAAGAACTTTTGGAGGAAGAATATGCCGGAAACTAAAATGTTGTATAATCCTGGACATACTGCCTGCGGCGGTTGCGGCCAGGCTATCGCAGCCAGGCTAGTAATCGAGGCAGCGGGCGAAAAAACAATAGTTGTAAATAATACAGGCTGCCTGGAAGTTTTTACTACCAAATATCCCGAAACTGCCTGGGGAGTGCCTTTTATTCATTCATTGTTTGAAAATGCCGGCGCAGTAGCTTCGGGTGTTGAATCGGCGCTCAAATTTCTTGGCAAAAAAGAAGGGACTAACGTTATAGCCCAAGCCGGAGACGGCGGAACAGCCGATATCGGCCTGCAGGCGCTTTCCGGAATGTGGGAAAGGGGCCACGATATCTTATCGGTCTGTTACGATAATGAAGCCTATATGAATACAGGCATCCAAAGAAGCGGTCTCACGCCTTTTGATACCAATACAACAACTTCTCCGTCGGGAAAACAATCGTTCGGCAACCCTAAAATGAAAAAGCCAGTGCCAGAAATTGCGCGCGCACACGGAATTCCTTACGTAGCCACTGCTTCAGTCGCGTTTACCAGAGATTTGCATAATAAAGTCAAGAAGGCAGTGTCAATTAAAGGCCCGAAATATCTCCAGATTCATGTTCCTTGTCCTCTGGGATGGCGGCATGAAGGGGCGGCAACAGTTACGGTAGCCAGAGCCGCGGTTGAAACAGGGCTGTATCCGATATTTGAATATGTAAATGGCGAATTGGCGGCAGTGCAGAAAATTAAACCCAAGCCGGTAGAGGAATATCTAAAGCTTCAGGGTAGATTTAAACATATTCTAAAATTACCTGAACAGATTAAGAAAATTCAGGATATAGCGGATTATAATATCAAAAAATACGGTTTGAAATTAGAAGCGTAGAAAAATTAGAAGTCAGGAGGTTAAGTAAATGGCAAAAGTAATTATTGATGAACCAGCATGTGTAGGTTGCGGATTATGCGAACAGAATTGCCCGGAGGTTTTTGAGATCCGCGGCGATGGTATCGCCCATGTAAAGGCGCAAGTTTGCGAACAACACAACCTAGCAGAAGTCGCTGATCAGTGTCCGGTCCAGGCGATTAAGATAGTATAGAACTTTATCCATTTTAAGAAGAAAGGCCTTAAGAAAATCATGGAATATAAAGAGGCCTTATATTACGAGATTTTACCATCCGGTAAAATTCATTGCCTTCTCTGCCCCCAGTCGTGTGTTATAGAACAAGGCAGGCTGGGATTCTGCCGCGTCAGAAAAAATATCCAAAGAAAACTCTATACATTAATTTACGGACAAGCTGCGTCTATTTCTTTGGATTCTATCGAGAAGAAGCCGCTCTATCATTATCACCCTGGAGAATATATCCTTTCTGTCGGGACAAAAGGATGCAATTTTTCCTGCCCATTCTGTCAGAACTGGAGTATTTCTCAGGATGATTCTGCCCAAACCGAAACCATAACTTCCCATCAGCTGGTAGAAAAAGCAAAAGAGCTAGATTCTTTTGGTATCGCTTACACTTATAATGAGCCTTTCATTTGGTATGAATTCGTTCTTGAAACCGCGGAATTGGCCAAGAGCGTGGGATTAGAGAATGTCCTGGTAACGAATGGCTACGTGAACTTAAAGCCGCTGGAGGAAATATTGCCTTTTATCCATGCGATGAATATTGATTTGAAATCCATAGATGAAGAATTTTACCGAAAAGTTTGTAATGGGCGCCTCAATCCTGTTTTAGAGGTGATCAAGCGCAGCCATAAAGCCTGCCATATCGAACTTACAAATTTGATTATTCCGAATTTAAACGACTCAAGTGATAGCCTGCAGAAGTTGGTTGATTGGATTTATGATAATTTGGGCAGCGATGTGCCACTGCATTTTTCCCGCTATTTCCCTAACTATAAATTAGATATTCCGCCTACACCCGTCGATACTTTAAAGAAAGCAGAGCAAATAGCCAGGAAGAAATTAAAATTCGTCTATCTGGGGAATGTTCGGTGAGCCTTTTGCGGCTTGGGCTTTTATTTTAGGGATATTATCTATCAGGCGGGCCTTGCCTTTTAATTCCAGGAAGAAGTTGTTAAATGCTATTTCTTTTTTCTGCTGTAATAGTTTTTCCTTAAATGCTTCTTTTTCTTCTGTAAACTTCTTCTCGTCAATCGGGACAGCTTCCAGTAGCCTCATAATGTAAGAACCTTGCTCGGTTGAGACAAATCCGAAAACTTTATTTTTATCTCGTAAGCCAAACGCCTCATCTAAGAATTCTTTTGATACTCCGATGTCGGGAATATATTGGCCATAATTAAAGAGCGGCGATTCTTTATAAGCCAAAGCTTCGCTTTCTAAGGTTTTCTGGAAGTTAAAGTTGTTGGGGTTGGTTTTATGAATGTCTTCCAATTTAGCAAGATATTCCTTGGCTTTGCCCGAAGCTAATTCCATAGCCTTTTTAGTTTTTATGACTTTTTCAACCGAGGCCTTGGCCTCTTCAAAAGTCGGTATATAGGAATCTTTTTTCTCTTTTAGTTTTAGCAGATAGATGCCTTTTGCGGTTGCCACGGGCTTGCTGATTTGGTTAGCCACTAGGCTAAATGCGGTCTGAACAAAATCGAGCTCAATCCCTATCCCGGGGACAGTGCCTTCTAAGCTAAAGAATCCAGTTTCTTTAAAGTCTAAAGAGTTTTGCTTAGCTATCTTTTGGAGGTCTTGTTCCCCGGCTACCTTAGAATAGATCCCGGTTATTTTATCTACGACATTTCTTTTGTCTTCTTCGGTTTGCTGCTCGGGAAAGCTAAGCCCGGCATATTGTATGTTTATGCTGGGCGGTTTTGTAAAATCTGACGAGTGGGCATCAAAATAATCTTTTATTTCTTTTTCTTCAACAGTTACTTTATTTTCAAAATCTTTGGTTAAGAATCCGACATAGCCTATTTTTATTTTTTCATTTTCTTTTTTATAGCTTTCCAGGAGTTCTCCCTCGGAGAGTGTGATTTTATCGGTAATTTCATTGTATAATTTTCCGAACATCAGAGATTCTCTAGCCTGCTCTTCAAAAACCCGGGCCGGGGTATGAAAAACAGAATCCAGGAAATATTGATAAATTCTTGGCTCGAACTGGCCATTTGATTGGAAGTAGGGGATTTTCTTAATCGCCTCTATAACCTCATTATCGGAGATACTGATTTTTCGTTTCTTGACCTCATATAGAAGAATTAACCTATCCCAGGCTTCCCTCTCTAGGTTGATAAACTTTTGCAGTTTGAAGAAATTCTCCCCGAATTTTAGTATCGCCTGATTTCTGCTTGCAGCCAGACTCTCTTGGAATTGTTCAAGAGAAATTGTTTTGTTGAAGATTTTTCCGGCGAAATTCGATGTAAGTTTATTTCGCAATAAGTTTCCCGAACCCCATAGCACAAATGCCGGGATAATAATCGCAGCTAAAACATAGAAAACCTTTTTTGCGAAATCTTTTTTTCTTAGAGCTTTTAACATGGTTCACCTCTTGATTATTTTTTGATACTCATGGTTTCTAAACTAGAATTGACGAATGGGTTGATTATACTGGCAAAATTATATTTTGACAAGGATTTTTAGCTATGTTAAACTAAAAACGAATTAAAATAATTATTTTTAAAAAAGATGGTAAAACTCTCAGATTTTTTCAGAAAAGAAGACGAACCGGAATCTCGGGAAGAGCCTAAGGAGAAAACCTCCAAAGAAGCAGAGCAAAAATACAAAACTCCCCTTAAACCTCCGGAAGAGAAGCTGTCTATATCGATTCCCAGGGAAGAAATAAAAAAAGAACTGCCTTCCGAAGAGGCATCGACCGGTAAAAGTCCGGTAAGGACGGCGGAATTATTAAAAGAAAGCATTTCCGTATTAGGCGTAGATAAAACCGGCGTTCTTTATGTCGAATGTCTTAAGCTGAGCGAAGAAATCTTGAAGAAGGCGCAAGCCGGGCAGCCGGTTCCTATCGCGCAAATCAAAGAAAAGACAGATAGACTTGTTGAACAAATTGTTTTAGGAAACTGCGATTTGGCAGGACTTCTTAACACCTATACGGACGATAATTATCTTTACGCGCACTCTCTGAATGTATGCATACTCGCTGTATTGGTGGGCCAGGGATTAGGTTATGACAGGTTAAAATTGCAGGAATTAGGTATTGCTGCTTTTCTTCACGACATAGGCATGATTAAGTTTATGGACTTAAGCCAAAAACCCGTTAGATTCACCAAGGATGAACATAAGGAGATAGAAGAGCACGCTGAATTGGGCGCCGAAATCTTAAGTGCGTCTAAACATGTCTCTGAAGCCATAATTTCCGTGGCTAGCCAGCACCACGAATGCGTCAACGGCAAGGGGTATCCTAAAAGATTAAAGGGGCAAGAGATTAATGAGTGCGCAAAGATAGTGGCTGCAGCGGACTATTACGAGGCGCTTATGCATCCTCGCTCGCATAGGGAAAGGCTAAATCCCTATGAAGCATTAAGGGTGTTAATAGAGAATAAAGAACGCTTTGATTACCGTGTTTTGAAGGTTTTAATCAAACAGATGGGCGTATATCCTATCGGAAGCCTGGTCCAACTTAGTTCAGGGGAAATTGGTATCGTGGTAAAAACTAATAGCCAGTCCGCTTTAAGGCCCATAGTGAAGATTTTCTTTGATGCCCAAGGTAAAAGAGTCGAGCAAGAAAAGAATATCGATTTAATAAAGTCTCCCACCATAGTTATTAAAAAACCAATCCAAGAAAAAGACCTAAATTTGTAAAAATCGAGATTTATTAACTTGACAGTCAGAATAAAATAACTTATTATAAGAAAAGAAGATAGGATATTTTAGTAATTTATCCGATGGATAGCGTTGAGTTGATAAAACAGGCCGTAGCTACTAAAGGCAAGGCCAATCTCTCCTTTAGCGGAAAAAGCATGCACCCAACCTTAAAAGATGCGATGGTCGTTACAATATCCCGCTTTTTGCCGGAATCCATAAGAGTTTCTGATATCATAGCCTACCAACAAAATAACCAGATAGTTGCCCACAGAGTCATAAAAATAATCAAAAATAATGGAGAAATTTCATTTATAACCAAGGGTGACAACCAGCCTTTTGGAGGAGTTAGCTTTGTCGGGCAAAAAGACTGCCTCGGAAAGATAAAGAATGCTTTTACTTCCAGTTTTTGCGAAAAGAATATTTTAAATGAAAATTTATTATACAGGATGTCATACGTTTTAATAGGCAGGTTGTATTTATTTTATAGAGGCTTTATACGGCGCTACCTTCCTGAATTTTTAAGGATTATTATTCGGGGATTTGTCGGCAATGTTTATTTTTGTCTTCAAAAGTTATCAGCTTGAGAGGTAATTCATGGTAACCCAAGTCATGCAGGAACAAAAAACGACACACTCTACGCTTAGTACGGTATATTTATATTTTTCCCAATATTGTAATTTAAGATGCCGTCACTGCTGGATAGACCCTAAGTTTGCCAAAGATAAGGCGCCTAAAAATGATGATATAGACATAAAGTCAATTATTTCTGCTTTAGAAGAATGCCGCCAGTTAGGGATGAATGCGGTTAAAGTGACCGGCGGCGAGCCTTTTCTCAGGGAAGATGTATTTGAACTTTTAGATTATTGTAAAAGTAAGAAAATACATTTAAGTTTTGAGACCAATGGCACTTTAATTAAAGATGCCCATGCCCGCGCCTTGAAAGATGCCCGGGTGGGCTTGGTTGCTGTTTCTCTCGACGGCCCCAACGCCAAGATACATCAATTGCTAAGGGGCGTGGAAGATTCTTTTGACCAGGCAGTAGAAGGAATAAAGTCGCTCAAAGAATATGGTATCCATGTTCAAGTAATTATTTCGCTTTGGCGAAACAACAAAGATTATATCAAAGATACCATAGACTTATCCCGTTTGTTGGGCGTTAATTCGGTAAAGATAAATATTATTAGCAGTATTGCCAGAGCAGGTAAGCTTATGCAGGATAGCGAGATCTTAAGTGTTGAAGAAGTCATTGATTTTTATCAGGCATTAACTGGTCAACTGAGTAAAGAAACGCCGTTTGATGTTATTTTTGATATTCCTCCGGCTTTTCGCTTCAAAGAAAATATCCAACAAGTAGATTCATGTTCTTGCGGTATCCACGGCATATTGGGCATATTGGGAGATGGAAAAATTTCCATTTGTGGGATAGGAAGTAGCCTGGATGCGCTTGTTTTAGGTAAAGTCGGACAGGATAGTATAAAGGACATCTGGAACAATCATCCAATCCTGGAGGAAATCAGAGATAAAGTTCCTTATAAGTTAGAAGGAATTTGTGGTAAATGCAGTAAAAGATACTCTTGTTTGGGAAAATGTAGGGCTGAGGCTTATTATAATAGCAAAACATTTGTCTCCCCATTTTCATTTTGCCAACAGGCATACGAGCAAGGACTGTTCCCTGATTCTGCCATCAAGGAAGATTTAAAGACTAATAGATACATAGCAAGAAATAATTGCGTAATTTCTTACCAAGATAACGGCGTAATTACAACCTGTCTTAGAAAGGGCCAGGATTATATCAAATTAGAAGGTTTTGATGTTTGGCTTTGGGATCGATTAGGGAAAGTTGAGAAACTTTCTATTGCAGAAGTTGAATCTGAAGCCAGAAAATCTGGGATTTCTAAAGAAGGCGATAATGTTGAAAGAAAAATCGAAGACTTAATAAGATCTAATGTTGTTTCTTGTGTAGAAGAAACTATGGTTTGCAATCAAGATTTGGCGATCGACAGCAAGAAATTAAATAAGTATATGGCTATGCGCGATGCCTTGGTCAGGGAATTAAGCAGCGCCAAGAATTTCGGCAAAAAAGAGGATTTAAGCAATTTTCATCAAAACGCAGTTGAGACTATCGACGGGCATTTTGAAACCAAAGAAGTGACAGCTTCTCATTTGTTGCGTGAAAACAATCCGGCGTTGGGCGGATTAAATTACGGAGCCAAGCTTTTTGAGAAGGTCGAAAGCCTAAAGACAATAGAGAAAAACGCCAGAATTTTAGATGTGGGTTCGGGATTAGGGTTTACTTCCCGATCATTTTTACAATCTCTGAAAGAGAAAAATCCCGATGTAGCAGCCAGCATAAGTTATATACTTTGCGATTTAACCTTTAAATTCTTGAAAAACCAAAAGAATCTCACTTCGGGATATCCTACAAGATTTATCCAGGCAAACGCCGAAGGCCCGCCGTTTAATAACAACAGTTTCGATATAATTCTTGCCAATGAAAACATCGCCGATTTTACTTCGGTCAAGCTCAACAAGAAAGATGTTCTGGATTTCTTAGTTGGCAAGATTAAGCAAGAACATGTAGAAGACGCTTCAACAAGAAAGGCGCTAGAGTGGATAAAATCATCCTCAATTGACGTAAGCGACGCCCTTCCAGAATTCATATTTAATTTAGGGGCATTCGAGTTTATGAAGCAGATTAATCGGCTGCTAAAGGCTGGCGGCTTGGCTTTTGTTTGCGAATACGGAATCTTGCGGGGTTATCCCACCGCAGTGTATCTGCCGAATCACACCGAATATACCATACAATTTTCCCAGCTTATAAAATGCATAAAATCTTTAGGTATGGAGGTTGAGGTTCGTTCTCTTTTGGATTTTTTTGATTTTAATAAAGAAGAAGAGGTTGTCGACGAATGTTCCCTGAATTTTGTCTACGGAATTATGAAAAAAAACAATATCAATTTGCCGTATTTAGCCTATACTAAAGAAATGCTGGAAGAAAAAATAAACGGGAATTTATTGTCTAATTTCAAGAATCTGAAATTTCTGAAGATCAGAGAAAAAATGGCTTGCATGAATATGGATACATTTTATGTTTTGTTAATTAGAAAAAAAGGAGGTTGAGTTGGGCAAAATAGGATCAGAAGGAAAGATTAAAAGAAAATATACCGAACCCTTGATTTTTGATATCGGCGGTCCTAGTTTGAACGTAGTGGGAGCTAGCGCTGTGTTATGTGCAGCTGGCTCTGGAGGTACCGCAAGATGTGGTTGCGGCGCAAGCGGTACTTATTCTCTATGCGGAACCGGGAGTAAAGTTGCCACATCTTGTGCAACCGGAGGTATATTCAACTCAAATAATAACTGCGGTGCAGGCAGCTCGGCTTCAAGATGTTGTAGCACTGGCTCTAGTGCTGGTATCACCTGTTCTATTGGCAGCGGCGTTGGGGGGGTCACAGAGGTGTAAGTTTAAAAAATAGATATTAATTTTTATTTGGTACATAATAGCCAATTAATTTCTAAATAATATAAATGGAATAAAAGAAATATGTATTCTGCCCCGCTTAATGTTTGTTTGCATATAACCAGTCGATGTAATTTGAGCTGTAAACACTGCCTTAACCGGGACCAGCCAGATTCCGAGCCTGATTTAACTACCGAAGAACTTATCAGCGTTATCGACCAGCTGGGCGAAGCAAGAGTTTTTCAGATAAGCATATTCGGAGGCGAACCTTTAACCCATCCTGATTTTACTGTCGTGGTTGAACATCTCAATAAATATCCCTTTACACTTTCTTTAAATACCAATGCCACTTTAATCGACCGCTCTATGGCTAAATGGCTAAAAAAACATAAAATAAGAGATGCTGTAGTTAGCTTTGATGGCTCTTGTCCTGAGATAATGGATAAAACCAGGGGCGAGGGTGTTTTTGCTAAAAATATCAAAGGCATAGAGGCGCTTTTGTCCGAAGGTATTTATGTTTTGCTTTCTGCCACTTTAACTAAAATAAATTATAAAGATGCAAGAGAAATGGTTTTGTTGGGCAAGAGATTAAAAGCCAATAAAATTCGTTTTAATCATGTATTTTTTGGTGGCAACGCCGCGTGTTTTATCAAAGAGGTTTATCTTTCCCCTGAACAGGAAAGAGAAGCTATAGAAGCGGTAGTCTCGGCAAATAAAGAATTTCCTGGCTTTATCGTTCAGGATAGCACCTATCTCAACCAGAAGGATAAATTAGAAGAAATGAAAGATTTCGAACCCGCTACAGATAAAATCACTGTTGCACCTTGCGGCGCCGCTTACCTTAAATGCGCCATAAGAGCAGATGGTTGGGTTATTCCTTGCGAGTTACTATGGGATGCTAAATGCGGCAATCTAAAGAATCAGAGTTTGACCGATATTTGGCAGAATTCCGAGACTATGAATGAATTCAGAAGGCCGCTGGAATTAGATTTAAATGAAATACCTGAGTGCAAAGGCTGTAAATACCAATATATATGTTTTATCGGACACCGTTGTAACCCTTACTATTTTCCCGGCGGGGTTAAGGACCGTTCGGTTTATTGTTTGCTAGAGGGTAAAAAAGAGATGAGGAAGGTGGCTGATGTCGTTAAATAAGAATCTTAAGGCGAACTCAAAGATAGTATTCCGAGAAGAAACAGATGATGCGCTTTTATTCGATCCTGATAGCGGAAATATAAAAGTTATCAATGAGACCGGAAAATTCATTTGGGCCAATTTAGACGGCAAAAACGATGAAGATTCCCTGGTAAAAAAGATTATGGATAAATTCGATATTTCCGACGAGCAAAAAGCCAGGGAAGATTTAGGTAAGTTCTTGGAAGATTTAAAAATACAGAAATTCTTGGAGTAAGATGAAGATAAAACAAGTAGAAGGCCTCCTTGTGGCTTCTTTTCCGAATAGTTCGGTAATATTTAATTGCAATAATCGCCGTTCTTATATATTGAACTATACAGCGTCTTTAATTTGGGATTTCTGTAAAAAGCCAAGAGATATAGCTGAAATCGCCTGCTTCATTCATCGAAAATATGATTTAGTTTTATCAAAAGCACTCAGAGATGCCAGAAGTTTTGTTGCGCGACTTAAGAAAAGACAGCTTCTGTCTGTTGTCAGGTAGCATAGAGAGAGACAACGGTGGGTTTATGTGCTTTTTTCATGAAGACCATAACTTTCAATATAGCCAATATTCCGTTATCGGTAAAATGTAGAGACGACGAAGCTCTACCGTCTTTATTCCAGCAATTCACAAGCACTGCCAAGAGACCAACTGATCGAACATGGCATTTAGAATCAGTAGGTATTAAGAAAAACAGATCCAATAAATTCCCTTCCTGTATTGCAAAGAAAATAAGCCCAATAGCAGAAAGATTTGGTTCCATCCGTAACTTTAGAGTTGATTTAGAGAAGAAACAAAAGATTTTGTCTAGTGTTTATTCACAATTTCCGGAAGCGCTATCCGATATTTCCTTTTATTTTGACGAGCCAGTTGGAATAAATACTAAAAAAAGAAAGATTAGGCATTTTTATACGAGCTCAACAGGATTTGATGAGATAAGGAAATTTGATTCCCGGCTGACTATTTTTGCCTATTCCCAAATTTTAGCATCTTTAGAGGGGTTTCTTTTGCATTGCGCTTGCGTAGTAAAGAATAAAGACGCCTTTTTATTCTTTGCTAAATCAGGAGGAGGAAAATCCACGGTTGCTAAGTTATCACGGCAATATACTGTTTTAGGAGACGATATAATTGCAGTTAGGAAAATAAACCATGATTTCGTAGCTTTTTCAACACCGTGGAAACAAAAAAAGACTGCGAATAGACGAACCTTGTTTTCTGCTAGGATCAAAGCCGTTTTTTTCTTAAGAAAATCAAATAGAGTTTTATTTAAACCGTTAAAATCGGATAAGGCATTAGTTAGATTTCTATCGCGATACATCCATTTCTTTTTGTATACTGAAAGGCCATTGGCAGATAAAATCTTTTTTACTGCAGCTGATTTCTTTAAGACAATCCCGGCTTACGAGATGCATTTTAGAAAATATGCAGATTTTTGGCCAAAGTTGGAGAAAATAATAAAATGAACAAGCTTAACTTTAAGATTATTTTGTCTTTTCTTAAATACTTAAAGCCATATTGGAAAAAAGAAGCTGTGGTTTGGCTTTTGAGTTTTGGAATAGCCGGGCTGTCTTTAGCTTATCCTTACATTGCCAAATTAGTTGTGGACAAGGCGTATCAGGAGAGAAACTGGACTTTATTTATTGAACTTTTGGTTACGGGAGGACTTGTATTTATAATTTCAAGTTTATTCCAGGTCGTGTCAAATTTCTTAAGAGAATACATAGATTTAAAGGTCCGCTTCGACCTGCAAAAAATTATATTCCAAAAAATAGAAAATTTGCCCTATAGCTTCTTCCAATTAAGGCCCACGGGAGAGTATATATATAAATCGCTTATTGAGAGCTCTCAGGTCTCCGACTTTATTACTTCTGTCGCCCCGGAGTTGTTTTATATTATCCCCAAATTCTTGTTGATATTCACCATTCTTTTCTTCATAAACTGGAAAATGGCTGTTTTTATTTTTGTTGTGGCGCCTGTTTTAAATATCCCGACATTTTTTATTGCGCGCAAGGTTAGAAAACAATCAGAGAAGTCGCTTAATAGTTCCCAGGACATATTGGAGACAGCCCGAGAATCATTTTCTAATATGCAATTGGTCAAGGTCTTTGGAAAAGAAAAGAAAGAAAACAGGCGTTTTGTGAAACAAATGATAAAAAATATTCGCTTAAGCATAATCAGCTTCAGATTGAACGCCTTCAGTTCTTTTCTAGAAAGCTGGGCTAATAAGTTGTTGCTTGGCCTGATAACTCTTTACGGCGGATACAACATTATCAAAGGCCAGATAAGTCTGGGCAGCTTTACCGCAATAATGCTTTATATAAATCAGCTGCTTGATTTGGAGAATTTGTTCGTTGGTTTTTTTGTGCACCGTCTTAATACGGGGCTTGTTTCCGTCCGGAGGCTTTCAGAGATTATGAATTCTTGGCCGCAAGAACTTGAAGATAAAAACACAAGGGCTATTTTACTGTCATCAGGAGAAATAGAGTTTAGAGATGTCTCTTTCGGATATTATCCCAAGACGCCTATTTTAGAGCATATAAGTTTACATATAAAATCTGGTTCGTCAATTGGCCTGGTAGGAAACTCCGGCCGCGGCAAGACGACGCTCGTTAGTCTTATTGTAAAACTTTATCAAATTTCTGAAGGTGAAATCCTTGTCGATGGGCAGGATATTAACTTGATAAAGAATAGCTCGCTTCGCCAGCAAATAGGAGTGGCATTGCAAAAGCCAATCTTGTGGAATGATACCATTCGAAACAATATAACATATAGTATTTTAAGCGCAACTGATGAGGAAGTTCTGCAGGCAGCAATGATTTCCTGCGCTTACGATTTTATCAAAGAGCTACCGCGAGGCTATAACACTATTATGGGAGAAGGGGCGGTGCGCCTTTCCGAAGGGCAGAAACAGAGGATTTCTTTAGCAAGGGCAATCATAAAAAAGCCAAAGATTTTAATTATAGATGAAGGCATGTCTTCGCTTGATTCTCAGACCGAGGACAGTATCATTGATAACATAAAAAAGGAGCTGAAAAACACAACCATGATTGTTATTTCCCACCGTTTATCCACAATAAAGAAGGTGGATAGGGTTTACTTTTTAGAAAAGAAAGATAAAATGAGTTTTGGCCATCACGAAGAGTTGCTACATCAAAATCCTCAATACAAAGAACTATTCGCTAGTCAGATAGAAGAAGAGCATATCAAAATAAAATCATAATGGTCAAGATATCTCAGTCAAAAGAGAATAAAGCTTGGTTTAGCTCCCAAACGATTAATTTTTTAACCTGTTGTAGCCGCACAATTATAGACGAAGAAGTTACAGGGAAAATAAAATCTTTAATAGCGCCTGATTTAGATTGGCCAGCCATAATTATAAAAGCCAAAAATCAAGGGGTGGCACAATTTTTATATTTCCACCTGGCAAAATTAGAAGAAGTTTGGTCGATTGTGCCCGATGAATTAAAAAAAGAACTAAGAGAATTTTATCATAGAATTTTAGCTAATAATTGGTTGATTCAAAACGAGCTTAAGAAAATAATCCCGTTATTAGATCGTGTTTGCATCGAAGTTATTGTTTTAAAAGGAGCAAGCCTTCTTGGGTCGGTATATAAAAATATAGCCTTTCGTCCGATGATCGATGTGGATTTATTGGTTAGAAAACAAGATCTGCCCAGGGCAAAAACTATTCTACATGATATAGGATATCGAAAGCCAGATTTTCTAGATCAACAGAGTTTGGAGAAATTCGGAGGAGAAATTCATCTTTATAAAAATGGAGGAGTTTTTCTAGATATTCATACGACTTTATCCCAGTATGAGCGTTTTGAGGATATTCTAAAAATCGATTCCGACGAAGAACTTTGGAATAAAACAAGAAGATTTAATAATGGTGAGGGCGAAATTAGGATGCTTGGGCCCGACCATCTGCTTATGCATTTATGTATGCATCAGGCATTGGCTCATTGGTTTGCTGGATTATTTCGTTTCTGCGATCTTCGTGAAACCATTTTGGCTTATAAAGAAGAATTGGATTTTGAATATATAATAAAAAAAGCAAGAATATACAAGATAAATAAAATTCTTTATTTTGCCCTTTCTTCTGTGCAGGAACTTTTTGGTCCGATATTGCCTCAAGATTTCTTAGCTAATCTGCAGTATAAACATAGGCTAACTATTAGTATAGGCTGTTTTCTTTTTAGAAAAAAGATCTTATCTTTACCTGACAAAGAAGTAGCATTTCGGAAATCTATAAATCAGTTGTTTTTGATGGATAATTTTTCAGACTTGCCTCAAATTATATTTAAAGGGTTTTTTCCTTCCGATGATTGGCTCAGGTATAGATATGGAGTCAGAAGTAGGATAAAATTATTTTTTTACCGTTTAATCCACCCCTTCATTACAGCATTTAATATTCTTTCCTAACTCCTTCTTTGGCAAAAGTTTAAGTCTTTTCTTGACTTTAGGGTAATTATTAGATATATTAAAAGGAAAGTATATATAATTTATTAATTATGCATAAATTTATTAAGATTTATAGTAGAAGGTTTTTTCTGGTCATTTTTATTTCCATTTTTATTAGTTCTTGTTCAGCCGCAAAAAGACAACAGCAATTCTCCGCGGATTTAAGAAAAGCCGCATTAAAACTCGCCCAACAGGATAGTTTTCCCAAGAATGATTATTATACAATCGACCAGGACGATATACTTGATATAACAGTATGGAAGTCTTTAGGCTCAAAAGAAGGAGAGGCGGAAAAGGAGTATTTTATTAACGATGGCGATCAATTGGAAATTTCTGTATGGCAATGGCCAGACCTTTTAAGAAACGTTGTCGTTCGTCCCGACGGGAAAATTTCTTTTCCTTTAGTAGGAGATATCCAGGCAAAGGGGAAAACTTTAACCGCATTGGATGATGAAATTACCGAGAAACTTTCTTCTTTTATTAAATCTCCCGAGGTTTCAGTAATGATAACAGCATTTGGGGCAGAGCAAGAAGGTTTCTTAAAGCCGGAGATATCTTTTGTTAAAGTTAATGAGTTGAGCGCAGAGCAGGCAGTGGCTCCCGACGGTAATATTTATTTGCCTTTAATCGGAGCGGTTCAGGCTTCCGGCTTAACGTTAAATCAATTAGGTTTGAAGATAAAGGATAGCGTCGCTCAATTTGTCCAGAATCCGGAAGTCTCGGTTACTATCAAACAATTCGGTGGTAGAAAACTTATTGTCTTGGGGGAAGTTACCGATCCGGGAGTATATCTTTTTACCGGGAAAGCGACTGTTTTGGAAGCCATCGGTTGGGCAGGGGGCTACACCAGAAACGCCGTTTTAAAAAACGTGCTTGTTATAAGGGGGAATTTATCTAAACCGGAAGTTTTTAATCTGAATTTGCGCAGTGTGCTGGATAAAAAAGATATGAGCCAGAACCTAGCAATTCAGGCAAGAGATGTAATATATGTTCCCAGGACTGTTGTTGCTGAAGTAAGCCATATTTTATCACAATTGCTTGGCCCTTTGACAAGTTCATCGAGCGCAGTTACTGCTATAAAGACTATCAGGACTGGGCCTAGCCCCAAGAAATAAAATGCCACAATACGAATTAAATATTCAAGATTATTTAAGAATCCTCCGGAAGAGAAAATGGATAATTTTTCTTACCATAATTTCTACTTTCGTTGGAACCATAACTTACAACAATCTTCAAACTCCTGTCTATAGCGCTAGCGTCTCAATCAAGATAGAAGTGCGTCAAACCGCGATAGCCGCGCTTACTGAGACTATTTTAGGATACGGCTATGATGTATTGGCCACCGAGCAGAAAGTTATAACCGGCCGTCCCGTCGTGGAAGAGGCGGCAAGGCGCCTGGAGCTATTCTCCAAAAATGCCTCGCAGGACGAAATTGATTTTATAGTAAGCGATATACAGGCCGGTTTGAATTCAATCACCGACCAGATTTCTTCAATTATTTTGCTAACTGTGGAATCCGACCAGCCGAAAAAAGCCCGGGATATCGCCAATAAAATAGCAGAAGTTTACATCGAAGAGAACCTAAAACAGAGAAGCAAAGAGGCAACCCAGGTTAGAGATTTTATTGAGAAACAACTATCTGATGTGGAGACAAGACTACACGCTTCGGAAGATGCGTTGGCAAAATTCAGGGAGCAAGAAGCGGTTACCGGAGTGGCGGTGGGTCTGGAAAACCGCCTTGGAACATTAAAGGCGCAATTATCTGATTTATTAACTAAGGCAACCGAAAAACATCCCGACGTCCAGCGCTTGGAGGAACAAATCAAAGAAGCGGAGGACGAGCTAAAGAAACTTCCTCAGGCCGAACTGGAATTCGCCAGGCTTGAGCGCGACGTCAACGTCAATGAAAAGCTTTATACAATGTTAAGGGAGAAATTTGAGGAGGCAAGGATTTCTGAGAAAGGAATGGTTTCTCAGGCAACGGTAGTCAATCCCGCGGTAGAGCCAAGAGTCCCTATAAAACCAAACAAAAGATTCGCCGCGGTTGTGGGAGTAGTGGTGGGAATGATGCTAGGTTTGATTCTGGCATTTGTTACTGAGAGCTTGGACACATCTATCGGAACAATAGAAGACGTTGAGAACTTGTTAAAAGTTCCAGTGTTGGCGATAATTCCTTCCATAAAGACGGAGGTCGCCGAAGAAAAACCTTGGTGGAAGCGGGGAATTTTTCCGCAAATGCAACAGACTAAAGAGGAGGAAAGAGAGGCGGCGCTCTCTGTGCTTTTTAAACCGCTATCTCAGATTGCCGAATCATATAGGATATTAAGGACCAATCTTAAAATATCCGATACGAAAAAAGCTTTTCTTGTAACAAGCTGTGGGCCTCAAGAGGGAAAGACAACTGTTTTAGTGGGCCTAGGCATTACCTTGGCGCAGATGGGGATAAAGACGCTTCTAATCGATTCAGACCTCAGGCGTCCGTCGGTACATAAAAAACTCGGTATCACTAAAGAATCTGGAGTAAACGAGATCGTTAATAAGTCAATAACCTGGCAAGATGCGGTTAAAGGACTGCCGGATATTTTGATGGGAGAATTAGGCTTTGACGATGCGCTTAAGAATCCCGGATTAGACAATTTGAGCATAATTACTGCCGGTGCATCTTCTAACAATCCTTCAGAGTTATTGGGTTCAAAGACTATGGAGTCATTGCTAGCTGAATTCAGAGACAATTTTGACGTAATCTTGTTTGATTCTCCTCCCAGCTTGGCAATAACCGATGCCTCTGTGCTTGCGCCTTTGCTTGATGGGGTAGTAATTGTTTATGAGATGGGCAGGACCGCAAGGGCCGCGCTGTTAAGAGCAAAGGTTCAGTTAGAATCTGTCGGCGCAAATGTCCTAGGAGTGGCGCTTAATCATATCAAGCCAGAAAGCGAAGTAGCAACTGGTTATTATCCATATTATTATCATTATAAATACAAATATGCCGAGAAGCAAAAGGAAGAAAAAGAATCTCACCATCAGGAGTCTACATAATAGGTCGTATTTCTTGATTATTTAATAAAAGGGGATGTTTGTCCCCTTTTTGTTTTCGCTATGAGCCATAACAATTTCCTGAAAGAAAAATATAATTTTCTCACTACCAATTTTGGCCAGATGGATATTAGGGCATTGGCCTTGTTGCTGGTCCTGATAGCGTTTTCGGCAATTATCGGTTTTAAGATGGCGGCGTTTCATCCGCTTGTTCCGATAGCTCTTTTGGCCGCAGTTACGCTGGGAATAGCGACTTTAGTAAATACAAATCTGGGTTTAACGATTTTGATTTTTTCAATGCTTCTATCCCCAGAAATACCTATAGCTCAAACTGTAGAGAGGGCTGTAACTGTCAGGATTGAAGATTTCTTGATTATCGCCGTATTTTTCGCTTGGTTTGCCAAGACTGCGGTAAGGAAAGAGTTAGGTTTATTGCGCAAAACCCCGCTTAATAAGCCTATACTTGCTTATTTGGCTGTGAGTATTTTTTCTACCGGGCTAGGGATAATGAGCGGGAATGTTAGCGCAAAAATCGGCTTCTTTTATATCCTTAAATACATAGAATTCTTTATGATATTTTTCCTTTTTGTGAATAATCTTGAGGACAAAAAACAGATTAAGACATTTATTTTCTGTTTTCTGTTGGTTTCTTTCATAATAGGAGTTTTGACCTATGCTCAGATTGGAAGGATTGACCGTCCCACGGCGCCTTTTGAAGGAGCGCATCCCGAGCCGAATACCCTCGGAGGTTATTTAGTATTAACTTTAGCTACGGCGCTGGGAATCTTGTTATATTCAAGCAATACAAACGTAAAGCTAATTTTACTTGGGCTAGTGTGTTTTAATTTTTACCCGCTCTTAATGACTCTTTCTAGAAGCTCTTATTTGGCATTTGTCCTGCTTTATTTAATCTTAGTTTTCTTCTCAAGGAAACACAGGTTGATTTTGATTAGTCTTTTGGTTTTTGCTATTTTATTTTTACCATTTTTTATACCCGAGAGAGCTAAAGACAGGGTTCTTTATACATTTAGTTACGGTTCTCATTACACTTTTGGCGGCGGGAAGATCAGGTTGGAGAAATCTGCTGCGGCAAGAGTTGAGACTTGGCAGAGCGCCATGGATTACTTGCAGAAAAAACCATTTTTTGGTTTTGGAGTAACAGGCGTACCTTTTATGGATTCTCAGTATGCGAGACTTTTGGCAGAAATCGGAATTTTCGGGTTTTTAATATTTCTTTGGTTGATTTTCGCGATAATAAAAAGCGCATGGTATATATTTAACAATTCAACCGATTATTTCACTCAAGGCTTGAGCCTTGGTTTTTTGGGGGGTTTTGCGGGGATGTTGCTCATGGGATTAGCGGCGAATGTTTTTGTTATTGTAAGAATTTCTGAACCATTCTGGTTTTTGTGCGCCTGTGTTATGGCCTTATTTGATATTCAACCTATGCAGGCAGCTCCGGGAATCAAAAGGATGGACCATACAGATTCAACTTAAATATTTAATTAATAAATGGAGATATGGATCTAACCAATAGAGCAATAAAAGGGACATTCATTGTCGCAGGAAGCACTTATTTTATTGATTTAATTTCATTTGTTCGCTCTATAGTCTTGGCGAGGTTGCTTGTGCCGGAATATTTCGGAATTGTCGCCTTGGCGTCATTTTTCTTCAATTTAATCAGGCAGCTTAAAGAATTTAACCTAGATTCTGCGCTCATTTATAAACCCGATGCTTCAAAAGATGATTTTTCTACCCATTTTGTATTAAAGCTGCTTTTGGCTTTGCTGACTCTTTTTGTTATAGCCGCTATCTCTCCAATTTTGACAAGATTCTACGGACCGGATATCACAAAAATAATTTTGATATTTGCCTTTTTTTCCATATTCCAAGAGGCTGCTGCTACTCCCCGCGTAGTCCTGGAAAAAGAGCTTTTATTTTCCCGGGTGGCCGTAATTAATATCGTAAAAGAAATAATCAAGACGATTATTCCGATTGGCATGGTTTTTCTTGGATTTGGCTTATGGAGCTTGGTGGCAATGGCTGTTTTGGATATGTCTATCCCATTTTTTTGTTTTTTAATAACTAGGACCTGGAGGCTCTCTTTTCGGTTAAGCAAAGAAAAGGCGATATGGTTTTTGAAATATAGTTCATATATGTGGATAGCCGGCTTATGCATAACTTTAATGTATGAATTTGATGATTTTCTCGTCGGTGTTATGGCGGGGATGGTTGCATTGGGGCTGTATGTCAAAGCCTATGATTTTTCTGAGCTACCCACCCAACTTGTAACGCATATCATAAATAGAGTAAGCTTACCGTTGTATTCTAAATTAAAAGATAATAAGGCTGAGCTTTCGCGGTCATTTAACAATTTCTTGTATTTTATATTTAGATTAGCCCTTCCTTTGGCACTGGCGCTATTCATCGTGGCGCCGGAGTTTATCTATATTTTCTTAGGAGCAAAATGGGCCGGCGCAATATTATTGTTAAGATTGTTAATCGTTTATTCTGTTTTGCGTTCGATTCAGGATGATTGTTCGGCTTTATTTTATGGGATAGGCAAGCCGAAAATTATGACTTATGTCGTAACTGCTCAAGCGATAATAATGGTGGTCCTGGCGCCGTTTTTCGTTTATTTCTTTAAAGTAAATGGCGCCGCGATATTCGTAGATTTAATGACGATAATAGGTATTATATTGATCTATAAGAATGTATCAGTTTTTGTCGATGTTGAATACAAAAAGAATTTTCTTGCTCCTATAGTCAGCGCGATAATTGGCTTGCTTGCAGTATTCATTTTTCTGCAAAATGTCTATATCCCGGGATTATTTATTCGTTTAATCGTTAAATTATTTTTGTTCGGTGCGATTTATACAAGCATTCTTATTTTGCTTTCCAAGGATGAATTGTCGCATAAATTTAAATTTGTGTTTGAGATATTAAAGCCAGGTATGTTAAATAAAAAATAAGATAATTTCTCTGCATTCTTAGATCGTTTTCAAAAGAAAGGATATTTAATTATGGGTAGCGTTACCAAGAATTCAAAAAATAAGAAAATTGCTGCTTTGGTTGTGGGCGCGGGCGCGGCAGGGAAGCTTGTTTTAGACGAGATTAAAAGACATGGCAGCTTGAACTATACAATAATCGGTTTTGTCGACGACGATCCTAAAAAACAGAATGGACGTATTAATGGTATTCGCGTCTTGGGAAAGATTCAGCATATACCTCGTATAGTTAAGGCAAAGAAAATAAAAGAAATCGTCATCGCTATCCCCTCCGCGAGCGGTTTACAGAACAGAAGAATAGTCAATAAATGTGAAGAGGCAAAGGTTCCTTTTAGGATTATCCCCGGAATTTATGAGTTATTAAAGCGCGATACTGATGCGGGGTTGCTTAGAAGTGTTGAATTAGAAGATCTTATCAGGAGAAAGCCTGTAGATTTTGATTTGAATAGCATTCAATCGTACCTTACCCAAAGAATAGTTTTAGTCTCTGGAGCAGGCGGTTCAATCGGCAGGGAACTTTGTCATCAAATATTTAAATTCAATCCAGCACAATTAATATTGCTGGACCATGAAGAAAATTCCCTGAATGATGTCTTTACTGAATTCAAAAATAAATTTCCAAAGTTTGATATTGTGCCTATTACTGGGAATATTTGCGAACGTAACAAGATAAAGACAATAATTTCTTCATTTAAGCCAGATGTAGTCTTTCATAGCGCTGCCTATAAACATGTGCCGATGATGGAGTTAAACGTCGCCGAATGTATAAAAAACAATGTTTTTGGTACATTGAGTATGGTCGAAGAGGCTAAAAAGGGCAACGTAAAACGGTTTGTTCTCATTTCTACGGATAAGGCAATAAAACCCACAAGCATTATGGGCGCATCTAAGAGAATAGCCGAGATAATTGTCCAAGAGGCATCTCAAAATAGCAGGACTAATTTTAGTATAGTTAGGTTTGGGAATGTTTTGATTAGCCGGGGGAGCGTGGTGCCTTTGTTTGAAAAACAGATCAAAGAAAGACAGCCCATTACTATTACGCATAGTAAAATGACCAGATATTTTATGACTTTATCGGAAGCTGCTCAGCTGGTTATACAGGCTGGGGCTTTAAGCAGAGGAGGAGAAATATTTGTTTTAGATATGGGTAAACCCGTCAAGATAGTAGATTTGGCTAAGGAAATGATCAAGCTTTCCGGTTTGACGCCCCACAAGGATATACCCATAATCTATACCGGCATGAGGCCGGGAGAAAGATTGAATGAGCCGCTTTATAGTTTCTTGAAGGGATTGCAGCTTTCGCAGCAGAAAAGGATATTTATTGCTCCGTCTTTATCTGTAAACAGTAAAAGGCTTTTTTCTTCATTGAATAAATTAAAGATCCCCGTATTTCTTGAAGATAAAGAAAGAATCTTAAGAGAGGTAAAGAATATTGTTCCTGGATATAAGCCCGCATTTTACGACAAGAAGATTGGCGATGCTAAGTGGGAAGCATTCTAGAAGCTCGGATGATGAGTAACGAAATCGAAAGGATTAAGAAAGTTTATCGTCTGCGTAAAGAAAGAGGGATTTTTTGGTCGCTCTTTAGGCCCGAGGTCCATTTCATGGACTTTGAATTGCAGAGGCAGTATCTGCGGGCGTTTAAAATATGCGGAGTAACCGAGGAAAATATCGGCACAAAGAAACTTCTAGATGCCGGTTGTGGGAGCGGAAGGTGGCTAAGATGGTTTCAGGATTTAGGCTTTAGAGAATTATTTGGGGTAGATATCCGAGACCAAGAAATAAATGAAGCCCGCCAACTTAATCCCGGCATAAATTTCTATAATGCCAGCATATCCAGCTTGCCATTTGAGGATAATTATTTTGATTTTATTATTTTGTCGGAAGTATTTTCTTCAATCTTAGAGGATAGGCTTATGGAAGATTCTGCTAAAGAACTTTTGCGAGTACTTGCTTTGGGAGGCGCGATATTATTTAACGACAATAATAAGAAAGCAGTTAAAAAAGCCAAGATCGAGAAAGAGCATTATTTGAGATATGTCAAAAAAGAGGATTTAATTAAGTTATTTCCTAGCTCTCAGATACACTTTTCGTCTTTTTTGGTTAATCCTTCTTTTACTGGAGTTTTGACTTCCGTTGTTAATAGGGGTTTGTTTAATTCTGTTTTTAGAAGGATGCCCTTTGTCGGTAAGAATTTTAATAAACAAAAAGTTCTCATGCTTAAATTTCCTTACTGTCTTGTTGAGATGCTTAAGCGTTTTAATTTCTTTAATATTCATATTTTCGCTGTTATAAGAAAAACCAGATGAGAAAAATAAATATTTTACACATTGCGGAAGATTTAAGCATCGGTGGTGTAGAGGAACTTTTTAGGATTATCGTTACGGGGCTTGACCGAAAAAAGTATAACGTTTATGTCTGCTGTATCGAGGAGGGCGGCCAGACAGCAAAAGAATTGATAGAGGCAGGGATCAAGGTCGATATCCTGGGGATGAAATCTTATCATAATCTCTTTAATATTTTAAGACTAAAGAAATATATAAAAGAAAGAAAAATAGACATCATCCATTCACATATGTATTTTTCTAATACTTTCGCTAGAATTGCTGCAATTTTAGCCAGAACCCCAATTTTAATCTCTACCGCCTACAGCAGCTATTATGAATTCAAGAAAAGAAACATTTTGATGGCGCATTTTCTTTCGAAGTTTACCGATAGAATCATTGCCGTCTCAAATTCAATCAAAGAATTTACGGTCAAGCAACAAAAGATATCGGCTGATAAATTCACGGTTATCCATGATTGCGCCAGCACAGAAAAATTTTCTAAAGATATTGATTCCTTTTTAGTAAAAAGAGGCCTGGGCATTGATTCCGATTATTCGGTCGTTGGTTGCGTGGCCAGGCTGAATATCGTTAAAGGTCATAGTTATCTTATTCAAGCGGCTGCAGAAGTTTTAAAAATAGATCCTAAAGTTAAGTTCTTGCTTGTGGGTGACGGTCCCCTGAAAGACGAACTCCAGGAATTATCAGCCCATTTGGGAATAAAAGATAACATTATTTTTACAGGTTCCCGTCGGGAAATTCCTGAAATGGTTTCTGCAATGGACATATTTGTTCTTCCGTCAGCCTTAAGAGAAGGCTGTCCGCTTTCTATTCTAGAAGCCATGGCGATGTCTAGGCCGGTTATTGCCTCACGATTAGGTGGTATCCCGGAGGAGGTTGAAGATGGGAAAAGCGGGATTCTCGTTACTCCTAAAGACTCGAAGGCTTTAGCCGATGCAATCATTAAATTATTATCCGATAAAAAACTAGCTAAAGAAATGGGAAGGGAAGGACGCAAGATTTTTGAGGAAAAATTTTCCCAAGAAACAATGTTAAGAAAACTAGAATCACTTTATGACGAGCTATCCGCAAAAAAGTTAGCAAAAAGAATTCTCTATGTGGATATTCATGGCGACATTTGGGGAGGAGGCCAATTCAGTTTATTAAGTATTTTGGAAAGGATCGATAAAACTTATCTTAAACCTGTTGTTGTTTTGCCTTATGAAGGCAATCTATCCAAGAAAATTAGAGAGATGGGTATAGAGGCGCAAATTATCCCTTTCGGTTCAATCAAGAATACAAATATTGTTATTAATTTATTTTCAGTAATAAGATTCTATTCGTTGATTAAAAAGAAAAAGATTAATTTAATTCACATAAATGCTCTTCGGCCGATGTTTTATGCTGGTATTGCTGCAAAGATTGCGGGGGTGCCTGTGATATGGCATGCCCGCGATTTAAGGGCTGCGAAGTCGATAGACAGGTTATTGAGCAATTTTGCAGTCCATGTTATTGCCATATCTAAAATAGTAGCTGGCAGATTCCCTTGGTATCGAGAAAAACCAAGCCGCCTGTCAATAATTTATAACGGAATCGATATAGACAAATTTAGTCCAAGGCCGAAAGAAGTCAGGATTCTTAATGAATTTGGCATAGATAGGGATGCTGCCGTGGTGGGCTTAATAGGCCATATTGAGCCTCGTAAGGGCCATGCTGCCTTCTTGCAAGCGGCATCAAAGGTGCTGCTTAAATTTCCCAAAACAAAATTCTTGATTGTAGGAAAAGATTCAACAGAAGGTAGAATATATCAGCAAGAGCTTGAATCTTTAGTTAATAAATTAAATATAAAAGATAATGTTATTCTTGCCGGAAACAGACAAGATATAACTGAAATTATATCAATAATGGATTTAATTATTTGCCCTTTTAAGGACGAAGCTTTCGGCAGGGTGGTTATTGAAGCCATGGCAATGGCAAAGCCGGTTATCGGATACAGAAGCGGAGCTTTGCCTGAATTAATTAAAGAAAGAGAAACAGGGTTGCTTGTTGATACGGATAGGGCAGACTTATTGGCAGATGCAATTATAGATTTGCTAGAACACAAAGACAAATCTACGAAATTCGGAGCGGCTGGTCGTAAAATAGTAGAAGAAAGATTTAATGTAAAAACTACAGTAGATATGATTGAGGATGTTTATATCCAGATATTACATAAACATTAATAGAGTTAGGAATGAATAGAACGCATAAAATAGCCCAAAACACATTTTTTCTTATCGCTGCCCAGATATTTAATATCGCGGGGCGCCTTTTATTTTCTATCTTTTTAGTAAGATATTTAGGCGCAATCAATCTGGGGCATATTTCTATCGCTATCGCTATTATTGAATTGTTCCATATCATAACAGATTTTGGTTTAGGAATAGTCGCCACCAGAGAGATAGCCCAGGATAAGGCCAGGGTGTCCCAATATTTTGGGGTTATGCTTGGTTTAAAATTCATGCTTGCATTGGTTGCTTCTTTATTGGTTTTCGCTATTGTACGCATTGCCCCATATAGCAGCCAAGTAAGAATTGCAGTCTACATTATGATACCTTCCATATTTTTTAATTCGTTATTTACTTCTTTTATTTGCATTTTTAGGGCGCATGAGAATATGCAGCATGAAAGTTTGATTTCTTTATCGTCTAGTTTTATTTATATATTACTAGGATTTTTTGCAATCTATTTAAAATTAGGCATATTTTTTATTGCCGCGCTGACAACTATGTCGGCGCTGGTTAATTTATGCATGGCTGCAATAATATATCGCGTCAAATATCAGGCCGTTAAATTAATCTTTGATAAGGAATTTGCGCAAAAACTATTCAAAACTTCTCTTCCAATAGGAGTTGGCATAATTTTGGCTATGGCATTAAGCCGGTTAGACGTGATTTTACTTTCTCTTTTGAAAGGAGCGAATGAAGTAGGATTATACTCGGCAGCCTACAGGTTGATTGTAACATTTTTATTTGTGCCGTATTATCTTGCCACTTCGATGTTCCCAGTAATGTCAGATTGGCAGAAGCAGGAAAAAACAGAAGAGCTAAAAGTCTTAGTGGAAAAGATAATCAGGTTTTCGATGATTTTTATCATTCCTGTTGCGGTATTTTTTTCTCTTGTCTCTGGAAAATTAATAGTGATATTGTATGGGAACAGTTTCTCTGCTAGCGGCCCCATATTAGCTTTATTGCTGTGGTATCTTGTCGCGGCGTTTCCAGCTTTTATACTGACGCACCTTTTATTTCTTTCCCATGCCAAGGAATACGCGCTTTTTTATTTGATAGCCCTTTTAGTAAATGTGGTTTCAAATTTACTGCTTATACCTGTTTTGGGTATGACAGCCGTGGCAATCAACGCGATAATAAGTGTCTTAATTATAGATTTTCTTTCTTACCATAGGATTTATACAAGGCTTATTAAATTGAATATAGTAAAACCGATAATTTTGCCGTTAGTCGCGTCATTGGGAATAGTTATCTTGGTTTTTAGTTTTAAGACCTTGAATATTCTTTATTTGTTATTTTATTCAATAACACTTTATTTTCTGATACTTTATTTGATTAGAGGTTTAACCAGGCAAGATATCATATTTTTCAAAGGGATTATTCGTTTAAAATAAAATATGCAGATGCAAGAAGATAATTTTAAAAGAGGTTCAATTTCCCATTGGGAAAAAGATTGGGCAGGTAAAAAAGCCGCCTTTAGCCTAACGAAACCAGTTGATGATTGGAATTATTTTGATGTTTTTAGAGCAGAGTATCTAGAAAAAATGCTTTTAAGTGATAAAAATATTCTTTGTTTAGAATGTGGTTGTGGCACCGCCAGTACTTCGGTATATTTTGCCAGCAAAGGCGTAAAGACAATTATGTTAGATGCTTCAATTTCGGCCTTAAAAATCGCAAGTGAGAATTTTAGTAATCACAATCTAAAAGGAGAATTTGTAAACGGAAATATGGAATGCCTTCCTTTCGCAGATGATAAATTTGATTTGGTGATGAGTTTTGGCGTGCTTGAACATTTTGAAAATATGTCCTTGGCCATCAAAGAAATGGTTAGAATCTTAAAGCCCGATGGAATTTTCTTCGCCGCAGTGTCTCCAAAAAAATATTCTATACAATTGGCGGGGAATTTAATAAATACTTTGATGAGGTTTATTTATAATCTTAAGCATCTGCGTTTTAGGGATGCTTTTTTAAATAGCTATCCTGCTGCTCCCGGATTTTATGAAAATTCTTTTTCGTCTGCTCAATACGTTAAAGTTATGGAGAAATGCGGGTTAAAAAATGTAAAATTATCGGGCTCAAGGCCATTCCCGAGCCTAAACATACTTCCTTCTATGTTTAAGATTTATATTGTGTTTATGAAAATGCTGAAGCCTTTGCATCTGTTGTTTGAAATGCATACCTCTAAGTTTACAGAACTATGGGGAGTCGAATGGAGTATAATCGGAGCTAAAAAATAAAATATGAAGATAGGGATAGACGCAAGATTAGTCCCATATGAGAAAAAAGAGGGCATGGCTTTTTACGCCATGCATCTTGTCGAGAATTTGCCCAGAGTCGATAATATAAATGAGTACTTATTCTTTTATAATATATTCTTGCAGGGAGATAAAAGATTTATTCCTGATTTTTCCGGGTGCAAGAACGCATTGAATAAAATCTTTTGGATTCCGGGAAGGGTTTTGGATACTTTTTGGACAAGATTTAATTTTCCTTCGATAGAATCTTTCTTGGGTAGGGTAGATTTATTTCATACTCTAGCTTTTACTTCATTACCGCCATATTTCTATCTTCCCCCGCAGAACAAAGGCAAAAGGGTCGTCACGATTCATGATATTTTTCCTTTGTTGTTTCCGGATCGGGCTAAAGATACATTTAATATAAAAGAATGTGCTCAAGGTTTAAGGAATGTAGTCAAAAAAGCCGATGCGATTATCTGCGTATCGAAATCGGAACAGAGAGATTTGATAGAATTTACCGGAATACCTGAGAACAAAACTTATGCGGCGTATCTTGGCTTAAGTGAGGATTTTTGTAAGATAAATGACCAAGAGAAGATAAGAGCCGTAGTTGATAAGTACCGTATAAAGGGCGGGTATATATTGACCGTTTCTCATTTGGACCATAAGAAGAATTTGGTTAATTTGATTAAGGCGTTCGCTTTGTTTAGAAAAGAATATAATTTTAAATTAGTGATTACCGGAAATAAAGGGGACGCTACCAGCGAGGTCTTTGAAACGATAGTAAAATTAGGATTATCCGAAGAGATTATTTATCTTGGCTATGTTGAGAGGGAGGATGTTGTAATTTTGTTGAATGCTGCGGAGCTTTTTGTATTTCCTTCTTTCTATGAATCTTTTGGTTTTCCTAACCTAGAAGCCATGAAATGCGAGACGCCGGTTGTGACTTCTAATATTGCGGCAATGCAGGAATTAGTAGGGGATGCGGGAATGCTCGCAGACCCTCACAGCCCGGAAAGCATTGCAGAGGCAATGACAAAGGTTGTAAGCGATAAGAATCTTCGCGATGTATTAATCTCGCGAGGCAAAGAAAAGGTAAAGGCGTTCAGCTGGGAGAAAACCGCAAGGGATACTGTTGAAATTTATAGAAAGGTATTAGGAAGCTAATGGATCTGCGTAAATATACGGGGCAAATAAAATCCAGGCCTATAAGAAGGCTGGCGCGTCTAATGAGAAAAATCGCTTTTCATGTTATGAATTTCTTCGGCGCAATCTTGTTTTTTTTGCTTAGATTGGTACGGATAATACCTTTCCCGCAAAACTTAGAAAAAGATAAAATACATAAAATATTGATAGCAAGGCCGGATATGATTGGCGATGTGGTGTTGGCTACACCGCTTATAAAAGCTTGCAGGGATAATTTTCCGGACGCGCATATCGCCATGCTGGTATCTGAGCTGACTAAAGATTTGGTTCTGAAGAACCCGTATCTTGATGAGGTTATTGTTACAAAAGGTATCGGTATTAAGAATTTAATTAGAGATAGAGATACGATTAAATCTATTAGGAAAGAACGATTTGATTTGGCATTTGTTCTTTTTTCTGCATTTTCTTGTAATCTTTTTGTTTTTTTAAGCGGGGTAACTCATCGGATAGGCTATGGGGATAGAGGAAGTAAATTTTTATTAACAAAGTCGCTCAGCCGAGATGACCTCCAATTAGATATTGTGCATAATATAGATTTAAATTTGAATCTTCTGAAAGCAATAGGAGGGAAGGTAGAATCTAAGCAGCTATATGTAAGCGTTTATGGGGAATCCGAAGCTAGGGCCTCAAGCTTTTTTCAAGAGCATGGCTTAGGTGTAAGCGACATGGTGGTTTTGATTCATCCCGGTTCCAGAAAAAAATATCAGCGTTGGCCAGTTTCTAGTTTTTCTAAGCTCGCAGATAGATTAATCGATGAGCTAAAGGCAAAAATTATATTGCTAAGCGGGCCGTTAGACGGAGAAGTGGTAAAAAGTGTAGTTAGCCAGATGCGCAATTATCCTGTTGTTGCTTCGGGTCTAGGCTTAAGAGATGCAATATCTTTGATTAAAAAATGCGATTTATATATCGGGCACTCTACCGGGACAACGCATATCGCAGACGCTCTGGGCAAAACGGCCATAATGATTATGGGCTTCTTGAAATCCTGGGACGGCCCGGGGGCATGGGGGCTCACTCATCATGGAAGCATCAATGTTTTTAAGGATATAGGTTGTCCATATTGCGTTCCATCGGAATGCAGAAATTATCCCTGCTTGTCAGAAATCAAGGTGGAAGAAGTATTTGATGCTGCCAAGCAACAGATAGATAAGATTAAGAAATAGATAATTAGCTTAAAACATATATGTTGAATGAATCAAAAGACTTCAAGAAATTTTATGATGATAATATCCTTGCAGAGGGCAGGGAATATCAGATAGAGAGATATTATGAACCCAAAGAAGTATATAATCAAAGAAGAATTAGCATTGTTCTAGAAAAGTTAGCTCCTCGGAAAAATGAGAGAGTTCTTGATATCGGATGCGGCGTCGGAACGTTTGCTTTTCATTCATCAAAAACCGGGGCAGTAGTTTACGGAGTTGATTATTCTTTTGAATCTATCAAAATGGCGAAAAATTTAGTGGAAAGGTACAATACTCCGATCAAAGCTAAGTTTGTAGTGGCAGATGCAACTAAGATTCCTTTTGGAGATTCTAGTTTTGATAAAATAATTTCCGCAGATTTTATTGAGCATATATCTTATGAAGAAAAAGATAATCTTCTCAAAGAAATATATCGCCTGCTTAAGCCTGGTGGAGCCGGGGCAATATTCTCTCCTAATGCCACCAGGGAAAAGATCGGTAATATTTATTGGAGACTAAGAAATAAAATATTCGGGGATAAAATTCCTTATGATGTGTTGCATTTCGGCCTAACTAATAAATATGCTTTTGAAGCTATTTTAAAAAAACATCAATTTAAATTTAAGCTTGTATACGAAGATACCACAAGGCCCTTTTTAGCAAGGATTCCTTTACTGAGAAATTTCTTAGCCTTGTATCTACTGTGGATGATAAAGAAAAGTTAATAAATTATTTAAGAACGGATTAAACATGTGTGGAATCTGCGGGATAGTTGGTAAATACGATAAGCAACTTCTGGAGAAGATGTGCGATGCGATGGTGCATCGCGGTCCGGATTCCGACGGTATCTTCTCGGGAACAGACATGGGTTTAGGCATAAGACGGTTAAGGATCATAGATTTAGAAACCGGCGACCAGCCAATCCATAACGAGAATAAGAACCTTTGGATTGTGCTAAACGGCGAGATTTATAATTACAAAGAATTAAAGGAAGGGCTCATAAAAAAAGGCCATAGATTTTATACCAAAACCGATACGGAAGTTATTTTACATCTTTATGAAGAATATAAAGATGATTGCGTAGATTTTTTACGCGGCATGTTTTCTTTTGCGATATGGGATTCTGATAAAAAGAGGTTATTTTTGGCCCGCGACAGAGTTGGGATAAAACCTTTGTATTACAGTTTTAATAATGGAAGATTTATTTTTGCATCTGAACTGAAAGCTATCTTAAAAGACGAATCAGCCGTAAAATCAATTGATTCAGAGTCGTTGGAATATTATCTGACATTCCTTTACATCCCCGCTCCGTTTACGATTTTTAAGTCAGTAAGAAAACTTCCTCCCGCCCATATCTTAACCATGCAGGATGGCATTATAAAAATCCGTCGCTACTGGAAATTAGATTTTTACCATGACAAAATCGAGGCGGAAGACGATTACGTTGAAAAAATTAAGTCAATGCTTGAAGAAGTTACTAAGCTTCATATGGTTAGCGACGTACCGATAGGCGCTTTATTAAGCGGCGGACTTGATTCAAGCGCCGTTGTCGCTCTTATGAGTGAGTTTACACAGCATCCGATAAAGACTTTTTCAATTGGTTTTGAAGAAAAATTTTCATCTTATAATGAGCTGGAATTCTCGCGATTGGTCGCCAAACAATTCGGCACAGAACATCACGAATTCATAATCAAGCCCAACATAATTGAGACGTTGCCTAAAATAATCCAATATTTAGAAGAACCATTCGCCGATTCTTCGGCTATTTTAAATTATTTGATTTGTAAGGAGGCAAAGAAATTTGTTACCGTAGGATTAACCGGCATAGGAGGCGACGAGATTTTCGGCGGTTACCCGCGCTATTTAGGGCTTATGGTTGATGAACATTATCAAAGGTTCCCCAGGTTTTTGCGGGCGGCCCTAAGCGGGTTCTCGGGGTTTATTCCCCAGACTACGGATAGCCAGAATATCGGAGGCAGGCTTTCTCGGTTTTTCAAGGGATCTTGCGCAAATACAAATCAAAGATACTTAAGTTGGTTGACGTATTTTGATGCAGTTATGAAATCGGAACTTCTAAATCAAGAAGTAACAGTCAGGAATTACATCCATAATGATTATCTTAATGAATTAGAAACTAGCGATTTTATTGATAAAGCAAGCTACATGGATATAAACACTTACCTTCCCGACGATCTTTTGATTATGGCCGATAGAATGTCTATGGCGAATTCTTTTGAATTAAGGGTGCCATTATGCGACCACAAGTTAATGGAGCTTTGCGCGGGCATTCCTTTTTCGGTAAAGTTAAAGGGTTTAAAATTAAAAAGCCTTTTTAAGAAGACGCTGAATAATGTTTTGCCTCAAGAGGTAATTAATAAAAGAAAGCAGGGCTTTATGGTTCCTCTGGCTGATTGGTTAAAAGAAGACCTGAGGGATTTTGTCAAAGATTCCCTCAGCAACGAAGCGATAAAAAAGAGAGGATATTTTAATCCGGAATATGTTTCCGAAGTCCTGGATCTGCATTTTAAAGGCAAAAAGGTGCTAACCCACCAAATCTGGGCTTTGTTAGTTTTTGAATTGTGGGCGCAAAAATATTTAGATAGCTAAGATATGAATATTTTAGAAATAACAGAGGTATTTTATCCGGTTGTGGGAGGAGCAGGAAAGATAGTTTATCTTTCGTCCTCCGGTTTGGTCAAGAGAGGACATAAGGTTTCTATCATTACAAGAAAAGATAAGGGCCTAAAAGAAAATGAGTTTATATCTGGGATAGATATTTATAGGGTAAATTGGTTCAATAATTTTTTTGCTTTAGCTGTTTCTTTTTTTAATATCGTAAACTTTGTGCGGAGTTTTTTGAGAAAAAATAATCCGGATTTGATTGTGTTCAATCAGCCTTTCTCAGCTTTTTCTGCTTTATGTGTCCGAGATTTAGCCAAGATATCTAAAATATATCGTTACCATTCTTCGTGGTTTGAGGAATTCAAAGTCAAAAACAATATTCAAGAAGTTAAAATAAGTAAGCCTTTAAATATTTTAAAATGGATTATTCTTAGCCCTGTATTTTTTATAATGAAAGCCGTAGAGAGTTTTGCGCTTAAGCATTCAGATGCTATAATTGTGGCTAGCCAATATTCCAAAGAAAAATTAATCAGATTTTACAAGATGGATGGAAACAGAATCCACATAATCCCCGGTTGCGTTGATACAGATGTTTTTAAGCCGACTGAAAACAAGCAGGATTTAAGAAAGCAGTTAAATATGCCCCAGGATAGATTCATCTTGGTGACTGCCAGGAACCTCGTCCCAAGGATGGGGATCGATAATTTAATCTATGCCTTTTGTTCCCTGTCTAAAACATATAAGGATTTATACTTAATAATTATCGGAGAGGGAAGGCTTAAGATCAAGTTACAAAAATTAGTTGGAAAGCTTTCGCTAGATAATCTTGTAAAATTCACGGGGCAACTCAAGGAGCAGGATTTGGTTAAGCATTACCAGGCAAGCGATTTGTTTATCCTGCCCACCAAATATATTGAACATTTTGGCTTGGTAAGTATTGAGGCTTTGGCATCGGGGATTCCCGTATTGGGAACTCCCGTCGGAGGAACAATAGAGATATTGGATGAATTTAACCGTGAATTTCTTTTTGAAGGCACAGATGCGGAAGCCATAGCCAAAGGAACAGGGAAGTTTCTCGATACTTTTAAAGGCGTTTATTCAAAAGAAAAATGCAGAGAATTTGCTATGAATCGGTATTCTTTGGATAAAATCATTACCCGGACAGAAAGAATATTCTTGGAGAATATTAAGAAATGAGCGAGAAGGAAAAAACAAAGATAAAAGTTTTGCATATTCATACCCGTGGAGTAATCGGCGGCTCGGGCACAAATACATTATTGACCATGATGAGCCTGCCCAAGGATAGATATCAGACCGAACTCGCCTGCGGTTCCGAGGGTCCATTGGTAGAAGAGGCAAAGAAAAATAATTTGACGCTTAATATGATTACCCACTTAACAAACAGGATAAATATTTTTTATGATTTGTTGGCTTTGATCGAGTTGATAATCTTGATAAACAAGAAAGATTTTCAGATTGTGCATACCCATAATTCAAAAGCGGGCATACTTGGCCGGGCCGCTGCTAATATTTGTCGGGTTCCCATAATCATCCATACTCAGCATAGCTGTGTATTTAAGTACGGGACATTAAATTATTTTCAGAAGAAATTTTATTACTTTTTGGAGCTGGTTTCGGCGAGATTCACAGACAAGATAATTTATATATCTGAATCATTACGGCAGGAATTTATCAAAGCAAACATTAGCAGGCAAGAGAATTCGGTTTCTATTTATAGCGGTATAGAAGTCGAGAAATTCAGAATAAATATAAATATTACCGAGAAAAAACAAGTTTTGGGACTAAGCAAAGATGATTTTATCGTGGGTGTAGTAAGCCGTCTAGAAGAAGGCAAGGGTAATGACTATGTCATCGAAGCCATCCCGAAAGTTGCTCAACATGTAAGCGGGATAAAATTCATTTTTGTCGGAGAAGGGGAGCTAAAAGAAGATTTGGAAAAACTTTCTCAGAAACTAGGGGTTCAGGATAAGATATTATTTTTGGGCCCGAGGCAAGATGTCCCGGAGTTATTGCAGGTTTTTGATATTGTCTGTTTGGCATCTTTATACGAAGGCATGGGAAGAGTTTTATTAGAGGCTCAAGCTGCGGGAAAACCGGTCGTGGCCACCAAAATAGGCGGCATTATTGATGTAGTTAGCGAAAATAAAACCGGATTTTTAGTTTCTCCTCGGGACACCGATGCTTTATCGCAGGCAATAATAAGGCTGGCCCAAGACCATAATTTAAGGAAGCAGATGTCTGAAGAAGCAAGAAGATTTGTTGATTATAGGTTTTCCAGTGCTAAAATGGTAGTTGATATTTTGAATGTTTACGAGGAGCTGGTTTTTAAGAATATAAGATTATGATAAACGCCTTAACGGTTGACCTTGAAGAATGGTACCATATAAGCGGGATAGATGATTATTTAAAGAATGCGGACCTCAACAAATATGCCAACAGGGCCTTTAATAACACCATGAGACTATTAGATATATTTAGAGAGGCGAAAGCCAAAGCTACGTTTTTTGTTTTGGGATGTATCGCAGAGCGGTTCCCCGAGCTTATCAGAAGGATGGATCAGGAAGGCCACGAGATTGCAACGCACGGTTTTAATCACGACGTAATTTATAAACAGACTCCGGAAGAGTTTTCAAAAAATCTTAAGGATGCAATTTCGCTTTTAAGTGGTATAATAAATAAGAGAATAATTGGTTTTCGCGCTCCGGATTTTTCTATTACCGAAAAATCTCTATGGGCGCTGGATATTTTAGTAAGCCAAGGGATAAAATACGATTGCAGCGTTTTCCCGGTTAAGCATCCTCGATATGGGATGCCGAAGGCCGGACGTTTTCCGTATAAAATAAAAGACGGTCTAGTAGAATTTCCTCCTTCGACATACAGAATTCTTAATTACAATCTGCCCGTGGGAGGAGGAGCATATTTAAGAATTTTTCCTTATTGGGTTATAAAAGCGGCGTTAAGATCGCTAAATAAAGAAAATAAGCCCGCAAACATTTATATTCATCCTTGGGAAGTTGATCCTGATCAGCCGCGGATCAAGATGCCAATATCAAGGCATTTGGTGCATTATGCAAATTTAGATAAGGCAGAGAAGAAAATAAGGACTTTAGTCAGAGACTTTCAATTTTCCACAGTTAAGGAGGTATTGGGCATTGTTTGAGACAAGTAAAGTAAGAACATTTTTTCAGGGAAGGGTAGAAAAATACGATAGCATCTACGATAAGGATAAAAAGCTAATTTGGAAATGGCTTGATTTTATATTTCGCCGCTCGATTCAGATACGTTTCGGGCTTACATTAAAAGAGTGCGAAGATATAAAGGATAAAAAAATCCTCGATATCGGCTGCGGCCCGGGGATGTATATGATTAACTTGGCAAAAAGACAGCCGAAGAAGATCGTGGCATTGGATTTTTCCGAGGAGATGTTAAATAAAGCCAAAAAGTTAGCAAGAGACAAAGGGGTAATCGAGATCTGCCAATTTGTCAATTCAGATTTTAGGAGATACGTTCCGGATGATAAATTTGATATTTGTCTGGCGATAGGGCTATTCGATTACTTGGAAAATCCTCTTGAGGTATTGAAGAAGATCAGGAGCATATGCCTGGGGAAGGCGATAATTAGTTTTCCCGCCAAGTGGAGGCTAAGAAATATTGTTAGAGTGATTCGTCTGAAACTTTTAGGTTGTCCGGTTTATTTTTATACGCTAAAGCAAGTAAAGGATTTATTGACTAAAAGCGGTTTCGGTGACGCTAAGATTATTACCGTTGACAGGGATTATTTGGTAATCGCAAAATAAAATCAGAATATGAGCTATAAAAATTCCTTTTTAGTTTTAATAATTTCTTTTGGCCTGTCTTTTTTTCTCACGCCATTTTTTATCAAGATTGCCAACAGATTTAAATTAGTTGATACTCCTAGCTCCAGAAAACTGCACGAAAAACCCACTCCGACTCTAGGTGGGATAGTTATCTTTATTGCTTTTAGCATAGCTGTTTTAGTCGTACTGGCCTTGGATCAAAATTTCAGCAACGCCCTGTTGATGAATCTGCCAGGCCTTCTTATAGGTAGCTTTGCATTAGTAATTTTTGGAGTTTTACACGATACAAGAGATATGCCTGCTTCGGTCAAGCTTTTCGGCCAGATAATGGTCGCCCTGATTGTTTTTTTATCAGGCATCAGAGTAGAATCTATAACTAACCCTTTTGGCGGAGAGATAACATTATTTTATCCTCTGAGCTTTATTGTAACAATTGTTTGGATAGTCGCGTTGATCAATGCTATAAATTTGATTGACGGTTTAGATGGATTAGCCGCAGGAATTACAGTAATAGGCTCGACAGTTATGCTGGTAATCGCATTATTTAAGAATGATATTGTTTCTGCTTTGCTATGCTTAGCTTTAATTGGAAGTTGTCTGGGGTTTTTAAGATATAATTTTTACCCAGCCAAAATTTTTATGGGCGATGCAGGCAGCATGTTCTTAGGGCTTGTCTTAGGAGTGATTTCTATCCAAGGCATAAATAAAATGGCTATCACCGTAGCCTTGTTGATACCGATTACTGTTTTGGCTATCCCAATTTATGATACCGCGCTTTCAATATTCAGAAGATTACTTTCCAGTAGAGATATTTTCAAGCCCGACAGAGAACATATCCATTACAGATTATTAAGTATGGGCGTGACGCACAAGCATGTGGTTATGCTGCTTTATTTCATCGGCGTCTATTTTGGTATTATGGCTTTCCTGTTTATTCTCATCCCGATAGAATTTGCCTTTATTCTTCTAGTACTTTTATCCATGGGAGTTTTTATGGGGATAAAAGCTATAGGATTTATTGAACGAAGACTTAAATCCCCTCGGCAACGCAATGAATCATAAAATAATAGCTTCTTTTATTTTTCTCTCCATATTTTTTATTTCCACTAATTCTACCGCTCAGGCTTATGAACATGTCCCAGCCGCTATCCATATCCAAACTAATATCAGCGATGGAGCATACTCTTTTGAAGAAATCGTAAAGCAGGCTAAAGAAAAGAACATCCAGGTATTAATATTCTCCGACACAGCATTGAGGAGATGGGAATATGGCGTAAGGCCCCTAGAAAATATCATAAAAAGAAGGGTAGAGCATTCTTCCGTATTTAGATTCGGCATAGCAAAATATCTGGCGGCAATAAAGAATCTCCAAGATAAATACCCCGCAATAGTTTTTGTGCCCGCGGTTGAAGTTGTGCCATTTTATTATTGGCAAGGTAATTTCTTAGGCGAAGACCTGACTTTGTATAACTGGCACAAACAGATGCTGGTCATCGGGATGGAAAAAGCAAGCGACTATAGATATCTGCCAATTATAGCAAATTATAGTTTGTTGCCTTTGTATAAAGGTAATATCATTAGGCTTTGGCCGCTACTGATTATTTTCTCGGGGATTTTTTTAATAATAAAATTCAAGAAAAAAATTGCTTACAGGAATTATGGTTATTTATTCTTGCTTCTTGGTGTTATTTTTTTGGTCAATAATATGCAATTTAGTGTTTCCCGATTTAACGCCTACAGCAAAGACAAGAGGACAAAACCTTATCAGGATTTGATAGATTATGCAACAAGAAGAGGCGGCCTTGTATTTTGGTGCCATCCAGAAGCTGAGAATCTTGACAGGGTAAAAGGGGTTAATGTTTGCACGTTCCCTTATAAAGAAGAATTGAAATATGCGCAAAATTACACCGGTTCGGCTGTGATGTTTGATAAGAATCGTTCCATCGCCAGGGTGGACGATATTTGGGATGAGATTCTTTTGGCTCATTGCTTGGGCAAAAGGGCGCCAATTTGGGTGATAGGAGAGATAGATTACCACGGAGATCAAAAGGATTTATCCAGAATCCAGACTATGCTCCTGCTTAATAGCTTGACAGAAAACGATGTTATCAGGGCATTAAAAAACGGCATGATGTACGCAAAATTAAATAATCTCACAAATGATTTCAGCCTGGATAAATTTGTAATCTCCGACGGAGAAAACAATACATTTGGTTTGATGGGGCAAGAGATCGAAATAAATTCCAGGCCAGAGGTTATTATTGAAACTTCTTGCAGCAATGCGCCAGAGGAGCCGATAGAGATACGGTTGGTAAGGAACGGAAAATTGATTCAAACATTTAACAGCGAATCTTCGAATTTCAGAGTTAAATACCAAGATGACTATTTTTCGCCTGGTGAAAAGATTTATTATCGGATAATGATAAAAAGCGGTAATAATTTTTATCAGGTTATTTCCAATCCTATTTTTGTGAGATTTGTTTCAAAATAGTGAAGTACTATGTCCTAACGGTAGCAGCATCTTTTTTATGGTTCCGACGCTCCCCGATGATTCTGTCGGGATTCCGTACTGAAAACGTCGGAGCCTTCGGAGGTCGGAACCCCGACCCAGAATGCCAATCATCCATGCTCTTACGGACGTGGCATTCTGGCGTCGGGGCAAAACTCTTGAAGTTTCTATTGATAATTTCAAAGGTTATACTATAATCTTTTTTAAAGGATAAAAATGTACGAAGCTTATTGGGGATTAAAAGAAAAGCCATTTGAGAATACTCCCGACCCGCGGTTTCTGTACCATTCTTCTCAGCACGAGGAGGGGCTCTACAGATTACTTTACGCTGTTAAGGAACAGAAGGGAGCGGCGTTAATGACCGGGGTTTTTGGTTGCGGAAAGACTCTCCTGGGAAGGACCATGCTTCGGGAGTTAAGTAAAGACATATACAGGGTTGGGTATATAAGCAATCCCCAGTTGTCTTACTTGGAGCTTTTGATGGCCGTTGCGACATCTTTAGGGGTAAGCGGCCTGCCTTCAAAAAAGACTGAGGTATTAACTAATGTTGTCTTGGATGAAATGAATAAGGTTCTGCAAAACAACATGAAGGATGGCAAAAAGACAGTGGTGATTATAGACGAAGCCCATGTCATAGAGGACAAAGAGGTCTGGGAGGGCTTAAGGCTTTTATTGAATTTTCAATTAGAGGATAGATTTCTCTTAACCCTGCTTCTGTTAGGTCAACCCGAGTTAAAAGAAAGTATAGATAACAACAAGCAATTTTCCCAAAGAGTTGCCATAAGATGCCATCTTGGCCATATGAATCAGGAAGATACTCATAATTATATATTGCACAGGTTAAAGATAGCAGGCAGGGAAGAGCACATTTTTTCGGAAGGCGCCCTTAAGGCGATTCACGAGAAATCCGGCGGCATACCCCGTAGGATAAACCATATCTGCGACCTTGCGCTCCTGACAGGCTTCGGTAGAAAACTGACCAATATCGACGAGAAAGTCGTCTCAGAGGTGACCAAGGACCTAGAAGGCGAGTAATCCTACCGAATTCATAGTCACATTGATCAAAATTAACCAAACAGGCAAAGCCGCGGTACCTTTTACTACCTTTGACGTTTTCGATGTTAAGGGTAGTCCTCCGATTTTTTATTTTTTATTTTATACAATATTATAGATTCTTTCCGGTATATCTCGTTATAATTAAAATCAATATTTGTTTTTAATTTTTTTTCCGTGTCTAAACTATCTATTAAAACATAATCTTCGCCTGAATCAGTTCCTGCTATTGAATATTTCTCTCTGCTTGAGACAATTATGGCAATGCGAACAGGAACGCTTATGGAAGCATTTAAGGGAACAAAAGAAAGAGCCTCTTTTACCTCCTTGATATATGCCGTATCTCTTTTACATTTTCCGTGTTCAAGCCATGTATATGATTGAACAATGGTACAAGAAAGGATGAATATAGAGAGCAATAACTGTAGTTTGTGCTCGGTAAGCTGAAGATATTTTTTATTGGAAGCAAAATAAGAAATTTTTTTGATCCCTTGTATAGTGCCTATTAAAATAAAACAGGAAAGGGTGGTATTATAATGCCATATAGGTGAGAACATATTTGAGTTGCAGGCCAGAAGATTAATCATAAGCTCTGGCAATCCAAGAATAGTTGCCGAACCTAATAAAGCAGGTAGCAATCCCAGGGAAAAAAAGAACAAAAGAATAGGTTTTAAGATATGCCAATGTGCTATATTCGAATTTAAAAGTAGCTGGGCGATCGGTGTTAAAGGCCCGCCGTTATTTTCTATCAAGAAAATCTTTTTTAAATAAACAAAATACCAAGCTGAATCACTATGGGGCTGATATAATTCCTGAAAATAATTTATTATTCCCATTGAAGCGATGAACCACGTAATTCCTATCAGGATAGGATACGCGATCCATACAATACCCCTCTTTTTTAAAAATGCGTAGCAGCCAAACATCACGGCAAGGAATGCCAAGGTTTCTTTTATTGAAACAGTAATTAATAAGAAAATAAAAAAAGGTATGATTTTTTTCTTTTGAAAGAAATAGAATGTAAATAATATAAAGAATGGAGCATAGCCCATTTCGTGCGGAGGCGTAAAGTTCTGCCCAACTATATATGGGAACAGCAAAAAAGTAACGACTAGAGGCAAGGCGCTGGTTTGTTTTAGGATATCTTTTGTAATTAGATAAAAGGGGATTGCGGAAAGCGATAATAACATTATTTTTAATACAAGCAAAGTAAGCGGATGGGGAAATAAATAATAAAAAGGGACAAGAAGGAGAAAAAACAAAGAGTTATGGCATGCAAAGTGAGAGCCATAGGTGGAATTTAGGAATAATTTACCATGTATAGTATTCCAGAATATTTGGTTAAAAAGACCAAAATCCTTCGGGTTGAAGAAGTCAAGGGCATCGAATATGCATATGCTTATGTAGCTAAAAATAAAAAAGTATAAAATAATGATAATTAATAATGCAATCTTTTCCTTGCGCGGGTCGCTCTCCATGTTTAAGTTTTTTCTATAAAATAATATTTTATAGAAAACTATTTGAGTTGCAAATACCACTAGAAAAGGCATCAGTATCGTGATATTGGTTTTTTGCACTGACCAGAAAGATAGAAGAATGATAGGAAGAAGAATAATTAAAGAGTAGGCTAGATTATGTTTTTTTTGGATCAGGCCCGGGGAAATAAAAATGAAAATTAACAAGCAAAATATCAAAAATAATAAAAACGATGATAAAAAATAGTTGCCAAAGATGAATCTCAATAAATTATTGGTAAAAGAGGCGGACAAAAGGAAGTCAAAAATAACAAACCAAAGTGGCATGATAAAAATTAAGTGTTTTGCTGGAACTAATTTGGTTAGTTCTTTTAGCCTTGAATTCATCGTGATTATATTATATACTAAGTCAATATTATTGCAATATTGATTTTAGCACTTTTTAATTTGGTAATCGTTTATTTTCCAAGATGTTAATAAGGCCCTATATTCTAAAAAGTGTAAAATGGATATAAAATCTTTTTCTACTTATGCTAATTCTTGCATAATAAATTACATCAGTCTCAAGGAATAATTTAAAATAATATTTTAGCTATGTCCAAAAATAATATATTTTTTTCAATTATTATTCCTTCCCATAATGAGGGCGGGTGTATCGCTACGACCTGCAAGGCTATTATCTCGCGGTTTGCGCTAGAGAATATCACTGATTATGAAATTTTAGTGGTTAATGATAATAGTAATGATCATACAGAGCGGATTTTAAAGGAGCTTTGCGTAAAATATCCCGTAATGCGTTATGTCAATAATACTGCGCCTCGCGGTTTCGGGTTTGCAGTGCGTAAAGGGTTGGAAGAATTCTATGGTGATACTATAGTAGTTGTGATGGCTGATCTTTCTGATTCTCCCGATGATATACTAGCGTATTACAGGGAATTGAAAAAAGGCGCGGAGTGCGTATTTGGTTCTCGGTTTATCAAAGGGGCGCATATCCACGGTTATCCAGTGCACAAATATGTACTCAATCGTATGGCTAATTTTTTTATTAAGCTGCTTTTTACTTTAGATCACAATGATATTACAAACGCTTTTAAGGCTTATAGAAGAGAGGTTATCGACGGTATGCAGCCTTTGCTTTCGTACCATTTTAATCTGACCGTAGAAATGCCGCTAAAGGCAATAGTGCGCGGCTATAATTACGTGACGATTCCGATTTCATGGACTAACCGCTCAGTTGGCGTATCCAAACTCAAGATAAAGGAAATGGGGAGCCGTTATCTTTTTATTGTCTTATATGTTTGGCTGGAGAAGTCGCTATCCAGAGGAGATTATATGCGTAAAACCAGGTCGATGAAAAAAACAAACCCCGATGTTTGCCCGCCATCGGGCAGGCCCACTTGTCGTTAGGTAAGCTTGCCATTTGAGCATTCCGAAAGATTGACTTTTTGCCATTTTTATGGTATACTTTATTTTGTATTAATAAAAGACTCCATTATAGGAGAATAGGGTAGTTTTAAACGGTATTATATTATTTATAAGTAACATAAGTATTGGCTAGCTTTAGCGTTATATTCTAATAGCAAGACAAAAGATAAACCTATTCTTAATACGGAGAATAGGTTTTTTATTTACTTGACAACAGAAATATTAGGTGCTAAAATACACACTTAAGTTTGGCTTGTGGCTTCTTTGAAAGCTTGGATCTTTGAGCAAAGCGGAATTAGACGAAAGTCTTGAAGCGACAGCGTGCAGGCATTATAGTTAAAATCATAATTTCGTTTGGCCAAAGAGAGAGCCGAAGAAAAAGTCAAATCTAAAGCCTGGAAGGAGGCTAGTAAAATGAAAAAGAATAAGAGAGGTTTCACATTGGTTGAAATCATGATAGTTGTAGCAATTATCGCTCTCTTAGCTGCAATAGCAATTCCTAACTTGCTAAGGGCAAGATTGACTGCCGCGCAAGCTAGCGCGCAGGCAACCTTAAGGACAATCTCTACTGCTATGGAGTCTTATGCTGCAGGGCATCAAGGTAATTACCCTCTCACAGATGAAATTGAAGCTGATTTAGTGAACGTTACTCCACCTTATCTAAACGAGAATTATTGCGACGACGCAATCCGTAATTTGTATACCTTTGATTGTACTTCGACTGCTGGCGGCTATTCGATAGTTGCAAATCCCCAATCCACAACAGGCGGTATTGTTTACACGATTACCACAGGAGGAGTTTTGACTCCGGGTTCTCCGCAGCAGTAAACTATCATGGTGTAAAGTTATTTTACACTTAAGAATGGGCGAAGATAGTTATCTTCGCCCATTCTTCTTAAAGGAGCGTATAAGACTCTAATATTATGGTTAAGTCAAGATCATTGATAAGAAAGACATTTTGCTTGGTTTTTGTCCTTCTTTTTATAGAAACTTTAGAAAATTTATGGTGTTTTAGGATTTTTTTCCCCCGAGCCAAAGACTTTTCTTTATTAATTAGTTTACCTTTGCTAAAGATTCTTACTCCCCCGGCAGTATATTTAATTTCCATCTTGCTCTTAAGTTATTTTGCGGTCTTTTTTTATTTCAATTATGTCTTGGATTTTTTCCTGGAGAACTCAAATTGGCCCAGCCTAAAAAATAGACATTTTAGGCGCTGGTTTATCTTGGGCAATTATTACTTTTTCTTAAATTTTATTTATGGCTTAAATTCATTTCTTTTTTTTGGTTCAGCATTTAAGCATTTTCTTCTTTATTTGTTGCCATTTCCCCGCGTCCCCCATACTTGGTTCTTGTTTTTATTGGGATTTTATTTTTTAGCATTATTTCTATTTACTGCTAAACTAGCAGCTCGCAAGAAAGGTTTTTTTGTTTTGACTCTTCCTTTACTGTGTGTCCTTGTTATCTTATCGTTAGATTCTTTAGCAGGGCAGACAAGATTAAGGCCTTTTACGCAAAAGAATAATGTTATTTTATTGGGTGTAGATTCTATCCAGTATAATCGCCTTACGAAAAACTGGGGTTTTCATAAAGACTTGGCGCCAAATATTGGGGATTTTTTAGAACGTAGTGTATGTTTTACTAACAGCTGGTCTCCTCTTGCCAGGACATACCCGTCATATAATGCTATTTTGACCGGCCGCTATCCTATTAATAACGGTATCAGAGACAATTTATTAGAAGATTACCATATAAATCCTACCAACCTGTATCTTGGTAATTTACTGAAAGAACATAACTATTTTTCATCCCATTATACCGATGAGGTGCGCTTCAGTATTATTCGCAATATTCACGGTTTTGATAAGCTGTTTCATCCTAAAATGGGAGTGACCGATTATATCTTGGCCACGTTTTTTGATTACGCCATCACAAACTTAATGCTTTATACAAATTTCGGTAATTATTTACTTTATCCGTTAGCATATAATAGGTCGCATGTTGCCTACAATCCCCGCGTTTTTGTTAACAGGGTAATCAAAGAAATTAATAATCTTCCCCGGGATAAGCCTCAGTTTATAGTCATTCATCTGTGTTCTAACCATTATCCTTATTTTCCTGCCTTCCCATACAATCGTAACCGGAATTTAATTGATTTTAGTGAAAAAGGTATTGCTATGACCGATGGGCAAGTCGGTCAGCTTTTGGAGTTTTTTAAAAAAAGTCAATTATTAGAGAATTCTTTGTTTGTTTTACACTCTGATCATGGCGATGGTTGGGATGCGGTTAACAAAGCTATTTCGCACGGCTCTAACTTTAATTACCTGTGGTGCAACAAAACGGTATTAGGTTTCTGGGGAAAAGGCTATATTCCTCGTAAGATAGACAACTTGGTCCGCAGCTTTGACATCTATCCGACGATATTGGAAATGATGGGCTTGGAAGTTCCAAAGGATATTGATGGCATAAGCCTAGTAAATTTGATGGATGGCAGAAAAGAGGCGCCCCGGAACTTTTTTGCCGAAACCGGTTATTCCCTAGAAAATAAGTATATAAATGGAAAGATACAAAATTTAGATAGTGACATAAAGAATTACAAGGTGGATTATAAAACCGGTTTAGCTTTTATAAAAGATGAAGATTATGATGAGTGGGTTCTGAAAAGGAAATGGTATTTAATGATTAACAAAAACCTGGCGTTGATTTATAATCCTTTTTTGGGTGAGGTTAGATTTGGTTTTATTGACCCCTTAAACCCGCAATATTTTTTGACGACCACTGCCTCCGAGCATAAATTGAAGAAGGGCATGTTAATTCAGATAAAAAAATTCAATAAGATTAAATGACTTTTTAAAGTTGCATTTATGTCCTTGACGAGTTAGTTACGGGATTATAGATTTATAAAAACCAATAATATTTAATAAAGAGTGGTAATATGTATGATAACAAAGGCAAAAAAGCATTTATTCTGCTAGAGAGATGTATAAATAATACTAAAAATAATTCTCAAATGGGATTTACTCTTATGGAAATAATGATGGTTGTTTCTATAATCAGTATCGTATCCGCAGTTTCTATTCCTAATCTTTTGCGTTCCAAAATAACCGCAAACGAATCTACTGCCAAAGCGACATTAAAAACGATTTCCACTGCTTGCGAGATGTTTTTGGCGGCTAATGGAGAATATCCTTTGGCTGAGTCAGATTTAACAGATGTCACCCCGCCATATTTAACTCGTAATTATGACGGCCAGACTATTCAGGGTTATACGTATGCTTATTTAGATTTGAATGGCGATGGTTATACAGTGATGGCTGCTGCAACTCCCTGCGGTAGAATGGGCAGCAATAACTACGCAGTTGTGACAGGAGCTGTTCTTACTTCCGAGTCTTGCGTTAACCCGTGAAGGTCTATATCATAAGTTTTATAAAGACTTTCAGAATATAAACTTCGAGATGTCTTTTTTCTTGATTTTTTTATTAATTTAAGGTAAAATTAACATAATTTAGAATGGCTAGAAAATATATAACTTTTTGTATATCATGAGAAATAAAAAAGCATTCACCCTGCCCTTCGCAATACCTTGTTTTTTATATCAGGGAAGAAGAGGCACAATTAAGAAACCCTTAGGAAAGTCTCGTTCGGGCTTATCGTCGGGACGAAGTGCGGGGTTTACTTTAATTGAGATAATGATAACCGTAGGGATCATTCTTATATTGGCGCTTATCCTTATGCCCAATATGATAAGAACCAAGCTAAATACCAATGAATCAACGGCTATTATGGCTTGCAAGACTATACATAATGGGCTTTCAATATATGTATTACAGCAAGAAGAGTTTCCTGCGAGCCTGAGCGCAATTACTATCCCTTTGGCTAACCCGCCATTTATTGAGTCCCATATAGCCAATGCCGCAAGCCCGGCCACTTCCCATAATGGGTATTGGTTCAAATACGCAGTAGAAGATGATGGAACAGGTTTTGCTCTTAGAGCCCACCCTAAAAACGCTATGACTGGGAAAAGGCATTTTTTCATAAATGAGAATGGCATAGTCCATCATGGAACATCCGAGGATGTTAGCGAGACCGATCCTAGGGTTTAACCAAGATTTCCCTTCCTTAAATAATAAGCATGTATAATTTAAATCCTAAGCAGAAAATAATAGTTTCAATCCTGATAATAATCTTATTGGGTGCGGCCGTTTATTTTAATTCTTTATTTAATCCTTTTCTCTGGGATGATGAAGCTTTAGTTTTGAAAAGCCACCTGATAAAAGACTTCAAAAATATTAAAATGAGTTTTAAGGTTAATCTTTTTTATCGCGTTGTCCCTACTAATTATTACCGGCCCCTGCAAACAATCTCCTATATGTTTGATTATCATATTTGGGGGCTCAATCCTCTGGGTTACCATATAACAAATGTGTTTTTGCATATCTTGACGGCACTTTTGGTTTTTTTGTTAATATTTATTTTTTGTCAGGATGCCCGGATTTCTTTAGTTACGAGTTTATTTTTCTTGCTTCATCCTCTTGCCGTTGAATCTGTTAGTTATATATCTGGACGGGCAGATTTGATGGTTGCTTTATTTCTGTTATCTAGTTTAATTTTATTTATAAAATATTCTGAATACTTTGGAATAAATAGGAAGATTTGTTATGTTGCTTCTGTTTTATGTTTTATCCTGAGTTTATTATCCAAAGAAATGGCTATAATTTTTCCGGTAATTCTTATATTCTACGACATCGCCTTTAATAATCTTAGCTTAAAAAATATCAAAAGTTTTATTCGCAGGTACATTCCTTTTGTTTTAATCGATATTATCTACATAAGCCTTAGGTTGACGGTTTTAAGTTTTTATTCCCTTCCTTTGGAAACCGGCCATTTCCTTTTGCATAGCCGCATCTTAATTTTCTTTAAAACGATTATGCTTTATTTAAGAATTTTAGTATTTCCTTTTGACATTCATATGAAGCGTATGATTTCTATGCCGCGGTCAATATTTGAGCCAACAATGTTGCTTTCTTTTCTAGGCGTTATTATGTTGGTCGTTTTAATAATTTTATTACGGAAAAAACATCATACTATGTGGTTTTTTTCGGTTTGGTTTTTCGTATTTTTATTTCCGCAATCGGGAATATATCCGATAAGCGCTTTTGTGGCAGACCATTTTTTGTATCTACCTTGCATAGGTTTCTTTTTTATTTGCACGAGCCTGCTTAAAAGAAATTTCCCCAAAAGGATATTCGTTTTTATCGTTACATTATTTTTGCTCTTTTTCGGTTTTGTTACTTTTAGACAGAATGAGATTTGGAGGGACAAGGAGACTTTATATAAGTACATTTTGAAATTTTCACCTGACAGTTGGGAGGTTCATAATAATTTAGGCAATTTCTATCTAGATAGCAACCGGTGGGAAGATGCCTTAGATGAATTTCAAAAATCCGAAAGACTTAATGACCGTTATTTTACGGTCCAGGTCAATATAGCCAATGTTTATGTTGATATGGGTCAATATGAAAAGGCGATTGAAAGATACCAAGAGATAATAAAAAATTTTCCTGACGAGGATTTAACAAATATCCATAATGCCATCGGCTACTGTTATGCGTCCTTAAAACGCTACGAAGAGGCTCTCAATAAATTTAAGTTTGTTTTGGGAATTAACCCAGATTTGCCTTCGGTACATTTTAATATTGCAAAGGTTTATCTAGAGCAAAATAAGAACAGGCAGGCTATGGAGCAAATACTATTGGTTTTGGGTCCGGATATTAAGTCTTCTGATTTATTTATCCTGCCGAAACCTAGCCAGGACGAATACCTGGAGGTAATTAAAAATAGAGATTGTATAATGAATACGCTTTTAGGCTTAGGAATCCTTTTTAGCAAGTACGGTCTTTGGGATTATGCTGAGAGGGCTTTTAAAAAGGCCATTGATTTAGATCCCGAATACGCCGATGCCCATTATAACCTTGGGGCATTATATTTTAGGATGGGTAATCTTCTTGACGCCAAGAAGATGTGGCAAAAAGTTCTTAAGTTAAAACCCGACCATATTTACGCAAAAGAGCAATTATTAGATTTGAAAATAAGACAATTTCGATAAAAGTCATTGACTTTTTAATCTATTGCAGTAAAATAGATTACAGAAATTTAATCTTTCCCTAACTCACAGAAAAGGTTATATATTAATATGCCTACAGTCCGAAAGACAGGTAATTTTTTATCTTCTAGAGGCTTTACGCTCATGGAGTTAATGATTGCGGCGTTAGTTTTGGCGCTAGTTTTGGTAGGGCTTCTGGCAAGTTATATAAGCTGTATGCAGCTAACTGAGCTAATGCGGAATACCTCTGTCGCTATGAATGCTATCCAGGCAAAAGCAGAAGAGATAAAGGGGCATACCTACGCCAACATAAAAGCAGAATATGACAGAGTATCTTTTACGCCTTCCGGATTAAATGGCATAGGTGTTAGCTACGTCGATGATACCAACCCTGAATTGATAAAGATTACCGTGTCTTTGAGCTGGCGCCAATCCAGGGGTCTGATTATTGGAGAAGACAGAAATTTGAATGGGCAGTGGGATACCGGTGAAGACACCCTCATCGTAAATAACAGTTTAGATTCGCCAGCAGCAATCGTAACCTATATCGCAGAGAAATGATTACACTAAAGAAAGATAATTCTTTTACATTAGTTGAGGTATTGATAGTTTCTTTTTTATTCCTGATCATTATGGGGGGTATTTTGTCTATATTGGCTGTGGGAAGGAATTCTTGGTATGAGACTGATGTTGAGATTGAGCTTCAGCAGGACCTGCGCAAAGCCATAACCAGAGTCACAAAAGAACTGCGTGAATCAGGTTTTGACCAAGCAGACGCAGCCAAGGTTGCTATCCAAGATGGCGCAGGTCAAAACAGTTCAGATATTTTAATATTCTATGTTCCGGTAGACCATGATAACGACGGTGATGTCACCGATGGGGCAGGCAATCTCCAGTGGGGGGCCCCCATGCTTTGGGCCAATAAAGATCCTGATTGCGAAGCCCCCGGAGATACTTGCCAATATTTAGATTATAAAATCCAATATCTTATAAATGCGGATAATCAGTTTATAAGAAGGGTTTTGGATGCCAGTAATAATATGGTGAGGGAAGATTTGTACGCCAATAACATTGTAGATTTTCAGGTGAGCCGCTCTACTGACTTTGTCAGCCTGGAAATAACAGCCCGCAAAGACACGGTATTTGGTAGAACGATTACGAAAAGCATTGGTTCAAATTTGTATTTGAGAAACCGAGGATAAGAAGGAAGGTATGCATGCTATTCAGAAAACCTAGAGGAATCGCTTTAATTATAGCATTCTTAGTAATTGTGGTTTTGTTAATTTTGGGCAGCATATTTATTTTAAGGAGTGTAGGAGAAAAATACGCAGGCAGTAAGGAAAAAGCTTCCATCCAGGCATTTTTTCTCGCTGAGGCAGGAGCTAATGTAGGGTTAAACAAAATAGATCTTTTCATAAATACAGATATGCTTACTACAGTTAATAACACTAACCCGAATACGCTGGTAAACCGTCTGACCAAGAATCCAAATTATATCGGCAATGGAAATGGTATAGGTTTTTTGGTTGATTATACAAAAAAAGAAGGTGTTAAACAATTTACCTTGGTTGAAAACGGAGCCGGCAATGACGACGACGAAGCAGTCTATTCGGTCAGTGCCACGGCATTGGGAAATGGTAGCTATGATTATAACGTTACTATAACTGAAAAAGGTAATCCTCAAGAAGTAGCTGAAGACAAATGGGATTTTCCCTACAATTACACAATTACGGCGACTGGCACTGTGGAATCGACTCCCAGGCAAGTTGTGTTAAAAGGAGATTTTACGGTAAGGGTGCAGAGAGATAATTTTGCCCGTTACGCACTTTTTACCGACCATCACCGCTTGGAAAGCGGCACAACAGTGTGGTTTACTAACAGAACCCATTTTTATGGCCCAACACATACTAATGAAAGATTCTCTTTTGCCTGGAATCCCAGCGGGACCTTTGATGGCTTAGTAACGCAGCATAATAACAACGCAAGATTTTACAACAACGGTAGCGCCGTTTTATTAAATGCTGATAGTAATCCTCCTAGAGATGTCCCCACTTTTAATGCTGGTTTTAACCGGGGCGTAGATGAGATTGTCCTGGCATCATCAGTGCAAAAACAGGATTTACAAGAGCAGGCTTGGGGTGGCGTTCCTGGCACCGTGCCAAACGGAATCTATGTTAACAACAATGGCACTAGTTTAACCGGCGGGATTTATGTAAAAGGCAATTGCACCATGAATATGGGCGTGGATGTAAATGGCAATGCGACCTATAACATTACACGAGGTACGACCGCGAAAATTATTACAGTTGACTATGGCGATGAAGCTGTAATTGGCGACGAGCAGACGACTGTTCAAACGGTAGGCGGTCCTACAAATACCTATAGCGGCGTTCCCGACGGGATTGAAGACGTAGGAACGATTATTTATGTTGATGGGGAGGTAAGCAGTTTAGCCGGCACAGTGCAGAAGAATTCACAAGTTACGATTTCAAGTGAAAATGATATAATCATACAAAATAATATTTTGTACGAGGAATATACTCCTGGTTCGGGGACGCCGGGTGAACCAGGCTACGTTCCTCCTACGGCCGAAGATAAAACTAATCTTTTAGGAATGTTGTCTTGGGGTGGAGATGTGAGAATCGGCACATCTGCTCCGGATGATATATCTATCCACGGAACAGTAATGGCAAGAAATGGTGTATTCACCGTAGATCAATATAATTTTGGAGATCCCCGTGGCGCCGCCACACTTTTAGGCGGAGTTATAACCCAGTTCTATGGGGCGTTTGGTCAGTTTAATAGTGTTACCGGACAGCAGGTTCATGGATATGGTAGAAATTTTATCTACGATGCTCGCATGGCCGCGGGACAGTCTCCGCCGTATTTCCCGACGATGAGAACTTTTATCGCTTTTACAAACGACATAACTGACCGTATTACTTGGCAGGAAGGAGCTATATAATGGCTGATTCGACAGGCAATAATCCAAAGATTTTAAAATTGATTGGCGTATTTATCGTTGTTTTCTTTTTATTGATAATTGTTTTTAATATTTGGATGAAGGCTTCAATGGACAAAGATAAGGCTTCATCAGGTTTGAAAGCAGTTTCTGGCACGAGGCTGGAGGAACGAGACCCATCACCAGTAAAGCCGGTTGCTGCAAAACAGATAATTGAAATAGAGAAGCCGTCTGAAGTTCAACCCGCAGGAGAACAGAGGCTAATATTGCAATAGTTCTTAATATGAAAGATTTATTTAAAAACAAGATAGGCAACTTCAATCATCAAGAATTCATCCAGGTTAATTTGGATAGACTGAAGGCTTTGTTGCCAAAAGAGAAGCCTAGTATAAATATTGGTTTGGATATCGGCTCCTCATCTGTAAAGGCTGTGGCTATTAAGCTTGAAAAAGATAAGGCCGAGCTTATAAATTACTCAATTAAGCCATTTGATAGAGATTATATTTCCGATTCCATTAATAAAACTTTGAAAGATTTAAACATTGAGAACAAAACTGTTAATATTTCTATCGGCGGTCAAGGAGTAGTGACAAGGTCAGTCAAATTTCCTCGGATGTCGCTTTCTGAAGTAAAAAACGCGATAGGTTTTGAATCAGAAAAACATATCCCCTTCCCCCTAAACGAAGTTTACATGGATTGTTTTATAATGAGGCAACTACCGGAAGAGAATAAAATGTTGGTTCTGGTAGCTGCAGCAAAAAAAGAATTGATTCAACATCGCTTGGCTTATTTAAAACCATTATCATTGACGGCCAATTTTATTGATGTGGATTCTCTGGCCCTAGTGAATCTTATTAACAGGATAGAATTTAAGCCTCAAGGGTTATCAACTGGGGTTCAAAACGCGGAGCAGAAAAAAGCAGTCGCGCTGCTTAATTTAGGAGCAACTTTTACTAGCCTTTGTATCGTAGAAAACGGAATTCCTAAGTTTGTGCGTGATATTTTTATCGGAGGTAACGATTTAACTAAAAGAATAAGCAATATTCTTGGCACAGGTTTAGCAGAGGCTGATAAAGCTAAATGCAGTCCTCAGGAAGGATGGGATAAGATATCAGCTGCCTGCGAGTCAGTTTTAAATAATCTGATTAACGAGACCAGGCTTTCTTTCGATTATTTCGAATCCGACTCCGGAATTAATATTAGTTGTTTGTATCTTAGTGGCGGAGGTTCGTATCTGCGAGGAATCGATGAAATTATTAAGACCAATTTAAACGTAGAAGTTAAGTATCTCAATCCAGCTGCAGATTTGAAAGTTAGTGAAAGTTTTGCTGGTGGCTTGGAGACCGAGGCGAGAAAGCTGTCCATCGCTATCGGTTTAGCGCTTAGGATAAAATGATAGAGATAAATTTATTACCTCAGGAATTAAGAAAAAAAGAATCAAATTTCAAACTGCCGTTTCCCAAGGAGAATCTTATTTTATTTGGCGGGGCAATTCTAGTCTTGCTTATTCTGATTCATTTAATTTTGATGGGCGCCTTGGCAGCAAAGAAGGTCAAATACCTTGGTTTGAATATGGAGTGGCAGAAGATATTACCAGAGAAAAACAAGATTGATTCTTTGAAAGGCGAACAGAAAGAAATTACCGAGAAAATTAAGTCGATAGATAAATTAACTAAAAAAGGAAGAATAAGCTGGGCTAAGAAATTAAACGTAATAAGCGATGTTTTGCCTCAAGGGGTTTGGGTAAGGCGTGTCAATTTTATCGGAACGGCGTTAACTATCGAAGGAAGTTCCGTGTCTTTAAGAGGCGAAGAGGTAATACTGGTTAACAAATTTGCTTCTGCCCTTAAGAATAGTGCTAATTTTTATTCTGATTTTAAAGATGTAGAAGTCGGTTCAATAAAGAGACGTCAGATCAAAAATATAGAAGTCGCCGATTTTGTTTTGCTGGCCACTGTAAAAGAAAAATGAAGAAAAAGAATATTGATTTCTTAAAGAAAATAGATTTGCAAAAACATGCAAAATTAATTTTAGGTGTTGCCGCAGCATTGTTGTTGCTTTTAGATTTTACTTTAATTATGAGGCCACAGATTAAATGGTTAAAAGACTTTAACCCCAAGATAAGCGAACTCAGGAATAATATCGACCAAACTCGTAGAGACATGGCATTGCTTAAACACATTGAAGAGGCTTCGCAGAGTTCCAGGAAGAAAATGTCAGACATAGAAAAGCGCGTGCCACAGGAAGAAGATATCCCAATGATTCTGCAGGACATATCCAGCGCCGCTAACAATTCAATGATAAAGATATTGCAGATTAGGCCCGTGAAGGAAGAAAAAGAAGTCGCGCTCAAGACTCCCTCTGGGCAATACTATCGCATACCTATTTCCATAGAAGCGAAAGGCAGTTATCATCTATTTGGGAAATTCTTGAGCGTATTGGAAAATAGCGAAATTTTTATGAGCGTTAGCAATTTAGAGATAACTTCAAGCGACAGGGATTACAAAAAGCATAATATAAATTTGGTAATTAACACTTTTATTTTTAAAAGCAAATGAAAAGAAGAATTTTGATAATATTAGGGGCTTTATTATGTTGCGCTAGTCTTATGGCTGCCGAGGAAAAAGAAGAGACTTTTGTTTACGACAGCAAGGGGAGGCGCGATCCATTTTTATCCTTGGTTAGCCCCGAAGGCTACTTAATAAATGTTGAGCCTTTTAGCGACGCTTCGGAAGTTAATCTAGAGGGTATCATCTATGACCCAAGCGGAAAATCATTTGCTATCATAAACACCCAAGTTGTAAAAAACGGAGATAAGATAGGTCTCTTCGAGGTCTTGAAGATTGAAGAAAACAAAGTTATCTTATTAAAGGATGCGGAAAGATTTGAAATTGAATTGAAGGAGGGGCGTTAATGAAGAAATTATTCTTCTTATTATTTTTTGTATTAAGTTGCAGTTTTTTAATGGCCCAAGATGAGGCGACAAGCGACTCTCAGGTCCAGTCCTCACCCGAAGCTCAACCAGATACGCAAAAAGAAGTACTTATTCAGGTTGAATCGGAAGTTAAGCCGGGAAATGTTACATTGGATTTTCGCGATGCCGACATCCGCAATGTTCTTAGGATCCTATCTTATAAAAGTGGCGTTAATATTATTGTCGGTCCAGAGGTCACAGGATTAGTTACGATCCAGCTTACCGATGTTCCCTGGGAAACGGCTCTCGATGTAATTTTAAGGACTTACGGTTATGGCTACGAGCGAAAAGGCAATATTATAACCGTTACGACTTTCGAGAAATTGTCAGAGCAAAGAAGATTAGAGCAAGAATTAAAGGCGCAGGAGCCTTTAGTTACGGAAGTTTTCACTTTGAATTTCGCTAAGGCGGAGGCTGTTGTGGGGTCGATTAAGGAAATGCTTACTACTAGAGGGAGAGTGAATTTTGATAACCGCACCAATACAGTAATGGTTACTGATAGCATTAGCAATATTGATAGAATAAAACAAATAGTGCCAACTTTGGATGCGGTAACGCCGCAGGTTTTAATCGAGACAAAGATTATCAAGACTACCCTGACCGATACCGAGAACCTCGGAGTCGACTGGACAGCGCAGATAACCGTTTCCGGAGCCCAGCATCCTACGATTTGGCCATTTGGTAGCGAGAAAAGTAACTTCTCTGAAGATTATTTGCCCGATGCATTTCCCGCAACTACCGCTGTTGATGGTACAGGCAGCGGAAGATTCAGATACGGGACGCTTGATTTTGCTTCGTTGCAAGCAGTTTTGCAAGTGTTGTCAACCAGAACCGACACCAATATATTGTCTAATCCCCGCATTGTAACATTAGATAATCAGGCGGCAAATATTATCGTGGGTAAAAAATATCCCCAGCCACAATATACCTACAATGCCGAACAGGCCAAGATGCAGGTTTCGGGCTGGGAATATTTAGATATCGGGATAATTCTTAATGTTACACCGCACGTAAATAAAGCCGGTTTTGTAACTTTGGATATTGCGCCGCAGGTTTCTGATATTGATAGTTTTGCCACGGTTGAAGGTACTTCCATGCCGATATTGACCACTGAACAGGCCAAAACCCAGGTCATGATTAAAGACGGAGAGACTTTAGTTATCGCAGGATTAATTAAGGACCAAGTCAGTAATACCAAGAACAAAATTCCAATTTTAGGGGATATACCATTAATAGGTTTATTATTTAAGAAAAAAACGGACACAAAGCAAAAAACTGATCTTTTAATCTTCATAACTCCCCATATCATTACTCCGGTTATGGCTGCGGAGTCACCAGAAGCCTAGCTTATTAGCTTTCTAGTGTTTTGGAGATTAAAGCAATGGTGATTGCAGAAGTCCTGCTAATTTAGAATGTCAAAAGAAATACTTATAAATATAAAAGAAAAAACCAAGAGGATTGCCGTAGTAAAAAATAACCTTCTAGAAGAATTTTATTTGGAGGTTATTAGCGAGGAATCCATATTGGGCAATGTCTATAAGGGGATAGTGCGTTCTTTGGTTCCTTCTATAGATGCGGCTTTTGTCGATATCGGCCAGGCTAGAAACGGTTTTCTTGATTTAGGCGAATTGACAAACCCGCTCGTAGAAGAGGAGCTGAAAGAGCAGGTATCCAAGGTTGATATCTACGATAGAAAAGATAATGTTAATAGGTATAAAGTGGGCGATGAAGTAATGGTCCAAGTCGTAAAAGAGGCGTTTGGCACCAAGGGGCCCAGGCTTACCACTCACGTCAGCCTTCCTGGCAGATATTTGGTTTTGATGCCTTTGGACAGGAATATCGGTATTTCTCGAAGGATAAACGATCATAAAGAAAGAGATAGATTAAGATCTATATTGGGGAAGATAAATTTCCTTAAAAATACGGGCATAATTGTTCGTACCGTGGCTCAAGGAAAAACAAACAGAGATCTTATAAGAGACGGTAGCTTTCTTGTCAAGACTTGGCGAGATATAAAAAAGAGGAATTTGAGGCAGAAAGCCCCTTCGCCTGTGCATAAAGAATATGGCATCCTTTTCAAGGTATTAAGGGATATATTTTCCGAGGATATGGAGAAGGTAACAATTGATTCAAAGCGCGAATACATCAATGTTTTTAGGTTTGTCAGGACTTTTCTAGGCGGCCATTTTGCAAGAAAAGTAAGGTTCTACAGGGAAGGCGTTCCGCTATTTGAATTAAAAAATATTGAAGATCAAATCAAGAAGCTTTATGAAAAAAGAGTTTTTCTAAAAAGTGGAGCCTATATTGTTATTGAACCGACGGAAGGCTTAACTGTTATAGATGTAAATAGCGGCAGATTTACTTCTAAGGCAAGTCCTGAGAAGGCGGCATTTATGGTTAATTTAGAGGCGGCCAGAGAAGCTGCCAGGCAATTACGCCTGCGGGATATCGGCGGGATAATTGTTATCGATTTTATTGATATGGATGAGGAATCGAATCAGCGGCAAGTGCTTAACGCATTCAAAGAAGCCTTAAGCCAGGACAGGGCCAAGACAGATGTTCTAGGTATATCCAAACTCGGGCTGGTGGAGATGACCAGGGCAAGAACCAGCCGATCCATAGAATCCAAGTACTATAAAATTTGTCCTTACTGCGAAGGTAGGGGTAAGCTTAAAATAGATTGACAGGCAAATAAAACTGAGTATAATTTTTTGATATTTACCCAAGGTTTAAAACTAATATTTATCAACGATTTAGGAGGAGACAATGTACGCAATAGTTAAGATTGGCGCAAGACAATACAAAGTCGCCGAGGGCGATATTATTGAAGTGGAGAAGCTTGAAGCCAAAAAAGAAAAATCTACCACTTTAGACAATGTGCTTTTAGTCAAAGACAAAAAAGAAGTCAAAATAGGACAGCCGTATTTAAAGGATGTTAAGGTGACGGCTGAGGTCCTGGGTGATTTTAAGGCCAAAAAGGTTATTTCTTATAAATATCGAAGAAGACGCGCCTCTTCCGACTGGAAGAAGGGCCATAGGCAGCAGCTGACGCGGCTAAAAATAGACAAGATAGTCTCTAAATAAGGCGATGCCTTTCGTTGATGAAGCAAAGATTTATATTAATGGCGGGCACGGCGGCAAAGGTTGTAGGAGTTTTGATAGGTCGCTCTATTTTAAGCATCCCAAACCCAATGGCGGCAATGGTGGCCACGGCGGGGATGTAGTTGTCATTGCCGATAATAAGATTCATACCCTCCTGGATTATAAATATCAACAACATTTCTCTGCCCCTTCCGGTGGCCACGGCGGCAGCAATAATAAACAGGGCAGAGACGGCCAAGATTGCATAATTAAAGTACCCCTGGGTACTAACGTCATTGATTTTGAAACAGGGTATCTTTTGCGCGATTTAGAGGAGCATGGCCAGAAGGTAATTGTTGCCAAGGGCGGCGCTGGCGGTACGGGTAATAATAATGCCCGAGTAGTAGGCGAGGGAAAGCCCGGAGAGAAAAGAACCTTAAAACTTGAAGTAAAACTAATAGCCGACATTGGTATTGTCGGATTTCCTAATGCGGGAAAATCTACTTTGATATCGTGCCTAACGAATGCCAGGCCTAAGATTGCAAGCTATCCTTTTACCACCAAAGCCCCGGTTTTGGGCAATTTAGAGATAGATGATACAATTATGACGATTGCGGATTTGCCGGGCTTGATCGAAGGTGCCCATGAAGGCAGGGGCTTAGGAGACAGATTTCTAAAACACGTAGAGAAAACCAGGATACTGATTCATCTTATAGATATCTCTGGAGTGGCAAGCGAACCCATAAAGAATTATCAGGCCTTAAACAAAGAATTGAAATTTTATAGCGGGGCTCTTTCAGCAAAAAAGCAAATAATCGTGGCAAATAAGATGGATTTGCCCGACTCAAAGAATAATTTGGAGGAATTTAAGAAAGTAATAAAGAAAAGAATTTATCCTATATCGGCTTTAGAAAAGCGGGGGATAGAAGAGTTATTAAAAGCAATAAAGAAAGAATATGAGAAGACAATTTCCGCATAAGATAAAAAGGATAGTTGTAAAAGTCGGATCAAGCATGCTGGCATCCAGCCACGGCGGATTGGATAACAAGATTATCGAGGAGCTAGTTAACCAGATTTGTTCGCTAGCCGCATCCGGAAAAGAAGTAATCTTGGTTTCCTCCGGAGCCATCGCTTCTGGCTTGGCCGAGATGGGATTAAAGGTAAGGCCGCAGGATTTATCCAGCTTGCAGGCAGCAGCTTCTATCGGCCAGAGCATATTGATGCAAAGGTATAATGATTATTTCAAGAAAAATAAAGTTTCTTGCGCTCAAGTGTTGCTTACCTGGGAAGATTTCTGTCAGCGCCAACGCTATCTGAATGCAAGAAATACCGTAGCTAGGCTTCTAGAATATAAAATAGTACCGATTATCAATGAAAACGATGCAGTTTCAACCGATGAGATTAAATTCGGGGATAACGATAAGCTTTCCGCTTTGGTAGCTAATTTATCCGAGGCCGATTTGTTGGTTTTACTTTCCGATGTTGATGGGCTATATCGGACGAAAAAAGACGATATCATTTCGGTGGTTGAACAATTAACCGATGAAATCAAAAAGCTAGCCAAAGGCACTGATAAAAAATTTATTTCCCGCGGTGGAATGATTTCAAAATTAGAAGCCGCAGAGATTGTTATGCATGCAGGGATTCCTTGCGTAATCGCAAACGGAAAGACTAAAGGCAATCTCTTGAAGATTTTAGAAGGCCAGGATATCGGAACTTTGTTTTTGCCGAAAGAGGATAAACTTATTGCTCGGGATAGATGGATTGCATTCGGGGCAAAAACCAAGGGCAAGATTATCGTTGATGACGGAGCGAAAGGTGCATTGATAAAACAGGGCAAAAGCCTTCTTTGCCCCGGGGTGGTAGATTTAGAGGGTAAATTTACAGCTGGCGATATGGTTTCCGTCGTCGATAAAAACCATAAAGAATTTGCCAGGGGAATATGCAATTATTCTTCAGCAGAGCTTAAAAACATCAAAGGCTGTAAGGGCAAAGAAGAAGTTATTCATAGGGACGATTTAGTTATTACCGTTAAGGAATAAGATGGAGCTTAAGAAAAAGATTATAACTATGGCAAAAGATGCCCAAGAGGCTTCAAGAGAACTTGCTTTGGCTTCTGCCAAGTTAAAAAATAAGGCCTTAGTTTCCATGGCCAAGTCTTTAAAGGCAAATAAAAGTTTTATTTTATCGCAGAATAGAAAAGATATAGCCAATGCCCATAAAAAAGGAATGAGAGGTTCTTTAATTGACCGCTTGATGCTAAATGACAAACGCCTAAATGAAATGAGCCGGTCTTTGATGCAGGTTGCTGCGTTGAAAGATTACGTCGGAGAAACTATTAAATCGTGGAGGCGGCCCAACGGCTTATTAATTTCTAAAGTTCGTGTTCCAATCGGAGTTATCGCGATTATTTATGAAGCCAGGCCCAATGTCACCTCAGACTGCATAGGATTATGCCTAAAATCTTCTAACAGCGTAATCCTGAAGGGCGGATCGGAAGCGCTCAATTCAAACATAGCAATTTACAAAGTTCTCAAAAATGCGGCCCGGAGATTTAAAATCCCTCTTAATGCAATAAATCTGATTGATACAGCTGATAGGAAGGCAATTGATATCTTGTTGAAGCTTAATAATTATATTGATTTGGTTATTCCTCGAGGAGGGGAAAGCCTGATACGCAGCGTCGCCGCTAAATCAAAGATCCCCGTGGTAAAACATTACAAAGGAATTTGCCATACTTACGTTGATAAATACGCCGATATGGATACGGCTTTAAATGTGAGCTTTAACGCTAAGGTCCAGCGGCCATCGGTCTGTAATGCCATGGAGACGCTGTTGGTGCATAGGGATATTGCAAAAAGATTTTTGCCGGGAATGGCCAAAAGATTTATAGCCGCAGGCGTTGAGCTTCGCGGTTGTGAGAAAACCAGGAAGATTATCAAGGGCATAAAAAAGGCGACCAATAAAGATTGGATCACAGAATATCTTGATCTTATTCTTTCGATTAAGGTCGTTGATAGCCTTGATGATGCGATAAATCATATAAATACATTTGGTTCTAAGCATTCGGATGCGATAATTACCGAGAATAAAAATAATGCATCGGAATTCTTGAAACGCATTGATTCCGCCGCAGTTTTTGTTAATGCCTCTACACGTTTTACCGACGGATATCAATTTGGATTAGGCGCAGAGATAGGCATAAGTACGGAAAAACTGCATGCCAGAGGACCAATGGCCTTGGAAGAATTATCTACCTATAAATATGCCATTACAGGCGACGGTCAAATAAGACAATGAAACGTATCGGAATTTTTGGCGGGACATTTGACCCAATCCACAACGGTCACATTATGATTGCGGAAGAGGTATTTAAGGAATTAAATTTAGACAAGATCATTTTTGTCCCTGCGAATATCCCCCCGCATAAATTACATATAAAGATCGCCAATGCCCAAGATCGATACAACATGACAAAATTGGCTGTCGATTACAACGATAATTTTGAGGTTTCAGATATAGAGCTTAAACGCCAAGGTCCGTCGTATTCAATCGATACGATAAATGAACTTAAGGAAAATATCAAGCAAGATGCGGAGTTTTATTTTATCATCGGTTCCGATAGCATTCCGGAGTTAAGATACTGGAAGGATTTTAATAAGTTATTAAAGATTGTAAAATTCGTCGTTGTAAATAGGCCGCGGCACGGCTTTAAAGGGGTGCCTCCTGGAGCATTAAGGATACAGTTAAGAGGCATGGATATTTCTTCTTCAAAAATAAGAAATAGGATAAAAGAGGCCGAATCGGTAGATTCTTTGGTGCCCGAAGAGGTAAAACAATACATAACTAAACAAGGGTTGTATAAAAATGAAAAATAAGATTTTGATCGCGCCCTCTATACTGGCTGCTGATTTTGCAAGATTAAAAGATGAAATTCAAGCGGTTGAATCTGCCGGAGCAGATTTAATCCATATCGATGTTATGGATGGGAATTTTGTCCCAAATATTACTATCGGGCCTTGCGTTATAAAGGATATTAGGAAGATAACCAAGCTGCCTTTAATCTCGCATTTAATGATAGCCGATCCTTTTAAATATGCAGATGATTTTTTCAATGCCGGCTCAGATGCTATAAGCGTGCATATCGAAGCTATAAAACCTGAAGATTTCAAGGCCAATGCGCCAAAAATCAAGAACATGAAAAGAAAAATCGGTATTGCCTTAAATCCCCCGACAAAATTATCTGCAATCAAAAATTTAGTGGATTTAGCCGATTTTGTTTTGGTCATGTCGGTTAACCCGGGTTTTAGCGGCCAGAGTTTTATTCCAGATGTAGTCCCCAAGATTAAAGAACTCAGGAAATTCTATTCAGGCGATATTGAGGTAGACGGTGGAATAAATGATAAAAATGCCAAGTTGGTTTTAGATGCTGGGGCCAACATTTTGGCTGCAGCCAGTTTTATTTTTCAGGCAAAAGACAAAAAAGACGCAATAGAAAGGTTAAGAAATGCAAAATAAAGACATCAAATTTGGTACAGACGGTTGGCGGGGAGTAATCTCCGATAATTTTACATTTAAGAATGTTAGGGTTGTCGCTCAGGCGATCAGCGATTGGATAGAAAAAGATTTTTCTAACAAAAATGTCGTCGTAGGTTATGATACCAGATTTCTTTCCGGCGAATATGCCGAGCTTGTCAGCAGAGTAATGGCAGCAAACGGAATAAAGGTTTTATTATCCAACAGGGCAGTTCCTACTCCCGCAGTAAGTCTTATTACCAGAGAAAAACATCTCTGTGCCGGAATCATGATAACGGCAAGCCATAATCCGGCTCAATTTAATGGAATAAAAATAAAAGTCGCAACTGGCGGCGCAGCCCCGGAAGAAGTCACTAAAAAAGTTGAGAAGCTGCTTTTTAAGTCCAAAGTAAAAGACATCAGTCTGGAAGAAGCGGTTTCTAAAAACAAAATTAAGATAATTGATATTACAAAAACATATCTAAATTTTATCCGTTCCTACGTTGACCTTAAAGCACTTAAGAATTCTAAATTCAGAGTTTTGGTTGACGCGATGTATGGCAGCGGTGATAGTTTTATCGGTGAAATACTTAAACCAACGAAGATAAAAGTAGAATTCTTAAGAAATAATATCAATCCTTCTTTTGACGGAAGGCAACCAGAGCCGGTAGCAGAGAATCTTGGAGTGTTGCTTTCTAAAATGAAGAAAGAGAAATTTGATATTGGTTTGGTTCTCGACGGAGATGCCGACAGGATTGCCGCGGCCGCACCCGGGGGAGAATTTGTCAGCCCACAGAGGATTATCGGGCTTTTGGCTCTACATTTAATCGAAGACAGGCGCTACAGAGGCGGCATGGTAAAGACCATAGCTGGAAGTAACTTGCATGATAATATCGCCAGGTATTTTTCCCGGAAACTTTACGAAACTCCCGTAGGTTTTAAGTATATCTCGGAATTAATGACCACAAAAGATATCCTAATCGGCGGAGAAGAGGCAGGCGGAATAGGATTCAAAAACTATATCCCTGAAAGAGACGGCACCTTGGCCGGGTTATTGCTTTTAGAGATGCTGGCGTATAGAAAAAAGACTTTTAAGGTAGTAATCAAGGAGATGGAGACGAAATTCGGGAAATATTATTACCTGAGAGACGATTTGAAATTGAAAGATAAAGCTCCAGATGTTTTAAGGTTAAGGTCCACTAAAAAGATTCTAGGCAGGAAAGTTGTAGAAATTAAAGATTACGACGGTATAAAGTTGATTTGTGACGACGGAAGCTGGCTTATGCTTAGAGCTTCAGGCACTGAACCGTTGGTTAGAGTTTATTCAGAGTCAAAATCCTTGGCCAAAGCAAAGAAATTGTTAGAAGAAGGAAGCAAATTAATTAACAGCTTAAAATAGTGCTTTATACCGTATCGCGTTTTTTTATTATTTTGTTTGGTAAGATATTCTTCCGTTTAGCAGCAAGGGGAAAAGCGAATATTCCTAAAGATGGCGCTTTTATTTTAGCCAGTAACCATGTGAGTAATCTTGACCCTCTTATGCTGGGCGCAGCCTGCTCTAGAAAACTAGGCTACATGTCGAAGGAAGAATTATTCAAGAATCCGCTTTTAGCTTTTTGGTTGCGTAATGTAAACGCCTTTCCTGTAAAAAGGCAAGTTCACGACGTGGGAGCTATAAGAGAGGCATTGAAGAAGTTAAAAGGCGGAGAGCCGCTTTTGATGTTTCCCGAAGGCGGGCGTAGCTTGGACGGCGAATTTTCAGATGCACAGCCCGGTGTCGGCATGTTAGCCATGCATACATCGGTACCGATTTTGCCAGCTTTTATTAAAGGTTCGAAAAAAGCAATGGCAAAAGGTGAGCATAAAATCCGTTTTAATAAGATAGTTGTGATTTTCGGCAAAAAGTTTTATTTAGATAAGAATCAAACATACGAAGAGGCAGCAAATTACATAAAAAACGAAATAATCGCGTTGGGCGAGAGCGCGTAAAATATATCTTGCCAATTAATTTATTTTTTAGTACAATACACATTCTAAAAAATAAATAAAGAAAGGTGGAATTGTTAATGGTAGAAGAGAAAAAAGATACATCACTAGAAGAACTTTACAATCAATCCTTAAAGAATATTAAGGAAGGACAGATTGTAAAGGGGAAAATCGTTAGTATTACAGGAGGTGATGTATTAGTTGATATCGGTTACAAATCAGAAGGTGTAATTCCTTTAAGAGAATTTCCCGGTTCCGATAAGATAGCTGTCGGTCAGGAAACCGATGTTTTGGTCGAGATGAAGGAAGACGACGACGGCAGAATAGTGCTTTCCAAGGAAAAAGCTGACAAAATAAGAGGCTGGAGAAAACTGGTTGATGATTTTAATGAAAATACCCTAGTAGAAGGGAAAATCAGAAAGAAAGTTAAAGGCGGTTTTATCGTCGATGTTTTTGGTGCCGATGGTTTTCTTCCCATGTCACTTTCATCATTCAAGAATATGACCGATGATGAGATTATCAATAAGAATTTTAAGTTTCATGTGACTAAGCTTAATAAGATTCGTCACTCTTTGATACTTTCTCGTCGGGATGCTTTGCAGAAAGAGAAGGAATTAACCAAGGGAAAACTTTGGGATAGTTTAGAAGTTGGAAAGGTTCGTAGTGGTACTGTTAAAGGTATTACCGATTTTGGAGCCTTTATTGACCTTGGCGGGATAGACGGATTGTTGCACATCACAGATATGAGCTGGTCAAGAATATCTCATCCTTCCGAACTTGTAGCTATTGGCGATAAGATAGATGTTGTTATCTTAGGTTTCGATAAAGATGCATCAAAGATATCTTTGGGATTAAAGCAAAGGACGCCAGATCCTTGGCAGGAAGTCGAAAATAAATTCCCCATGGGCTCAAGAGTAAAAGGAAAAGTTGTAAACATTATGCCTTACGGAGTTTTTATCGAACTTGAAAAAGGCATTGAGGGCCTGGTCCATTATACTGAGATGTCTTGGCAAAAAAGAACGGTTAACCCGCAAGAGATGTTTGCGATAGGCGATATCGTTGAAGTCCAAGTTTTGAACATTGATAGAGAAGCAAAAAGGATTTCTTTAAGCGTAAAGCAACTCGAGTCTAATCCGTGGTTAGAGGCAGAGAAGAAATTCCCCGTCGGAAGTTTAGTTACTGGCAAGGTAAGAGGTTTTACGGATTACGGGGCCTTTGTCGAACTAGATGAAAACCTGGAAGGGATGATCCATATTTCCGATATGTCTTGGACCAAGAAAATTAATCACCCGCAGGATATTTTCAGGAAGGGCCAAAAGATTGAGCTAAAGATTTTGTCTGTCGATGTAGAAAACAGAAAGATTTCTTTAGGTCTAAAGCAGCTTACCGATAGCCCCTGGCCGGAGATAGCCAAGAAATATCCGATCGGGATGGCCTTGGATTCGGAAGTAGTTCAAATTACTAGCTTCGGAGTATTTGTTAAAATAGAGGAAGATCTTGAAGGATTGGTTTATTCCTCCGAGATAGATAAAGAAGCTATGGCAGCGCTAAAGCCTCAAGATAAACTAAAGGTAAAAGTTATAAAAGTAGACGTCGAGCAGATGAAGATCGGCTTAAGCTCAAAAAATGAGTAATCTTTATGCACAAGATGTCTGTAGAAGAGCAATTAAGAATTATTAAACGCGGCAGCGTTGAGATTATTTCCGAAGAAGACCTCAGATCCCGCCTAGAAGATAGCCAAAGAAAAAGAATGCCTTTAAATATAAAGGCTGGTTTTGATCCTACCGCTCCAGATATTCATCTTGGCCACACAGTGTTACTAAAAAAACTTCGGACTTTCCAGGACCTTGGTCATACAGTATTCTTCCTTATAGGAGACTTTACGGCCCAGATAGGTGATCCTTCTGGCAGGGATCAGGCCCGCATCAAGATGAATAAGGAAGAAATCAAGAAAAACGCCGCTACTTACAAGAAACAGGTATTTAAAATATTAGAAGAAAGAAAGACCAAGGTTGTATTTAACAGTTCCTGGCTATCTAAGATTGATTTACAGAAGATATTAGAGCTTTCTTCATTTGTTACCGTAGCCCAGATGTTGGCCAGGGCAGATTTTAAACAGCGCTTCGAAGAACAAAAAGAGATAAGCATCTTAGAATTTCTCTACCCATTGTTACAGGCCTACGATTCGGTTTATTTAAAAGCAGATGTTGAGCTAGGTGGAACAGACCAGAAATTTAATCTTCTTATGGGAAGGCAGCTTCAGATTGCCTGCGGTCAGAAGCCGCAGACCATAATCATGACGCCGCTTTTAGAAGGAACAGATGGCGTAAATAAGATGAGTAAGTCTTTAGGTAATTATATCGGGATAAATGAACAGCCTAGCCAGATTTTTGGTAAGACTATGTCTATTCCCGATGCGCTTATGTATAGATATTTCGAGGTACTTACCGATGTGGACTTGGAACAGACAAAGAAGCTTCCTCCTATGCAGGCAAAGAAAAATCTAGCCAAAATTTTTATCGAGAGATTTCATGATAGGGGCCAGGCTCTTAAGGCAGAAGAGGAATTCAATAACATTTTCAGCAAGCGCAAAACTCCTTCAGATTTAGAGAGTTACCAGATTGACAAAGAGATTAGTTTGTGTGAAGTTCTCGTAAAAAGCTCCCTTGCTACCTCAGGTAATGAGGCCAGAAGGCTTATAAAACAGGGAGCGGTTACTATAGATGAAAAGAAAATATTAGATGTGAACTATATAATAAAAGAGGGTGGGATTTTAAAAGCAGGAAAACGGCGTTTTTTAAAGATTGTCAGAACGTAATTAAATTTTTCAACATTTCTCCTAAAAAAATCTTTCCAAATTCCTTCATTTTTCCGTTTTTTATATAACTGAAGCGTTTTCATAAAATTATGAATTTTTTCTTGACAAAAATGGGGTAATCGAATATACTTAAACATTTACATAGCCTGCCCCTGTAGCTCAGTCGGCAGAGCACGTCCTTGGTAAGGACGGGGTCATCGGTTCAATTCCGATCGGGGGCTCCAGAGGAAAATTTTTGTCGTTTTTATAAGCCAAAGTAGTTTATAATGAGAGAATTAATAACTTTAGAATGCACGGTTTGTCGACGGAGAAATTACAATTCGACAAAAGATAAAAAGAAAAAACCGGCGAAATTGGAGATTAAAAAATTTTGCCGATTCTGCAGAAAGCATACTCTGCACAAAGAATTAAAATAAAATTTTTGCATCGTTGGTTTTTCTCTATTTTTTAGGAGCGTCGGTTAACGGTAAACCACCGGTCTCCAAAACCGGGACTGCGGGTTCAATTCCTGCCGCTCCTGCCAATTGATCAAAACAATAAAATTATGTTTGATAAGGTCGGGAAATTCTTTTTGGAGGTTAAGGTTGAGTTAAGCAAAGTTTCTTGGCCAACGCGTCAGGAGCTTATCGCTTCAACTTGGTTAATTATAATCATGACGGTTTTACTTGCCGCCTATATAGGTTTGGTTGATTTGGTTCTTTCTAAGCTATTAGGAATATTGGTAAAATGAAGAAATGGTATGTTCTACATACTCAGACAGGTTCTGAGGAAAAGGTTAAATCTGGTATCGAAAACAAGATTAGCTCTAGCGGTTTGAATGATTTGGTTGGCGAAGTAGTAATTCCTACCGAACAGGTTTCAGAGATACGCGGCGGTAAGAAAAATATTTCCCGCAGAAAATTCTTCCCTGGATATATTTTGATCAATATGGATTTGACGGAAAAGAGCTGGTATCTGATCAAGACTACTCCGGGAATAACAGGTTTTATCGGAGCTGGACGAAAGCCGACTGCTCTTACAGAGGCAGAAGTAGACAATATATTAAAAAGGACTCGCGAGACCGAATCAAAACCGAGCCCGAAAGTCATATTTGAAGCTGGCGAGGCTGTAAGAATAACAGAAGGTCCTTTTACTAATTTTAACGGTACTATCGAAGAAATCACTCCTACAAGAGGAAAACTTAAAGTCGGAGTTTCGATATTTGGCAGAGTGACTCCCGTGGAATTAGAGTATTGGCAAGTGGAGAAAATATAAATGGCAAAAAAGATAACTGCTCAAATTAAACTATACGTCCCGGCTGGACAGGCCAATCCGGCGCCACCGGTCGGCCCTGCCCTAGGTCAACACGGAGTCAACATCATGATGTTTTGCAAGCAGTTTAACGAGAAAACTAAGGGCAAAGAGGGTTTAATTTTACCTGCGGTGATCAATGTTTATGAGGATAAGACTTTTGATTTTATAATCAAAACTCCCCCTTCGTCTGTTTTGATAAAAAGGGCTGCGAATTTGGCAAAGGCTTCGGGTAAAACTGGAAAAGAAAAGATTGGTTCCATTACAAAAGAACAGGTAGAAAGTATCGCCAAGCAAAAATTGCAGGATTTGAATACTAATGATTTGAAATCCGCAATAAAAATTGTTGAAGGCACTGCCCGCAGCATGGGAATAGAAGTAGTTTTAGAGGCTAAAAAAGTAGAAAATACCCCAAAAGAAAATGAATAGCCATAGTAAACGTTATAGAGAATCAGAAAAAAACTTAGATAGAAATAAAAGTTATAATTTCGCAGAGGCGATTTCTATTCTAAAGAAGGTACCGAAAGTCAAATTTGACGAAACGGTAGAAATCAATATTCATTTAAATGTCGATCCAAAGAACTCTGACCAACTGGTGCGCGGAACAGTAGTCCTGCCGCATGGAACTGGAAAAAAAGTCAGAGTCGCAGTTTTCTGCAAAGGCGAGCACGAAAAACAGGCTAAAGAGGCAGGAGCTGATGTAGTTGGCGCAGAGGATTTAATCGATAAAGTAGCAAAGGGTTTTCTAGATTTTGACCGCGCAATCGCCACTCCCGAAATGATGAAAGATTTGAGTAAATTAGGGAAAGTTCTGGGCCCTAAAGGCCTAATGCCTTCGCCTAAGGCCGGGACAGTAACAAATAATATTGCCAGTGCAATAAAGGAAGTGAAAGCTGGGAAAATCGAATTTAAGACAGATAAACAAGCAGGCATCCATGTTGGCATCGGCAAGATTTCATTTGCCGAGAATCAACTCGTGGAAAACGCGACAACTTTAATGGAAACAATAAAATCCCTAAGGCCGGCATCGGTCAAAGGGATTTTTTTACGAAGTGTTTCAGTCGCAACTACGATGGGGCCTGGTTTAAAGATAAGCGCATGAAAAAGATAGGATTAGTTTTAAAAGAAAATATCGAGCAATCAATCGAAAGCCAGATAAAGAATAGCAACAACGCTTTTCTGATGAGCTATTCCAATATATCCGCTTCCGATTTTGATACGTTGCGCATGGAATTATCTAAATTGGGTGCCAGGATTTTTGTTGTGAAGAATTCTATCGCCAAAAGGGAATTGAAGAAAAGAAAATTGGATAAGATGGCCGATTTTATCCAAGGGTCGACAGCGTTGATTTCCAGTATTGATGAGCCGGTCATGGTTTCAAAAACCATATACAAATTCGCAAAAGACCGAGAAGGAATTAAATTGCGCGGAGGATTCTTAGGGGAAGAGTTAATTGACGAACAAAAGATTAGGATTTTAACGAATTTACCTGCGAAGGATATCCTTCAGTCGATGGTTTTGCGTGCAATTCAGTCTCCCATAACGGGGCTTGTGGGAGTTTTAAGCGGTTCTTTAAGACAATTAGTTTATGTCGTTAAACAATTAAGCGAGAGAAAAGAAGGAGGTCAATAAAATGACAGATAAAACAGCTGAAGAGAGAAAAATTGATAAGAAGGTAGAAGAGGCTGTAAAAGTAATCGAGACTTTGACGGCGCTTCAACTTTCAGAATTAGTTAAGACTCTCGAAGACAAATTCGGTGTTTCAGCCGCCATGCCCGTTGCCGCTGCCGTAGCTAGCGCTTCCGGAGGAGCACCAGCAGCCGCCGAGGAAAAGACAGTATTTAATGTCGTTCTTACCAGCGCTGGCGATAATAAGATTCAGGTTATCAAAGAAGTTAGGGCTGTCACCAATTTGGGCTTAAAAGAAGCCAAAGATTTAGTAGAATCTGCTCCTAAGTCAGTTAAGGAAAACGTTCCTAAAGAGGAAGCAGAGCAGCTGAAGAAGAAATTAGAAGCAGCTGGCGCTAAAGTAGAATTAAAGTAACTTCTTAACTCAAGAAAAGGTATAGAAAGTTTATGATAAAACGGAAGAACTTTGCAAAGATTCAGGAAGTTTATGACTTGCCTAATCTTTTGGAGATGCAGCTTGAAAGCTACGCGCTCTTTCTGCAGAGGGATGTAAAACCCGATGAAAGAGTCGATGAAGGGCTGCAAGAAGCATTCATAGATATATTTCCGATAGAAAGCTATGACAAGCAGACGCGCCTCGAATTTATTAGTTATTCTTTAGGCAAGCCAAAATACACCTGCATGGAATGTAAAAGACGAGCGGTGACTTTTGCCGCGCCTTTAAAGGTAAAACTACGTCTTATTACTCCCCAAGAGATTAAGGAACAGGAAGTATATTTTGGGGATATTCCTTTGATGACAGATACCGCGACCTTTATAATCAACGGCGATGAGAGAGTTGTGGTAAGCCAACTTCAGCGTTCTCCGGGCGTATCTTTTGAAAAAGAGATACATCCTACCGGCAAAGAAATCCATTACGGAAGAATTATTCCTTTAAGGGGTGCTTGGCTTGAGTTTAAATATGATATTGCTGATTTGGTTTCGGTTTATGTGGATAGAAGAAGAAGCTTCCCCGCAACGCAGATATTAAGGATTATGGGCTTATCCACCAATAAAGAAATCGAGCAATTATTCGGCAATGATTTTTCATATTTGGCCAATACCTTAAGTAAAGATCATACGCAATCTAAGGAAGAGGCTTTGATAGATTTTTATCGTAAGATGCGCCCCACAGAACCAGCAACCGTAGAAGTTGCAGATACATTATTCTATAGATTATTCTTCGACCCCCGTAGGTATGATTTAAGTAAAGTGGGTAGATTTATTCTTAATCGTAAATTAGGCCTAAATGTTGCGCTAGATAAAAAATCACTGGATGCAGAAACCTCTGTAGAAGTAATCCGTTATTTATTTAAACTTAAAAGAGGCGAAGGTGCAACCGACGATATCGACCATCTTGGAAACCGCAGGATTAAAACTGTGGGAGAATTGGTCCAGAATCAGGTTAGAATCGGCCTTGCCCGCTTAGAGAGATCAATCAGGGAACGCCTTATGGTATTGGGTAATCTGCAGACTTTGACCGCTCATTATTTAGTGAACTCCAGGCTTTTTTCAAACCAAATCCAGGATTTCTTTGCCAGAAGCCAACTTTCGCAGTTTATGGACCAGGTTAATCCTTTGTCGGAATTGACGCATAAGAGAAGACTCAGCGCTTTAGGCCCAGGCGGTTTATCGAGAGAGCGTGCCGGTTTTGAGGTAAGAGATATTCATTCCTCTCATTACGGCCGCGTTTGCCCCATTGAGACTCCTGAAGGCCCAAATATTGGTCTCATAGCTTCCTTAACTACGTTTGCGCGCGTAAATCGTTTGGGATTTTTAGAGACTCCTTATAGAAAGGCCGTAGATGGTAAAGTTACCAAGAGAATAGAATATCTTACCGCTGATTTAGAAGAGGATAAAGTTATCGCTCAGGCTAACGTTCCTTTGGAGGAAGACGGAAATTTCGCCGAAAAAGATGTTTACTGTCGCTTTAAAGGGGATTTTCCAAAGATGCCTCCGAAAAAAGTTGATTATATGGACGTTTCTCCTAAGCAGCTAGTATCAGTTGCCGCAGCTTTGATTCCATTTTTGGAGCATGACGACGCTAACAGAGCCCTTATGGGTTCAAACATGCAAAGACAGGCCGTTCCTCTAATGAATACAGAAACTCCTTTTATAGGTACTGGTTTCGAAAAGAAAGTCGCGATTGATTCCGGCGCAGTTGTTGTGGCAGAGGTTTCGGGAAAAGTTACCTCGGTTGACGCTAAACATATAGCAATAGGCAAGAAAGTTTATCATCTAAATAAATTTATTAGGACTAATGCCGATACCTGCATTAATCAGAAGCCGATAGTTAAGCTAGGTCAACACGTAGAAAAAGGCGATGCTATCGCCGATGGTATAGGTACAAAAAATGGTGAGTTAGCTTTAGGCAGAAACCTTCTTGTCGCCTTCATGCCTTGGAGGGGATACAATTTTGAGGACGCCATCCTCATAAGCGAAAAGGTTGCCAGGGAAGATATGTATACCTCAATACATGTAGAGCGTTTTGAGGTAGAGGCAAGAGAAACTCGCTTAGGCAATGAAGAAATTACCAGGGATATCCCTAATATAGGAGAGGACGCCTTAAAAGACCTTGATGAGGATGGTGTTGTTCGCCTCGGAGCTGAGGTTAAGTCAGGCGATATATTAGTAGGTAAAGTTACCCCAAAAACAGAAAAAGAACTTTCTCCGGAAGAAAGGTTGCTTCGCGCAATATTCGGAGAAAAAGCGGCAGACATTAGGGATACTTCGCTTGCCGTGCCACCCGGAGTTGAAGGAGTGGTAGTAAGTGTTGAGGTATTCCAGCGAAAAGAAAAAGGCCGCAAAACTAAAGAAGATAAAAAGATCGAATTGGACAAGATCGATGAAATAAGAAAGCACTATAAGCAAGAAATTCAGTTTCTCATCGAAGAAAAATACTCGAGATTAGCCAAGCTTCTGGGCGTTGACAGAAAAAAGATCGATAAAATGGATTTAAATTCCAATGAAGACGCCAGACAAATCGTTAGTTTCTATGAAGAAAGAGTCAGGGAATTGGCTGAAGAAGAAGAACAGGAGATAGAGAGGGCAAAGCGAGGAGACGAGTTGCCCGCCGGCGTCATAAAGAGAATCGTAGTCCACATCGCCACTAAAAGAAAGCTTTCCGAGGGCGATAAGGTAGCTGGCCGCCATGGTAATAAAGGAGTTGTAGCAAAAATTATGCCAGAAGAAGATATGCCTTTTATGCCCGATGGTACCCCGGTTGAGATAGTGCTGAATCCATTAGGCGTTCCTTCTCGTATGAACGTCGGCCAGATCCTGGAGATGCATTTAGGTTGGGCAGCGCAAGCCTTAGGACTGCATATTTCTTCAGCGGTTTTTGATGGAGCAAGCGAAAAAGAAATAAAAGAGATGCTTATTAAAGCGAATTTACCTGAAGAGGGGAAAATCACGCTTTATGATGGTTTTACGGGCGAGCCTTTTGATAATAAGATCGCCGTTGGTTATATTTATATAATGAAACTTATTCATCTTGTTGATGAAAAGATACACGCGCGTTCCATAGGCCCCTATTCCTTAGTTACTCAGCAGCCCTTGGGAGGCAAAGCCCATTTTGGAGGACAGCGTTTTGGAGAAATGGAAGTTTGGGCGCTAGAGGCATATGGCGCGGCTTTCAGTTTACAGGAAATGTTAACCGTAAAGAGCGACGACGTCGCCGGAAGAAGCAGAATTTATGAGACGATTGTTAAAGGGGAACAGCGCTTACATACCGGAACCCCGGAGTCTTTTAATGTTTTAATAAAGGAATTACAAGGACTGGGTCTTGATGTTAGAACAGAAAGAAACAAGCAATAAATTTAAAGAAGAGATAGCGAAATTCGATAACCTTTCGATAGGTATCGCTTCTTCTCAGACAATACGTTCTTGGTCTAAGGGCGAGGTCAAAAAAGCAGAGACCCTTAATTATAGGACTCTTAAGCCGGAGAAGGATGGATTATTCTGCGAGAAGATTTTCGGTCCTGTCAGAGACTGGGAATGTAACTGCGGTAAATACAAAGGCGCAAAATTTAAGGGTATTACTTGCGATCGCTGCGGCGTTGAGATTACGCGTTCTGTAGTAAGAAGAGAAAGAATGGGGCATATAGAGTTGGCTTGCCCGGTTACCCATATTTGGTTTTTTAAAGCTGTTCCTTCTAGACTGGCAGCCCTTACCCAGATAGGACTAAGAGATTTGGAGAAGGTTATCTACTACGAAGAATATGTCGTTACCGATCCCGGTGATACAAATTTAAAGAAAAGGGAACTCTTAAGCGAAGAAAAATACCAAGAGTGCCTTTCTAAATATGGGCAAAGTTTTAAAGCTAAGACTGGTGCAGAGGCAGTCTTGGATTTGCTGAAAGAGATGGATTTAAATTCGCTAAGCAAGAAATTAAGGAAAGAATTAGATGGCCTGGAATCTCACCAGCCCAGCGCCCGTAGATTAGCAAAGATCCTTAAACTTATAGAAGATTTTAGGAAATCAGGCAACAAACCTGAATATATGGTCTTAGAAGTTTTACCGGTTATTCCTCCGGACTTAAGGCCGTTAGTTCCTCTTGACGGCGGAAGATTTGCAACTTCGGATTTGAATGATTTATATCGCAGAGTTATCAACAGAAATAACCGTCTAAAGAAGTTATTGGAATTAAACGCTCCCGAGATTATTGTGCGCAACGAAAAAAGAATGCTTCAGGAAGCTGTAGATGCGCTTATGGATAATGGTCGTCACGGCAGGCCTGTAATTGGCGCGAATAATCGTCCGCTTAAATCTTTATCGGATATGCTTAAAGGTAAGCAGGGACGTTTTAGGCAGAATCTTTTAGGAAAACGCGTGGATTATTCTGGCCGTTCCGTAATCGTAGTTGGTCCGGATTTAAAACTTAATGAGTGCGGTCTTCCTAAGAGGATGGCCCTGGAGTTGTTTGAGCCGTTTATTATCAGAAAATTAAGAGAAAAAGGTTTTGTGCATACGATTAAAGGCGCCAAGAGAATGGTGGAACGCGCCAAGATAGAGGTCTGGGATATATTGGATAGCGTAATTAAAGATCATCCCATTTTGCTTAACCGTGCGCCGACGCTACATAGATTAAGCATCCAAGCATTCCAACCGGTTTTAATCGAAGGC
>Ga0194125_10000356_pt1 | contig 76438 bp, 74 predicted proteins | sample TA2KigC250mmetaG_FD_148626 | JGI IMG/M metagenome (GOLD analysis project Ga0194125, IMG submission 148626) | Freshwater microbial communities from Lake Tanganyika, Tanzania - TA2015034 Kigoma Deep Cast 250m | ecosystem: Environmental > Aquatic > Freshwater > Lake | place: Tanzania: Lake...
TTATCGGCATGTGTATCGTCTTCTTCTACGCTGTGCTCGGCGGCATGAAAGGCATCACCTACACCCAGGTTGCCCAGTACTGCGTGCTGATCTTCGCCTACATGGTTCCCGCCATCTTTCTATCGATCATGATTGCAGGTAACCCCATCCCGCAGCTCGGCATGGGCGCGACCGGCGCTGACGGCGTCTACCTGCTCGACAAGCTCGACGGCCTGCATGCCGAACTCGGGTTCGCGGCATACACAAGCGGCAGCAAGCCCATGATCGACGTATTCGCCATCACGCTCGCCCTCATGGTCGGTACTGCCGGTCTTCCGCACGTCATCGTGCGCTTCTTCACCGTGCCGAAAGTACGCGACGCCCGAATCTCCGCAGGATGGGCGCTGATCTTCATCGCCCTGCTCTACACCACGGCGCCTGCCATCGCAACCTTCGCCCGCCTGAACCTCATCGACACGGTCAGCAACCAGAGCTATGCCGAAATGCCCGAATGGTTCAAGAAATGGGAAAAAACCGGCCTGCTTGCCTGGATGGATAAAAACGACGACGGCAAAATCCAGTACCTCGGCAAAGCGGCCAACGGCGGCGATGCGTTCGAAGGAGGCAAACCGGCCTTCACCAAACAAACCGGCGAATACGGACAGCAGCTCATGTCGAACAAGCCCACCGACAACGCCAACGAGCTCTTTATCGACAACGATATCATGGTGCTGGCAAACCCCGAAATCGGCAACCTTCCCAACTGGGTGATCGCGCTCGTTGCTGCCGGCGGTCTTGCCGCAGCGCTTTCGACCGCTGCCGGACTGCTGCTCGTCATCTCGACCTCGGTCGCGCATGACCTTATCAAAAAGCAGTTCAATCCCAACATCAGCGAAAAGAGCGAACTGCTTTACGCCCGTATAGCCGTGGCTGTCGCCATCGTGATAGCAGGCTACTTCGGCATCAATCCTCCGGGATTCGTGGCACAGGTGGTGGCGTTCGCCTTCGGCCTTGCGGCGGCATCGTTCTTCCCGGTGATCATCCTCGGCATCTTCTCGAAGCGGATGAACAAGGAAGGCGCCATCAGCGGCATGCTTGCAGGCCTGATCTTCACGGCGGCCTACATCGTCTACTTCAAGTTCGTCAGCCCGGATATGAACAAACCGGAGTTCTGGTGGTTCGGCATTTCGCCTGAAGGCATCGGCACGGTCGGCATGCTGCTCAACATTGCCGTCAGCATGATTGTATCCCGCATCACCCCGGAACCTCCACAGGAGATCCAGGAACTGGTCGACAGCCTCCGCTACCCGAAAGGAGCCGGCGAAGCTGTGGATCACTGAGATCGAACGTTCTTTCACTCAAAAGGCGCGGAACCATCCGCGCCTTTTTTTTTGTTACCTTCTGCATTGTCAACCATTGAACGTAACGCGACATTCCCGATGACCGATTGCAACAGCACGGAAACCGGCGACGCATCCGCCGGTTCGCTGCATGAAAAACTCTCGGCACTGCCGACAGCTCCTGGCGTCTACCAGTTCAGAAACAGAGCCGGCAAGGTCATCTATGTCGGCAAGGCAAAAAACCTGAGGAGCCGCGTGCGTTCCTATTTTCGCGATCCCAGGCAGCTCTTCGGAAAAACCCTGGTACTTGTCGGACACATCGCGGACCTGGAGGTTATCATCACCTCGTCGGAGGTTGAGGCGCTGATTCTCGAAAACAACCTCATCAAGGAACTCAAGCCTCGTTATAACGTGAACCTGAAGGACGACAAAACCTATCCCTACCTTGTCGTCACCAACGAACCGTTCCCCAGAATCTTCATAACCAGGCAACTCAAACGCGACGGTTCGACCTGGTTCGGACCTTATACCGAGGCCGGCCAGCTCCGATCCATTCTTGAACTCGCGGAATCGATCTTCCCGATCAGAAGCTGCAGGCTGAAGCTGACCGAAGAGAATATCCGCGCCGGAAAATTCAGGGTCTGCCTCGACTACCACATCCGCAAGTGCAAGGGCCCCTGCGAAGGACATCAGTCCGAAGAGGAGTACGGCGAGATGATCGGCGAAATCCTGAAACTGCTCAAAGGCAGAACTTCGGGACTCATCCGGTCGCTGACGGAAAAGATGCATGCCCATGCCGCCGCCCTGCAGTTCGAAGCCGCTGCGGAAATCCGTATACAGCTCGACAGCCTGAAGCGATACGGCGAGCGACAGAAAGTCGTCAGCCTGGACGGCGCCGACCGCGACGTTCTGGCCGTCGCATCGGGCCAGGATGACGCCTGCGCGGTAGTGTTTACCATCCGCGAAGGCAAGCTGCTCGGCTCCCGGCGCGTTTACATGAACAATACCGCCGGAGAGAGTGAATCAACCCTGCTCGCGAAAGCGGCGGAAAACTGGTATCTCGGCGCCATGGACGCCATGCCGGACGAAATCCTGCTCCAGCACAGCCTGTCCGAAGACGAGGAGATGACCCTGAAAGCGCTGGTCGACGAAAAAAAACAGAAGGAATCCGGAAGAAAATCCTCCGTGCGGATCGTCATACCGCAGATTGGCGAAAAAGCCCATCTGCTCGACATGTGCGGAAACAATGCCCGGCATCACCTCGAAGAGTACCTGATACAGAAACAGAAACGAGGCGAAGCGGCACGCGAAACCCCCGGCCTCCGCGAACTCATGAAGCTGCTCCATCTGCCGAAACTGCCGGAACGCATCGAATGTTTCGATAATTCGCACTTCCAGGGAACGGATTATGTCAGCTCCATGGTCTGTTTCATGCAGGGCAGACCGAAAAAATCGGATTACCGGAAATTCAGGCTGAAAAGTTTCGAAGGCTCCGACGATTACGCGGCCATGGAGGAGGTTATCACCCGCCGTTACACCGGTTCGCTTGCCGGCGAACTGCCAATGCCGGACCTCATTGTGGTTGACGGTGGAAAAGGCCAGGTCAATGCCGCATATGCCGTACTTTCGGCTACCGGCATTGACATACAGGTCATCGGACTCGCAAAACGGCTCGAAGAGATATTTCTGCCGCATACCGCAGATCCCTTCAACCTGCCGAAAACCTCCCCGGCGCTCAGGCTCCTGCAACAGCTGCGTGACGAAGCGCACCGTTTTGCCCTCACCTATCACCGGAAGCTGCGCTCGGAGCGGACCCTGCAGACGGAACTGACCTCGATTCCCGGCATCGGCCGCAAAACGGCAATGAAACTGCTCGAACATTTCGGTTCCGTCGAACGTATAGCCACCGCAGGCATCGACGATCTCAGGGCTGCTGCCGGCAGTGCCCTTGCCGCCAAAATCCATGCGTATTATCACCCGTAAGGCTGCAACAGGGCGAACCGTGACGCGCCGCGGGATGTTGTTGTTACGAAAAATCTGTTATATTTGTTGAATATTATACCTGATGAACACAGAACCTCTTTCTGACTGCCAATGAATCTGCCCGATTTTTTCGACGATAACCGTCACGACGCATCCGGGTTGTCACGCAAAGAGCCGCCCGATCTTGACGATATCGAAAACAGATACGACGCCGAAGAACTTATCGAGCTGATAATGCAGCTCAACGAAGACGGTTTTGTAATCGAAGCCCTTGCCGTTGCCCGTCGCGTTGAAACCATCGCTCCCTATAATGCCGAAACATGGTTCCACCTCGGCAACTGCCTGACCCTCAACGGAGAGTTCGAGGCTGCACTCGACGCTTTCGAAGAAGCGGTACTGCTCAGTCCCGCGGACGGCGAAATGCAATTGAATCTTGCCCTTGCGCGCTTCAATACCGGTCGCTTCGACGAAGCGCTGGAACTGTTCGATGACCTGTTCGTGGACTCGTCCATCGAACGCGAGTTCCACTACTACCGCGGCATTATCCTGCAGCGCAAGGAACTCTACCCCGATGCGGAATCGGATTTCGAAAGATGCCTCGAAATCGACCCTGCGTTTTCTGATGCCTGGTACGAGCTCGCCTATTGCAGGGATGTGCAGGGAAAGCTCGACGAAAGCGTGCTCTGTTACGACAGAACGCTCGACATGGATCCCTACAACATAAATGCGTGGTACAATCGGGGACTTGTGCTCAGCAAGCTGAAACGGTACGATGAGGCCCTCGACTCTTACGACATGGCGCTTGCCATCGCCGACGATTTCAGTTCGGCCTGGTACAATCGCGCCAACGTGCTCGCAATCACCGGCAGAATCGGGGAAGCCGCCGAAAGCTATCTGAAAACGCTCGAATACGAGCCTGACGACCTCAATGCGCTCTACAACATAGGCATTGCCTACGAGGAACTCGAGGAGTACGAAGAGGCGACGGGCTTCTATCTTCGCTGCATAGAAATAAACCGCGATTTTTCCGATGCCTGGTTCGCCCTCTCATGCTGTTACGACGCGCTCGAACAGTACGAAAATGCCGCAGCAGCCATAGACGAGGCGCTGAGGATCCTCCCCGACAGCATCGAATTTCTCCTGCTGAAAGCGGAGATAGCCTACAATCTTTACCAGCTTGACCAATCGCTCGATACATACAGGGAAATCATCCTTCTCGAACCCGACAATCCGCAGATATGGCTCGACTACGCCATGGTGCTGCGCGAAAACGGTTTGTTCGGGGAATCCATCGAAGCGCTGCAACAGTCGCTGAAACTGCAGCCGCTATCGGCCGACGCCCATTTTGAAATCGCTGCGGCTTATTTTGCTATGGGCGACAAGCTCAGCACGCTCAAGGCCCTCAGCAAGGCCTTCAAGATTGACCCCGATAAAAAACAGCTGTTCCAGAGCACCTTTCCGGAGCTCTACCAGCAGGATGCGGTCAGAAAAATACTCGGAATATCCTGAACCCTCATTCCCGGAACGACTGCCGCATGAACGCATCAAGGCACATTCTCGGCCTTATCGGAAAAAACGTGGAGTATTCGTGGTCGCCGTTCATTCACAATACCGCATGCTCGATTCTCGGCCTTCCTTACGTCTATACCATTTTCAACATCGGGAGCCCCGAACTGCTCGCCGACGCGTTGCGCGGCGCCCGGGCTCTCGGCATATCGGGGTTTAACGTCACCATCCCCTACAAAAAAGATGTGGTTCCCCTGCTCGACGAGCTCGCGCCCGAAGCCTCCTGCATACAGGCCGTCAATACCATCGTGAACCGTGACGGCAAACTTGCAGGCTACAACACCGACATCGAAGGGTTCGCAACTCCGCTGCTGCCCTATCGGGATCGCCTTGCGGGAAAACCCGTTGCCGTTTTCGGTTCCGGAGGCGCTTCGCTTGCCGCCATAGAGGCGTTCAGGCTCTATTTCCGGCCATCGGCCATCTATCTCTTCGTCAGGGATCTCTTCAAAGGTCTGTTCATGCTCGAACACTACCCCTTTAAAGAGCGGATCGCCGTCTCTCTTCTCGACGATCTCCGGCAAGGGAAAAACAATACGCATGAATACTTCAGGAACTGCGAAGCAGTGGTCAATGCGACCCCTCTGGGAACGAAGGGACGATCCGATGACGGCATGCAAAGCATCGTTCCTGCCGGAAGCAACCTGCTTCACAGCGGCCAGATCGTTTACGACATGGTCTACAATCCGATACGCACTCCGCTGCTTCTTGCGGCCGAACAGGCCGGAGCGGTCACGGTTTCGGGAATCGAAATGCTTATCGGTCAGGCGGCCGGATCGTTTTCGCTCTGGACCGGCAGCGACATGCCTGTCGACCGGGTGCGCGCCGAACTGCTCCGTCACATCGAAACCTCTCCGTAACCCTGCCGGCGCTCCACGAACCCTACGATTCGGCTCTATCATCTCTTCCAACACTGCATAACCCGGCCTCTCCATGAAATGGTTTTTCACTCTTGCTTCGGCAGTCGTTCTTCTTGATCAGATCACAAAAAAACTTGCCGTCATGTTCCTCAGGGAGCGCGGCTCGATCATCCTCATCCCCGACTGGCTGAAACTCACCTATGCCGAAAACAGGGGCATCGCTTTTGGCCTGGAATTCGCGCCACAACTGGTCATGATTCTTATCGTCAGCGCCATATCGCTCCTCGTGGTGCTCTATGTGCTGCGATCATCCAACCGCTCCACGCTCTTTCTGCTCCCCTTCTCCCTGATTTTCGCCGGCGGCATCGGCAACCTCATCGACCGCATCACGGTTGGATGGGTCATCGACTTCATCCATCTCGATCTCTATCAGGGGTTCGTCATGGGTTCGTGGGTTTCGCTCTGGCCGATTTTCAACGTCGCAGACTCTGCCATCACCATAGGCGCCTGCATACTCGTGTTCATGCACAACCGGATCTTTCCGGAACCCGAACCTTCTGCCGACAGCAATGTACGTTGATGTCCACTGCCACCTGTCGTTCCCGGATTATGACGACGACCGGGAGGAGATCGTCCGCGAAATGACCGATGCTGGCGTCAGGCTGCTCGTCGATCCGGGTATCGATGTCGAAACCAGCCGAAAGTCCGTCGAACTGGCCGCCGCATACCCGATGATCTACGCCAACGTCGGCCTGCACCCGCATGAAACATCCGCAGAACTTTCGACGGACACCTACGACGATCTCGCACGGCTCGCCACGGCGCCGAAAGTTGTGGCCATCGGCGAAATCGGCCTCGATTACCACTATCCGGACTGCCATCCACACAGGCAGCAGGATGCGTTCCGCATCCTGCTGAGAATGGCCCGTACCCTCGACCTGCCCGTGGTGATCCACTGCCGTGACGCGTGGGACGACCTCTTCACTGTGCTCCGGGAAGAAAACCATTCGGCACTGCGGGGGATAATGCACTGCTTCTCCGGCGATGCCGATACTGCACGGCGCTGCACGGCGCTCGGTTTCATGCTCTCGATTCCGGGCACCGTCACCTACAAGCGTTCCCTGCTGCCCGAAATAATCAGAAGCATCCCCATCGAGCACCTTCTCACAGAAACCGACTCGCCATACCTCAGTCCGGTGCCGTACCGCGGCAAACGCAACCGCCCGGCTCACGTTCGTCTGGTAACGGAAGCCATCGCATCGATTAAAAACATGACCATCGGGGAGACTGCGCACGCGATCGCCGAAAATGCCGCAGGAATATTCGGCAATTGCCGACTGACAGACGCATGAGTGGCGTACCCGGTATTTTGAAATTCCTGTAAACTTCTTTAGGTTGAAAGCCATGGTCTCTGTATTTTCCCCTGCAGTTGACCACAGTCGCCTCACTATTCATCATCAAACCATACCGGACCGAGAAAAACCGGAACACAACAGAATCTCCTGACGCATGACACAGATACAGACCGAACCTTCAAACAGGGAAACGGCAAAAACCAGGGCAGCCGACAATCTTCTTTATATCGCCATCAAGTACAGGAACGCACTGATCGGTGTCGTTATCCTTCTTGTCGCCATCGGCGGCGGAACGGCATTCTGGCTGAACCACCAGAAAAACGCCGAAACGGAAGCGTCTATGCACCTCTCGAAAATAGCGCCCCTGCTCGACAGAAACGATTTCCGCAAGGCCATCGACGGATCGGCGGGCAACCGGGGGCTTAAAAGCATTTCGGCAGACTACGGAAGTACCCCGAGCGGCAGGATGGCCTCGCTGCTGCTGGCAAATGCATATTACTCCATCGGCCGGTACGATTCGGCGCTGGCCGTCTATAAAAAGACGTCTCTGAAGGACAGGGATCTCGCAGCTGCTGTTCTGGCAGGAACCGGAGCCAGCCAGTCCGAACAGAAAAAGTACGGCGAAGCGGCGGCATCGTACGAGGCTGCATCGGAAAAAGCCGAAAACAAGACCCTCAAGGCGCACTATCTGGCAAACGCCGCAGACAATCACCTTGATGCCGGAAACCCGGAAAAAGCATCGGAACTCTATAAAAAAACGGTTGCCGACTATCCGGGATCTACCGGAGCCGCTCTGGCCCAGAGATCGCTCTGGCAGATGTCCGGAAACAGGTAGTCGCAACCGAACGCAACAATAAATCATCTACGCCATGCCGGAATCATTCATCATCGAAACCTCGCTGGGCAATATCACCGTCAGCCTCTATGACGACACGCCACAGCACCGTGACAATTTCAGAAAGCTCGTCGACGAGAACTACTACGACGGCATCCGCTTTCACCGCATCATCCGGGACTTCATGATCCAGACCGGCGATCCGCTCTCGCGCCACGACGACAAACGCATGCTGCACGGAACCGGCGGCCCCTCGTACCGCATCCCGGCCGAGATCCGCCATCCGAACAAAAAAGGCACCCTTGCCGCAGCCCGCGACAACAATCCCGAAAAAGCATCTTCGGGAAGCCAGTTCTACATCAACCATGTCGATAACCCCTATCTCGACGGAGAGTATACGGTATTCGGCATCGTGGAATCCGGTATGGATGTGGTCGATACCATCGCGGCGGTCGAAACCGACTTCAACGACAATCCGCTGAACCCGGTGACAATCAGAACCATCGCGCCTTCACCGCAGCAATAAGCCAGAAAGGCCAATGGAATCCATCGCCGGAAATCTTGCAGCTATCAGGCAGCGCATCGATGCTGCCTGCGTGAAAACCGGAAGAGATCCGGCAGCGGTCCGTCTTGTCGCGGTATCGAAAACCAAGCCCGCTACCATGATAAGGGAGGCTTTCGAGGCCGGACAGCTGGATTTCGGAGAGAGCTACGTCCAGGAATTCCTTGAAAAGGAAAACGACCCCCGGCTGAAGAACCTTCCGCTCCGCTGGCACTTCATCGGGCACCTGCAGTCGAACAAGGTGCGCCAGATTATCGGCAAGGTTGCGCTTATCCACGGCATCGACAGGCTCTCTACCGCCGAAGAGCTCTCCAGGCGCGCGGTTCAGCACGACATCTGCGTCGATTACCTGATCGAAGTGAACACATCGGGCGAAGCCTCGAAATACGGCGTCAAACCCGAGGATCTGGCAAAAAACGCACAATCGTTCTTCAGTCTGCCGAACATTGTCCTTCGCGGTCTCATGACCATCGCATCCCCGGATCCCGCGCTTGCACGACAGGAGTTCAGAGTGCTCAAAAACCTCCTCGATTCGCTCAGGGCAACAGCAAACGACCCGTCGCAACTTACCGAACTCTCCATGGGCATGAGCCAGGATTTCGAGGAAGCCGTAGCGGAAGGAGCAACGCTTATCCGCGTGGGAACCGCAATTTTCGGCTGGCGGTAACCGCCGCGCCGATACCGTAAGCCTGCGGCAGCGAACCATGACGACACCAAGAAGCACTTCGCGATTCGATGCTGCAAGGCGGCTTCGGAACTACTCCTACGCCATTCTCAATATCTCCGAGCTTGCCCGTCGCTGCGAAGCATCGGGCAGACCGGTAACACACCTGAACATCGGCGATCCCGCCCTTTACGGCTTCCATCCGCCCGAAGAGCTGACAAGGGCCTGCATAGCGGCATTCGAAAAAAACGCGCACAGCTATACGGCCTCATGCGGCATACTCCCTGCCCGCGAAGCGATAGCGCGGGAAGCGGCCTCCCGCAGCATGAAAACCGCGCCGGACGACGTCATCGTCACCGCCGGGGCGACAGAAGCCGCCGATCTCCTCTGCACCGCGATGCTGAACCCCGGGGACGAAGTGCTCTGCCCCTCGCCGGGCTATCCTCTCTACGCCGCGCTCATCGGCCGGCAGGAGGCGACCTGCGTTTCCTACAGGCTCGACCCCGCCAACCGCTGGCTTCCCGACCCGCAGGAGATAGAGCGCCTGATAACCCGGAGAACCCGGCTGCTCGTCGTCATCAATCCGAACAACCCCACCGGCTCGCTTTGTCCGCCCGACCTGCTCGCCGCCATTGCCGATATCGCCGAACGTCACAATATAGTCTGTCTTGCCGACGAGGTATACCGCAAGCTCGTCTACAGCCAGACGCACCACCCTCTCGCATCCTTTGCCGGAAACGATCTTTGCGTCGTCACGCTCGAAAGCCTCTCGAAAAACTACATGGCTGCAGGATGGAGAACCGGATGGATGACCATCACAAACAGCCGCCTTGTTCCGGATATCCGCGCCGCTCTGCAGAAACTCGCCGATGCCCGGGTCTGCGCGCCTGCAGCCCCGCAATACGCCATTCCTGCCGCGCTCTCGCTCGGAAATGATTATCTTGCGCCGGTAATGGAAAAACTCAGGGAACGGCGCGATCTTACCGTACGCATGGTCAACGCCATCGAAGGGCTCTCCTGCAGCACTCCGGAAGCCGCATTTTACGTGATGGCTAAAGCCGACCCCGCCGTGCATCGTTTTGCTTCCGACGAAGAATTTATTGTTGAACTGCTCAGGAAAAAGCAGATATTGTGTGTTCACGGTTCGGGATTCGGTACCGACCCCTCTGAAGGATATTTCAGGATCGTCTACCTGCCCGACACCGCGACCCTCGAACGGGTCTATGCCGACCTTTCCGATTTTTTGCAGCACTGCCGGTAAGTGTTCCGGCGTTTTTTTCTTCAACACCATAAAACAACTACCCGATCATGATCGCACAGCAGGAAAAAATTCAGGAAGCCGTATCGTTTATCCGAAAAAAAATCCAGGGAGAATATCCGGTAGGCATCGTTCTGGGCACCGGTCTGGGAGCGCTTGCAAAAGAGATCGACGTAGAACTTGCGCTCGACTACGGAGACATTCCGAACTTCCCCATCTCGACGGTTGAAACCCATCAGGGCAAACTCATCTTCGGAACTCTCGCCGGAAAAAAAGTGGTCGCCATGCAGGGACGATTCCATTTCTACGAAGGCTACTCGATGCAGCAGATCGTCTTTCCTGTCAGGGTCATGAAACACCTCGGCGTGAAAACCCTCGGCATCACGAACGCATGCGGCGGCCTCAACCCCGGATTCGGCAAAGGCGACATCATGCTGATCGACGACCATATCAACATGCTCGGCGGCAACCCGCTTATCGGCCCCAACGATCCGGAAGTAGGCTCCAGATTCCCCGACATGTGCGAACCATACTCGAAACGCATTCTCTCAATAGCCGAACAGGCGGCGCTCGACCTGAAAATCAAGGTACAGCGCGGCGTTTACGTGGCGCTTTCGGGACCCTGCCTCGAAACCCGCGCGGAGTACCGCATGCTCCGCATTCTCGGAGCGGACGTTGTCGGCATGTCAACCGTTCCCGAAGTCATCGCCGCCGTCCATCAGGGCACCGAAGTGTTCGGCATGTCCATCATCACCGACGAGTGCTTCCCCGACAGCCTGCAGGCAGTCAGCATCGAAGAGATCATCGAGGTATCGAACCAGGCCGAACCTAAAATGACCGCCATCTTCAAAGCCGTCGTCGCAAACCTCTGAGCCGTCAGACCCGTCGCAAACGCTTCCGGAATACCTGATTATTCCGGTCGTCTAAAAGGCTTCGGATTATCACCGAAGCCTTTTTTGTGTTGTAACGAAACTTGCAGAACAATCACACAACCATAACCCTGCAAATTGAAATCCGGAGTTTCAGATTGCATGATTAATCAGCAAATCCAAACAGGCAAACACTGAGAATATTGCCCATTCATGTTTTAGTGGTATCTCTGCACCTGATTTTTTCCCTGACTTGAATTCTATCAACAGTACCGTACTGTCGCTTCTGAATTGACCAGTTAAAATATTGCCTTATATTACTTTTATTACAAGGCACACATAAAAACCGCTGTTATCCCGGCATGAACAGAACCGAGGCTCAAACCCGTTCCGATCTTATTGACAGGTTGCTTACGCAGTCCGGATGGAATGTGAAAGACCCCGTGCAGGTCGTCGAAGAGTTCGACATTCTGACATCGGTTCCGGACAGGGTTGCAGAGCCTCGAACGCCGTATGAAGGGCACCAGTTCAGCGACTATGTGCTGTTGGGAAAAAACGGCAAGCCGCTTGCCGTAGTCGAGGCCAAGAAAACCAGCAAAGACGCTGCTCTTGGCCGTGAGCAGGCGAAGCAATATTGCCAGAATATCCAGAAGCAACTTGGCGGTGAACTTCCATTCTGTTTTTATACCAACGGCCTCGAAACTTTTTTCTGGGATCTGGACAACTACCCTCCGCGCAAGGTCGTTGGGTTTCCGACCCGCGATGATCTCGAACGATTTCAATACATCCGGCGTAACCGCAAGCCCCTGACGCAGGAGCTGATCAACACCTCCATCGCCGACCGGGATTACCAGATACGAGCTATTCGCGCCGTGCTGGAGGGAATCGAGCAGAAAAAGCGGGAGTTCCTGCTTGTCATGGCCACCGGCACCGGCAAGACCCGTACCTGTATTGCTCTGGTTGATGCGCTCATGAGAGCAGGTCATGCCGAAAAGGTGCTGTTTCTGGTTGACCGGATTGCCTTGCGTGAACAGGCGCTTGCCGCTTTTAAGGAGCATCTGCCTAACGAACCGCGCTGGCCGAACGTCGCCGAAAAGCTCATTGCCAAAGATCGCCGCATCTACGTCTCGACCTATCCCTCGATGCTCAACATCATCCGCGATGAAACGCAAAACCTGTCGCCGCACTTCTTCGATCTGATCGTGGTCGATGAAAGCCACCGCTCCATCTACAATACCTACCGGGAGGTGCTGGACTATTTCAAGACCATCACCGTTGGCCTGACCGCAACGCCAACGGACATCATCGACCATAACACCTTTCGGCTCTTCAATTGCGAAGACGGCCTGCCCTCTTTTGCCTACACCTTCGAGGAGGCGGTCAACCATGTGCCGCCCTATCTGAGCGATTTTCAGGTGATGAAAATCCAGACACGCTTCCAGATCGAGGGAATCAGCAAGCGAACGATCACTCTTGAAGATCAGAAAAAGTTGCTGCTGGAAGGCAAGGAGATCGAGGAGATCAACTTCGAGGGTTCTCAGCTTGAAAAGCAGGTCGTCAATAAAGGCACCAACACCCTCATCGTCCGGGAGTTTATGGAGGAGTGCATCAAGGACGGCAATGGTGTGTTGCCTGGCAAAACCATCTTCTTCTGCTCCACCATCAGCCACGCCCGGCGCATCGAGGAGATTTTTGACAAACTCTACCCGCAGTACAAGGGCGAGCTGGCCAAAGTGCTTGTTTCCGACGATTCCCGCGTGTACGGCAAAGGCGGACTGCTTGACCAGTTCAAAACGTGCGACATGCCGCGCATCGCCATCAGCGTCGATATGCTCGACACCGGCATCGACGTGCTCGAAATCGTCAACCTCGTCTTTGCCAAACCGGTCTATTCCTACACCAAATTCTGGCAGATGATCGGCCGCGGCACCCGTTTGCTGGATTTGCGAAATACAAAACCATGGTGTACGGAAAAAGATGTTTTTCTGATTCTGGACTGCTGGGACAACTTCGAATATTTCAAGCTGCAACCCAAAGGCAAGGAGCTGAAGCCGCAGCTCCCCTTGCCGGTTCGGCTGGCCGGATTGCGGATCGACAAAATCGAGAAGGCGATAGACCTCGGACAAACGCAGGTTGCCGAACGTGAAGCTGCAAAGCTTTGCCAGCAGATCGACCAACTTCCGCAAAGCTCCGTTGTCATCAAGGAGGCCGCCGCAAAGCTGGACCAGCTCAAGGAGCCCAACTTCTGGATCACCCTGCACCACCAGCGCTTGGAATTCCTGCGCAACGAAATAAAGCCGCTCTTCCGCACTGTTTCCGATGCCGATTTCAAAGCGATGCGCTTTGAGCGCGACCTGCTCGAATTCTCGCTGGCAAAATTGAGCGAGGAGTTGGAGAAATCTGAAACGCTTCGGGAGGGTATTGTGGAACAGATCAGCGAGCTGCCGCTTTCGATCAGCTTCGTTAAAGCTGAAGAGAATCTGATCCGCGCCGCCCAGACCAGCCACTTCTGGGCCAAAAACAGTGCCATTGAGCTTGAAGATGCGCTCGACGAGTTGAACGCACATCTTGGCCCATTGATGAAATTCCGTGAGCAGGAAGGCGTTTCCGGCCCGGTGCATCTCGACCTCACCGATATGCTGCACAACAAAGAGCGCGTCGAGTTCGGCCCGCAGCACGAATCGGTCAGCATCAGCCGTTACCGCGAAATGGTCGAGACTATGATTGCCGAACTGACCAGGCACAATCCCATTTTACAGAAAATCAGAAGTGGCGAAGAGGTCACGCAGGACGAAGCCAACGACCTTGCCGAGATGCTTCTTGCCGAGCATCCGCACATAACCGAAGAGTTGTTGCGCAAGGTTTACCAGAACCGCAAGGCACACTTCATCCAGTTCATTCGCCACATTCTCGGCATCGAAACGCTGAAAAGCTTTCCGGATACGGTCAGCGAGGTTTTCGACCAGTTCATCCGGCAGCACAGCAATTTGACCATGCGCCAGCTCGATTTTCTGAACCTGCTTAAAGGGTTTATCATCGAACGAGAAAAGGTCGAAAAGAGAGACCTTATCAATGCACCGTTCACGATTATTCATCCTCAAGGGATTCGCGGAGTCTTCAGCCCTTCGGAGATCAATGAAATATTGCAGCTCACCGAACAACTGGCGGCCTGACGAATATAAACCACGGAAAACACGGATGACACGGAAATGAGTCAGTTGCTTTTTGAGGAAGAGACCTTTGCCATACGTGGTGCTGTGTTTGAAGTGTATCGCGAGATGGGCTCCGGATTTCTTGAGCAGGTCTATCAGGAATGCCTTGAAAATGAATTTTCCTCAAGGGGCATTCTGTTTGTATCACAACCGGAATTGTTGTTGAGCTACAAGGGCGAACCATTAAAACAAACTTACAGGCCCGATTTCATCTGTTATGAACAGATCGTCTTAGAGTTAAAAGCCGTCAAGAGCATCGCGCCGGAACACAGGGCGCAGGTGCTGAATTATCTGAAAGCGACGAATCTGAGGCTTGGCCTGCTGATCAACTACGGCAGTCATCCGAAGGCACAGATAGAGAGATTTATTATTTGAACCACGGAACACACGGAAAGCAAAGAAAAAAGGAAGATAGCCATTCAATTATTCCGTGTCATCCGTGCCTTCCGTGGTTAACACAGAAAAATAGCCATGCTCCAAAACAACCCTGAACTCAAAAGCAAAATCGACCAGCTCTGGAACAAGTTCTGGGCTGGCGGCATCTCAAACCCGCTTTCAGCAATCGAGCAGATCACCTATCTGCTTTTCATGAAACGGCTTGACGAGATCGATCAGAAAAAGCAGTCTGATGCCGAGTGGACAGGGGAAACATATATTTCCAGGTTCGAGGGCATCTGGGTTCCGCCGGAACACCGGAAGACCGTTGATGAAGCCGATGACATCGAAGAAAGAATCAAGCTCAAACACCAACTCGGTATCAACAAAAACAGCTTGCGCTGGAGTGAGTTCAAGCGGATGCAGGCTGATGAGATGCTCACGCACGTCGAAAGCAAGGTGTTCCGTTTCCTGAAGGATATGAACGGCTCCGAGTCCAACTTTACCCACCACATGAAGAACGCGGTGTTTATCATTCCAAAAGCAAGTCTGCTGGTGGAGGCGGTGAAAACGATCGACGAGATTTTCGAGATCATGGAGAGGGACTCGCAGGAAAAGGGGCAGGCGTTTCAGGACATTCAGGGCGACGTGTATGAAATGCTGCTCTCCGAGATTGCGACCGCTGGCAAGAACGGCCAGTTTCGCACACCACGACACATCATCAAGCTGATGGCCGAACTGGTACAGCCGCAACTCGGGCACCGCATCGCTGATCCGGCTTGCGGCACCTCCGGGTTCTTGCTGGGAGCGTATCAGTACATCGTGACCGAGCTGGCTAAAAAGGCCGGGGCAAAAGAGTTGCCAGCCGATGAAGATGGCTTTTTCCGCACATCGGTAGCAGCGACGCTGACCCAAAAGGCGCAGGCGATTTTGCAGAACTCGCTGTTCGGCTACGACATCGACAGCACGATGGTGCGGCTTGGGCTGATGAACCTGATGATGCACGGCATCGACGAACCGCGTATTGACTACAAAGATACCCTGAGCAAGAGCTACAACGAAGAGGCCGAGTATGACATCGTGATGGCCAACCCTCCCTTTACCGGAAGTATCGACAAAGGCGACATCAACGAAAATCTTTCTCTTTCGACGACCAAAACTGAATTGCTGTTTGTCGAGAACATTTACCGCCTGCTCAAAAAAGGTGGCACGGCATGCGTTATCGTGCCGCAAGGGGTGCTCTTCGGCTCCGGCAAGGCCTTCAGGAGTCTACGCGAGATGCTGGTGGATCGCTGCGATCTGAAAGCGGTCATCACCATGCCGAGCGGCGTGTTCAAACCCTACGCCGGAGTGAGCACGGCCATTCTGCTTTTCACCAAAGTCTATGGCCCGATGGAGAAGGTGACCAATCCAGCCACCGGGCAGGTCTGGTTTTACGAGATGCGCTCAGATGGTTACTCGCTCGACGACAAGCGCGCCAAACTGGCGGGTTTCGGTGACTTGCGGGAGATTGTCACCAAATTCCGTGCTCGAAATCCTGAGGTGGATACTGATTGTACACAGCAATGCTTTTTCGTGCCGCGCGAAGAAATTGCCGATGAAGGCTATGATCTATCGCTTTCGCGTTACAAGGAGGATGTGTTTAAAGAGGTCGTCTATGACAAACCCGCCGATATTCTGAACAGGCTGATCGAGGCTGAAGTCGGTGAGATTGACGAAACCGATCTTGCCAACGTGCAAAGCGGAATTGTGCGCGAACTGCTGGAGTTGAGGGGGATGATCGGATGAAGTACGAGCCTTTACTTAAAGCAGCACCTTTTTCCGGTTCGCGTGTCAAGCCGTTTGAAGGTTCAAAGCGTTACTTAAGCACCGGTGACCTGCAGGAAGCGACAACTTCATTTGTTGAGATCAGTTATGCGGATAAACCATCTCGGGCCGACATTTCAGTTCGTGTTGGGGATGTATTGTTTGCCCGCATGAAAGGCACGAAAAAAGTTCTCGAAATTAATCCGTCGCTTGCTGACATCATTGTCTCCACCGGTTTCGCCGTACTTCGGCCAATGGAGCAGTGCAACGGAAAATATTTGTCTATCTATTTAAAGTCAGACGATTTTGAAAGACAAAAAGAAAAATACTGCTCAGGTGCAATACAACCAGCGATAACAAATGCAGGGATTAAAAATATAACAATACCATTCCCTAAGCTCGACGACCAAAAGCGCATTGCCCATCTGCTTGGTAAAGTCGAGGGACTGATCGCCCGGCGCAAACAACACCTGCAACAACTCGACGACCTGCTCAAAAGCGTCTTTCTGGAGATATTCGGCGACCCGGTACGGAATGAGAAGGGTTGGAATAAACCGGAATTGAAGCATTTTGGCAAGATATCGACAGGAAATACCCCTCCAAGAAAAGACCCTTCCAACTATTCGAGTCAACACATTGAATGGATAAAGACCGACAATATTTCGGCTGACACTGTCTTCATAAGTCCCGCCGTCGAATATCTTTCAGATGTTGGCGTGACAAAGTCACGAACAGTAACAAAAGGTGCGCTTTTGGTGGCTTGCATAGCAGGAAGTGTTGAGTCAATTGGTCGAGCTGCACTTACAGACAGAACGGTTGCGTTCAACCAGCAAATCAATGCTATTCAGCCGAAAAAAGAAGTTAACCCTTTTTACTTGTATGTCTTGTTCAAGATTTCGAGAGCATACATCCAAAACCATGCTACAAAGGGAATGAAGAAAATCTTGACCAAAGGTGACTTTGAAAAAATCACGATGATCAAGCCCCCCATCGACCTTCAAAACCAATTCGCCGCCATTGTCGAAAAGGTCGAAAGCATCAAATCCCGCTACCAGCAAAGCCTCGCCGAGCTTGAAACGCTCTACGGCGCGTTGAGCCAGAAAGCCTTCAAAGGCGAACTCGACCTGTCGCGTGTGCCGCTGCAAGAGGAAGTCACAGATGAAACACAGAGCTATCCGCTCGAACAAAACTGGAATTCCTCCGGCGATCAGGAACAACTCCTGATGGTTGCCGAGACGTCAGAAAACTGATCATGGAGCTAAGGCTATGAGTGAAATCTTTAATGTGTATTGCGATGAGTCCTGTCATCTTGAAAATGATCGACAGAAAGCCATGGTGCTTGGCGCGGTCTGGTGCCCTTTGGACAAAAGTCGTGAGATAGCTGTCCGTTTGCGTGAGCTAAAGCAGAAACACGGACTGTCTGCACATTTAGAAGTTAAGTGGGTAAAGGTGTCACCAGCCAAGAAAGCATTCTATCTTGATCTTGTCGATTATTTCTTCGATGATGATGACCTTCATTTCAGAGCCTTGATTGTTCCCGACAAGTCGCTACTTCACCACGATGCGTTTCCCGGTCAGGATCATGATGGATGGTACTACAAGATGTACTTCGATATGCTGAAGGTCATTTTCAGGCCAGACGCCCGCTATCGCATCTATCTCGACATTAAGGACACCCGAGGTGCGCAAAAGGTGGCTGATCTGCATGAAGTATTGTGTAACGACCGCTACGATTTTTCTCGCAAGGTAATTGAACGGTTGCAACTGGTTCACTCGCACGAAATCGAACAGTTACAGTTGGCTGATTTGCTGATCGGCGCAGTGGGCTACCTGAACAGAGAATTACATGGTAATGCTGGAAAAATGGCTATCATCGAGCGGATGCAGCGCCGATCCGGTTATGACCTGACCCGGACGACACTGCTGCGGGAAGAAAAAATGAACATTTTCCGCTGGCATGCATCGGAGGTGCAGGGATGAGTGATGTTCCGGAATGGCTTCCTTCGTTGGTCTATTTCACTGATTATGATGGTGATTGGAACAGGTATCTGGACGCCCTGTACGCTTTTTTCAAGCAGGATTTTATTGACAGTAAGCCGTTGTTTCAGGGCAGACGGCTTGGCTTGAAGAGGCATCCGATGACCCACGGGAAGGAAGCGACGTTCTGGCACATGATTTCAGAAGGGAAGAACGAAGATGATCGGCTTCCCGATTTCAGAAGGTGCGAACGTATTCGTTGGCCAAAGCCGGTGATTGAACACGATACTGATCCGTCCATCAAGGTTTGGCGCAATCAACGAGGGCGCGAGGAACGGATTTGCCTGTGGCTGATCCCAGAGGATTATCTTGTTGTGCTTGCTGAACGAGGTGAATACATCCTGCCCTGGACGGCCTATCTGGTTGAACAGCCGCATCAGCAAAGGAAGCTGCAAAGAGAATACGAAGCATATCAACGGCAACAGAGCAGAAAAAGCTGAAGCCGCCCCAAAAGGACGGCCTCGTTACTCCTTCCACACATGGTGGATGAGCTATGAAGAATATAAAGATTTAAACGCCAAAAGCCAATCGTCAATTCCCCATGACTTCGAGAATCTCCCGCCGCTCCGTCGTGGAATGAGTTTGAATTTCGGTATAGAATGGGAAAGATTGTGGCAACGAACCGGGAATCACTCCCGGCTTTTTTTATCCCGCCTGAAACCGTATGTTTCGGTTTACATTTTTCCGCTGTTAAGAGAGGTTTTTTTACTCTGTTTTGTGATCCGTTTTACCTTAAGGGCATCCCTATAACGTGTGATGAGCGCACAAAGAGCAAGACGGACGGAGCGGAGAATCCGGAGTGTACACGTAGTACATGAGGATTTCGAGCACCGACCAACCCGAGCAATCTGAGCGCGCAATAACGTTATAGAGGTACCCTCAACAACCTGAAAACCCTATAATTACAGGCACTCTTATGATAGACGCCATTTCCTTTTCGAACGGTACGTTCCGCTACCTCGACCAGCGCTACCTGCCTCTGCAGGAGCTCCATGTCGAAACACGTGATTACCGGGAGGCCATCGAAGCCATCAAGACCCTCGCCGTCAGGGGCGCTCCGCTCATCGGCGCATCGGCCGGCTATACCGTCGTGCTCGGCCTCAACGCCTATCAGGGCGACAAGGCCGGTTTCCCGGCATATTTCGAAAACCTGATCGCCGAGGTCAACGCATCGCGCCCGACCGCGGTGAACCTCTTCTTTGCAACAAGGAAAATGCAGGCCGTCTATGACGCAAACTTCGAGGCCGATTCCCTCGAAGCGCTCTTTGTAAAAATGACCGGGGAGGCGCACAAGATCTACAACGACGAGGTCGATAACTGCGACCGGATAGCTCGCCACGGCGTCGAGCAGCTGAAGCGGGATATGGCCGATGTGCTGAAAACACGCAAACTCAACGTGCTGACCCACTGCAACACCGGCACACTGGCCTGCTGCGGCATCGGTACAGCGCTTGGCGTGATCCGCCTCGCATACCAGGAAGGACTTATCGAACGGGTGATCTCATCGGAAAGCCGCCCGCTTCTGCAGGGGCTGCGCCTGACCGCATGGGAACTCGAGCACGACGGCATTCCGTTCGCTTCTATTTCGGACTCCTCTTCGGCAATCCTCATGCAGCGCGGTATGATCGATTTCGCCGTGGTCGGCGCCGACCGCATCACGGCTAACGGCGATACGGCAAACAAGATCGGCACCTTTGCCCATGCCATCAGCGCAAACCACCACGGGATCCCCTTCTACATCGCCGCTCCGGTCTCGACCATCGACATCACCATGTCCGAAGGGTCGCAGATACCGATCGAGGAGCGCAATGCCGACGAACTGCGCACCATTTTCGGCACGCAGGTAGCCACGCCGACCACGCCGGTGGTCAACTACGCTTTTGACGTTACGCCCGGCACCCTCATCCGCGGCATCATAACGGAGAAAAAAGCTGTCGTCGGCGACTACGTCAGCGGCCTCGGTGCGCTGTTTTCCAACTGATCCCTCCACCTGCGGACGAAACAATCGTAAAAAAAAGACCGGAATATCAGACAGTTCCGGTCTTTTTTTGCCATTCCAGGAAATAAATCCTTTTTTGTTAGTACATTTATCTGAACATACGCTGAATGGCACGCAGCGTTCCTGATGGTCATACCCGCTGTTTCAACGCTTTCGGGATCGTTGTCATGCGCTTTTTTCCAGAACAACTATCCGGAGAACGCCTCATGAGCGAAACAGGATACGATTACAGGGTTGTGCGCGGTTTTGCATTCTCAGCCCTGTTCTGGCTGGTTATCGGTCTTGTCGTCGGGTTGTGGATTGCTTTCGAAATGTTCAATCCAGCCCTTAACCTCACCCCATGGCTGAGTTTCGGGCGCCTCAGGGTGGTTCACACCAACGGACTCGGCGTCGGATTCGGGCTGTCCGGCATTTTCGCCACGGCCTACTATATGCTGCAGCGCCTGACACGTACGCCATTGCCCTTTCCCGGACTCGCCAGGGCACACCTGTGGGTCTTCAACGCGGCCATCGCCGCCGCCGCCGTGTCTCTCATGGCGGGCATGAGCACCACCAGGGAATACGCCGAACTTGAGTGGCCGCTTGACGTCGGCGTGGTGATCATGTGGGTGATGTTCGCCATCAACGTTTTCGCGATTCTCATCAGGCGGCAGGAAAAACAGATGTACATCTCGCTCTGGTACCTGGTCTCCATGACCGTCACCATCGCGGTGCTCTATATCGTCAACAACCTCGCAATTCCGCTCAACTTATTCAAATCCTACAGCATCTACGCCGGCGCCAACGATGCGAACGTGGAGTGGTGGTACGGCCACAACATCGTAGGCTTCATCTTCACCGTGCCTGTGCTGGCGATGTTCTACTACTTCCTGCCGAAAGCCACCGGACTGCCGATCTACAGCCACAGGCTCTCGATTGTCTCGTTCTGGGCGCTGATCTTCGCCTACCTCTGGACGGGAGCTCACCATCTCATGCTGACTCCGCTTCCCGAGTGGATCCAGACGGTGGCCATCGCCTTCAGCATCTTCCTCATCGCCCCGTCGTGGGGTTCGGTAGTCAACGGCTATTACACGCTGCAGGGCAACTGGGATCAGATGCGCACCAACTACCTGACCAAGTTCTTCATCCTCGGCATCACCTTCTACGGACTCCAGACCCTTCAGGGACCGTTGCAGGGTCTCCGGACGCTCAACGCCTTCTTCCACTACACCGACTGGGTGGTTGGCCATGTGCACATGGGCACGATGGGCTGGGTGACGATGATCATCTCCGCGTCGTTCTACTACATGATTCCGAGGATCACGGGCCGGGAACTGTTCAGCATCAAGCTGGCCAACATCCATTTCTGGCTCATTCTCGTCGGCCAGTTCGCCTGGACGGTCACGATGTGGATCGGCGGCATCCAGCAGGGCGCGATGTGGAAAGCCACCAATCCCGACGGGTCGCTGACCTACAGCTTCCTCGACGGACTGACCTCCCTCTATCCCTACTACCAGATGCGCTTCGTCGCAGGCATCGTCTATTTCATCGGCATCCTCATCTTCGCCTGGAATATCATCCAGACCGTCAGGCAGGAGCCATCGACCGCCGCAGAAGCCTAACCACCTAACCTGAAAAAAGGAGCTTGCATCATGGGGATCTATTCAAAACCGGTCGTCTTCGCGGTCATCGCGACGCTGGTCATCCTTGTCGGTACGGTGGTCACGGTGTTCGTGCCGATGTTCATGCCTTCAACCCAGCCGGTGAGCGCGTATGTCAAACCCTACACGGCCATCGAGCAGGAGGGAAGGGACATCTATATCCGTGAAGGATGCCACAACTGTCACACGCAGACCGTGCGCCCGCTCAGAACCGAAGTGCTTCGTTACGGCGAGTACTCCAAGGCAGAGGAGTTTGCCTGGGATCGGCCCTTCCTTTGGGGATCGCGCAGAACTGGCCCCGACCTGAACCGCGTCGGCGGCAAGTACCCCGATTCGTGGCACTACAAGCACATGCACAGCCCGCAGTCGATGTTCGCCCTCTCCAACATGCCACCATACGGCTGGCTTGCCGCGAACAGACTCGACACCTCCGAGTCGTTCAGAAAGACGCAGATTCTGGGTTACGGCTATTCCGAGGACGAGGTTCAGCAGCAGATCGCCGAATACAGAACAAAAGTCACCTCGCCCGATTACGACTCGAAAGCCACGCGTGACGAGGTCACTCCCGAAAAGCTCCGGGGCGAGCTGACCGAGATGGACGCCATCATCGCCTACATGCAGAAGCTCGGGCGTGACGTCAAGACAATGGAGAGTCAGCAATGAACTTTTCGCAAATAGCCTATGTCGCGTTCACCATTGTGCTTGCGCTTGTGATGGCGGGCATCATGATCTACTACTTCAACCCGAAACGCAAAACGAAGGTCGAGGAACCCAAATACCGGATGCTCGAAGAAGACGAAAAATATGAGCATCATGACTGATTATCAACCGTTCAAGAAACCTGTTACGAGGAGGTTCATATGAGTGATTCCGGAATTCCGCATGAGGGTCATAACAAGATCCCCAAGGGATGGATGGCTTTCTTTATCGGAGTAATCATCTTTCTCGTCGTGTATATCGTGCGCTTCACGCCCGCCATTTCAGGATGGTCTTTCTACAAGAGCTACGAAGAGGAGATGAAAGCCGGAGAAAAAGCGGCTGCATCCGCGCCCGCTGATCCCGGCATGTATATCGGCAATGCGGACGCCATCGCCGCGGGCAAGACCGAATATGAGACGAGCTGCGCAGCCTGCCACAAGGCTGACGCCAGCGGCGGTATCGGCCCGAACCTGAAGGTGGCGCTGAAGTATGGCTCGACTCCCGCCGATCTTTTCGAATCGATCGCCAATGGCCGCCCCAACGGCATGCCTCCCTTCGGACAGCAGCTCGGGAACGACAAGATCTACAAGATAGTCGCCTTTATCGAAAGCCTGAAGAAATAGGCCCGAAAACCACAGCCCCGGAAACCTGTTCCGGGGCTGATCACTTTATGCTTTCAACCACACTGTTCAGTACCATGCAGATTGTCTGGAAACGTTACCGGAGAACCGTCGAAATGCTTCAGGCGCTTCTCCTTACCGGCCTGCCTTTCCTGAAAATCAACGGGCAGAGCGCATTCAGGTTCGACATAGGGGAGCTGAATCTCTACTTTTTCGGCTCCGTCATCAGAATCGGCGACTTCTACCTCATCCTTGCAGCTACCCTTTTTCTGTTACTGTTCATCTCCGCGGTCACCGTGATCCTCGGCCGGGTCTGGTGCGGCTGGCTCTGCCCGCAGACCGTACTGCTCGACCTCACCGAAAACCTGGCATCGCTTTTCGGCAGACAGCACCGCAAAACAGTGCAGAAACTCGTCCTGCTGCCGGTATCGGCGCTGGTGTCGATCACCATGATCTGGTACTTCGTGCCTCCGGCGGAGGCCATTCATGGACTTTTTACTTCTCCACTGATCGCCGGATTCTTCATCGTGCTCTGGGTGCTGGTCTGGCTTGAACTGGCCCTCCTCGGACGGAAATTCTGCACCACGATCTGCCCCTATGCCATGATGCAGAACACCCTCTTCGACAAGGATACGCTCGTCATCGAGTACGACCGGTCGCGTGACTCGACCTGCATGAAATGCGATGACTGCGTGCGCGTCTGCCCGGTCGGCATTGACATCAAGGAGGGGCTGAGCACCAGTTGCATCGCCTGCGCGGAGTGTATCGACGCATGCTGGCTGAAGAGCAGCAAACGCAACCTGCCCCCCTTCCCGAACTACAAGGGCAAAATCATGCGTCCGAAAACTTTCTGGCTCGCCGGCATTACCGCTGCCTCGGCCCTGATGGTCGTGCTTCTGTTCGCCATGCGCCCGCCTGTCGAATTCACCCTCAGCCGGATGCAGGAGCCGCTGCCTTCCGGCCTGAACCGCTATGCCTGGACCATATACAACAACACAGGCCACACACTTGAACTGAACATCGAAGCTGATGGTGACCTCACCCTGATCGGTGAGCGAACCGTTTCGGTCAAACCATTCGGGGTGGCAAGAAACAAGCTGCTCGTCAGGGCAACCGGAAAACGCGACAAGGTCAGATTGACGCTCACCGGTACCGGCATTTCAGTCAGCAGGGAGGCCGGATTCCTGTGAAAGCATTCATCATTGCACTGTACGCCATTTTCCTGATGGCCATGATCAGCGGTCTCGTGGTGGCTTACCGCAGCTCCGAGGGTCTCGTTGAAACTGATTACTACCTGAAACAGAACAGCTGGTTCCAGGCGAAAACGGAGGAGCGGCGTCTCGGACTCGACATCGAAAGACCGGCATCTCTCCGGAAGGGCGAGAATGACCTGACCTTCGTGCTCACCGGGCATGGCGAACCCCTGCGCAATGCCGGAGTGAAGCTGTTTATGGGCAACGTCTCCACCAGCGATCTGGATGTCACCTGCGCGATGCGCGAAACCTCTCCAGGCACCTACCAGGCGCGGATCACCGTACCATCAAAGGGCAAATGGCTGGTCAGAATCGACATCTCCATCAACAAACTCAAAACCAGCAGATCATGGTTCTACGACATCAATTGAAAAGAGCAGTAATGGCCCTCCTCGTGGCGATGACGCTCGGCGCAGCTCCTGCACAGGCAGATTATGCCGCCGACAGCAACGCTATCCACAACGGCCCCTGCACGAAAGAGGCCGAAAGCCGGAAAGTGACGCTCGACATCACCCCCCGACCGGTCAGGCACATGCAGGAGCTGACCTTCAGGGTGACAATGGCCCCGGCGGAACAAATTCCTTCAACCCTGATTCTCGACCTCTCGATGCCCGGCATGGTGATGGGCAAGAACCAGGTCACCCTGAAAAAAAGGCCGGACGGCGTATGGGAAGGGAAAGGCATCATCGTCAGGTGCATGAGCGGCCGCACCCTCTGGAAGGCCACGCTCCTCTCGTCAGAACTTGGCAATCCTGCCTTCTCCTTCAATGTCCGTGACTGAGGCAAAGGGAAACAAGTTGATCCGCTGCGATCACTGTATGCTGGAGATGGAAGCATCTTCGGCGGTGACGGCGGTGATCGGCAACGAGACCCGCCACTTCTGCTGCCATGGATGCCTCGGGGTGTATGAGCTGATCCACAGCGAGTCGCTCGACGCCTTCTACCGGCAGCGCTGTGACTGGCAGCCGGGCCGTCCGGCTTTCGCTGCCGTGGATCCGAAGGATTTCACGGGCGACATTGTCACCGAAGGATCGAAGAACCGGATCGAACTGCAGCTGTCCGGCATCCGCTGCGCCTCATGCGTCTGGCTCGTGGAAAAGGTGCTCGGGCGGCTCGATGGTATCGTATCGGCAAGGGTCAATTACGCCACCCACCGCGCGACCGTCGAGTGGCGAAGCGAAGCGGTCACTCTCGACGCGATTCTCACAACCCTCTCGGGCATCGGGTATCTGCCGAAACCTGTCCGGTACGGCATGCAGATCGAGATTATTTCGGCTGAAAAGCGTGACCTCCTGTTGCGGTTCGGCACGGCGGGCTTCTTTTCGATGCAGCTCATGCTCATCATCGCCGCACTCTACGCGGGGTTTTTCCAGGGTATCGAAACGGAGTACCGCCTCCCCTTCCAGCTCATCTCCTGGGCGCTTGCCACGCCGGTGGTATTCTACTCCGGCTATCCTTTCATCTCCAATGCGTTGCGCTCGATACGCAACCGGGCGCTGAACATGGATGTGCTGGTTGCTCTCGGTTCGCTTGCTGCATATGTTTACAGCATCGCCATGATCTTCACCGGCGGCGAGGTCTTCTTTGACACCGCGGCCATGATTGTCACCTTTATCCTGCTCGGGCGATTTCTCGAAGCAGGCTCGCGTCTGAAGGCGGGCGGAGCGCTGGCGGCTCTCGCCGACCTGCAACCCCGCGAGGCGCTGCTTGTCGGCATGGACGGCGTAACATCCCTCGCTCCGCTCGAACGGATCGGCGAGGGAGCACTGATCGAGGTGCTGCCCGGCGACCGCGTACCCCTCGACGGTATCGTAACTGCAGGAGATGCAGAGGTAGATGAGTCAATGCTTACCGGAGAGTCGGCTCCGGTTCTGAAAAGCACCGGAAGCACGGTCCATGCGGGCACCTGCCCCATCACCGGACGGCTGCGCGTCAAGGTTTCCGGCAACGCGAAGCAAACCCTGCTGGCGAGTATCATCCGGACTGTCGAGGAGGCACAGGCGCGCAAGGCCCCGATCCAGGGGATAGCCGACCGGATCGCAGGATGGTTCGTACCAGCCATCATCCTGCTGGCGGCAGGCACCTTCGCCTTGTGGCACCTGGCAGGAGCACCGCCGGTCAAGGCACTCATGAACGCCGTCTCGGTGCTGGTGATCGCCTGCCCCTGCGCCCTCGGCCTTGCAACGCCTCTGGCCATCCTCGTCGGCACCACGGCGGTGAGCCGCAAGGGCATCCTCGTCAAGGGGGGCGACATTTTCGAATCGGTTTCAAGAACCACCACCGTCGTGCTCGACAAGACCGGCACAATCACACGGGGTACACCCGCACTGACCGACCACTTCGACTATGGTGTTTCCGGGAGCTTCATGCAGTGCTGCGCCTCGCTCGAAGCCCTGTCGAGGCATCCCGCAGGACGGGCCATCACTGCCGGATGGCAGGGTGAAATCCTGCCGGTTGAAGAGTTCCGTGCGGTGACAGGCATGGGCGTATCGGGCGTGATCAACGGCGAAGCGTGGCTTGCAGGATCGCGTGCCCTGCTCGAAAAGGAAGGCGTCAGGATCACCGACGACTGCCTCGAAACTGCTGCGCGACTTGAAGCTTCGGGAAAAACAACCGTTTTCGTCGCCTGCAACGGCAAGCTGGCCGGACTCTTCGGGCTGATCGACGATCTGCGGGATGACGCCGGGCGGATGATCGACACGCTCCGGTCACAGGGACTCCGGCTGATGATCCTCACCGGCGACAATGCGGGCGTTGCACGTTATATTGCCGGTAAGTGCGGCATCACGGACGTGCGCTCCGGACTCGACCCCGTCGGCAAGGCAGAAGCAGTCAGAAAGCTGAAAAGCGATGGCCAGACCGTGCTGATGACCGGGGACGGCATCAACGACGCTCCGGCGCTGACCGAGGCCGACACCGGCGTCACCTTCGGCACGGCCACGGGCATCGCCATCGAAAGCGCCGATGTCACCATCATGAACGACGACCTCGAATTGCTCGGCACGCTCTTCGCCCATTCGCGCAAATGCTTTGCCGTGATCCGGCAGAACCTCGCCTGGGCGTTCGGCTACAACCTGGTCGCCGTGCCGCTGGCCGTCACCGGCATGCTGCACCCGATCATCTCGGCCCTGCTCATGGCGATCAGTTCCCTCGTGGTGGTAAGCAACTCGCTCAGGCTCAGAAAAACCGGATGATCAACGCATGGCAAGCACCTTTTTTCTCATAGCGATCGGCTTTGTCATCGGCCTCGGCGGATGGGCGCTTTTTCTCTGGGCAGTGCGCAGCGGCCAGTTCGACGACGCCGAAGCTCCGAAATACCGCATGCTTGACGACGATGACGAACAGTTTCATTCGCTTCCAGCAGACAAAACACGAAAATCATCCAGGCGATGAACACCATCACCAATACCGCGATCACCATGTTCATCACCGGGCTCACCGGGGGATTCGGACACTGCATAGGCATGTGCGGCCCTGTCGTTGCCGCCTACTCGCTGGGTGAGACCCGCAAGGGGATGCTCCATCATCTGCTGTACAACGCGGGTAGAGTCACAACCTATACCCTGCTCGGAGCCGCTGTCGGCCTGTCGGGGTCGTTTCTCGTCCTGACTGCATCGATCGAACGGTTCCAGACCGTTATCATGGTGCTGGCAGGCGTCTCGATCATCCTGATGGGACTTGCCACGCTCGATCTACTGCCTGCGGGAAAAACCATCAACAGCTGCTCCTGGATCATGCCCCGCATCAATAAGCTGATGAACCTTTTCAGGGGATCACGCTCCACAGGGGCCTATTACCCCATGGGAGTGCTGCTCGGCTTCCTGCCCTGCGGCCTTACCTATACGGCGCTGCTGACGGCTGCACGTATGGCCATGGAAGCAGAGAATCACGCTGCCGGACTGCTCGAGGGCGGCCTCATCATGCTCTGCTTCGGTCTCGGTACCGTTCCGTCTCTTCTCGTCGTGGGCAAGGCTGTCCACCTTTTCAGTGACAAGTCCCGTAAAACCCTCTACCGCATTGCCGGAGCAATCATGATCCTCACCGGTATCTACTTCACCCTGTCGGCATTCTGAGCATCACCCGCCTTCACGAGATCAGGAAAGCGATGTTACCATTACGGAAAAACATCGCGGTCATCAGGATCGCTTTATGCATGGGCGCTTTTTTACAGGATAGTCAACGAAAACCAATGGCAATTATTTGCTATTATCAGGTGTAACCTGAATCGCTTGACGATCATAATTCCAACCGTCCGTTATGCGCATTCACGATCTCGATCCCGAAAACCGGCCAAGAGAACGCTTTCTCGTTCACGGCGCATCGTCGCTCAGCCCTGCGGAGCTTCTTGCCCTGATCCTGCGATCCGGCACGAAGAACCTCAACATCATCGATACCTGCAACGAACTGATAGCGATGTACAGCCTTGAACAGCTTGCCGACCTGCCCCTCTCCGAACTGCAGAAAATAAAAGGCATCGGTCAGGCAAAAGCCATGCAGATCGCCGCTATTTTCGAACTCAACAAACGGATCCACTTCCGCCGCAACGAACTGAAAAAAATACAGTCGGCAGCCGATGTATTCGAATACATGACAGGAAGAATACCCGACGAAACAAAAGAACACCTGTTCGTGCTGCATCTGAATACGAAAAACCGGGTGATCCGCCATGAAAATGTCTCGGTCGGAACCCTCAATGCTTCGCTGATCCATCCCAGAGAAGTCTTCAAATCGGCAATAAGAGAAAGCGCTCATTCGATTATTCTCGTGCACAACCATCCGTCGGGAGATGTGGAGCCAAGCAATGCCGACCGGCAGGTTACCGGCATTCTCAAACAGGCGGGATCGATCCTGCAGATCGAACTGCTTGACCATGTAATTGTGGGAAAGGAGAAGTGGTTCAGCTTCCGCGAGCATTCGCTGCTGACATGACCGGAGTGACGAACCGTTATGCGCCGGAGAGTTCTTTCAGGGTTTGCGCCCGGAAAGCCTGCGGCAAAGCCCTGTGTTTCCTGCCGGAAAAACAGAACGACTGAGTTGCTGCTGCTGTATGTATGACGGTCATGCCGGCGAGGGATTTCGCTGCACGATCAGCCGGATAACATGCCATGTCAACCGGCGGCAGTCTGCCCGGCAGGCGGAACCCCGGGCTCGGGCGCCGGGGAGAGTTCCCTGACGTTTTTGGCCTGATACCCTTTCTGGGTTTTTTCGAGATCGAATTCCACCTCGGCATCCTGGTTAAGCACCTTGAAAGTCTGTTCCGAAACGATGGCGGAAAAATGCACAAACACATCCTCCCCTCCGTCAGGGTTCAGAATAAATCCGTAGCCTTTTTTGCCATCAAACCATTTAACCTTACTTCTTTCCATGATAAATGCGGGGCTTTATCATTAACCTGACAGCTTCTGCTGCTTATTTATATAAAATAATATAAATATTTCCCACTCCGTTTATGCTCATTTATTTCACTTTTCCACCAACAATCCCGCCTTAAATACACTGATTGCTTTTAAAAAAAAGGCTGAAACAGTAATCGAAGCAATCGAATACTCATAATTAATCCGGATAATTTTTATGAAACATTCCATTCTTATCACCGGAGCCGGCAAGGGAATCGGAAAAGCTATCGCTCTGGAATTTGCACGAACGTCAAAGAATAACCCGGACTTCAACCCGGTGTTACTGCTGGTTTCGAGAACCGCAGGCGATCTTGAAAAAACCGCAGACGCATGCAGGATAGAGGGGGCACTGGTCGAAACGTATACTGCCGATATTGCCGACTTCGCGCAGACAGCAGCGCTGGCCGAAACGATTATCAGCCAACACGGCACGATCGACTGTCTTGTCAACAATGCAGGGGTAGGCAGGTTCAAGCCCTTTGGCGAGTTGAGCGAAGATGATTTCGACTACACGGTGGCAACCAATATGAAAGGCACTTTTTTCCTGACCCAGAAGCTCTTTGCAGCCATGGAGCGCGCGCGCAAAGGGCACATTTTCTTTATCACCTCGGTCGCAGCGGAAAAAGCCTTCAAAAGTTCCTCCATTTACTGCATGACGAAATTCGCACAGAAAGGACTTGTCGAGACGCTCCGGCTGTATGCAAGAGAGTGCAACGTACGTATTACCGATGTCATGCCCGGCGCGGTCTGGACGCCGATGTGGGGAGATGTGCCGGAGGAGATGAAATCGGCCATGATGATGCCTGAAGATATTGCCGTACCGGTTGTGCAGGCATACCTGCTGCCTGGAAGAACCTCGCTGGAAGAACTGGTATTCAGGCCGGTTGGAGGAGACATCAATGAATGATCATTCAAAGCTCTTGTGGGAAAGCATGGTTTTTTCCTGTATTTTCAGATTCTTCTTTATCAACCTGCCTGTAAATCGGAACAAGTCATGAGCCTGAAGGAAAAAATAGATGCGGATCTGAAAGAGTCCCTGAAAAGCGGTAAAAAAGAGCGCCTGAACGCAATCCGTTCCATTCGCGCGGCACTCCTCGAAAAAGAGGTATCCATCCGGGTAGGAGGCGTAGCGACGCTCTCCGAAGAACAGGAAACCGAAGTGCTGGTCAGTCTTGCAAAAAAACGGCGCGACGCCATCGAGCAGTTCACTGCGGGCAACCGGCCCGATCTTGCCGAAAACGAGCAGTCCGAGCTTGCCGTGATCGAAGAGTACCTGCCTGAACCGGTTTCCGAAGAGGAGATCGTCGCAGCCATAGAGGAGATCATCGCGAAAACCGGCGCATCGTCCATGAAAGAGATGGGTCGGGTTATGGGCGAAGCCATGAAACAGCTGAAAGGAAAAGCCGATGGCGGAAAAGTGCAGCAGATCGTCAAATCGCTGCTTTCAGCATAACCATTTGCCACACCGACCACACACATGCTTGATATCAACTACATCCGGCAGAACCATGAATCGGTGACTGCCATGCTGCGTGCCCGGCAGCTTGAAGGCGAAACGGCGCGCGTTGAGGAACTGCTTGAACTCGACCTGCGCCGGCGCGAACTTGTGCAGCAGGCCGACGATATGAAAGCTCTGCGTAACAGGGTATCGAGGGACGTTGCCGAAATGAAGAAATCCGGAAACGGCCCTGCCGACGAACTGATATCGAAAATGAAAGCCGTAGCCGACGACATCGCGGCATGCGACGCCTCGCTGAAAGCCATCGAAAGCGACATGGAAAGCATCCTGCTCGCACTGCCCAACCGGCTCCACGAGTCCGTGCCGGAAGGAAAGAGCGCGGCAGGCAATGTTGTCTGCAAGGCTCCGGTCGAGTTTGACTACGATCTCCATTTACCGCTGAAAAACCATCTCGAACTCGGCAGGACGCTCGGCATTCTCGATTTCGAGCGGGGCGCGAAAGTGGGCGGAGCCGGTTTTCCCGTTTATACAGGAAAAGGGGCAAGGCTTGAACGTGCCCTCATCAATTTCATGCTCGACACCCACACCGGAAACCACGGATACACGGAAATCTTTCCTCCGTTCCTCGTGAACCGCGAATCGCTCAGGGGTACTGGCCAGTGGCCGAAGTTTGCCGATCAGGTCTACACCATCGAGGAAGACGGCCTCTACGCCATCCCGACGGCAGAAGTGCCGGTCACGAACCTGCACCGCGGCGAAATGCTCGAAGCAGAATCGCTGCCGATTGCCTATGCGGCTTATTCGGCATGCTTCCGGCGAGAAGCCGGCAGTTACGGCAAGGATACACGGGGATTCCTGAGGGTACATCAGTTCAACAAGGTCGAGATGGTACGGTTCACCCGACCGGAAGATTCGTACGAGGCGCTCGAAGCCATTGTCGGTCATGCCGAGGCTATCCTGGCGGCATTGAGGATTCCCTACCGCGTGCTCCTGCTCTGCAGCGGCGACATCAGCGCCAACGCGGCAAAATGCTACGATATCGAAGTCTGGTCGCCCGCCGAGGGCAAATATCTGGAGGCATCGAGCTGTTCGAATTTCGAGGACTATCAGGCACGGCGCATGAACATCCGCTTCCGTCCCGACGGAAAGTCGAAACCGGAATTCGTGCATACGCTCAACGGTTCGGGCCTGGCCACGTCGCGCCTCATGGTCTCGCTGCTGGAGCACAACCAGACTCCTGAAGGCGCGGTCGTCGTACCGGAAGTTCTGCGCCCCTACACGGGCTTCGACCTGATCGACTGATCAGGCGGCGCTCTGCTCCCCGGCGGAAAGTTCCTCCTTGTACTCTGCAACCATGCGGCTGACCTTTTCCATATCGATGAGAAAAGCGTCATGGCCGTATGGTTCGTCGAGATAGATCACCCGCGACTTCGGAATGAGGCGTCCAAGCTCTTCCTGCTCCTCTTTGGGATAGAGAACGTCGCTTCTGATGGACAGGATCTCTACCGGTATCTGCAAAGAACCCAGTACCGTCTCGTATGGCCCCCTTCCCCGCGCAAGATCGTGCATATCCATCGCCCTGGTAAGCGTGACATAGGTGTTCGCATCGAACCTGTCGACCAGTTTGCGCCCCTGGTAGCGCATGTAGCTCTCCACGCTGAAAAGTCCGTCATCCTGCATCCTGCGCCCGAACCTCGACTGGAAGTTCTCGAAACTGCGGTAGCTGCACATGGCCATCATTCTGGCCGCTCCGAGCCCTGCCGCCGGCGGCCGCTCCGGAGCATACCATCCGTCGTTCCAGTCGCGATCGGCATAGATGGCCTGCCGCTGCGCTTCGCTCTGGCCGATGCACCATGAAGAGTGCCGTCCGGATACGCCCATCGGCATCATGGCCTGCACCATTTCAGGATAGAGAAATCCCCACTCGAGCACCTGCATGCCGCCAAGCGACGCGCCTACCACCAGCCGAAGTCGTTCGATGCCGAGTTCATCGAGGAGCAACTTCTGGGCATGAACCATGTCCCGGATGGTAATAGGCGGAAAATCCGGGCCATAATGCCTGTCTGTCAGCGGATTCCGCGACATCGGCCCGGTCGTGCCGTAACAGCTGCCGAGCACATTGCTGCATAGAATGAAATCCTTCGATTCGTCGAATGCGCCGCCCCTGGAGAACATGCCGTCCCACCATACATCCGCGTCGGCATTTCCGGTCAGCGCATGGCAGACAAGAATGACGTTGTTTCTGTCGGCGCCCGGCGTCCCCCACGTTCTGTATGCAATACGAAGCTCGGGCAGCTCGCCTCCAAGTTCTGTGGCGAATGGCTGCTTCGAATCGAAATATCGTGTCTGAGGAGAAACGAACTCCCTGTAATCTCTCATTGCTGTCCGTTCAACGTTGCAAATGCCTGTTCAAAATCTGCCTTGATATCGTCGATATGCTCGATGCCTGCCGAAACCCGCACCATATCGAGCGACACCCCGGCTGCTGCCTGTTCTTCAGGATCGAGCTGCTGATGGGTAGTTGACGCCGGGTGGATCACGAGGGTTTTCGCATCTCCGACGTTGGCCAGATGGCTTGCGAGCCGTACCGTATCGATAAAACGCACAGCGGCGTCGAAACCGCCCCTCACTCCGAAGGTCAGCACGCATCCGAAACCGTTTGTCAGGTATTTCAATGCCTGCGCATGGGCAGGATGATTATCGAGTCCCGGATAGTTCACCCATGCGACCGCAGGATGGCCTTCGAGCCAGCGGGCAAGGGCGAGCGTGTTGTCGGCATGGCGCTGTACCCGCAGCGAGAGCGTTTCGAGCCCCTGCAGCAGCATGAAGGAGTTGAAGGGGCTGATTGCCGGCCCGAAATCGCGCAGCCCCTCCACACGCGCCTTGATGATAAAGGCAAGTTCGCCGAACGTTTCATGGAACTTCATGCCGTGATACCCTTCGGAAGGCTCGCTGAGCATTGGAAACCTCCCGTTGCCCCAGTCGAAGGTTCCACCGTCAACGATGACGCCGCCCATCGAAGTGCCATGCCCGCCTATCCATTTGGTGGCCGACTCGACCACGATCGAGGCCCCATGCTGAAGCGGCCTGCAGAGGTATCCGCAGCAGCCGAACGTATTATCCACCACGAGCGGAATGCCATGATTCACGGCAACCTCGGCGACCGACTCGAAATCCGGAACATGGAAAGCCGGATTGCCGATCGATTCGAGGTAGAGCGCTTTGGTCTTCCCGTCGATGGCCTCGCTGAAGGCCGAAGGATCGTTGCCGTCCACGAACTTCACCTCGATACCGAGGCGCCGGAAGGCAACCTTGAACTGGTTGTATGTGCCTCCGTAAAGATAGCTGGAAGAAACGATGTTGTCCCCCGCTTCGCAGAGGCTCGTCAGGGCGATGAACTGCGCCGAATGTCCGCTTGCCACGGCAAGGGCGGCCTTGCCGCCTTCAAGAGCGGCAACCCGCTGTTCGAAAACGTCGGTCGTCGGGTTCATCAGCCGGGTGTAAATATTCCCGAATGCCCTGAGAGCGAACAGGTCGGCCCCATGCGCCGCGCTGTCGAAGGTGTAGGAGGTTGTCTGGTAGATCGGCACGGCACGCGAATTGGTGACCGGGTCAGGCTGCTGGCCGGCATGCACCTGCAGGGTTTCGAATCGGTACGGGGCGTTGCTCATGATACACAACGGTTAATGATTGCCGCTATCCTGAGAGCAGGAAAAACCGGGAGCCGGACAGGCAGGGAACAGCAGAATTCTGAAGAGAGGTATGAACATGCAGAATGGCAGACATACCATCATCTCTCCCGGTCTGTTCTCCGGGATGGAATTGGCACCAATCACTGTGCATGACGGTTGCCAAGGCTTCTCAGGGCCAGTCCCTCCACCTTTCTCGATGATAGCGCTAAATGCTGAAAAGAACATTTTTTCTTTATATCCCGGCAATCTACGACAGCAATCGCTATTTTACAAGTGCGCCGACATTTATTGCAGTAAGCTTCTGAACCGTAATAATCGTAACGCTCAACGTGTAACACATTGAATCAATGACAGAATGACAGCAAGAGAACTCGCACTGAACGCCCTGCAGCAGGTTGACGCCGGAAAAAAATCGGGGAATGTCCTGCACGATCTCCTCGGCAACGCATCGCTCGAACGTCATGACAGAGCGCTGGTTACGGAACTGGTCAACGGCGTGTTCCGCCGACGTCTTACCCTCGATGCCGTAATCGCCGCATGCTATCATCACCGTTACGAAAAAACCGCTCCGGTGATGAAAAACATACTGCGTATGGGTGCATACCAGCTGCTCTGGCTCGACCGGATTCCGAAATGGGCTGCGGTAAGCGAATCGGTGGCGCTCGCGCGGAAGTACAAAGGCGAACGCATGTCCCGGCTCGTCAACGCGCTGCTGCGCAAGATCGATCCGGGCTCTGCCCTGCAGGTGGCTGTGCAGAAGGAAACGAGCGAAATCCGGCGGCTTGCCGTAGCAACCTCGCATCCCGAATGGCTGATCGAACGGTGGATCGACCGATATGGAACAGATCAGACCGGGGCAATGCTCGACTATAATAACCGGACACCGCTGACAGGGTTCAGAATCAACACCCTGAAAACAACGCCTGACGATTTCGCGTCAGCGCACGACCCCCAAAAGCATATCCGCAAGGCGGCCGGTCTTGATGATTTTTTCCTTTCAGAAGAGTTCACCCTCTTCGAAACCTTCGTCAGGCAGGGCCTCCTGACCGTTCAGAATCCCACCCAAGGCCTCTGCTGCCGTCTCTGCAACCCGAATCGAGGTGCCCTCGTCCTCGACCTTTGCGCCGCTCCGGGAGGTAAAGCCACCTATCTCGGCGAGCTCATGCAGAACGCCGGAAGCATCACCGCAGTCGATCTTTACGGCGCCAAGCTGGAAAAACTGACCCGACATGCCGCCGAACTCGGCATCTCCATCATCACGACCGTCGCAGCCGATGCGCGCACATTCCAGCCCGGAGCAAAACCTGACATCATCCTGCTCGACGCTCCGTGCAGTGGCAGCGGGGTGCTTGCCAGAAGGGCGGAACTTCGCTGGAAGATATCGCCGTCCATGCTTGCCGAACTCGTATCGCTGCAGGCCGAAATTCTCGATCATGCCGCATCGCTGCTCGGAGCGGACGGGATCCTGGTCTACGCTACCTGTTCCATAGAACCGGAAGAAAACGAACGCCAGATAGACGCATTTCTCGGGAGGCATCCTGAATTCACAAGGGATCCTCTTGCCGGAATAGTTCCCGAACCATTCGACGCAAGCGCCTCAGAAAACGGAAGTATCCTCATGCTTCCCGGTCAGGAGACCGGGTTCGACGGAGGTTTTGCCCAGCGCCTGAAAAAAAACGCCGACTGACCATGCCGGAACTCAAAGAACCCTTTCACACGCTGCTCGAAAGTTTTCTCAACCATCTCTCCGTCGAAAGGAACTTCTCCCCGAATACAAGAGACGCTTACCGGAACGATCTCTGCAGGTATTTTCAATTCATGCAGGAACAGAAAAGAACGATCGATGCCATCGAAACGCGCGATATCCGGCGATTCATAGCGGAGCTGCACGAAACAGGGCTGGCTGCCAGTACGCTCGGAAGGAACATCTCCGCCATCCGAACGCTGCACAGATTCCTCCTCGGTGAACAAAGCACGCAAACCAATCCTGCCGAAACGGTCCTGCAGCCGAAACAGGCAAAAAACCTGCCGGATGTGCTGAGCGTCGATGAGGTATTGAAGCTTCTCGATGCTCCGCTTATAAAAGAGCCGCAAGGAAAATTCATGCTGCGGGACAAAGCCATTCTTGAATTTCTCTACGCATCGGGCGTCAGGGTCAGCGAACTTACCGAACTGCAGCAGCAGAACCTCTACTTCGAAGCGGGTTTCGTCAGGATTTTCGGAAAAGGATCGAAAGAAAGGCTTGTTCCGGTTGGGCGGTCGGCCATGGAGTGGATAACGCGCTACCGCAACGAACTGCGTATCGGACTGTCGGGCAAAAATTCCCACGACGCGCTCTTTCTCAATGCAAGGGGAAAAAAACTGTCAAGAATGGCGGTTTACAACATGGTCAGGGAGTATGCAGCGATTGCAGGCATCCGAAAGGATATCAGCCCCCACACGCTGAGGCACTCCTTTGCCACCCATCTGCTCGAGGGAGGAGCGGACCTGCGCGCCGTTCAGGAGATGCTCGGCCACACCTCCATTCTCGCAACCCAGATCTACACCCATATCGATCGATCGTTCATCCGTGAGGTGCATAAGACCTTTCATCCGAGAGGATGAATCATTCCGGGAGGGTCACTTTCCGGCAAGCCATTCTCCCGCTTTTCTGTTTCCAAGCTCGGCTGCGCGTCTCATATCGGCAATCGCGCCGTTGCGGTCGTTCATTTCTTCCCTTGCCAGACCTCTCGCATACCATGCCTTGTCGTAACCGGAACGGATTTCAATTGCCCGGTCAAGATCGGCAAGAGCCAGCCGGTAATCCTTAAGGGCCGCATAAGCCTTTCCCCTGTGGTAGAACGCCCGGGCGCAATCCTTCCGAAGCTCGATGGCCCGGCTGTAATCGGCTATCGCCTCCCGGTATTTCTTCTGCTCGAAGTAAGCCTTGCCCCGGGCATACCAGGCTTTCTGGTAGTTGACGTCCGCAGCCAGCGCAAGATCGAACTCGGCGACTGCCTCGCTGAAACGGGCCAGCTCGTAATACGCTTCGCCTTTCTTTACATGGCTCTTCGGCGACTCTGCCTGCAGGGTGCATGGCATGAAAAACGAAAAGAGAAGCAGAACTGCGATGATTTGAGCAGCAAGACTTTTCATTGGATGGGCATTCTGGTTTCCATTATCACCCGCTTCCTGTTATGGCTTTCCCGCTCTATTTTCAAGGCCGCAAGAGTCAGGTTCACGTCGAAAAGGAAAAACACAAGCGAACATGAAAGAGAAAACATGCTTGCAATAAACACAACCGATATGGCTATGGGAATATCCAGACCTGCCAGTACGGAGAAAAAAAGGAGCATGATCAGCATCGATGCGCCCAGGCAGGTGAAACTCGCAAGCAGGATAGCCATCCTGATGAAACGCGCCCGTTTCCACAGAATATCGACTTCCCGGTTTATTCTGAGAATATAGGACTCCGGCTGGGCCTCCAGGTTGTCGAGCAGGGCTCTCGACCGGTCTATGATGCGTCCCAGCCGGTTTGTCATGGTGAGGAGCAGCAAGCCGATCCCTGAAACAAGGATCATCGGCCCTATAGCCGTCTGCAGAACAGGCACAAGTTCCCGTACCGTGGTAATGGTCATAACGTTCATTCTTCCTGAAAAATCCTTTCTTGCTGTAACATAGCAAATACATCCCCCCCTGATATAACATCTCCTGAAACAAAAACCTACAAAAGGTTCAACAAATCTCCGGCTTCCGGAACAACCGCATGGAGATGCAGCTGCTCCTCGACAATGTTCCGGAACGACTCTTTCGCCCCCGCATCACCATGAACCACATACACATCCGGCTTGTTTGAAAAACCCTGCAGCCATCGCAGCAGATCGCTCCGGTCGCCATGAGCCGAAAGGCCTCCGACGGTATGGATGCCGGCTTCCACCTTGTAGGTCCTTCCGTGAATGGAGACCTCCGGTTCACCGTTGACAATCAGCCGGCCCAGCGTTCCGGGAGCCTGGTATCCGGTAATGATCACCCGGCACTCGGGCCGCCAGATATTGTGCTTGAGATGGTGGAGGATCCGGCCTCCGTTGCACATGCCGCTTCCGGCTATGATGATGGCGCCCTGCCGGATGTCGTTGATTTTTCGGGAAGCCTCGACGCGATCGGTAAAATGCAGGTTCCGGAGCGGGGGCAGAAGAGCGGGGTTGTTCCTGAGTTTGAGCGCATCCTCGTCGAGCAGGGCCGGATAATCCCAGTATATCCTTCCGGCATCGATAGCCATGGGGCTGTCGAGATAGACCTGCCACTTTTCAAGTTCCCACTGATCGTAGAAGGTGGCGAACAGATAGAGCAGTTCCTGGCTTCGCCCGATCGAAAACGCGGGAATGAGGATATTGCCGCACTCCCTGCAGGCCGTCCTGAAAATATCTCCAAGTTCGGCAATAGTCTCCATGAACTGACGATGCAGCCAGTCGCCGTAAGTGCTCTCCACCAGCACGGCATCGGCATGCGAAGGCGTTTCAGGATCATGCAGCAGCGGCCCCCCGTACTGGCCGAGATCTCCGCTGAAAACAAGGGTGCGTTCCTCTTCGCCTTCCCTGATTCGGAGTTCCACAACCGCCGAACCCAGAATATGGCCGGCATCATAAAAACGAAGCCTTACGCCCGGTACGATCTCCTTTTCCTCACGGTACTCCATCCCCCTCATCCGGCCGACGGCTTTAAGGGCATCCTCTCTGGTGTACAGCGGCTCCGCATTCCGATCCCGGCGGCTTGCAGGATGACGCCGCCGGTGATCGGCATCGCGCTCGGCAAGCGAAGCCGAATCGAGAAGCAGCACTCTCGACAGGTCAATGGTCGCATGCTGCGTGAATACAGGACCCCTGTACCCCCGTTTAACAAGCAGCGGAAGCCGTCCTGAATGATCGATATGACCATGACTGAGCACAACCGCGTCGATGGCTGCGGGATCGAAAGGAAATGGATCGCGGTTCAGCGATTCCTCTTCGGGAGAACCCTGTATCAGGCCGCAATCGAGCAGCAGGGTGTATTCGCCTGTCCTGAGGATGTGGCAGGTGCCAGTAACCCGCGCCGTAGCGCCGTAAAACTGAAGCTCCATAAAACCTTCTCCAGAGAATTATTCCGGCCTCTCAGATCGTTTTTTAAAGATACGCATCAGCATTAGCAAAAAACGACAGAATAACACCCCCTAAAAAGAGGGATTATAAAAACCTAACGTAAATTTCACAATTCGCTGTCCAAACCAGTCACGGACGGGTAAAAGGAACTCCGATTTTCCGTCCCCGCTCCATAACGTTGCATACAAGCTTTTTATTTTTTACAATTGTGCTCTTCATTCTGTTACACGACAAACGGAAACAGACAATAAAGCGTTGTTGCCCGAAACATGCTCAATGAACCATGAACGTTGACCGGCGCCTGACAGCTCTCGCAAAAACCCGCAAAGTGCCGTTTATCGTTTCGCTGGTTTCCGGAACGATTGCCGCGCTGACGCTTGTCTGGCAGACAGCCCTGCTCAGCAGGATCATCGACGGCGCATTCCTCGGCAAGCAGACGCTCGGGGACCTCTCGCCGCTGCTCTGGCTCTTCGCACTTGCGAGCATCCTGCGAATGCTGCTGTCCTGGTTTTCAGTTTACCAGGCAAAACGAGGTGCTATCCTGCTCAAACAGGATCTTTTCAGCCGGCTGACGTCTGCAACCGGCAAGCTCGGGCCTCAGTTTTCCCGATCGCTGCAGAGCGGCAGCCTCTCTGCAACGCTGACCAAAGGTATCGAAGCGCTCGACGCCTATTTCAGCCAGTATCTGCCGCAACTCTGGTTTGCGATTGCCGTCCCGCTGATAATCCTTATCGCAGTCGTGACCTCCGATCCGCTTTCCGCCCTTATCCTGCTTCTCAGCGCCCCGCTCATCCCCCTCTTCATGATGCTTATCGGCAAATCCGCCGGAGCCATGACCGACCGGCAGTGGCAAACCATGAGCCGGATGAGCGGCTACTTTCTCGACAGGCTGCAGGGGCTCACCACGCTCAAGCTCTTCGCACGCAGCCGGGAACAGCGACAGGGTATCGAAAGTACCGGAGAGTCGTTCCGCCATGCAACCATGCAGGTTCTGAAAATAGCGTTCCTCTCTTCACTGACACTCGAACTGACAGGCACCATCGGCACGGCAATCATCGCCGTAGGTGTGGGCATACGCCTGCTGGGCGACCACATCGCTTTTTTACCGGCGCTGTTCGTACTGATGCTCACTCCCGACTTCTATCTCCCACTCCGCCAGCTCGGTCTGAGGTTCCATGCCGGCAAGGAAGGAATCAGCGCTTCGAAGGATATTTTCTTCCTGCTGGACAAGGCGGAAGAAACACCGAATCCCGGGCACGGGATGCTACCTGAAAATCTGCTGAAAGAGCAGCCGATAAAATTCAATAATATCTCCTACACCTATCCAGGCGCCGTCGCCCCCGCCATCGAAGGCCTCACCTGTTCGTTTCCGCCCGGCAAGACCACGGCCATAACCGGCCCGAGCGGCTCCGGTAAAAGCACCCTCGTCAGCCTGCTTCTGCGTTTCGTGAAACCGGAAAAAGGCTCGATAACGATAAACGACACATCTATCGACAGCCTTTCCGAGGAAGCCTGGCTGAGCCGGATCGCATGGGTTCCGCAGCACCCTTTTCTTTTCAACGCATCCATCAGGGAAAACCTGCTGCTCGCACGGAAGAACGCCGACGACGCAGAATTGCGCGACGCACTCGCACACGCCGGACTCGACGAGCTGCTGAAAAACATGCCGGAAGAACTGGATACGATAATCGGCGAACAGGGTGCACGACTGAGCGGCGGCGAAGCCCAGAGGCTTGCCCTTGCACGTGCGTTCCTCAGAAATGCGCCGGTGCTGATACTCGACGAACCGACATCGAACACCGATCCCCTGCTGGAAAGATCGCTGCGCACTGCCATGCATCGACTTATGGCAGGAAGAACCGTCATCATCATCGCGCACCGCCAGGAAACCATCCGGAATGCCGACAGCATCATCGTGCTGCGCAACGGAACGATAGCCCAATCAGGCACCCATGCAGAACTTATTGCGGCAGGAGGCTACTACAGCTCCGTGAGCCCTGCCGCTCCGGAGGAGGACGCATGAAAACATTCCTTCGTCTCGTCGGCCTTGTCAGGCCTTTTTTCTGGTGGATGCTGCTTGCCGCCATTGCCGGTTTCGCGGCAACCGGCAGCGGCATTGGCCTGCTCATGACCTCAGCCTACATCATCGCCAAAGCCGCTCTGCAGCCGCCGATGTCCGATATCCAGCTCGGCATGGCAGGCGTCAGATTCTTCGGCATAGCACGCGGAGCGTTCAGGTATGCTGAACGGCTCATCTCCCACGACGCCACGTTCCGCATCCTCGCGCGGCTGCGTCTCTGGTTCTACGACGCCCTTGAACCGCTCGCCCCGGCCCGACTTCTTGCATTCAGAAGCGGCGATCTTCTGCAGCGGATCGTCGACGACATCCAGAGTCTCGAGAACATATACGCGAGGGTGCTCGCGCCCCCGGTAACGGCTCTGCTGACCGCCCTGCTCATCTGGTTCCTTATCGGCATCTGGTCACCTGAAGCCGCTCTGGTAACCCTCGGCTTCCAGCTTGCGGCCGGTTTCGGCCTGCCGCTGCTTGCCGCCGGGCTCGGCAGGGGCCTTGGCGGACGCATTACGGAGCTTCGGGCCCGACAGCAGACAGAGACGGTGGATTTCACCCAGGGACTCGGCGAACTTCGGGTTTACGGTCAGCTCGATGCCTGCCTTGAACGCATGAAGGCCAACGAGGCTGAAATCCTCCGGCTGCAGAAAAAAAACGCGTGGATCGAAAGCATGCAGGAATCGCTCGTCGGCATATGCATGAACAGCGCCCTGATCGGGGTACTGCTTGTACTGCTCCCCTCGGTGCCGTCCGGACATCTCAGCGGCATTACCCTTTCGGTGATCATGCTCGCAGTCATGGCATCTTTCGAGTCCTTTGCGCCACTGCCTGCCGCAGCAGGCCATATCGAAGCCGACATCCATGCCGGAAAGCGGCTTTTCGAAATCATCGACGCAAAACCCGAAGTCGCAGTCCCCCCAGAGCCGCAGCCATTCCCGGCGCACCCCGACATCCGGATGCGCAACCTGACCTTCAGTTACCCCGGAAGCCCCGATAAAACGCTTGATGGCGTAACAATCGACATACCTGAAGGTCTTCACGTCGCCATCGTTGGGCCAAGCGGAGCGGGTAAATCCACAATTGCCGCGCTCCTCGTGCGATTCTGGAACACAGCGCCCGGCGAGCTCGTCATCGGAGGTACCGACATCGGCGCTTTCGACCCTGAAGAACTGCGACGCAACCTCTCGCTCGTCTCGCAGCGAACCTACCTCTTCGGAGAGACCATACGGGATAATCTGCTCCTCGCAAAACCGGAGGCCAGCGACACCGAACTTGCCGAAGCTCTCGAATCGGCCGGCATAGGCCACTTCGCAGGCCGGCTTGAAGACTGGGCAGGCCAGCACGGCATGCAGATCAGCGGCGGAGAAAGGCAGCGCATAGCCATCGCACGCATGATCCTGCAGGATGCTCCGGTCGTCATTCTCGACGAAGCCACCGCAAGTCTCGACATGCCAACCGATCGGGCAGTCACAAAAACCATCGATGCCCTGACTGCAGAAAAAACCCTGCTCACCATAACCCATCGTCTTTACAGTATGGCACGGTTCGATGCGATCTATGTGCTCGACAGGGGAAAGGTCGTCGAAAAGGGTACGCATTCGGAACTCCTGCAGCGAAACGGTCTCTACAAGGCCATGTGGGATCTGCAGCACGAAAACGCACCTGCCTTGTAAAAAACAAAGTCAGGAGTCGCCTTCTCTGCCATGACGAGCCTTCGGAGGAAAACGCAGCCATGCCCACGCCACAAGCAGTCCGAACAGGGTGTATGCCAGCGTGAAGGCCCACTCAGGTGCATCGTAGTACAGCACGCTCTGAAGCCAGTGCTCGATGAAGCTTGTCTGATACTCTCGCTGCCCTGCCTCACGACGAAGTGCTGATTCCAGCTCGGTCAGGGCGCAGTACTGCCCCAGCCATGCCTGCAGAGCAACGACTCCAATAAGAGCAAGATGAACAAAACGCCACCAGAGACTGTTAACCCACGTCCAGCCGAACCTGTTGCCAATCAGGATAACCGGAAAACCCAGAACGACGAACAGAACGATTCCGAAGTGAACAACCAGAACCGTGTCTGCAAGCATTTTGTAAGGCAGCAGCGAATCCATGATTTAAACCGCCTAAGACACCAGCGCCTTGCCGACGGAGAAGGCATCGCCGAGACGAGGGCCTACGCCGTGATACCCTCTCCGGGCGGTATCGTAGACGAGAGGCCGGATTTTCATGATGTCGAGGCGGCCGTCCTGGCCGAACACAACGGCATCGGCCTTGACGTCGATGATTTCTCCGATGAACTGGGTATGCAGACCGATTTCGATAACATGCAGCAGCCTGCATTCGAGTACTACCGGAAACTCCTCCGCATATGGCGCGTCGACAAGATCGCTTTTCACATGAGTCAGTCCTGCAACGGCGAACTTGTCGGCGTCACGCCCGGAAGCGATCCCCACGTAGTCGGCCTGGACCATCAGCCCTTCAGATGCGATGCCGACCGTAAACGCCTTGCGTTCGACGATACAGCCATAAGAGTATGTGGCTTTTCGCAATGAAACCGCCACACAGGGCGGCTGCGAGCAGCAGATACCGCCCCATGCGGCGTTCATGAGGTTGGGTTTGCCTGCCTGGTCATAGGTTCCGACCATCAGCACCGGTGTGGGAAAAAGTTGTGTTTTTGCTCCGACAGATTGTTTCATGTGACTGTTATCCGGAAATGATTACACCTATACGTAACTGATCCTGTTTTATAACTGCCCCTGCTGACTGAAATACCGCAGTTTCCCGGTTTCGAACCCGAGTGAATCGGCTTTGGCGACAAGCTGCTGCAGGAGTGCAGGCTCCATTTCCGGCTTTCGGGCAAGAATCCAGAACAGGGATTTTTTATGTCCGCAGACAATAGCCCAGGAGTAGTTCACCCGGTCAAGAGCCACGACGTTGTAGCTTGCATAGAATGGCCCGAAAAAAGAGACCTTGAGAGCGCCTTCCGTAACGTCCCCCACAAATACAGCTTTGCCTTCGATGGACTTCCACTCCCCTTTTTCAGCATCGTAACCGCGGTTCATGACCTTTACTTTTCCGTCTTCGCGAAGCGAGTACTCTGCGGAAACCTGCCCGAGATTTTTCTCGAACCGGTTGTCGAGCCGGGCGATCTCGTACCATGTGCCGAGATACCGTTCAAGACGGAAACCGTCGACCACGGTAAGTCCTTCCGGTACGCCGGTACAGCCGGAAAGAAGCATCAAGAAAAGCAATAACAGTTTTTTCATAATAATAACGCAGTTTAGTTGCCACCATCCTTCGGCTTTCCGCTGTATCCGGAATATCGTAATTTCGTTGTGTCGAAACCGAGCGAATCGGCTTTTGCCGCCAGACGCTTCATAAGCGCCTTGTCAATTACCGGTTCCCGGGACAGAATCCAGAACATGGATCTGTCGCGACCGCAGGCAATTGCCCACGAGTAGTGTTCTTTATCGAGTGCAATAATATTATACTCGGAATAAAACGAACCGAAAAACGAAACCTTAAGCGCGCCCATGGTTTTGTCGCCGGACAGATGCGCTTTTCCCCGCCTGAAACGCCAGCGTTCGAGCTCCACATCATACCCCTTGTTCATGATCGAGATCCGCCCGGAATCGTCGACCGAATATTCTGCGGAAACCCGGTCAAGATTCTTTTCGAACGAATTGTCGGAACGGGCTATTTCATGCCATGTTCCGAGAAACCGATCGAGCCGGAAACCATCGACGACACGAACACTATCAGGAACTTCGGCGCAACCGGCGATCAGCAGAACAATAAAAACGAGATACTTCTTCAACATGGAGAATGGACAGGGATCAGGGATCAGGGATCAGGGTGAAAATACATTTATTTTACAAAATAAACCCAAAAGCATTTGATTTATTTCTCTTTTTCTCGACTTCGGCATCCTTTTCCGGCTGACGCTTCAACGGGAACACTCCGGGAACACCTTGCCGAATAGCCGGATGGCCTGATAGCAGGATCGTTTGCTTCAATCAAACACTACCGTCTTTTTTCCGTTAACCAGTATTCTCTGCTCGCTGTGCAGGCGCAGTGCCCTGGCCAGGACGAGCCGTTCGAGATCGCGACCTTTTCTTATCAAGTCGTCGAGAGTGTCCTTGTGGGTGATCCTGACGATATCCTGCTCGATGATCGGCCCCTGATCGAGATCTTCGGTTACGTAGTGGCTGGTCGCTCCGATAATTTTCACTCCGCGTTCGTTGGCCTGTCGATAAGGGCTGCTGCCGACAAAAGCCGGCAGGAAAGAGTGATGGATGTTGATGACCCTTGAGTGATACCGATTGACGAACTGCGGCGAAAGCACCTGCATGTACCGGGCGAGTACCACGGCATCGACATCGTGCTGCTGCAGAAGATCGATCTCCTCTCTTTCGACCTCCTCCTTTGTCGCAGCAGTTACGGGAAACACATGGAAAGGAATGCCGTAACGTGCGGCCAGGGGTTCGAGATCGGGGTGATTGGAGACGATGAGAGGAATATCGATAGCAAATTCGCCGATGCTGTGCCGCCAGAGCAGATCCTGCAGGCAGTGGTCGTATTTGGATACAAAAATCGCGACTCGCATCTTCCGGTCGCCAAGGCTGATATTCCAGGAGGCGCCGAACTCTTTTGCAAGCGGGGCGAAAGCGTCGTGCAGTTCGCATGCCGGTATGGAAAAGTTCGAGGTGCTCCATGAAACACGGATGAAGAACATCTTTTCGGATGTATCGACATGCTCGTCAAGATCGAGAATGTTGCCTCCTCGTTCATAGATGAAATGGGATATTCGGGAAACAAGTCCTGACCGGTCAGGACAGGAGAGGAGCATGATGGCGCGCGGGTCGGCAGAAGACATCTAAAACTGACTGAAAGATTTGCTGAAGCTGGCCGTCGGCCCACAATGGACGACGGGTTATGAGGCATTACAAATTTAATGTATTTTCACGAACGTCGGTTGAACCCGAATAATTTCAAAAATCTGAAAAACCCGCCCGACCGCCGACTACCTGCGGAAAAACCATCATGACTGAACGACACTACTGGATCATAGCTGTTTCTGCAGTCTGCATTGCCGGAGTCCTGAGCTTCTTTTTTCTCGACCTGCCGGCCGCAATCTTTTTCCGGGATCTCAGGGATACCGGATTCTACGGGTTTTTCAGGTTCGTCACCCGTCAGGGCGAGTCGCAGTGGTATCTTATAGCCGGACTTGCGGCATTCATACTGTTTCGAAGAAAAAAACCTTCTGCTGCCTCATCGGGGCTGCTGCTTTTCTCTTCAGTGGCGTTTTCCGGCCTTGCCGCTGACCTTGCCAAGGTAGTTGCCGGTCGGGCCAGGCCAAAGCTGTTCTTCCGGGAATCGCTGTACGGTTTCGATTTCCTGCAATTCGAGCATGCGTGGATTTCGTTTCCATCGGGCCATTCGGCGACGGTGTTCAGCGTTGCCGCAACACTCGCAATACTCTATCCGCGTTATCGCCTGCTCTTTTTTCTCTGGGCGGCACTGATCGCCTTCAGCCGTATCGCAACGACCCAGCACTATATCAGCGACGTCCTGGCCGGGTCGCTGCTCGGAGCAGCATCGACGGCGTTCCTCTATCACCGTTATTTCAAAAAGCCTTGCCATGCGATTATCCCTTCCGCAATCCCGTGAGCTGGCACCGGCACTGGTCCTGGCGCTGCTCGTCGGCATCAGCTTTTTTGCAGGACTCGGTTCGGGGCCGCTTTTCGACGTCGATGAAGGTGCTTTCAGCGAAGCCACCCGCGAGATGCTTGCGAGCGGCAACTACCTGACCACCTATCTGAACGGCTTGCCGCGATTCGACAAACCGATCCTTATCTACTGGCTGCAGGCGCTCAGCGTAAAAACGTTCGGCATGAACGAATTCGCGTTCCGCTTCCCGTCGGCGGCGGCTTCCGGTGTCTGGGCCGGAGCAATTTACCTGTTTACCCGGCGGGAACTGGGCACCGGCACCGCCCTGCTCGCATCGGTATTCATGGTACTCTCTCTGCAGATCACCATCATCGCCAAAGCGGCCATTGCCGACGGCCTGCTGAACTGCTGCCTTGCCCTCACCATGTTTGCGGTTTACAGACATTTCGAAACAGGCTCTGCCGCGTCCCGATATCTGGCATTTGCCGCTGCCGGACTTGGCGTGCTTACGAAAGGACCGGTGGCCGTCGTGATTCCCGGCGCGGTTTCCCTGCTCTTTTTCCTGCAGCAGGGGATGCTGAGGCAATGGCTGAAAACCGTGCTGAACCTGCCGGCGATTCTGCTTTTCCTTGCCATCGTTATGCCCTGGTACACACTCGAATACCTCGACCAGGGCATGGCTTTCATCGAAGGATTCATCTTCAGACATAACGTGAACCGGTTCAGTTCGTCGCTTGAAGGACACTCGGGCTCGATACTGTACTACGTACCGGTCGTGCTTGCCGGACTCATGCCCTTTACCGGCATGTTTTTTACCGCGTTGCTGAACCTGAAAAAGCTGCTCGATGAACCGCTTAACCGCTACCTTGGCCTCTGGTTCGTTTTCGTCTTCGTCTTTTTCTCGCTCTCGGGCACCAAGCTGCCGCACTACATGATTTACGGCTACACGCCGCTGTTCATCCTGATGGCGCGAGCGTCGCAATACGCCAGACATATCCGCCTGCATGCGCTCTGGCCTGCGACGTTTCTGCTTCTCTTCGCCGCACTGCCGGTACTGATTCCCGTGATCGCGCCGACAATCGACGATCTCTACATACAGGCGGTGCTGCGGAGCGCAACAGAGCTGACCGGGATAACCCACATGCTGCTGCTTGCCTCGGCTGCGCTCGCAACGGCTGCCGTAACGTTCGTTCCCGGCCTCTCCACCGCCCTGCGCGCGGCTATGACCGGAATCATCTTCTGTCTTTGCGTTAATTTCCATCTCATGCCGGTTGCCGCCCGACTGCTGCAGGAACCTGTTCGCGATGCTGCTCTGCTCTCGAAAGCGAGAGGATACAAAGTTGTGATGTGGAAAGTCTACTACCCCTCTTTTTTGCTATATTCACAATCTTTCGCTGAAAGACGCGCGCCGCTTCCGGGCGAGATCGTGCTGACCACAGTAAAATATCTTGAACGGCTCGACAATCCCGACATTCTTTTCAGCAGGCATGGCATCGTCCTTTTGAAAAACAACGACCTGAAACCCCGTCGATGAAACTCTCAGTGGTCATCCCGCTCATGAACGAAGCGGAGAACATCCGTCCGCTTTTCGAAGCGCTCGATGCGGCACTCGGAACCATCGATCACGAAATCATTCTCGTAGACGACGGCTCGACCGACGGGACGGCAGCAGCCATACAGGAAGCTGCGCCCCCGAACGCCCGACTCGTGATACTTAACAAGAACTACGGACAGACGACGGCAATGGCTGCCGGCATCGACCATGCCATGGGCGAATTGATCGCAACGATGGACGGCGACCTGCAGAACGACCCCGGCGATATTCCCATGATGATCAGACACCTTGAGGCGCACGGACTCGATGTCGTGGCAGGACGAAGGGCATCGAGAAAGGACGGCATGGTACTCCGCAAGATTCCCAGTGCTCTTGCAAATGCCATGATCCGGAACCTCACCGACGTGCATATCCGCGATTACGGCTGCACGCTGAAGGTGTTCAGAAAGGATGTCGCCAAGAATCTCGGCCTTTACGGCGAACTGCACCGGTTCATTCCCGTGCTGGTTCAGCTCTACGGAGCAAGAATGGAGGAGGTCGATGTCCGCCATCATCCGCGGAAATACGGCCGTTCGAAGTACGGCATAGGCAGAACCTTCAAGGTGCTGAGCGACCTGCTCTTCATGGTGTTCTTCCAGAAATGGGGCCAGAAACCAATGCACCTGTTCGGGACGCTCGGTTTCTTTTCGTTTTTTCTCGGCATTGCCATCAATCTCTATCTGCTGGCGCTGAAACTGCTGGGAGAAGAGATCGGCGGACGACCGCTGCTCTCGCTGGGCGTAATACTCACCTTCATCGGCATCCAGCTCATCACTACAGGCTTTGTGGCCGAATTCATCATGCGTACCTATTACGAATCGCAGAACAAGAAACCTTACATTATCCGGAAAATCGTTGGCAAACCATAAGCAACAGCTCTCGAAGCTTCTGAAAACCCTGGCACAGCTCATCATCACCGTGCTGGCGCTCTATCTTGTATTGACGAAAATCGACCTGACGAAGCTCTTCGGAATCATCCGCAATGCAAACCCCTGGTACCTCCTGCTCTCGTTCCTGTTCTTCAACATCTCGAAAATCGTCAACGCCCTCAGGCTGAACCGGTTTTTCAGGGATATCGGCATCGAGCTTTCGACGATGTACAACATGAAGCTCTACTACCTCGGCATGTTCTACAACCTCTTTCTGCCGGGTGGGGTCGGAGGGGACGGCTACAAGATCTACATCCTGCAGAAGAACCACGGTATCAGAATGATCAATGTTTTCAATGCCGTGTTCTGGGACCGACTATGCGGCATCATAGCGCTTGCCGTCCTCTCACTCGCATTGCTCCTGCCAAGTACCTTCGCTCAGAAGCTGCCGCAGTTCATCCCCCACGCATGGGCGATTATGGTGTCGCTCTACCCGCTTTCGTTCCTGCTCAACAAACTCTTCTACAAGCAGTTCCTCCGGAGCTTCGCCATAACCGCATGGGAGTCCATGCTGATACAGGTTACCCAGGTCATCTCGGCATTTTTCATCCTCAAGGCTATCTCTCCGGCATACCATGCCATTGACTACCTCGCTATTTTTCTGATCTCCTCCATCGCAACTGTACTGCCGATCACTGTCGGAGGCGCCGGTGCGAGGGAGGTGACTTTTTATTTCCTGCTCGAATACCTCTCGCTCGATACCAGCACGGGCGTAGCACTTTCACTGATCTTTTTCGGTATCTCGGCAATTTCAGCCCTTGCCGGCATCCTTGGCCGTACGCGTCACGAAACAAGTACCGGAAGCCTGCCGCAATCCCCCTGAGCCGTTCAGCCGGATGGTGATGTCGTCGACGAAATCCAGGCAAGGTACCCCGAAAGACCTCCGGTTATGGGAATCCTTATGATCTCGGGAACGTCGTAAGGATGGTACTCGCTGATATATGATTCGAGCGCGCCGTATCGGGTGACTGTGGTTTTGATGAGAAGCAGCGTTTCAGCCTCCCGCTGCACTTCGCCTTCCCAGAGAAAAAAGCTGCGGACGGCAGTCATCTGGACGCAGGCCGCGAGATGGTTGCCAAGAATGCCTTCGGCAAGTTCCTCGGCTTCGTCCCTGCCGGGAACGGTGGTAATCGCCATGCAATATTCTTCGTTCATCGGCTTGCCTGTTTCGATGCTGCAATTCGTTGCTATAATTCAACAAGCTGTTTCGTAAACCGCTGGAAGGGGTGCGCTCCGTCACTGCGGAGCACTACGGTATCTTCGATGCGTACGCCGAAACGGCCTGGAAGGTAGATGCCCGGTTCGACGGTAAAGACCATGTTTTCCTCCAGTATGCGGTCGTTTTTGGAACTGATGCGCGGCTCCTCATGCACGTCGATGCCAACGCCGTGGCCGAGACTGTGTCCGAAAGCCTCCCCGTAACCGTTGCCTGCAATAAACGCACGGACGGTACTGTCAAGTTCCGAGGCTTTCATTCCGCACCTCGCGCAGTCGAGACCGAGCTGCTGTGCATCCCGGACGATTCGGTAAACCTCCCTTGCCTCGTCGGAAACCCTGCCGAGCGACACCGTACGCGTCTGGTCGGAAGCGTACCCTTCGACAACGCAGCCCATATCGATGACGATCAGCTCGCCGACTTGAAAATGCGCTGCTGATGGTTTTGCGTGCGGCATGGCCCCTCTCGGTCCGGACGCGACGATCGGATCGAAAGAGTCCTTTTCAGCGCCGAGCTTCCTGTGCAGGTATGATATTTCTGCAGCAATATCGAGCTCTGTTGCCTCAGGCCGGATCATGGGCAGAACCATATCAAGCACCTGCTCGCTGATAGCCGCAGCCCTCTGGAGGTGCGTCAGTTCGATGACGTTCTTGAGCATCCGAAGGTCGTCGAAAAACGACTCGACAGGAACCGCCATTGAAATTCCCTGAAGCTTCTCGCACAACCGGCGGGCTTCGTTCCATGTCATGCTGTCGGACTGTATACCGACAGCGCTGCCGAGAGGGTAACTGCCGGAAACCAGTTCAGCGGCAAAACCGTCCTGCGTGATGACGGTTTCGGCAACGCGAACCTCAGCCGCAGCCTGCTCGCGGTAGCGGAAATCGGTGAAAAGAATACACCGGCCTGTGCCGATGAGCAACCGTCCGCTCGAACCGCTGAACCCGGTCAGCCAACGGATAACGGAGAGATCCGAGACGATCAGGGCATCGAGCCGGCGACGGGCCATGCCGTCGCGAACATGTTCGATGGCATGCGTACGAAGGGAATCGTGTAATGCGAGATCCATACTGCGGCCCGAGTGCGTGAAAAATACCCGTAAGAAAAGCATGAGCGCTTGCAATGCGCCATATTCTTATTATAATTTACATTTATTGCTTTCTTGATTCTCTCTCCGCCAACCATTTTTTTCATGGCTCACAAAAATTTTCTTCATAAGCTGCTCGTCGGTGAACATTTCTCGCAGGAGGAGATGACGCAGTGCATGAACGCCATCATGAGCGGTTTTTTTCCCGACACGGTGGTTGCTGCCCTGCTTGCCCTGCTGCAGCGAAAAGGCATTACTTCGCCTGAGCTCACGGGCGCCTACTTCAGCCTCATCGCAAAAACGAACATTATCGACCTGCACGACAATGCGGTCGATACCTGCGGTACAGGCGGCGATCATGCAGGAACATTCAATATTTCCACGATCGGCTCCATTATCGCAAACAGCGTCGGCGTCCCGATCGCCAAGCATGGAAACCGTTCGGTCACGAGCAGTTGCGGCAGCGCCGACGTGCTCGAGGAACTCGGTTTTTCCATAGACCTTCCCGCAGAAGCCACCGGAGAACTGTTCTCGCATACCGGTTTCGCATTTCTGTTCGCGCCGATCTATCATCCGTCGATGAAGCAGGTCGCCCAGGTGCGCAGGGACCTCGGAATCAGAACGATATTCAACATGCTCGGCCCCCTCGTCAATCCGGCCCGCTCGAAGCGTCAACTGGTCGGGGTCTTCAGCAGTGAGCTGATGGAACTCTATACGGAAGTGCTGCTTCAGACAGGAGCCCAGCATGCCATGATCGTCCACTCCATGACGGAGGAAGGCGTCGCACTTGACGAACCAAGCCTCAACGGCCCGACATACATCGTTGAAATCCAGAACGGCTATGTCTGCCGCCATACTGTCCAACCTGAAGATTTCGGCCTCGACAGACATCCGCTTTCGGCTATACAGGGCGGCGACCGCAAAAAAAACGCTGCGATCATCCGTTCGATTCTCGACGGAAGCGCATCGGCTTCGCAGATGGATGCTGCACTCTATACTGCGGCAATGGCATGTTATGTTTCCGGAAAAGCAAGTTGCATCGATGAAGGAATGAGCATGTCGAAAGATGCCCTTGAAAGCGGAGAAACAGAAAAAAAATTCGGGCGGATTCTCGCTCTGAATGCCGAACTTTCAGCAAGATACCGTGAGTCGGTCAACTAAGTCCTTATATTTTTACCAAAAAACTTGTATTATTGTTGCTTTTACCGCGGCAGCCGAAGTGCGTTTTTAATTGTCGATCATGAACGGAAACAACATCCTGCGTCCGGAAATCAACGAAAGCATCAGCGATAAACTGAGTCTGTCGGGCGTGAGCGCTTCCAGACAGAAAGCCATTCAGCAGGCTCTGGAAAACGTGAACAAGCCGGGTTTCAGAATAGAGCCTTCGGCAATTCTGCCGCTCATGAAACCGGTCACCTGGTTCCCTCCGATGTGGGCATTCGCCTGCGGCGTGGTTTCGACCGGCGAGGACATCCTGTCGAACTGGTCTATCCTTCTGCGCGGAGTCATTCTTGCCGGACCGCTCATGTGCGCAATGTCGCAGACCATGAACGACTATTTCGACCGTGAGGTCGATGCCATCAACGAACCCGACCGCCCGATACCCGCAGGAAAAATATCGAAATCCGCAAGCTGGCTCATCACGTTCGGCCTCATCATCACCGGATTTCTGGTAGCCCTGTCGATTCATCCCTATGTGGTGGCCATCGCATTCGTGGGAGTACTGATGTCCCATGCTTACTCCGGGCCGCCTGTCCGGGCGAAACGCAACGGCTGGTTCGGCAATCTTATCGTGGGACTCGCCTATGAGGGCGTCGCATGGCTGACAGGCAGTTTTGCCATTACCCAGGGTATACCGTCCGGAGAAACCATCGCGCTTGCACTTATATTTTCGCTTGGTGCACACGGCATCATGACGCTCAACGATTTCAAATCGGTAGTCGGTGACAACATCCGCAAGGTAGCCTCCATTCCGGTACAGCTCGGCGAAAAGAAAGCCGCCGTTCTCGCTTCTGTTATCATGGACCTCGCCCAGATCGCCGCCATAGCCATCCTCGTGGCCAAAGGTTCATGGATAAGCACCGGACTCGCTATGGCGCTGCTTGTGGCGCAGCTGCCCATGCAGAAGATACTGATTGCCAATCCACGAGAGAAGGCCGTCTGGTACAATGCTTTCGGCACCCTGCTCTATGTGCTCTCCATGATGGTATGTGCCGTCGGCATCCGTCCGTGAACGTACCGAATCCTTTGAGAAAACAAGAGATTTCAGGTTTTCAAAACTATTGTTATATTCTGTTTCGTTTTTTTAACACCAATAGATTGTGCATCATGTCCAAAGTCTGCATCCTGACCGGCAAAAGACCCAAATACGGCAATACGGTTTCGCATGCCAATAACCACCGCCGCACCCGATTCGAGCCGAACCTGCATACAAAGAGAATATGGATTGAAGAAGAAAAACGCTGGGTCAAGGTGAAGCTTTCCGCAAAAGCCATGAAAATCATCTCCAGAACCGGCACCGCCGAACTCGCCGCTCTCCTGAAATAACCATACTTCCTCTCGGAAGCGGGACAGGAGGTTTTTCACAGGCTCGATCCGTAACAGGGTTGAGCCTTTTTTACATCTATGAAAAAAAGAATAACCATTTACACCGACGGAGCCTGCAGCGGCAATCCGGGTGAAGGCGGCTGGGCCGCTCTCTTGATGTACGGAGACCGGTGCCGCGAACTTTCCGGTTACGATCCGGCAACCACCAACAACCGCATGGAGCTTACCGGGGCCATTGAAGGCCTCGAAGCACTCAAAGAACCCTGCATCGTAGATATCTACAGCGATTCGGCCTATCTGGTCAATGCAATGAACCAGGGATGGCTGAAACGGTGGACGACCAATAACTGGACAACCGCAGCCAAAAAGAGCGTCGAAAATATCGATCTCTGGAAAAAAATCCTGAAGATGGTTACATTGCACGAAGTTACCTTTCATAAAGTCAAAGGCCACAGCGACAACAGGTTCAATAACCGATGCGACGAACTGGCCCGACTGGCGATTAAAAACAAATCCTGATATCCGGAGATTCATGCAGAAACCCATGCAAGGCGATCCCGGAGATGCCACACCTTCCGGCCAGGCATCTCCGGCAAAACGCTCCCTGAAAAAAGGCCCGGGACTGCTCATATCGATCAGCCTCATCAGCATGATCTGCTTTCTTGGCATCGTGATCTGGGTGAACTGGGAAAAACCCCGCATGCAGTCCGAAACGCTCAGTGCAGAACTTGCCAGTCTCATAGACCGTATGCCCGGAAAATCGGATGCCCTGATCTACATCGGCATGAAAGAGATCCGGAACAGCGCGTTCTGGCAGGAAATCATGCCCGACTCCCTGAAACAGGCTCCGATAATCAGCATGGGGAAAACGCTTGACAGCCTCGGCAGGAGCAGGAACATCGTCATGTCGGAAGATATCGACACGCTTTTCATCAGTTTCCGGCAGAGCGGTTTCAAACAGAATGATTTCATTGGAGTCGTTTCAGGCAGGTTAACCGAAAAACTCCCCGAGGCCTTTCTTAAAGCCGGAAGCATTGAAACCATATCGGCAGGCAACAGAATCCTGTACCGCATCGATGAGCATTTCTGGCTTTCCCCATTTGGACCGGAACGGATTGCAGTAGCGAGCAGCGGAGAGATGCTTGCAGGGTTTCTGGAACCATCCGGAAGCTTTTTCGAGCGGGATTCGCTCTCGACGGCCCTGATCGGCAAGGCCGTCTACAAATCGCAGCTCTGGTTTACCCTTCCTTCGGCTGAATGGACGAGCGGCGCGCTCAGGAGCCTGACATCTGCCAACAGCGACATGAACGCCGTGGGCAACCTGAGCCGCATACGGCACCTTACCCTGTCTGCCAGGTTTGACGAAGGTATCGATGCGCAATCCGAATGGGTCTACAAAACGCGGAGAGCCGCATTTTTTGCCTCGACCTTTCTCTGGGGAGCCGTAAAACTGAGCGGCCTGTCGGAATCGGGAACCACTCCCCAGACCAGAGAGCTGCTCGACAGGGTAGATATCCGGCAGAATCTCGAATCGGTCATCATCACCGCCGACTTTCCGGAACAGATATTCAGGAAAACAGCACATCAGCCATAGCGTTCCGGACAGCCGGGTCCAATGACTGCCGCTACGTTCGGGTTTGCCGGAAATGAAGCTGACCGTCGCGCCATTCGACGACAAGCCTCCTGCTGACCACGATCCTTCGTCCGGGCTGCGTCCCGAGAAGCCTGACAAGCCGCTGCAGCATAGCGGCATCCGTAGCTTCGCCGTATTCCTGCAGCGCCCTCCTGAAAAGCTCCTTCTGCTCGAATATGCTCAATTTCCGCAGTTCCCCTGCATCAAGCCTTCCTTCACGAAGAGACAGGCCGGGAGAAGCATCGCACAACCGTTCGAAATATCCTTCGAGAAACTCTTCGAGCTCTCCTGCCTGTTCGGAAAGCCGTTGCAGTGAAGGAAGCAATTTATGACGAAACCGCTCCTCGATGAGAGGAATCACCCTGTTACGGATAAAATTCCGGTCGTAATCGGTTTCGAAATTGCTCGCATCGCTGCGATAAGCAATCCTCTTTTCATGGAGGTAAGCGAGGATATCGGCTTTCCGGAAAAGCAGCAGCGGCCGGATAACCCTGCCGTTCATCGCCCGGATACCCTTGAGACCGAGAAGCGACGTGCCGCGGAACAGATTGAACAGCATGGTTTCGGCATTGTCGCTAACATGATGTCCGGTTACGATTTTCGTCATCCCATGCTCCGCGAGCAGCTGCGCGAACCAGTCGTATCGCAGCTTTCGCGCACACTCTTCGATCGAGAGCTTCAGCAGCGCCGAAAGATCGGCGGTATCGAATCCTTTATGAAAACACTCGATACCCATTTCGGCGCACCGGCTGACGACAAACTGTTCATCATTATCGCTCTCCCGGCCGCGAAGTCGGAAATTGCAGTGAGCCGCGCTGACACGGCATGAGACAACCGGCGCGACAGCGTGCAACAGATGCAGCAGCGCAATGGAATCAGGGCCGCCCGATACCGCAACAAGCACATGATCGCCGTCGGTCACGAGGCGATGTTCGCGAAGCTGCTGGAGAAACTGCTTTTCAAGAGAATTCACCGGCGTCGATGGATTTTCATGGTTGGCAATAGCAAGACTAAAATGTATTATTTTCCTCGTTATTGCTATAAGGGCATCTGTGATTATTGCCGCAAGAGGCCGGTTTACAAAGCGGGACACCGCAGCAGATCGGGATCGGGTTTCGCAGACAATAACTACAGGGCACATCTATTTATTGTCGTGAGAAGCACGAGTGCAAGGCGGACGGAGCGGAGAAACCGGAGTGTACACAGAGTACATGAGGATTTCGAGCACCGCCCAACACAGCAATAGGGATTCGGAACAAATAAATAGAGGTGCCCTACAGGTACCCGTAACTGCTTATCGTTCGACATGCTTACTCGCTGGGGATATCCGACCATACTGAAAACTCTTCTTGCAGTGCTGCTCGTTTCACTGCCGACAGCCCTTTTTGCAACTTCCTTTCTGCCCGGAACGCTGCTGTGCTCATTTCTGCTGCTCTCGTTCAGCGTGTATTTTTTCCGCGATCCCGAACGACAGCCGCCGCTGGAATCCGGAACAATAACAGCACCTGCAGACGGCAGGGTTCTGCTGGTACAACCGGCGGACAACGATTTCACCGGCCCTTCATCAACGCTCGTAAGCATATTCATGTCGCCATTCGATGTGCATGTCAACAGGATACCGCTCGACGGCACAATCACGCGCCTGCATTATCATCCGGGAACGTTCATGATGGCATTCAACCATCGCAGTCCGGAGAGCAATGAAAAAATGGAGATCGGTATAACCGGAACGAAAACAAAACTGCTTTTCAGTCAGGTTTCGGGTTTTCTTGCCAGAAGGATCGTCTGCGAACTTCGTGAAGGCGATGCAGTAAGGCAGGGGCATCGGTTCGGTATGATCAGGTTCGGTTCGCGCGTAGATATCGTCCTTCCCGCCCATACAACGGTATCCGTACGGCCAGGAGAGCGGACAAGGGCCGGAGAAACCGTTATAGCCCGGTACTGATGGACAACGCGCTATAGCTATAGAGCATTCCTGCCGTTCATGATCTCCTGCAGAACGACGCCGCAACCAGCCGTGTTTACGTCCGAAAAATTTTGGTTTCGGCTATCGTATTGATTATATAAGTAGCAAGGAATATACTTTCAACACCACAATTTCACGGGAGAAGTAATCATGTTCGGATTAGGCGGTCAGGAACTCATTCTTATTCTCTTGATCATTTTACTTCTGTTCGGAGCAAAGAAACTCCCCGAACTTGCCAAAGGACTTGGAAGAGGCATGAAGGAATTCAAAAAAGCCCAGACTGAAATCGAAGACGAGTTCAACAAGGCCATTGACGATACCCCGAAAAAAAGCCCGGAGAATTCAAGTAGCTCAAAATCCTGACCTCATACCTGCTTTTTGTTGGGAAAGCCCTGAACAAGGGCTTTCCTTTCGTGCTCGTTCCTTCTGTTTAATCGTTATCTTGCCTGCAGTCATTTAAACCGCCGCCAAAGACTTCCGGTCTATGCTCAGCAGACTGTACATCAGAAATCTTGCCCTGATACGGGAGCTCACCGTTTCTTTCACCAGGGGACTGACCATCGTTACCGGTGAAACCGGTGCAGGCAAATCCATGCTGATCGGCGCACTGAACCTCGTGCTTGGCGACCGGGCAAGCAGTGATCTCGTCCGTTCGGGTGAAAACAAGGCAGTCATCGAAGCAGTCATAACAGGGCCTCTGCCGAAACAGCTCGACCATCTTCTTGACGAGGCCGGAGTCGAACGATTTACGGAAACCATCCTTCGCAGGGAACTCTCCGTTTCCGGGCAATCCCGCTGCTTCATCAATGATACTCCCTGCACGGCCGGAGTGCTGAAACAGGCAGGAGAACTGCTCATCGACCTGCACGGCCAGCACGACCATCAGCTGCTGCTCAACGCGGCATCGCATGAGGGCATGCTTGACGCCTATGCCGAAACCGCTGCTGAAACGCTGGCATACAGGAAAATCCTCGACGGTCTCTCGAAGCTCTATCGTGAAAGGAACCTGCTTGCCGAACGTGCGCGCGAAGCCCGCGAGAAAAAGGAGATGAGGGAGTTCCAGTACAACGAGCTTGACACTCTCGAATTGAGGATGGGCGAAGAGGAGGAACTGCAGAGGGAGAGCTCTCTGCTCGAAAATGCAGAAACGCTGCACACCCTGGGTTCAGAACTGGGCGGAATCCTTTATGAAGCCGAACATTCGGCTTATGCTTCCCTGGCGGCGGTGCGCCACATCCTTGAAAAACTTTCGGCGATTGACAGCCGTTTCGATAACTGGCTCGAAGAGGCCCGATCGGCTGAAAGCATGGTTGAAGACCTCCACCGTTTCGTGAACCGCTATACCGACTCCATCGAATTTCACAACGACCGGCTCGATATGCTCAGAAGCCGCCAGCATCAGCTCCAGCGGGCACAAAAAAAATACGGAAAAAACATAACCGATCTGATTGCCCTGCGCGATGAACTGGCAGCAGAGCTTCTCCTTGAAGAGACGCTTGCAGAAGAATCGGCACGGATCGAATCCGCGATAGAACTGCAACAGGAGCAACTTTCTGTCGCCGCTGCTGTACTGTCGGAAAAACGCCGGAAAGCCGCTCTGCAGCTCGATCTGATTCTGGAACAGGAGCTTATCCGGCTCGGCATTGCGGGCGCAGGATTCCAGACATCTTTTACAGTCCGGGAAGACTTGCAGGGAGATATAACTCTTGGAAAGACCCGCTTCCGGGCATTGGCGAACGGACATGAAAAAACAGAGTTCCTCTTCTCGGCCAACGCCGGCGAAGCACTCAAGCCGTTAGCCAAAGCGGCATCCGGAGGGGAAATTTCCCGCGTAATGCTGGCGCTGAAAACCGCGCTGGCAGAATCTGCGGCCCTTCCGATCCTCGTATTCGACGAAATCGACACCGGCATCAGCGGCACGACAGCCATGGCCGTCGCTTCGAGCCTGAAAAAACTCTCGCGCCTGCACCAGATTATCGCGATCACCCATCTTCCCCAGATAGCCGCCATGGCCGATCTCCATCTCCGGGTCACAAAAGCCGCCGATGAGGGAAGAACCTCTGCCGAAGTAACCCCTCTCGATGAAGAAGCGCACCTCAGGGCCGTAGCCGCCCTGATCAGCGGGGAAAATATTTCTGAATCATCGCTGAAACTCGCAACCGAACTGACCGAAAGAGCAAAATCAGTTTAGAAAAGCGGGAAGTTTGCCTTATTATGCATTCCATATACGATCACAGCTATTAACAAGGTTTTTATCAGTATGTCCACACGACTTATTTCAGGCTCCGCCGTCGCCCTCGTCACTCCGTTCAGGCAGGACAGGTCCCTGGATACCGATGCATTGAAAAGACTGGTTCGGTTTCACAGGGAAGCCGGAACCGATATCGTCATTCCCTGCGGCACGACCGGCGAATCGCCGACACTCTCCGAAGAGGAACAGGTAACCATAATAAGCACCGTCAGGGAAGAGGCCGGCGATAGCCTGATGGTTGCAGCCGGTGCCGGAACGAACGCCACCGAGCATGCCGTCCGGCTTGCAATGAACGCCGAGAAAGCCGGAGCTTCAGCAATACTGTCGGTAGCGCCATACTATAACAAGCCTTCCCAGGAGGGATATTTCCAGCATTACAGGTGCATCGCCGAAGCAGTCTCAATACCGGTAATCATATACAATGTTCCCGGCAGGACAGGAAGTAATGTCGCTGCATCGACCATTCTCAGGCTCGCGCGTCATTTCGGCAACATAGCTGCCGTCAAGGAGGCATCGGACAACATGGCCCAGATATCCGAACTGATCGAAGAGAGACCGTCCCACTTTTCGGTGCTGACCGGAGAGGACATGCTGATTCTGCCATTCATGGCCATGGGGGGGGATGGAGTGATTTCTGTCGCTGCAAACCAGGTTCCAGCAGCTGTCAAACAGCTTGTCGATGCTGTGCGAAACGGCAATCTCGATGAAGCGCGCGCCGTCAACAGCCGCTACCGCCGGCTTTTCAGGCTGAATTTCATCGAAAGCAATCCCGTGCCGGTCAAGTATGCCCTTGCGGAAATGGGAATGATCGAGGAGAGCTACCGCCTGCCTCTGGTACCGCTTGCCGACGAGAACAGACGCATCCTGCGCGAAGAGCTGCAGAATCTCGGGCTGGTCTGACAAATCCTCATCCGCTGCATCTGCAGAAAGAAATCCCGATAAAACAGAAAGGGCCGCCTTTAACGGGATGGGCCTTTCTGTTTTATCGGGATATTCCTGATGCCTGATCACTGCGACTGCCGTTCAGAGCTCCCCGAGAAGAGCAACGAACTGATCGAGTTCCGCTCTTGTACGTTTTTCGGTGACTGCCACGAGCAGACCGCTTTCGCCGACAGCCGAAAGGTCGTAACCGGCGAAAATCCCCTTGTCGAGCATTGCTCCCACCACTTCCGAAGCGGGAAGCGGCGTCTCGACGACGAATTCGCGGAAGAAAGGCGCTGTGAACTTAAGCGCATAACCGGGAAGAGCAGCAATTCTGTCGGCAAGATAATGCGCCTTTACGGCGCTCTGGCCGGCAACTTCGCGAATTCCCTGTTTGCCGAGCAGAGAGAGATACACTGCCGCCTGGAGTGCGCAGAGCGCCTGGTTGGTGCAGATATTCGAAGTGGCTTTTTCACGCCGTATATGCTGTTCGCGAGTCTGCAGCGTCAGAATGAACCCGTCATTGCCGTCACGATCCCTGGTCATGCCGACAAGTCGACCGGGAATCTTGCGTACATGCGCCTGGCGAACAGTGAAAATGCCAAGATAGGGACCTCCGAAATTCTGGCGGCTGCCGAGCGGCTGCCCTTCGCCGACAGCAATATCGGCGCCGTAGTTACCCGGAGCTTCGAGCATACCGAGAGAAACCGGATCGGCTGAGACGATGAAAAGTGCGCCGCACTCGCCTGCAGCAGCACCTGCAGCTTCCACATTTTCAAGACACCCGTAGAAATTAGGCTGCTGGACAACGACGGCTGCCGTGCGTTCGCCGACGAGCATACGGAGTCCGTCAACGCTGCCGGTGCCGTTATCGAGCGAGTTCTGTACTATTGCTCCGTGGCCTGATGCCTCGAGGTAGGTTTTCAGAACACTCTCCGTGAAAGGATTCAGCCTGCCTGCAATCACAACATGTTCCCGTCCGGTAATGTTCATGGCCATCAGCACGGCTTCGGCAAGAGCAGTGGCGCCATCGTACATCGAAGCGTTGGCAACGTCCATGCCGTAAAGACGGCACATCATACTCTGATATTCATAAATCGCCTGCAGGGTACCCTGAGAGACTTCTGCCTGATAAGGGGTATAGGCGGTGTAGAATTCGCTGCGTGAAACAATGCTTTTTATAGCTGAAGGTATGAAATGGTCATAAGCCCCTCCTCCGAGAAAACTCACGTACCCGGCGGTGCTGCGGTTGGCAGAAGCGAGCCCTTCGAGCAGTTTCATGACCTCCGGCTCGCTGAGAGCAGGAAAGAGATCGAGCGCTTTCTTCAGGCGAATCTCCTCCGGAATATCGGTAATCAGGTCATCAAACGATGCGGCACCGATACTCCGGAGCATCTCCTCGCGGTCCCTGTCGGTATTGACAATGAATGGCATGGGTTCAGATTGCTGCGATAAGGTTGAAATGTTTTACTCGCCGGTCAGCTCGCGGTATGCCGCGGCATCGAGCAGCTCCGAAACGGATGAAGGATCGTCAATCTTCATCTTCACCAGCCAACCTTCTCCGTAAGGATCCTGGTTGACGATTTCGGCGGCATCGAGTGCGCCGTTTGCCTCGATGATTTCACCGGCAACGGGAGCAAACAGATCGGCTACGGTTTTTACCGCTTCGACCGTTCCGAATATCTCATGGGCTTTCAGTTTCGTACCGGCAGGTTTCACCTCGACAAAAACGATATCGCCGAGTTCCGACTGGGCGAAGCCGGTAATGCCGACAAGTGCCGTACTGCCGTCTTCGAGCAGCTTGATCCATTCGTGGTCTTTTGTGTAGCGAAGATCTTCAGGAATGCTCATGGGAATAATTGCTTATTAGGATTTGTCTTGCATCGTTGAAATGAACAGTGAGCATTAAGGTAATATTTTTTTCAGAGAGCTGAAACATACCGGTCGCTTTAAGAAAGCAGAACAACCGCTCCTCTCAGGACAACCTCTGACGCATCGCTTCGTAAAGAAGAATGCCCGCAGTGACGCTTACGTTGAGGGATTCCACGCATCCGGCAACAGGTATGCGTACAGAACTGTCGCAGTGCTTCATTGCCTCCGGCGAAAGGCCGCTGCCTTCGGCGCCCAGCACAAGCACGGTCGGACCTTTAAAATCGGTCTCGGTATAGTTCAGTTCGGCATCCATATCTGCGGCATAAACACGAAAATGCCTCTCTCTCAGATATTCCAGGGTTCGCACGAGGCTTTTCACCTTGCAGAGCCGCATATGCGAAAGCGCTCCTGCGGACGCTTTATGTACCGCAGCATTGACTGGTGCACCGCGCCCCTCGATCAGCACGACCGCATCCGCCGCGGCAGCTTCCGCGGTGCGGATGATGGCCCCTACATTGTGCGGATCCTCGAGCCCCTGCAGTACCACGAGCAGCGGAAAGGTATTGCGCGGAGCGGAAAGAATATCGTCGAGCGAATAGAACGAAACGGTACTGATGAGAGCGCAGACTCCCTGATGCTTCGTTGTACCGGCGATCTGGTTGAGTTTGTCGAGGCGGGCTTTGCCGGTCACCAGCCTCAGCCGGCGTGCGGTGATCACGATCTCCTTGAGCTTTGGATGGGCGGTATTGAACTGAAAATAGATTTTCTCGACGCTTTCAGGCTTTTTCTGAAGAAGCTCGAGCACCGCATTGCGGCCGTAAACGACATGTTCCGATTGTTCTGTCTGCATTTGTGATTCTGATTCCAGCGGGTTACCATGCACGAAACCTGCGTATGCAGGCTGACGGACTCCGCTCTGTCCTGAAAAAAATCCCTGCCGGTTCGATCCGGGAATGTAATTAATTAATTTTACATTAATTTTTTTTTGTATCTTAGCTGTTTATCTCATTCAGCACTTTCTGCCTCGGATATTACTTTTTCGGATGTCGCCTTCTCACATTCGTCGAAGTCATTATTCCGAGATATGTGCATTTCACTCAGTCGCTGTTTTTCATTCAGTCAAATAAAACCAGTAATAACTGCCAATATGAGCCGGATATTCAAGACAATGGAGGGAAATGAAGCTTTGGCTTACATTTCCTACCGCACCAGTGAAGTCATATCAATTTACCCGATCACGCCGGCCTCTCCCATGGGAGAATACTCCGATGCATGGGCAGCCGAGGGACAAACAAATATCTGGGGCACCATTCCCCTGGTAGATGAGATGCAGAGCGAAGCCGGTGCGGCGGCAGCCGTTCACGGAGCATTGCAGACCGGAGCGCTCACCACGACATTTACGGCTGCACAGGGACTGCTGCTGATGATTCCGAACATGTACAAGATCGCAGGCGAGCTGTCGCCATGCGTGATCCATGTATCGGCCCGTTCTCTGGCCGCACAGGCCCTTTCCATCTTCGGAGACCATGGCGACGTGATGTCGGTGCGCGGCACAGGTTTCGCCCTGATTGCTTCAAGCTCGGTTCAGGAAGTCATGGACATGGCGCTGATCACGGCCGCAGCGACTCTTGAATCGAGAGTGCCGATCCTGCACTTCTTCGACGGTTTCAGAACTTCTCACGAAATATCGAAAATCGAGGTTATCCCGGACGAGGTCATCAGGGCCATGATCGACGACGAACTGGTCATCGCTCACAGGAACCGCAGGATGAGTCCGGATGCGCCGATCATCCGCGGAACCTCGCAGAATCCGGACATCTACTTCCAGGGTCGCGAAACCGTCAATAAATATTATCTCGCTTTTCCCGGTATTGTCGAAAAGCTTATGGCTAAATTCGGGGAACTGACAGGACGCCACTACAAGCCCTATCAGTACTACGGCGCGCCTGACGCCGAACGGGTCGTCATTCTTATGGGATCCAGCGTGGAAACCGTCAGGGAAACCGTCGAGTACCTGAACCGCACCGGCGAGAAGGTCGGCGTCATCAATGCCCGCCTTTTCCGTCCGTTCGATATCGCAATGTTTGTGAACTCGCTGCCCGCTTCGGTAAAATCCGTTTCAGTGCTCGACCGCGTCAAGGAACCGGGAAGCGCCGGCGAACCGCTCTACCTCGACGTCATAAACGCCCTGCACGAAGGACTCCAGAAAGGTCTGCTGAAAGCGATGCCTGCCGTTACAGGCGGCCGTTACGGGCTTTCGTCGAAAGAGTTCACACCCGCGATGGTCAAAGGCGTCTTCGACAACATGGCCTCGGATTCTCCGAAAAATCATTTCACGGTCGGCATCAACGAGGACATCACCGGCTCGAGCATTGATTACGACCGTTCGTTCTCGATCGAACCCGACAGCGTCTTCAGGGCTATTTTCTACGGCCTCGGCTCGGACGGAACGGTCGGTGCCAACAAGAACTCCATCAAGATCATCGGCGAAAACACTCCGAACTATGCGCAGGGATATTTCGTCTACGACTCCAAGAAAGCGGGTTCCATCACCACATCGCATCTGCGTTTCGGACCCGAACAGATCCACTCCACCTATCTCGTCAGCGATGCACACTTCATCGGCTGCCATCACTGGATATTCCTCGAGATGATCGATCTGGTCAGAAACCTCAAACAGGGCGGAACCCTGCTGCTGAATTCGCACTATTCTGCAGAAGAACTCTGGGAAAAACTGCCGAGAATCGTGCAGGAACACCTGATCGCCAAACAGGCGAAGCTTTACACGATCGACGCCTACAAGGTAGCCCAGGCCAGCGGCATGGGTCAGCGCATCAACACCATCATGCAGGCGTGTTTCTTTGCCATTTCAGGCGTGCTGCCCGGCGATGAAGCAGTTGAAAAAATCAAGGACGCCATTCTCGAAACCTATGGAAAAAAAGGCGACGATGTGGTCAACCAGAATATCAAGGCCGTAGAAGACTCGCTCGCCAACCTGCATCAGGTCACCATCGGTTCCGATGCCAGAAGCAAGAAGGAACTTCGACCACCGATTGTCGGCGAGGCTCCGGAATTCGTCTGCAACGTTCTTGCTAAAATCATTGCCGGCGAAGGCGACGACATTCCCGTAAGCGAACTGCCGGCCGACGGCACCTATCCGGTGGGTACCGCGAAATTCGAAAAACGCAACCTCGCCGAAATGATACCGGTCTGGGAGCCGGCTCTCTGCATCGAATGCAGCAAATGCGCCATGGTATGCCCCCATGCAGCGATCCGCGCAAAAGTCTATGCGCCCGAATACCTCGGCAACGCTCCGCGCACATTCAAGTGCATCGATGCAAAAGGCGCAAACTGGTCGGGAATGAAATTCACCATCCAGGTCGCTCCGGAAGACTGCACCGGCTGCGAAATCTGTGCGCATGTCTGCCCCGCGCGCGATAAAAGCAATCCGGATCGTAAAGCGCTGAACATGCACATACAGGCTCCACTGCGCGAAACCGAAAGAGACAACTGGAACTACTTCCTCAATATTCCCGAGTTCGACCGGAACAGAATCAATGTCCGGCTGATCAAGGAGCAGCAGCTGCAGCAGCCTCTCTTCGAATTCTCAGGAGCATGCTCGGGATGCGGCGAAACTCCTTATGTAAAAATGATGACCCAGCTCTTCGGCGATCGCCTCGTCATCGGCAACTCTACCGGATGCTCGTCCATCTACGGCGGCAACCTGCCGACAACGCCCTACACCACCAATGCTGACGGTCGCGGACCGACATGGTCGAACTCGCTCTTCGAAGATACCGCAGAGTTCGCTCTCGGTTTCAGGATTTCAATCGACAAGCAGCGCGAATATGCGCGCGAACTGGTACTGAAACTTGCCTCGGAAACCGGTGAAACGCTCGCACAGGAGATACTCGATGCGAAAGAGACCTCTGAGCCCGAAATATTCGAACAGCGCCAGCGCGTAGCCATACTCAAGGAAAAACTCGACAATATCGATTCCGCCGATGCGAAAAACCTGCTTTCTGTAGCCGACATGCTGGTCAGGAAAAGCGTCTGGGCCGTCGGGGGCGATGGATGGGCTTACGACATCGGATACGGCGGCGTTGACCATGTGACGGCCGGAGACAAGAACGTCAATCTGCTGGTGCTCGATACGGAGGTCTACTCCAATACCGGCGGACAGGCATCGAAAGCGACACCGAAAGCTGCAGTGGCAAAATTTGCCGCGGCCGGCAGGGCAATGACCAAAAAGGATCTCGGCCTGATCTCCATGAGCTACGGCAACGCCTACGTGGCCAGCGTTGCGTTCGGAGCACGCGACGAACAGACGCTGAAAGCGTTTCTCGAAGCCGAAGCCTATGACGGCCCATCGATCATCATCGCATACTCGCACTGCATCGCTCATGGCATCAACATGGCTACCGGACTTGACAACCAGAAGGCGGCCGTGGATTCAGGCCACTGGATTCTCTACCGCTACAATCCGGATCGACTGAAAGAAGGCAAGAATCCACTCGTTCTTGACTCGAAAAAGCCGAAAATCCCGGTAGCGCAGTTCCTGAACATGGAAAACAGGTTCAGGATGCTCAAGAAAAGCCATCCCGAGATCGCCGAGCAGTATTATGCCGCAATCCAGAAGGAAGTGGATGCACGCTGGGCACACTACGAATATCTGGCGGCCAGATCGTTCGATGAGCTGAACGCATGAAATAAGGGTACTTGAAAGATCTGCGATTCCGAAAGAAAAAGGGAACGGCAATGACAATGCCGTTCCCTTTTTTATTTTCTCCTTATCTTCCCGGCTTTTTCATCTCCCGCAGCTTTCCGGCTTTATCCTGCATACCGAGTTTTTCATAAACATCGATGAGATGCCCGATGATCTCGACTTCATGAGGAGCCAGCGATGCCGCTTTTTCGAGGTGGACAAGAGCTTCCTGCCAGGCACCGAGCCTGAACAGCACCCATCCGAGCGTATCGAGATAAACCGGATTGTCAGGTTCATCGGCAACAGCTTTCGTCGCAAGCGTTTTTGCGGTTTCAAGCTCACGACCCTGGATGGCGAGCATATAGGCCAGGTTGTTCATTGCGAGCGTGCTGCCGGGTTCGAGAAACAGTATCCGACGGTACATGTCGATGCTCTTTTCAGTCTGGCCAAGCTTGTCGTAAGACATGGCAAGCGTTGATGCCGCCTGGAGATAAAGCCATCGCTCCTTTTCGGGCTGTTTGAGTCGCAGGGCTTTTTCAAGATGCGCAACGGCGGTTTCCGTCCTGCCGGACTGAAACGCGGCGAACCCTTCGAGCACCAGCAGCCGCATCCTGCTCGCCGATGCGTTGCTTTTCGCCGAGGCGACGGCACGCATGGCTTCGGAGTAATTATTCTCTGCGAGCAGGGCAGAAACCAGTTCCTCCCACGCCTCGATACTCGATGGATCCTTCCTAAGCGCTGCCCTGAATTCCCTTTTCGCCTCAGTCGGGTTTTTCTCCCGCAGAAGCAAACGTCCCCTGATCAGCATTGTCGAAAGTTCAACCGGATGCCTCCGTTCGATTTCCGCAATCATGACGCGCAGAGGGTTCTGATAGGTGCTGTCCTTCGATGAACGGACATAGAACAGCTCGGCAAGACTCATCTTCTGCTCGTACTTTATACCTATGGTATCATAAAAAGCCCTGAGATCCCCAAGAAAAGTCTCTTTCGCACCCGACTGGACGGATAACTCGAGCAGTGCCAGCCATGCAGGAACGAACCGGGGATTCGCGGCAATGATCTCGCGGTAGGTTTTCACTGCCTGATCTGTCTGACCCGTCTGCAAATAAAGCTCCCCGAGAGTGAGTTTCAGACGATCTTTTTCCTCTCCATCCTCAATCATGGCGGACAGGGTTTCAATCGCGTCGTGATAATGCCTGAGCTTGATTTCGAGCAGCAGCACCTGGGCCCGGGTCTGTTCGTCGGCAGGATCGAGTGACAGCATCCGCTGGAATATCTCCAGCGCTTTTTCGGCATCGCCCGAAGCGACATATTCAAGAGCAAGCAACGCAAGAAATTCCGGGTTTGCGGGCTGAAGCTCGACAAGTCGGCTGAAAGCCGAAACGGCTCCGGAATAATCTTTCATATGATGCGCGATGGCTGCCAGCATCCTCAGATAGTGCCGGTTATCGGGCTGGCTGATCACGGCCTGGTCGGCGTGATGCCTTGCGGAATCGACGACGCCAAGATCGAAAAACGCCCTTGCCGCAGCATGATGAACCGCAGCCCGTGCTGACGGGTCGGATGGACGAATGGTGCGATAGCCCTCAATCGCCCCCCAGTAATCGCCTTTTTCGGCAGAAAGAAGCGCTTTGACGAAACGGTTTCTTGCCTGATCTGAAAGCGAATCGGGCGGCATGGCTGAGGGAGCGGTATCCCTGTCGGATAAAGGAAGTGAACTGCAGGAAACAAGAAAACAGCCCGAAAGGCACAGCATCAGCAACGCAAGCAGACCAAAACGGCCTTTTGCGTTTGCTGCTCTGCGTTCATGTAAAGCAGACGGCTTCCTGTCAGGATAGATTTTCGAAAAGCGGGCCTTCGCCGGCTTTTCCTTCACATCGCGAGAACCTGAGATGCGCCCTGTGCGTGGCGACGCGTCCTCTCGGAGTACGGGCGATATATCCCGCCTGGATAAGATAGGGTTCATAAACCTCCTCGATAGTGTCCTGCTCCTCCCCGACCGATACTGCCAGCGATGCTGCTCCGACAGGACCGCCATTGAACTTGTTGACAAGGGTATCCATGATCCTCTTGTCCATATCGTCAAGACCTTCTTCGTCGATTTCGAGACGTTCGAGTGTCGTCATTGCAAGACTGCGGGTAATAAGCGGAGCATCTGCAACCTGGGCGAAATCGCGCGCACGTCTCAGGAGGCGGTTCGCAATCCTTGGGGTGCCGCGCGAACGTCCGGCGATTTCAGCCGAGGCCTCTTTTTCGATTCCGATACCAAGTATGCCGGAAGCTCTTACGATAATCTGCTCGAGCAGTTCGGGCGAGTAATAATCGAAACGGCTGTTTATGCCGAAACGGGCCCTTAAGGGAGAAGTCAGAAGGCCCGAACGGGTTGTTGCTCCGACAAGCGTGAACGGTTCTATGCGCAGCTGCACCGCCCGGGCTGAAGGACCGCTGTCAAGCATAATGTCGATACGGAAATCCTCCATAGCCGAGTAGAGATATTCTTCAACGGCTGCGGGCATGCGATGGATCTCGTCGATAAAAAGCACATCGCCTTTCTGCAAACCGGTCAGAAGCCCGGCAAGGTTCCCTGCCTTGTCGAGCAGGGGGCCTGACGTAGCCTTGATACTGCCGCCCATCTCAGCGGCAATAATATGCGCAAGTGTGGTTTTACCTAGCCCGGGAGGGCCTGAGAGCAGGACATGATCGAGCGCTTCTCCCCTTTTTTTCGCTGCGGATATGAACACTTTCAGGTTCTCTGTCAGACGCTGCTGTCCGGCAAAATCATCCATCCTCAGCGGGCGGATCTGCTCCTCGAATCTGGTCTCGACCGCATCTGCCGGGGTGTTCAGGAGTTCAATTCTCACAGCAGACCTGCCTTTTCCGTGTTCATTTTCGGGCCGTTCAAAGACGTATCCTCGGATCGGCAACCGCATACAGCACATCGGCAACCAGGTTCCCGAGCACGATCAGCGTACCGGAAATGAAGGTGTTGGCGATGATGAGCGGATAGTCCCTTGCAAAAATCGCCTCTACCGTCACCCTGCCCATTCCGGGAAAAGCGAAGATCACCTCGATGAAGAGCGCTCCGCTGAAAATGAAGGGAAGAGAACTTCCCATGAGAGTGATCACCGGCAGAAGCGCGTTACGAAGAGCATGACGGAAAATCACCACCTTCTCCGGCAGACCCTTTGCCCTTGCCGTACGGATATAGTCCTGACGGACCACTTCAAGCATGCTCCCCCTGACATAACGGGCTATGCCTGCTGCGCCGTTTATGCTCAGTACCGTGACAGGAAGCACGAGATGCCATACCCGATCGATGAAAAAACCCGGAAGGCCGAAACTTTCAGCGCCGATCTCGTTGAGACCCGACGCAGGAAACCATTGCAGCTTGAGAGCGAAAACGATGATCATCATGAGCGCGAACCAGAACTCCGGCATCGAATAGAAAAACAGGGCCGTAACCGTCAGAAAACGGTCAGTGAAGGTGTTCTGGCGTACAGCGGAAATGATGCCGATGATAATGCCGAAAGTGAAATTCGCAGCAAGCGTCAGTGCAGCGATAGTCACGGTTATGGGCAATGCCGCCGCAATCACCTCGAATACCGGCTGCTGGGCCCTGCTGAAACTCCTTCCGAAATCGCCCTGAAGGACGTTTCCGAGCCATTTGACATACTGCACAGGCAAGGGATCGTTCAGCCCGTACTGTTCCCTGATCTGCTCGGCGACATTGGGACTGATGCCCGGCTGAATGAAAAATGCCGCCGGATCGCCCGGCGCAAGCCGGATAATGAAAAAAGTCAGGGTAAGCACACCGAAAATCAGCGGTACCGAAAGCAGGAGTCTTTTTAAAATATAAATAAGCATACGGTTCCTAAGGCGCAATGGTTGACGATGGCCTGAGCGTCCAGTCATCGATATTGTAGAACGTACCGGAAATATTGATCTCTTCGCCCTCGATGCGCCCGCTGAAACCCTGAGTCTCCCTGATCCAGTAAAGGAAAGTCACTGGCTGATCGCGATGAATGATCTCCTGATATTCGAGCCAGTATGGCTTCGCATCGGTCTGCACAAGCTGCTCTTTCGCCAGTTCGCACAGTTCGTCGATTCTCGGATTCCGGTATCCGGTAAAATTGAAGGTACTCTTTTTCAGATCCGAACCCCAAACATCGAGCGGATCGATCTCGAGTCCGATGGACCATCCGGCCATCCATGCGTCAAGCCTGCGGTTCTGCAGGTTTTCGAAGAAAACGTTCGACTCCTGCACATCGAGCCGGCAGTCTATGCCGATTGCCTTGAGGTTCTGCTGGATGATGACGCTCGCATAGTTTCTGCGGGCATTGCCGGCATTGGTGTAGAGCACGAAACTGAACTTCCGCCCCTCTTTCTGCAGAATGCCGTCGGGACCTGGAAGCCATCCCTCTTTTCTGAGAATTGCCGCCGCTGCTGCCTGATCGAAGGCATGAGGCACAATCGAACGATTATATGCCCATTTCAGGGATGGCGAAATATCGGTATTGCATATGGTGCCGTACTGTTTCAGATATCCGTCGATAATCGCTTCCCGATCGATAGCCATGGTAAGCGCTCTGCGTACCCCTGCGGAACCGAAAAGCGGATGAGGCAGGATTTTACCGCTTTTGTGATAGGCTGCCTGATCGATGTTCGACCAGCCGACATAATCGTATACCCGCAACCCCACGCTTTTAATCTCGATCCCGGGATTTGCCTTCTGAAGAGAGGAAAAATCTTCGGGTTTGATATTTTCGACAATGTCCACCGCATTGGTCTGCAGTTGGGCAAGCCGTACTGTATAATCCGGAACAATGCGCCAGTTGATGAACGCAATGTTACCGGGTTTCGGCAGATTCGATTTACGGTTGGAAGCCAGAACCAGCGACTGCTGCTGCGTCCATTCGTGCAGTCTGTATGGGCCGGCGCCGACCGGCTTCTGATTGAGCGGCGAACTTCTGAAATCTTCCGGCTTCACATTCTTCCACAGGTGAGCCGGGAGCGGCGTCAGCGAAGTATGGAACAGAGCGAGATGTTCCGGAACGGGTTTGTAAAACCTGAAAACAAGCGTGGTATCGTCCGGAGTTTCGATAGCCCGGTCAAAATCCACCGAGTGCTTGTCGGCTCCGACCAGTTCGGCAAGGTATTGCTGGCGGGGACTGGCTATGAGCGGATTGCCGTATAACCGGTAGGTGAATTTGAAATCTCCGGAAACAACAGGTTTTCCGTCGTCCCAGAATGCATCGCTGCGCAGAATATACGTGATGGATTTATGGTCTGCCGCCATCTTCCAGGTTTTGGCAAGCGCCGCTTCCGGTTTTCTTCCCCCGGTTGAAGGTCTGAATTTTTTTTCAAGAGACATGAAGTTCAGAAGCCCGCTCGTTGTATCGAACTCACTCTGCAGGAGACCGGGATAGATAAGACCGGATATATTGCTGGAGGTTACGCTTGATCCGATAACGGGATTCAGGTAATCGGCATCGCCAAGCATGGCAATGACGAGCGTCGAATCTTTCGCACCACCGCCTGCTGAACCCGACGTTCCGCGACCGCATGCGCTCATGAGCAGCATGGCGATCAGGAAAATGCATACCGGGATGATTCCGTTCCGGTCAGTTTTCATAATCCGGCTCCTTTCCTTTATCGATATTGATCCGTATTCTCTCGGTAAGCGCTTCAGCTGCCACGTAGTTCGAGTAGTGTTTCAGAAGGAAGTTCAGTGCGACAACCTCTATGATGACGGCAATGTTCTTTCCGGGAAATATCGGCAGCTGGACAAGCGGCACATCAACGCCGAGAATTTTTATGGACTTCATATCGAGCCCGAGCCGCTCATAGTCGGTTTCGCGGTTCCATTCGAGGAGTTCGACGACAACCTGCACATCCTTGATATCACGGATTGCCCTGATGCCGAAATTAGCTTTCACGTCGACAACACCGAGACCGCGTATCTCCATAAAATGATCAATGATATCGTTGCGGCGGGCATTCAGCTCATGCGACTCCCCTTTTCGCCTGATGACGACGACGTCGTCGGCAACGAGGCCATGACCTCGCTCTACAAGATCCAGTGCAATTTCCGATTTTCCCAGACCGCTCTTGCCGGTCAGCAGAACGCCGACGCCGCAGACATCGACCATGGAACCGTGATACTGCTGGTGCATGGAAAACTGCTCTTCAAGAAAATCGGTTATCAGGTACATTGCAACCGTCGAGGAATGACGGGTTGCGTAAACGGGAACGCCGGCCACAGTGGCCATGTCGAGCAGTTCGGGATGCAGCTTGTTTGTACTCGTGAGAATGATGCAGGGTATCTTGAAATGCACCAGATGTTCAAACGCCAGCCTTCGTCCCTGTTCATCGAGGTGGTTGAGATAACGGGTCTCGGTATTGCCGAGAATCTGAACCCGTTTGTATGTGAACAGGTTGGTAAATCCGGCAAGAGCAAGCCCGGGACGGTGGAGTTCCCGCTCCGAAATTCTTCGTTTCTGCTCGTCAACGCTGTTCAGTCTGCGCAGCTTGATATCGTGATCGCGCCCGATGTTCTCAAAAAAATATGCGACCGTTATCGATCGCTTTCTAATGCCCTTCTGGTCGAAATTCATGGCACTGGTGTAAATAGTGAAATGGAGGGTTCCGTGCCTGCAGGTCGCATCCGGCAGGCACGGAACTTCCGGTTACGGAGCCATTTTTTCCTTGTATTTCTGCAGCTGTCTTTCAAGCGACTCGACGCAGCTGTCTATTGCCGGCTCATAGGCTGGCGCCGCATCTTTTGCCACCAGTACCTGCTGCGGAACATGCAGGGTTATTTCAGCTATTTTGTTCTTCTCGAAATCGTTCTTCTGATGGTCGAGAATAATATGACAGGAGAGAATGCCTGGATATACTCGGGCAAGAGCCTGCACCGCATCGCGGGCATAATCCTCTATACTGCTGTGATTGCTGGAATGACGCAGGGTGACCTGAACATTCATGGTTTCTGTATCGACAGACTTGGTCATGGAAACCTCCATTGATAGTATGTGAACGGATTGAAAGAACAGTCCCTTCCGGTCTTGCCGGAGGACGAAAACACTCAGGCTTTCGGGTGGGCTTTCAGATAAACCTCCCTGAGCCTGTTAAAGGTTACATGTGTATAGATTTCTGTTGTCGAGAGACTGCTGTGGCCGAGCATTTCGCTCACGCTTATCAGGTCGGCCCCGCTATTGAGCATATGGGTAGCAAAACTATGTCGAAGAATATGAGGATTTCTCTCTTTCCGCTCTGTCACAGGAGTCAGATATTTTCTGGTAACCCTTTGTACAAGCATGGGATACAACTTTTTGCCTTTTCTCGTCAGGAAAACATACGACAAGGCCTCCGAATCGCTCTTCATAAATATTCTAAAGAAGTTTCGCCGGACTTCAAAA